>Ga0272444_10000037_pt1 | contig 180225 bp, 175 predicted proteins | sample SSMForm13_FD_201033 | JGI IMG/M metagenome (GOLD analysis project Ga0272444, IMG submission 201033) | Marine sediment archaeal communities from Little Sippewissett salt marsh, Falmouth, MA, United States - SSM-Form-13 | ecosystem: Environmental > Aquatic > Marine > Wetlands > Sediment ...
GATTAGGGGGCTCGGGGTTTGGGGCGGCAGGCCCGTGCGCGCACGGTCGGGGGGCGGTTTCGCCCGGCGCGCGGAGAGTATAGACTTGCTCGCCCTCCCCTGGAATTCTTGACCCGTTCGGAGAATCACCGTTGGTTGGCAGCTCACTCTGGCAGCAGTGTGTGGCACGGCTGGAAACCGAGGTGCCTGAGCAGCAGCTCAACACCTGGATCCGCCCGCTCCACGCGATCGAAGACGCGGATACGCTGCGGCTGCTTGCGCCCAACCGTTTCGTGATGGACTGGGTCAAGGACAACTTCTTCGACCGCATCAACGAAACGGCCCACGAACTCTCCGGCAACGGCGGACTGCGCGTATTGCTGGAAGTGGGTTCAGGTCGGCGGGTGCCCGCGCCCGAGCCGACGGCGGCGCCCGCGCGGGCGCCGGAACCTGGTGCGCGTCCGGCGCCGGTACAGCCCCAGCCGGCAGCAAGCTCGGCCCAGTTCACGAACAATCTCAACCGTAATTTTACCTTCGACAATTTCGTCGAGGGCAAGAGTAACCAGCTTGCGCGGGCGGCTTCGCTGCAGATAGCGGAGAATCCGGGCCTGGCCTACAACCCGCTGTTCATTTACGGGGGCGTGGGTCTGGGCAAGACGCACTTGATGCACGCCGTGGGCAACAAGATCCTCGAGCTCAAGCCGAATGCAAAGGTCGTGTACCTGCACTCGGAACGCTTCGTGGCGGACATGATCAAGGCGCTGCAACACAACGCGATCGAGGACTTTAAGCGGTATTACCGCTCGGTAGACGCGCTGCTGATCGACGACATCCAGTTCTTCGCCGGCAAGGAGCGGTCGCAGGAAGAGTTTTTCCACACGTTCAACGCACTCCTCGAGAGCCAACAGCAGGTCATTCTCACCTGCGATCGGTATCCCAAGGAGGTGGACGGTCTCGAAGAGAGGCTGAAGTCGCGTTTCGGCTGGGGCCTGACGGTCGCGATCGAGCCGCCTGAACTTGAAACCCGGGTCGCCATTCTGCAGAAAAAGGCAGAGCAGACCGGGGTCGACCTGCCGAGCGAGGTCGCCTTCTTCATGGCCAAGCGGATCCGGTCGAACATCCGCGAACTCGAGGGTGCGCTACGGCGGGTGATAGCGAACGCACACTTCACGGGCAGGCCAATCACGCTCGATTTCGCGAAGGATGCTTTGCGGGACCTGCTGGCCCTCCAAGACAAGCTGGTCACGATCGACAATATCCAGAAGACGGTGGCCGAGTACTACAAGATCCGGGTGGCGGAGCTGCTGTCCAGTCGACGGAGTCGGTCGATCACACGACCACGACAACTGGCCATGGCGCTGGCCAAGGAACTGACCAACCACAGCCTGCCGGAGATCGGCGATGCATTCGGGGGACGCGATCATACGACGGTCCTCCATGCCTGCCGCAAGATCGCGGCATTGCGCGAGGAAGATTCGCGGATCAACGAGGACTATACGAACCTGCTGCGAACGCTCACGACGTGACTGGGTGCACAGGGTCCTGTGGATAACGTGTGGGTGGAGCGTGCGGGAATCCCGGTGTTAGAGTTATCCACAATTCACGCACAGGCTATGAGCGGAGTTTGAGACCACGGCGCACAGGCCCAGATGCGGTAGAAGCTATTGAAATAAAAAGTAAAAATAAGGGTTACCCACAAAAGTGAGCGCCCCTTATTACTATTGTTATCCTATTTATCCTTAATAATTGGGGACAAGCGGAGCCATGAAGATCAGTATCCAGCGGGAAGAGATCCTGAAGCCGTTGCAGCAGGTGATTGGGGCGGTCGAGAAGCGGCAGACGCTCCCCGCGTTGGCGAACGTACTGATTCGAAGCGAGGGAGATGGGCTTTCGATCACGGCCACGGATCTCGAAGTGGAGCTGGTCGCGTACGTTGACAAGGCGGCGGACGAACCGGGCGAGGTCACCATCCCGGCGCGCAAGCTCGCGGACATCTGCAAGGCTCTACCGGATGGCGCGGCCATCACCATCACGACCGAAGGCGAGAAGGCGATGGTGACGAGCGGCAAGAGCCGCTTCACCTTGTCGACGCTTCCGGCGGCCGAATTTCCGGCGCTCGAGGAAGTGGCGAGCAGTCGAGAGTTCGGGATACCGCAGGGCGCGCTGAAACGGCTGATCGAGAAAACGGGTTTCGCGATGGCGAACCAGGACGTGCGGTATTACCTGAACGGGTTGATGATGGAGGTCACGGAGGGCAAGCTGCGCGCCGTGGCGACCGACGGGCACCGCTTGGCAATGTCCCAGTGCGATGCGGCGGTCGATTCACAGACGCCGCAGCAGGTGATCGTCCCACGCAAGGGCGTCCAGGAACTCATGCGCCTGTTGGGTGACAGCGAGGAGGCGGCGTCGATCGCATTGAGCAGCAATCACATCCGGGTGCGTCTGGACGGTGTCCGGTTCACCTCGAAGCTGATCGACGGGCGGTTCCCTGATTACGAGCGGGTGTTGCCGCAGGGTGGAGACAAGGAGGTCGAGATCGATCGCGACGTGTTGCGCCAGTCGCTTCAACGCGCGTCGATCCTGTCGAATGAAAAGTACCGGGGGATCCGTCTTTCGTTCGAACCCGGGGTGCTTCGGATCCAGGCGCACAACCCGGAACAGGAAGAGGCTCAGGACGAGATCGAGATCTCCTATGACGGAGCACCGCTCGAGATCGGGTTCAACGTCAACTATCTGCTGGACGTGTTGAACACGGTGGAAGGCGACTCAGTGCAGGGGACGCTGAAAGATCAGAACAGCAGTGCTCTGTTGCGTGATCCAGCGGATCCGGCTTCGGTGTTCGTCGTGATGCCGATGCGGTTGTAGATGCGCTAGATGTACATTGAATCACTCCAGGTTCGCCGGGTTCGGAACATCGAGTCGGCGGACCTGGAGCCCTCCACCGGCGTCAACCTGATCGTCGGCGCGAATGCGGCCGGCAAGACCTCCCTCCTGGAAGCCATCGATTTCCTCTCCCGCGGGCGCAGTTTTCGCGTCCACCGTGCCGACGAGTTGATTCAATCCGGCGCCGATGCGTGCAACGTGTTCGCCCGCTTGGTGGGTTCTACCATGGCTGACCATGCGCGCCTTGGGATAGAACGGCGCAGGGGGACGACCCGGGGCCGCATCGACGGTGCCGACAGCGGCTCGATCGCGGAGCTGGCAAGACGACTCGCCGTGGTCGCGCTCGAGCCGGAAAGCGTGGGTTTGGTGGCCGGGGCACCCGCGGCGCGCCGCGCTCTGGTGGACTGGGGTGCGTTTCATCTGGAGTCGGGATTCGGTGGCGCATGGCAGCGCTATGGACGACTGTTGGCGCAACGAAACGCGTTATTGAAAGGACGGGCGGAACTGCGCGTGCTCGCGGCGCTCGATTCGTCGCTGGCGCAGGAAGGAGAGCGTGTTTCCGCCTACCGTGAGGAGTACCTTGAGAAGCTCGCGGGGGCCGTCCAGGGACTGGATAAAGAGATACTTGGCGGGGACGCGTTGGGCTGGCGCTTTAAACGGGGTTGGAAAGAGGAGGATTCGCTGCTCGAGGCGCTGGAGCGTCATCTCGGGCGTGACAGCGAACGGGGGTTTACGTCGGTAGGGCCGCACAGGGCCGATCTCGAGTTGTTGCTTCACGAGGTGTCACTGGCGACGATCGGGTCAAGGGGGCAGCAGAAATCGAGTGTGGCGGTGTTGAAGCTGGCACAGGCGCGCCTCTTCGGGGCGGAACGCGGCGAGCCGCCGGTGGTGTTGCTGGACGATGTTGCATCAGAACTAGACCGGGAACACCGCGCAGGTGTGCTCAATGCGGTGGAATCGCTCTGCGCGCAGGTGTTCATAACCGCGATCGATGAGGGTGCTGTGAGCCTATCGGGGTCTCCCGGGGGTAAATTGTTCCACGTGGAACATGGTCGAATCCAAGAACTGGTATAATGGCCGTTCTTGCCAGTGAGGTGCATGATGACCGAAGAGAAGACGTACGATTCATCGAATATCAAGGTTCTCAAGGGGCTGGAAGCCGTTCGCAAGCGTCCCGGTATGTATATCGGCGACACCGACGATGGTACCGGTCTCCATCACCTGGTGTTCGAGGTAGTCGATAACTCCATCGACGAGGCGCTCGCCGGCTACTGCAGCGAGATCAAGGTCATCATCCACACCGATAACGCCATCACCGTGACCGATAACGGGCGCGGCATTCCCGTCGATATTCATCCCGAAGAAGGAAAGTCCGCGGCCGAGGTCATCATGACCGTGCTGCATGCCGGCGGGAAGTTCGACGACAACTCCTACAAGGTCTCCGGTGGCCTGCACGGCGTCGGTGTCTCCGTCGTCAACGCCCTGTCCGACGAACTGGAACTCACCATCTTCCGTAACGGGCAGATCCACCAGCAGCATTACCACCTGGGCGACCCCGTCGACAGTCTCTCCGTGGTGGGGGAGACCGATCAAACGGGTACGCAGGTCCATTTCAAGCCCAGCCCGACCATTTTTACGGACACCGAGTACCACTACGACATCCTCTCCAAGCGCCTGCGCGAGCTCTCCTTCCTGAATTCCGGCGTGCGCATCGTCCTGCTCGACGAGCGCTCCGGCAAGACCGATACCTTCGAATACGAGGGCGGCATCCGTGCCTTCGTCGAACACCTCAATCGGAAGAAGACGGCGCTGCATGCCAATCCCTTCTATTTCAGCACCGAGAAGGACGGGATCGGCGTGGAGGTCGCGCTGCAGTGGAATGACTCCTACCAGGAAAACATTTTTTGCTTCACCAATAACATTCCCCAGCGCGACGGCGGTACCCATCTGGCCGGTTTCCGTGCCGCGCTGACCCGGACCCTCAACGGATACATGGAAGACGAGGGCATTCTGAAGAAGCAAAAGATCAGCCCGACGGGTGACGATGCCCGTGAGGGGCTGACCGCCGTTCTTTCCGTCAAGGTGCCCGACCCGAAGTTCTCCTCTCAGACCAAGGATAAGCTCGTCTCCTCCGAGGTGAAGGGCGCGGTCGAGTCGGCCATGGCCGAACTCTTCAAGGCCTATCTGCTCGAATTTCCGAACGATGCCAAGGCCATCACCGCCAAGATCGTCGAGGCATCCCGGGCTCGCGAGGCTGCCCGCCGGGCCCGCGAAATGACGCGGCGCAAGGGCGCGCTCGACGTGGCGGGCCTGCCGGGGAAACTGGCCGACTGCCAGGAAAAGGACCCGGCGCACTCGGAACTCTTCCTGGTGGAGGGTGATTCCGCCGGCGGTTCCGCCAAGCAGGGCCGCGATCGGCGCACCCAGGCCATCCTGCCGCTCAAGGGCAAGATCCTGAACGTCGAGAAGGCGCGTTTCGACAAGATGCTGTCCTCGGCGGAAGTCGGTACTCTGATCACGGCGCTCGGTTGCGGCATCGGCAAGGACGAGTACAACCCCGACAAGCTCCGTTATCACCGCATCATCATCATGACCGACGCGGACGTCGACGGCTCCCACATTCGCACCCTGTTGCTCACCTTCTTCTACCGCCAGATGTCCGAACTGGTTGAGCGCGGTCACATCTACATTGCGCAGCCGCCGCTGTACAAGATCAAACGCGGCAAGCAGGAGCAATACGTCAAGGACGACGGCGAGCTCAAGCGCCATCTGATGCAACTGGCCCTGGACGGCGCGCAGCTCTATGTCAACGCGGACGCGCCGCCGATCAGTGGCGAGGCCCTGGAGGATCTGGCGCGGCGCTACAACACGGCCATCACCACCATAGAACGCCTGTCGCGCCGGTATCACCAGCCGGCGCTCGACCGCCTGCTGTTCTCGGCGCCACTGACCAATGCCATGTTCGAGGATCCGGCCCAGCTGCAGACCTATTTCGAGGCCATTGCCCAGTCGCTGACCTCTACCGCCAGCGGCGGCAGTCGTTATGCCGTGCGCATCGGTGAAGACGAGATGCATCGCCCCGAGGTCGTGCTCGAGCAAACCTTGCACGGCGCCGTGACCACGCACCGCTTCGATGCGGATTTCTTCGCTTCCTCCGAATTCCGCATGTTGCGGGATCTGGCCGAGCGGCTGCATGGCTTGCTGGACGAGGGGGCCCGCGTGCAACGGGGCGAGCGCGCCCAGCCGGTGGGCAACTTCCGCGAGGTGATGACGTGGCTTGAGGGCGAGGCCAAGCGTGGCCTCAACATCCAGCGCTACAAGGGTCTGGGTGAAATGAATCCCGAGCAGCTCTGGGAGACCACCATGAACCCGGATACCCGCCGACTCATGCAGGTGCAGATCGAGGACGCCGTGGCGGCCGATGAGGTCTTCACCACGCTGATGGGCGACCAGGTGGAGCCACGCCGGGAATTCATCGAGTCCAATGCCCTGGCGGCCAACAACCTCGACATCTAACCCCCTTCGCCATGACTGGCGACACTAAAAAAGCCCGGCTCTGGCCGGGCTTTTTGCGTTGGATCAATGAACGTCGTGGCTATTGATAGAGTCCCGCATCCCGCGCCAGGCGCTCCTGCTCGAGCTGCTTCATGATCAGGATCAACGCCTCGGAGTAGGGCACCACGCCGTTGGCCCGGATGATTTCCTTGCCCTCACGGCTCTGGGCGAAGTAGACGAACTTGGAAATCTCGACCTTCTTCGGGGCGTCCGGGCTGTAGGCGATGTAAAGCGGACGATACAGCAGGTAGTCGCCGGACTTGATGTTCGCGTAGTTCGGCTCCTTGCCGTCGAGGCGCAAGATCTTTACGTCCCGCTTGCGCGCACTGCTGATCCCGGTGACCGCGATGGCATTGGGATTGGCTTCCAGCGCCTTCTCCAGAGGGCCCGTGGACTTGAAGGCATTGTCCAGTGGGAATTCTTGATCGTAATTCGCGAATACCAATTGGCGAAGTGTGCGCCCCACGCCCGAGATCTTGCCCTGACGGACATAGAGGTCGAGGGGGGCATTGCGCCCACCCAGCTGCTGCCAGTTGGTGATTTCGCCCTCGTACAGCTGCTTGAGCTGGGCGAGCGTGATGTTGTCGACGGGGTTGTCCTTGTGGACGATGACCACCAGTGCATCCCAGGCGATCGGCTCCAGATACGCATTGGACTCGGCCTGGTCGTCCTCGATCTTCAGGCGGCAGGTCCCGCCCATGTCCACGTCCTGCGCGAGCGACGCGCGAATGCCCTTGGTCGCACCGCCGCCCTGGGTCTCGATGTGGACCCCGGTCTTCTTTTCGTAGGCTTCCGCCAGCGAGGCCATGAAGGCCTTCTTGGTAATCCCGCAACCGGCCCAGGTCAGGCTGGTCCCGGACGGTTCTTCCGCTTGCGCAAATACGGCCGGCACCACGAATGCCAGGGCCAAAAACACCAGACGTCGCATTCTTCCTCTCCTCACCGTGTAGTCCCGGGTTTCGTGCCGGGTTATAGTGGTCGCGCACGTCCGTGTGTCATTTTTTGTTGTTGAAAACAGTCCACCATACAGCCTGATGGTTTTAACATGGGAATAATTCCCATTCGTTCACAGAATCAGGATTGCAGACGGAGATCCCCATGGAACTGACCACCCTCATCCTGCTCGGCCTGCTCGTCGTCGCCGGCATCTATGCGGTGACGATCTACAACAACCTCGTCTCCCTCAAGCACGGCGTCTCCAAGGCGTGGTCCAATATCGAGGTCTTGCTCAAGCAACGCCACGACGAGTTACCGAAGCTGGTCGAAGTCTGCAAGCAGTACATGGGCTACGAGCAGGAGACCCTCGAACGTGTGATGCAGGCTCGCTCCCAGGTGGCCAATGCCCAGCAGGACCATGACGTGAAGGCACTGGGTGCCGCCGAGGGGATGCTGCGTATGGGACTCGGGCAGTTGTTTGCCGTCGCCGAGGACTACCCGGATCTGAAGGCCAACGACAACTTCCGCCACCTGCAGCAACGCATCAGCGGACTGGAAAATGCCATCGCCGACCGGCGCGAGTTCTATAACGAGAGCGTGAACCTCAACAACGTGCGCATCGAGCAGTTTCCCGACGTGATCGTCGCGCGCATGTTTGCCTTCAAGCCGTTCGACCTGCTGGAGTTCAGCGACGCCGAGACCGCCGACGTCGACGTCAAGGCCTTGTTCGGGTAAACAGCCGGACTCATGCAGGAAGCCGTCCGCGCCCTCGACACCCCGGATTTCTGGTTCTGGACCGTCCTGCTCGCGGTGGCGACGGTCGTCACCCTCTATCTGTTTGCACGGGCCTTTCGCCATGCCCGCCTCATCGAGGACACCCCGACCTCGAAGATCCGCTCCGCCGCCCAGGGCTATGTCGAACTCAACGGCTTCACCCGCCTGATGGACGGCACCCCGATCGTCGCACCGCTCACCGGTACCGCCTGCAACTGGTACGCCTACACCATCGAGAAGCGCGAGGTGAGGCACACGCGCAACGGCACCCGCGTGAGCTGGAAGCGCATCCGGTCCGAGACCTCCGACGACCTCTTTCTCATGGAAGACGGTACCGGCCAGTGTCTCGTCGACCCCGAAGGTGCCACTGTCCACTGCGACCACCAGCAGACCTGGTACGGGGCCACGCCGTGGCCCCGCGAGGGACTGGCCGGATCCGGCGGCCTGTTTGCAAGTGGTGACTACCGATACCATGAACGCCGCCTCATGCCTGATGAACCGCTATACGCGATTGGCGAATTCCGGACCGTCGGCACCGACTACCAGGGGGATCTGCGCGACGACGTGGGCGCGATCCTGCGCCAGTGGAAGGCCGCACCAGACCGCCACCTGGCACGCTTCGATGCCAACGGCGACGGCGAAATCGACCTCGAAGAATGGGACCAGGCGCGCGCGGCCGCCGAAACCCAGGCCCTCGCCGAACGGGCTTCGCGCAGTGTCATCCACGTCAACCACATCCTCGCCCGGGGTGCGGACCGGCGCCGCCCCTTCATCCTCTCGTCCCACCCGGAAGACGGTCTCGCCCGCCGCTACCGCTGGCAGGCCGCTGGCTTCGCGGGCGCTTTCCTAATCGCCCTGAGCGCGACGGGGTTTCTGCTGCTTGGCCGTTTTGTCGCGTGATAGAGTATGCAGCTTCGGAACACGACCACAGGCTATCCTCAGACACCATGTCCAATCCGCTACTCGAGATGACGGGCTTGCCCCCGTTTTCGGAAATCCGTCCAGACCATGTGGAGCCGGCCATCGACCACCAGCTCGCGGAAAACCGCGCCACCCTGGAGGCGTTGCTGGATGCCGGCCGGCAGCACGGCTACACCTGGGATAACCTGGTGGCGCCCCTGGAAGAGGTGGAAGATCGGCTGAGCCGCATCTGGTCGCCGGTGCGCCACATGAACTCGGTGGTGAACAGCGACGCACTTCGCGAGGCCTACAATCGTTGCCTGCCCAAGCTCACCGAGTACGGAACCGAGGTGGGTCAGAACGCCGAACTCTATCGCGCCTTCCAGTCCATCGCCGACAGCCCCGAATTTGCCGGGCTCCAAGCGGGTCAGCAAAAGACGGTGCGCGACGCGTTGCGCGACTTCCATCTCAGTGGCGTCGATCTGCCCGACGGCAAAAAGGCCCGCTTCAAGGCGATCCAGCAGGAGCTGTCCCGCCTGCAGTCCCGGTACGAGGAAAACATCCTCGACGCGACCCATCACTGGACCAAACACATCACGGACGAGGGCGCGCTCGCCGGACTGCCGGAATCGGCGCGCGACATGGCGGCCCAGGCGGCCGCGCAACGCGAGCTCAAGGGCTGGGCCCTGACCCTGGAGTTCCCGTCCTACTACGCGGTGATGACCTACGCCGACGACCGCGCGCTGCGTCAGGAGATGTACACCGCCTACAGCACCCGCGCCTCCGACGAGGGCGGGCATCCCGAGTGGGACAACTCCGACAACATGGAGCAGATCCTCGGCCTGCGCCACGAGGCCGCGCGCCTGCTCGGTTTCGACAGCTACGCCCACAAGTCCGTCGCGACCAAGATGGCCGACGATCCCCAGGCCATTCTCGACTTCCTGCACGACCTCGCCGAACGCAGCAAGCCGGCCGCGACGCGCGAGATCGAGGAACTGCGCGGCTTCGCGCGCGAACACCTGGACCTCGACGACCTGCAGGCCTGGGACGTGGGCTACGCCAGCGAAAAGCTGCGCCAGCACCGCTACGCCATCTCGCAGGAAGACCTGAAGCCCTACTTCCCGGTCGACCAGGTCCTCAAGGGCCTGTTCGAACTCGTCGGCCGGCTCTACCGCGTCACCATCCGCCAGGCCGATCACGTCGATACCTGGCACCCGGACGTGCGTTTCTATGAAATCGTCGACGAGGAGGGCGGGCTGCGCGCCCAGTTCTACCTTGATCTCTACGCGCGGGCGAAAAAACGCGGCGGTGCCTGGATGGACGAGTGCATCAACCGCATGCGTCATCCCGACGGCAGCGTCCAGTTGCCCGTGGCCTACATGACCTGCAACTCGACGCCGCCCGTGGGCGACAAGCCCGCGCTCTTCACCCACGACGAGGTGATCACGCTGTTCCACGAATTCGGCCACGGCCTCCACCACATGCTCACACAGGTCGACTACCCGGCGGTGTCCGGGATCAACGGCGTGGAGTGGGACGCGGTGGAACTGCCGAGCCAGTTCATGGAGAACTGGTGCTGGGAACGCGAGGCCCTCGACCTGTTCGCCGCCCACTGGGAAACCGGCGCGCGCCTGCCCGATGACCTCTACGAGAAGCTCATCGCGACCAAGAACTTCCAGGCGGCGATGATGATGGTGCGCCAGCTCGAGTTCGCGTTGTTCGACATGCGCATCCACCTCGAATACGACCCGGAGCAGGGTGGCTGCATCCAGCAGATCCTGGACGAGGTGCGCGACGAGGTCGCCGTCGTGAAACCGCCGCGCTTCAATCGTTTCCAGCACGGCTTCTCGCACATCTTTGCCGGTGGCTACGCCGCCGGTTACTACAGCTACAAGTGGGCCGAGGTACTGTCCGCCGATGCCTTTGCCCGGTTCGAGGAAGAGGGCCTGTTCAACCCGCAGGTCGGCGCGAGCTTTCTCAACGAGATCCTCGAGGTCGGCGGCACGCGCCCGGCCATGGAATCGTTTACCGCCTTCCGCGGACGCGAACCGACCATCGACGCCCTGCTGCGCCACAACGGACTCGCGGCCTGACCGCCCCCTCAAGGAGACCGATTCGATGACCCGACTGCTGGCACTGCTGCTGCTCGTCTCTGTCGCCGCCCTGGCGCCCGCTGCGGCCGAGACGGTGTACGTGACCGACCAGCTGCGCCTCGGGCTTTACGCGGGCGAGGGGGCTACCGGGCAGCGCCTCAAGCTCCTGTCCAGCGGCGACGCGCTCGAGGTCGTGGAACGGCGGACCAACTTCGCACGCGTCACCACGGCCGACGGCATCACCGGCTGGGTCAAGGCCGCGTTCCTCGTCTCCGACAAGCCGGCCGCCCTGATCGTGGCCGAGACCGACGCCGCCCGCCAGGAGCTGCAGGCCGAGCTCGACGCGGTGCGCGCCGAATACGCCGACGTGGATGCCGTCCACAACCGCCTGAAGGAAAGCCTTGAAGAGGCCAACACGACCATCAACGCACTCGAGACCGAACTCGCCGATTACCGCGGCACCGATCGCAATGCGCTCGAACGGCTGCTGGCGGACCCGGTCCTGCTGGCCATCCTGGTCATCGGCACCGTCGTCGCCCTGCTGCTCGGCGGGCTCGTCGGCCACAAGCTCTATGAGCGCCGCATGCGCCGTCGATTCTTCGGTCTCAGCCTCGGCGAGTGACCACTGCTTTTCACCCACCCGATACGAACCACTGAACGAGACGCATGAAAATCGCGAGTTGGAACGTCAATTCCCTACGCGTGCGCCTGCCCCAGGTGCTCGACTGGCTCGAAACGGCGCAGCCGGACGTGCTCGGTATCCAGGAAACCAAGCTCACCGACGAGAACTTCCCGGCCGAGGAGATCGAGGCCGCCGGATACCAGGTGGTGTATTCCGGGCAGAAGACCTACAACGGCGTGGCGCTCTTGAGCAAGACACCCATCAAGGACGTCATCACCGACGTGCCCGGGCTGGATGACCCCCAGCGCCGGATCCTCGGCGCCACCGTGAACGGCGTTCGCGTGCTCAACCTGTATGTGGTCAACGGCCAGGAAGTCGGCTCGGAAAAATTCGCCTACAAGCTCGACTGGCTGCAGCGGGTCACCGACTACATCGAGCAGGACCTGAAAAACCACGAGCGTTACGTCGTGATGGGCGACTTCAATATCGCGCCGACCGACGCCGACGTCCACGACCCTGAACGCTGGCACGAGAAGATCCTCTGCTCCACCCCCGAGCGCGAGGCGCTGAAAAAGATCCTCGATCTGGGTTTCTCGGATACCTTCCGACGGTTCGAACAGGACGCGAACACCTTCAGCTGGTGGGACTACCGTGCTGCCGGCTTCCGCCGCAACGCCGGACTGCGCATCGACCTCGTGCTGGCCAGCACGCCGCTTGCCGAGGTCTGCGCCGCGAGTTACATCGACATCGAGCCGCGCAAACTCGAACGTCCCTCCGATCACGCACCGGCCGTGGCCGATTTCAACCTCTGAGCGGCGTTGTCATGAAATACCGGGACCTGCGCGACTTCATCGATCTCCTGGAACGTCAGGGTGAGCTCAAACGCATCACCCAGGAGGTCGATCCCCACCTCGAAATGACCGAGATCTGCGACCGCACGCTGCGCGCGGGCGGCCCGGCCCTGTTGTTCGAGAATCCGAAGGGCTCGGACATGCCGGTGCTCGGCAACCTGTTCGGTACGCCGCGCCGGGTGGCGCTCGGCATGGGCGAGGACTCGGTGGAGGCCCTGCGCGAGGTGGGCAAGTTGCTCGCCTTTCTCAAGGAGCCCGATCCCCCAAAGGGGATGAAAGAGGCCTGGAAGACGCTGCCCGTGTTCAAGAAGGTGCTCGACATGGCACCGAAGACCGTGAAGAAGGCGCCCTGTCAGGAGGTGGTGATCGAGGGCGACGACGTCGATCTGGGCTCGATCCCGATCCAGACCTGTTGGCCGGGCGATGCGGGTCCGCTGATCACCTGGGGACTCGTGGTCACCAAGGGACCGCTCAAGTCACGCCAGAACATGGGCATCTATCGCCAGCAGGTGATCGGCCGGAACCGCGTGATCATGCGCTGGCTCTCGCATCGCGGAGGCGCGCTCGACTTTCGCGACTGGAAGGAGAAACACCCGGGCGAACCGTTCCCGATCTCGGTCGCCCTCGGTGCCGACCCGGCGACCATCCTCGGTGCCGTCACTCCCGTGCCCGACACGCTGTCCGAGCATGCCTTCGCCGGCCTGCTGCGCGGTGCGCGTACCGAGCTCGTGAAGTGCACGGGCAACGACCTGCTGGTGCCCGCTTCGGCCGAGATCGTGCTCGAGGGCGTGATCCATCCGGACGACATGGCGCCCGAGGGTCCGTTCGGGGACCACACCGGCTATTACAACGAGGTGGACAAGTTCCCGGTGTTCACCATCGAGCGCATCACCTGTCGAAAGCAGCCCATCTACCACAGCACCTACACCGGCCGCCCGCCGGACGAGCCCGCGATTCTTGGCGTCGCCCTCAACGAGGTGTTCGTGCCGATACTGCAAAAGCAGTTCCCGGAGATCGTCGACTTCTACCTGCCGCCCGAAGGCTGCTCCTATCGCCTCGCCGTGGTCAGCATCCGCAAGCAGTACGCGGGCCATGCCAAGCGGGTGATGATGGGCGTGTGGTCGTTCCTGCGCCAGTTCATGTACACCAAGTTCGTCATCATCGTCGATGACGACGTCAACACGCGTGACTGGCAGGACGTGATCTGGGCCATGACCACGCGCATGGACCCCGCGCGCGACACGGTCATGATCGAGAATACCCCGATCGACTACCTCGACTTCGCCTCGCCGGTCTCCGGCCTGGGATCCAAGATGGGCCTGGACGCCACCAACAAGTGGCCGGGCGAGACGAACCGCGAATGGGGCCGGCCCATCGTCATGGATGCGGCCGTGAAACAGAGGATCGACGACATCTGGGAGGCGCTGGGCATCGACTGACGGTGCCGACTGCGAACCTCCCGACGCGGGCACGTCTTTTATCGGCGTGTGCGCGATGCGGTATGCTGATATCACCATTGAAGGAGGGATTCGCATGCGACACATCATGGTGCTCAACGCCAAGGGGGGCTCGGGCAAGACCACCCTCGCCACCAATCTCGCCAGCTACTATGCCAGCAAGGGCAAGCAGGTCGTGCTCGCCGACTATGATGCGCAGGGTTCGAGTCTGGCCTGGCTCAACGCGCGCCCGCCGGGCCGTCCGCACATCCACGGCCTGCCGGCCTGGAAGGGTAGCGCGCGGCCACCGCGCAACACCGAGATCGTGATCATGGACCCGCCCGCCGCCGTGCACGGGCGCGAGCTCGCCAACCTGCTGCGCAAGGCCGAGACCATCCTGATCCCCGTGCTGCCGTCGCCCATCGACATGCGTGCCGCCGCCGCCTTCGTCGAGACCGTGAAGGGCAGCGCGCGGGTGGTGAAGAAGCAGGCCAAGATCGCGCTGGTCGCCAATCGCGTGCGCGAGTACACCAACATCTACCACGAACTCGAGGCCTTCCTCGGCAAGCAAAAGGTGCCGGTGGTCGGCCACCTGCGCGACAGCATGAACTACATTCGCGCTGCCGAGCGCGGGCTCGGCATCTTCGAGCTCGGCCCGGCAGCAAGCCAGATCGATCGCGAGCAATGGAAGAGCGTCATCAGCTGGCTCAACAGCAAGCGCAGCCAGCCCTGACGCCCGCCACCCCTTAACCCGAAAGGACCTCGCACCATGTTCCGCCTCCTCTTGCCGCTCGTCCTCGTTGCGGCAACCCTGTCCGCGGTCGCGGCGGACACCAGCCGCAGCCTGGATATGCCCACGGCCGAGTCCGCCGCGCCGCTGGATCGAGCCACCTACGACGACTTTGCCCGTACGCTGGCCCAACGCCTGAACGACGGGGAGCAGGACGCCTTCGCCGGGTTGTTCGACAAGCAGGCCTTCATCGGCCGCGCCCTGCGCGGTCTACCCGAGAGCCGCGATCTCGAGGCCGTCCGCACCTCCCTGACCCAACAGCTCGATCGCGTCGGGGCCATCCTGCTGCAACGCCTCAATCCGGATTATGAATTTCGGTATCTGCGCAGCCGTCAGCGTGACGCGCACGTCATCCTGCTCTACCGCGTGAACCTCGGCGACGAGGGGCTCAATTACCTCGAACTCGAAGTCGCGCCGCGCGACGGCGCCATCCGGATCATCGACTGGTACGACTATGCCAGTGCCCAGAACTACTCCGACTCGATTCGCCAGGCCCTGTTGACCGTGTTGCCGCTGGATCGCGGCCTGCTCGATCGCCTGTTCGACACGAACGGCGTGGACGAGGCCGCCGTGAGCCAGTTCGTCGAACTCGCACGGTTGCAGCGCGAGCGCCGCTTCGACGAATGGCTCGCGGCCTACGAAAAGCTTCCCGAAAGCATCCGCAGCTCCCGGATCATGGTCGTCCTGCGCGTGGCCAATGCAAACAGCAGCGGCGACGAACAGGCCTACCGCGAGGCGCTCGATGCAGCAGCCCGCTATTTCGGAGACGATCCGCGGCTCGCGTTGTTGCTGATGGACCACTACATGTACACGGAGCAATGGGACAAGGCGCACACCGCGGTGGACAATCTCGCCGCCTATACGGGCGGCGATGCCGCCATCGATGGACTGCGGGCCAACGTCTACCTGCTCACCGGCAACGATGCCGAGGCGCTGCACTGGGCTGAACGCACCGTCGAGGGCGATGCGACCTACGAGGACGGCTACTGGACCCGGCTCGAAGCCAACGTGAACCTCGGCCATTTCGAGGCGGCGGTGAACGACCTGCAGATTCTCGAACACACCTTTGGTTACAGCTTCGATGCCCAGGCGCTCGCGGAGATCGAGGGCTACGAGGCCTTCGGGCGCTCCGACGCGTTCCGGCGCTGGGCGCGCAAGAACTGATGGTCGCGCACGTCAGGCCGGCCTTGCGCCTCCTCATTCTGGTGATCGCGGTGCAGCTTGGCGGCTGCGCTGCCGAGCCGACGCCGGAGGAACGCATCCGCGAGCTCATCCGCGAGGCCGAGGTCGCCGCCGAGGCCCGCGATACGGGCGACGTCATCGCGTTCGTGGCCGAGGAGTTTCGCACTGACCAGGGGCTGGCGCGTGAGGATCTGCGCAACTACCTGCGCGCCCTGTTTCTGCGGTACCAGTCCGTACATTTACTCGTGAAAGTGTCTAGTATCGTGGTAACCGACGACCGCGCGACCGCCATCGTGTTCGTCGCCATGGCCGGTCAGCCGCTGTCCGACGACAACCTGCTGATGTTGCGGGCCGATGCACATCGCCTCGAGCTCGGGCTGCGCGAGCGCGATGGCGACTGGCGCGTCGAGACGGCGAGTTGGCGTCGCGCGCGGCGCGAAGACCTGATGGGCGGTGCGTCGGAGTAAGATCGTCACACCCTGATATGCGCCACGTGCCAGGAGGTATGCCATGACACAGACCGTCGTCGTGATGGGCGCTAGCCCCAAGCCGCACCGGTATTCCAACCGAGCGCTGCGCCTGCTGCGCGAACACGGTTACGACGTGATTCCCGTGCATCCGCGCGTCGACCGGATCGAGGGCCTCGAGGTGGCCCATCGCCTGCAGGACATCGATCGCCCCATCGATACCCTTACGCTGTATATTGGTCCCGCGCGCGTCCAGCCGTTGATCGAGGACATCGTCGCCGCACGCCCCCGCCGCGTGATCATCAATCCCGGTACCGAGGATGCCCAGCTGCTCAAGCGCCTCGAGGACGAACACATCGCCTACGAGGAAGGCTGCACCATCGTCATGCTCCAGCACGGGACCTTCGAAACCACCCATTGAATCCGCTCAACGCCGCTGACGCACCGCTGGCGGTTTTCGTCAGCGCCTTCCTCTCCGCCACCCTGTTACCGGGGGCCTCCGAGGTCACCGTGCTCGCCGCACTCGACGCGGGTGCCGATGCCGCCGTGATCCTGGGTCTGGCCACGCTCGGCAATACCCTGGGCGGCATGAGTTCCTGGCTGATCGGGCTCGCATTCAGCCGCGTCGGCCGTGACGCCGTGCGGGAGGATCGCCGCCGCCACCGGGCCCTGGTCCTCATGCAGCGCTGGGGCTGGCCCTTCCTGGTGTTTGCCTGGGCGCCGGTCATCGGCGATGCGCTGTGCCTGGTCGCCGGTTGGCTGCGTACGCCCCCGCTGCGCTCCGCACTTGCGATGGCGGTCGGCAAGGGCTTGCGCTATGTTGTGATCATCCAGATCTATCACTGGACCTGACAGGCACCTGCTCCATTGACTCGCACGAACAACCATACGATTTCCGCTGCCGTCGGTCGTGCCCTGCCGATACCGACCTGTGCGGCGAGTCCACAGGGCGAGCCGCCAGCGTGAGTACACCGAAGACCGATCATCCCGTGCAGCCGCTGTGGCGCATCATCCCGATGGCGGATTTCGCGCCCCCGCCGGAACCCCCCCAGCAGGCCGCCAGCAGGCGTCTGCGGGCCATCTGGCGCCTGCTGCGCAGCGACGACACCAGTGCCCAGGCGCCGGCCCGCGCCGAACGGGACCTGCGGTCCCTCCCTGAGGTTCAGCTCGAGCACCTGGTGCCGCCGATCGCCTGGCGGGAAGCGCTGCCGGCGCTCGACGAGGCACTGGCGGGTTGGCTCGAGCGTGACTCGGGCAGCGTCCGCTTTCTGGTCGGCCCTCCCGGTTGCGGGTTGTCCGAGATCCTGACCCTGTGGGCGGCCGAGCACGATTGGGCGCTGGTCGAACCGCCGTCGCCGGAGCAGGTCCTGTCCGGCGGGGAGGACTGGCTGGACGCCTGGCCCGATACGGGTGGTGCACCGGGCTGGGCGTTACCCGAGCTGGAGCGCTGCTACCTGCGTCATGCGCAGGGCCTCACCCTGATCCGGCGCCTGTTCGAGGCCGTGACCAGCGGTCGGCGGGGCCCCGGACTGATCGCCTGCGACAGCTGGGCCTGGGCCTATCTGCAGCGTGTCTGGCCCATACCGGCCTCAGACGTCCTGACCCTGCAGGCCTTCGACGGCGAGCGGCTGTCCGCCTATTTCCTCCAGCTTGCAAATAGCACCCACCGGCGGCTGCGCGTGCGCAACGCCCGCACGGGTGAAGACCTGCTGCCACTGCCCGATGAACAGGGCGGCGACGAGGCATCATCCAGGGTCAGTGCCGAACTCCGCCAGCTGGCTGCCCATTGCAGGGGCAACCTGGGCGTGGCCTGGGACTACTGGCGTACTCACCTGCGAACCGCACCGGACCCGACTGAGGCGGGGCCGGATGACAGCGACGCGACCCGCCAGGACATCGACACCGTCTGGTGGTCGAGCGGGCGCGCCCCCGCACTGCCCGTGGAGACCGGGGATGAACTGGCCTACGTGCTGCACGCTCTCCTGCTGCACAACGGGTTGCCCATCGCGTTTCTGGATCGGCTGCTACCCCTTTCCCATGCCCAGATCGCCTCGTCGCTGGGGCGACTCGCCCAGCTTGGCCTCGTGGAACAGCACGGCGACCGGTTCTGCGTCGCGCCACTGGGCTATGCCGCGACCCGCGAGTTTCTGCGCGGGCGAGGCTACCTGGTCGACGCCTTCTGAGGACTGCCATGACGGAACCCGAAAAGCTCACCGAGATCTTCAAGACGCTGAAGTCCGAGGCGCTGATCGAAATCGGCCTGATCGTCGCGGTAGCCATTGTCCTGATCGTGCTGCTCGGTCGCATCCTCCCCTGGGTCGGCAACAAGCTGCACGGCAAGCGCCGCCTCTACATCCTGGCCAGCGTGCCCCTGCTGCGTCTCCTGATCATCGTCGCCACGCTGATGCTGATCGTCCCGCGCATCATCGAGCCCACGCTGCAGAACATGGTCGCGATCCTGGGTGCTGCGGGTCTTGCCATCGGCTTCGCGCTCAAGGATTACGTCAGCAGTCTCATGGCCGGTGTGGTCGCATTGCACGAGTTTCCGTATCGGCAGGGCGACTGGATCGAAGTGGACGGCGCCTATGGCGAGGTTAAGCATATCGGCATGCGCACCGTGGAAATCGTGACCCCTGACGATACGCTGGTGTTCATTCCGCATCAGAAGCTTTGGAGCGAACTCATCTTCAACGCCAATGACGGCGGCGCGACGCTGATGTGCGTGGCCCATGTCTACGTCGAGCCCGAGCACGACGCGGCCGTCGTCCAGCAGCAGCTCCACGACATCGCATTGACCAGCCCCTTCCTGCACCTCGAACGGCCGATCCTGGTGGTGGTTGAGGAAAAACCGGGATACACGCATTACCGACTGAAGGCCTACCCGATCGAGGCGCGCCAGCAGTTCCAGTTCATCACCGACCTGACCGTGCGCGCCAAGGCGGCGCTCGCCATGCTGGGCGTGAAGCCCGCACAGCCCTGGCCGGGTGACAGATCGCAGCCCGGCGCCTGACCGCGCAGGGCCTCGGGGCCGTTTGCGGAACCGGTTCTCATTTCTGGCCGTCACGATGGCCACCGGCACCGCCGTGCGCTATGTTGCCGAGACCACGATCTGCCACCGGATGTGACGAGGAGTCGAGGAACCACCACATGGCCATGCTGATTCTGATGATCGACGGGGTCGCCACCCACAAGTTTCCACTCGATAAGGACGTCACCAGCGTGGGCCGTTCCCCGGAGTGTGACATCCACATCGATGATCCGCTGGTCAGCGGCCGCCATGCCGTGATCGAGCGCGTCGCCGACGCTGCCTTCCAGCTGCGGGACCTCGAGAGTACCAACGGGTCTTTCGTCAATGACGACAAGGTGGGCACGCGACCGCTCGCGCACGACGACCAGTTGCGCTTCGGACTGCACAGTTTCAAGTTTGTGGGCGACCAGGTCGTGGACATCGCCAAGACCAAGAAGATCAAGAAAAGCTGGATTCCGGGTGTTTACTACACCAAGGACTGAGTCCGCATGTCCACGCAGCACCCTGCAGGCTTCAACCGTTGCGCCTTCGTCTCCTGTCTCGGCGGCCTGGCGGCCGCCCACCTCGCAGTCTTCGTCGGACTTGCGCTGCTCATGCCGACGTTCGAGGCGCGGATCGCCCTGTTCTCCATCAACCTGCTGCCCTGGCAGCCCCTGCACGATGCCGGCCTGCCGGTCGCGACTCACGGCTGGCTCGTATTGCCCAACCTGCTCGGCTGGCTCTGGTGCATTGCGGCATGGGCCCTGATCTATGCCATCGCGGCACTCGGCATCATGTCCGTTCTCCAGGGCCTCGAGCAGCTTCGCGCCCGCACGCCATGAACGCCCCGCGATGCGCGCCTAGCCGCGCGGCCCGGACGGGTCAACCGCAGCAAGGCAGGCCGCAAGCCCCGTGCGCAGGGTCGGGTAGCGCAGCTGTGCACCGAGCGCCTTGATCTTGCGCGTGGACATGCGCCGCGATTCGCTCAGATAGGACAGCATGCCCGGCGTGAAGCTGCGGCGGGCCTCGGCCATCGATATGCACGGCGGCCGCGGTTTGCCAACGGCATCGGCCACCGCGTAGAAGTAATCGGTCATGGTGCTCGGTTCGTCGGCGGCGGCATTGTAGATCTCGCCCGCAACGCCCCTCTCGGCGACGAGCACGCACATCATGGCGAGATCGTCGGCATGGATGCGGTTCGAGTGGGGCGCCTCGTCCGGACACACCACCCGCATCCCGTCGAGCCGCTCGAGGGGCAGGCGGCCCGGGCCATAGATCCCGCCCACGCGCAGGATGACCACCTCGGCGCCGTGGCCTCCGCCCCATGCGAGCAACTGCTGCTCCGCGTCCAGGCGTCGACGTGCGCGGTCGGTCTGCGGCCGCGGCGGCGTGGTCTCGTCCACCCAGGCCCCGCCGTGATCCCCGTAGACCCCCGAGGTGCTGATGTAGACCAGGCGGTGCGGAACCGGGAGACGGGCGAGCAGGGCGCGGCTACGCACGTCCGCCGTGCCCTCCGCCTGTGGCGGGGCGAAATGGTAAACCAGGTCAGCGGCCGGCAGGGATGCCGCCAGGCGGTCGAGATCCAGCACGACCGGCTCGATGCCCTCACGCCGGAGCCTGCGCGCGCTCGCATCCGTGCGCACGACGCCGAGCACGCGGTCGCCCCGCGCGCGGTGCAGGCCGGCCACGCGCCAGCCGATATCGCCACAGCCAATGATAAGCACAGTGCTCACGGGTTTTTATCCCCCACGAAATAAGCGAAAATCCCGCTCCTGCCTGTTTCACGCACAAAAGGGTCTGGCATGAGCTTTATCGTCACCATACAACCCAGCGGTCACCAGTTCACCTGCGAAGACGACGAGACCGTCCTCGACGCGGCACTGCGTCAGGGTTATGCCATGCCCTACGGCTGCCGAAACGGCGCCTGCGGTTCCTGTATCGGCAAGCTGATGCAGGGCGAGGTGGATTACGGCGCCACCCTGCCGCCCGCGATCAACGAGAAGGAGATCGCCGAGGGCAAGGCCCTGTTCTGCCAGGCGCTGCCGCTCACCGACCTCGAGATCGAGGTGAAGGAGATCGGTGCCACCAAGGATATCGTCATCAAGACCCTGCCGGTGCGCGTGATCGGTCTGAACAAGCTCAACGACGACGTGATGGAAATGCGCCTCAAGCTCCCGGCCACCGAGCGCCTTCAGTTCCTGGCCGGGCAGTACATCGACATCCTGCTCAAGGATGGTCGCCGCCGGAGCTTCTCGCTGGCCAACCCGCCGCACCACGACGAATATCTCGAACTGCACCTGCGCCACGTACCGGGCGGCCACTTCACCGACCACGTCTTCACCGAGATGAAGGAAAAGGCGCTCATGCGCATCGAGGGCCCGCTCGGCACCTTCTTCCTGCGCGAGGACTCGGATCGCCCGGTGATCCTGGTGGCCGGGGGAACCGGTTTCGCCCCCATCAAGGCCATCGTGGAACACGCCATCGCGCTCGGCGACACCCGCCCGATGATTCTCTACTGGGGGGTGCGGGGGAGGCAGGATCTCTACATGGCCGAGCTGGCCCGGTCCTGGGCCGACGAGCACGAACACATCAGCTTCGTGCCGGTGTTGTCGGATCCCAGGCCCGAGGATGCCTGGGACGGACGGACGGGCTTCGTGCACGAGGCGGTGATGGCCGATCATGCCGACCTGTCCGGTTTTGACGTCTACATGGCCGGTCCGCCGCCGATGATCCGGGCCGCCCGTGCCGGGTTCACCGCACAGGGGTTGCCTGAGGACCAGCTGTACTTCGACTCCTTCGATTACAGTGCCGATGCGCAGGAGGCCCGGAAGGGCTGAGGTCCGGCGGTTCACGCGCCAACGAAAAGGGCCCCGAACCGGGGCCCTTTGCGTGATCGCCTTTCCAGCTATACAGCCAGGACTAGACCGGGTGGATGTCCGGCACGTCTTCTTCCTCGCCCCGGGGCCGCGGCAGCGCCTCGCGCTTGCGTGCACCGAGGCGCACCGTTTCGGCATGGCCGGTGGCGGCGAGCTTCAGCCCTGCGCGGTAGTAGGCGTCCGCGTTTTCCGGTTCCTCCAGCGTCTCGGACAGGCGCGCCAGCTCATAGTAGGTCTCGGCGCGCGGGCGGATCGCGAGGCTCGAGTCGAAGTAGGCGCGGGCCTTGCCCCAGAGTTTGGCCTGGGCCGCCACGCGGCCGAGTGCGAGCAGCAGCGCGGCATCCTCGCCGTGCTGCTTGATCCAGCCCTCGCCCTCGCGCAGGGCGCGGTCGGGGCTGGCGAACTGGACCTGACCGTAGAGATCGACGAGCCGTGCGTCCCAGCGGCGCGCCAGCGCCTGACGCAGCAGGCTGCCGGCATCGTCGTGGTCACCCAGCTTGATCAGCGTCTCGGCGTAGAGGGCGATGAGATCCTCGCGAGACCGCGAGGCCTTGGGCAGGCGTTTCCACACCGCATGCAGGGTGTCGCTGTCCCCGCCATGTGCCGCAGCGGCCAGTTCCGCAGCCACCGCATCGGCCTCCAGCCGGTCGAGCTCCTCTTCATCCAGCAGCTTGCGTCGGCGCAGCGTCGGCAGCAGCTCCATCAGCGCCTGCCAGTCTTCCAGCCGATGGTGCAGCTGGGCCAGCAGGCGCAGCACGTAGCCGTGGCGCGGGGCCAGCTTCTCGAGGTGATTGAGGGTTGCAAGGGCCTGCTCCAGTTGATCGTGATCGAGCTGCAGCTCGGCCTGGGTCAGGCTCACGGCCACGTCCGCCTTGGGCGCGCCCTCGATGGCCCAGCGCAGGTAGTCGTCGCGCCGGTCGTAGGCGCCCTGCATCTGCGCCGCGCGGGCGGCGGCCAGGTAGCTCAGCAGTGCGGTGTCGCCCCGTCGTGCCGAACGCGCCAGCAGGCGCTCGGCTTTGGGAAAACGGCCCTCGGCCAGCTCGATCAGACCGTGTTGCAGGCCCTTGCGGTCGCGTTCCGCCAGCCGCCGTTCGTTCATGGTCTTGAGCCGGCGCGGCAGGGTGAAGACCTCGATGACGAAGCGCACCAGCAGGTACAGCGCCACCAGGGCGATGATCGACAGCGGGATCAGGTACTGCAGCGACATCTGCAGGCTGCGGGCGCCGTAGGCCAGCAGCACGAAACCGTGCTCGGTGAGGTACAGGTGCGTGAGGATCGCCGTGGCGACGGCGACCAGCAGCGTGATGAGCAGCGTCTTCATGACGCGTCGGCCCCGCTGTCAGTCGCCGGTTGCGCGGCCTCGGGCGGAGCCGCAGGTGCCGGACTCGCCGGCGCCACGGGTTCCTGCGGCCGGGTGCGTTCCAGCTCCCGGAGCTTGTCCAGCGAGGCCGTGAGCATGGGCAGTTCGGGCCGCAGGTTGACGGCATTGAGCTCGCCGAGCTCGGCCGCGAGTTCGCTGGCGCGTTCACCCTGGAAGTTTTCGGTCAGCCACTCGCGGGCGGCCTCGAGCTGGCGGTGGTATTCGCCGTCGTCCTGGCGCAACACGGCGATGCGCGCCGCCTCCAGACGCAGGCGCAGCAGCTGGTTCATGTGCAGTTCGCTGGTGGCATCCGGCAGGCTCTTCACCGGTTCGCCGTATTCGCGGTAATCGATGTTCGACTGGAACTCGTTCCAGACGTGACGGAAAAAGCCGCCGACCGTCTTTTCTTCGCCCTCGGCCACCGTCACCGCCAGGTCCTGGCGGGTGGAGGCTTGGTCGGGGCGCTGCAGCGGCATGGGTTGCAGGTGGTTGATCATGCGATCCAGGCGAAGGGCGATGCCGACGAGATCGGGGCGCTCGAAATCCTCGAGCATCTGTATCTCGTCGGCAAGCTTCTCGCGTACGGGCAGCAGCTTGGGATCGCCGAGATCCCGCACGCGCTGGTCGGCGGCCTCGAGCGCCGCGATGGCGCCCTCGAAGTCGCGCATCAGGCGCAGGCGGTGGTTGGCGATCTGGATGAGATACTCGATCTCGGCCGTGACCCAGCCGCGCTGGTCGCGCAGCGCGACATCGTGGATGGCGCCGAGGGCGTCCTTGAGGTTCCCGATCTCCCGGTTCTGCGCCTGGTTGGCCGCGCGGAAGGCCAGCACTTCCTCGCCCAGCTCCTTGCGCAAGGCCTGCAGATCCGGGTTGTTACCCAGATTGACCAGGCCCTTGTTGAGTTCGGCCAGCGTCTCGGTCTGGCGCGCATCCGTGGCCTGCTGCTGTTGCCAGAGCCAGTAGCCGGCCCCGACGCCACCGCCGCCGACCGCCAGCCCGAGCAGTGCCACGATCCAGGCGCCGATCACTGCACCGCGCCCCCCCGACCTGGCCGCCGTGGGCGCCTCAGGCTCCTCGTCGACCGGCTCGGCGATGACTTCCTCGACCTCTTCGCTGGCCGTCTGCGCCTTGACCTCGTCGGTGCCGGCCTGCTCGTCCGCCTGTTCGTTGCGCTTGTCGTCGTTGCTCATGTTACGCGTCCCGGTTGCGCGCCCAGTTCAGCAGCGCCTCCATCATGGCCTCGTCGCTCGGGTCGGCCGCCACCACCGGGTCGACCTTGAATCCAAGTTCCCGCGCGGTCTCGGCCATGCTCTCGCCACCCACGATCAGGGTGGTGTTGCGCAGCCACATCTGACCCAATTTACCTACCATATCAAAGAGATTACGCAATCCTTCGGAACTGGTCACCAGAATCGTGTCGAGCTCGTTGCGTGACCACAGGTAGAGGATCTCGCCGTTGTCGGTGTCCGGGCGCCCGCGCCGGTACGCGTTGGCATATTCGACGCTCGCGCCGCGTGCCTTGAGGGTATCGGCCAGCACCTCGCGACCGCCGTCGCCGCGGAAGATCACGATGCGCTTGCCCGCCACGTCCTGCATCTCCGGCAGGTCCAGCAGGGCCTCGCTGTCGAAACGCGTGTTCGGATAGATGTCGGCCTGGCGTCCGAAACTATTCAGTTCCTGCGCCGATTTACGCCCAATGGCGGCGATCTTCGTCGATTCGGGGAACTCCCGTCGTGAACGGACCAGGTTCATCGCCTTGCGCACCGCGTTCGGGCTGATGAACACGGCAATGTCGAAGTCGTCCAGCCGGTCGATGAGCTCGATCAGCGGCTTGCTGTCCGTGGGTTCCAGGATCTCCAGTACCGGGAAGCGCACGGGCTTGCCGCCGGCGGCCGCGATCTGGGCGCACAGGGCGTCGGCCTGGTGTTCCGGGCGGGTGACCACCACCTTCATGTCGGCGAGTGGCTGGCTGTCGGTACGGGTGTCGGGCTGCATGGGATTCTTCACTGACTGTAGTCGACTGGAGGCGCCCGGGCTCAGGCCTCGGGGCCGAGGCCTAGTTCCTTGAGCACGGCATCCGCGCCCTGGGCGAGCAGGTCGTCGGCCACCGCGCGGCCGAGGCGCTCGGCATCGGCGCGCGGGCCCCGCGCCTCGGCGCGGAAGATCGTCTTGCCGTCGGGCGAGCCCACCAGGCCGCGCAGCCAGATGTCGTCGCCCTCGAGCAGGGCGTAGCCGGCGATCGGCACCTGGCAGCCGCCGTTGAGCCGGTGGTTCATGGCGCGCTCGGCCTTCACGCGGTCGGTGGTGTCGGTGTCGTTGAGCGGGGCGAGCAGGGCCTTGACCCGCGCGTCGTCCGCCCGGGTCTCGATGCCCACGGCGCCTTGGCCCACGGCCGGCAGGCTCTGCTCCGGCGTGAGGATGGCCGTGATCCGCTCGTGGAATTCAAGGCGCTTGAGGCCGGCGGCGGCGAGGATGATGGCCTCGTATTCGCCGTCGTCCAGCTTGCGCAGGCGCGTGTTCACGTTGCCGCGCAGGAAGCGGATCTCCAGGTGCGGGTAGCGGGCCATCAGCTGGCACTGGCGGCGCAGGCTGGAGGTGCCGACCACCGCGCCCTCGGGCAGTTCATCCGGTTTCGCGTACTTGTTGGAGACGAAGGCGTCGTGCGGGTCCTCGCGCACCATGATCACCGGCAGGTCGAAGCCCTCCGGCAGCTCCATGGGCACGTCCTTCATCGAATGCACGGCGATGTCCGCCTCGCCCGCGAGCATGCCCTGTTCCAGTTCCTTCACGAACAGGCCCTTGCCGCCGATCTTGGCCAGCGGGCTGTCCAGCATCTGGTCGCCCTTGGTCGACAGCCGCACCAGTTCCACTTCCAGGCCCTCGTGTTCCTCTTTCAGGCGACGGGCGACTTCCTCGGCCTGCCAGATGGCCAGCGGGCTCTTGCGGGTGGCGATGCGTATCGGATCCTGGGACATGTGACTCTTGCGGGATTGGGGGAAAGGAAAGCCCGAACTTTACGGGAAATGGCGTTAGATCGCCACTTGGGGGGAAGCCGCTCAGGCTTGGGTCCGGGTGTCAACGCCGATGTATTCGATGAGTGCGTCGACAGCGAGCGGCTGGGCGAAGTGAAATCCCTGCAGGAGATCGCAATCCATCTGGCGCAACAGGGCCGCCTGTTCGGCTGTCTCCACGCCCTCGGCCACCAGGCGCAGGCCCTGGCCCTGCCCGAGATTGATGATGGAGCTGATCAGGCCGCGATCGTCCGGGTCGCGGTCGATGTCGCGGACGAAGCTGCGATCGATCTTGAGCTCGGTGACCGGCAGGCGGTTGAGATACGAGAGCGACGAATAGCCGGTACCGAAGTCATCGATGGCGATCCCCACCCCCATGCCGCGCAGGTTAAGCAGCTCGTCGGTGACGTTCTCGAAGGCGCGGATGAGCACGGACTCGGTGAGTTCCAGGATCAGGTCCTGGCCCAGCATGCCGCTGCTGGCCAGCGCCTCGGCGACGTCTGCCGAGAGCTGCTCGCCGAGGATTTGGCGTGCCGAGATGTTCACGGACAGGCCGAGGCGCGTGCCGCAGCGCCGGTTCACGCGCTGGATATCGCTCATGGCCCGCTGCAGCACGAAGCGGCCCAGTTCCTCGATCAGGCCGTTCTCCTCGGCCAGCGGGATGAATTCCGCGGGTGACACGGGGCCAAGCGCCGGACTGTGCCAGCGGACGAGGGCCTCCACGCCGACCACCTGGCCGGCCTTGGCCGAGAGCTGTGGTTGATAGACCACGCTCAGCTCGCGATGGGCAATGGCTTCCGCCAGCGCGTCGCGCACGCTCTTCTGCCGCTGCGCCCGGGCGTTGAGGCCGGCATCGAAATAGGCATGACAGGCACGCCCGCGTTCCTTGGCCTCGAACAGGGCCATGTCGCCGTGGCGCAGGATCTCGTCCCCGTCCCCGGCATCATCCGGGTAGAAGGCCACGCCGATACTGGTCGAGACGCGGTGATCCACGTGATCGATGGTGACCGGCTGGTTCAGCTGGCGTGTGATACGTTCCACCACGGATTCGACCAGGCCGTGTTCCTGGATGCCCGGCAGTACGATCAGGAACTCGTCGCCGCCGAGCCGGGCCACCGTGTCGTTGGGGCGCACGGCCTCCCGAAGGCGGTTCGCCACCACCTTGAGCAGGGCGTCACCCCGGGCGTGACCGTGCGTGTCGTTGATTTCCTTGAAGCGATCGAGGTCGATGAACAGCAGCGCCACGTGTTCGTCCGCGCGCTGAGCCGCCTTGATCGCCTGGTCGAGGCGATCGCGCATCAAGGTGCGGTTGGGCAGGCCGGTGAGGGCATCGTGATGCGCCAGGTGCGTCAGACGCCGCTCGTGCTCGCGCTGGGTCCGCACGGCATGGCGATAGGCGAAACTGGCCAGTATCAGGTAGATCGAGATGAGCGCGCCCGGCGGGGTCAGGTCGACCAGGAATTCGTTGAGTATGTGTTGCTTGGGGATGGCCGCCAGAGTGTAGATGTCGTATTCGGGCAGGTGCCGGTAGGCGACCAGCAGGTTCTCATCGCTGTAGCCCCGGGCCAGGTCCAGCACCCCCTGTTCGCCCCCCTGGTCGTTGATCAGGTCGATGATGGGCTTGCCCGCCGGGCCCCCGTAGACCTCGGCCAGTCGGTCGCTGGAGACCTCGCCCCCGCGAATGAACTGCATGTACTGGAAGAAGCCATCCTCCCGCACCAAGGCTGCCCCGACATCGTCGGGCAGATCGAGATCCGACCAGGTGGTGGTGCCCCCGCTGATCCGGTAGCCGGCAGCCATGACCGCCACCGTCTCTCCCGCCGAGTTGCGGATCGCCTTGCGGATCGGGATTACCCAGGCATCGAAGAGCTCCATCCGGTAGGCATGGCCCGTGACTAGGCGATGGGATCCTAGGGCCTCGAGAAAGCTGTCGGAGGCCTGTGGCTCATCCATCAGGTTGGGCAGGGGGCGGCCGGCGGGCACCCCGCTGGCGATCAGCAGCTGGCCGTCGGGACGCACCAGGCCGAAGGCGACCATCCCGGGATCCGTGCGGTGCATGTCCTCGATGATGGCGCGGCCGCGCTCCGGCTTCTCCATGGCGCCGGCACGTACCATCTCCTCGCCGACCACGCGCAGGATGGTCTCGTGCTTGATCAGCGTGGCCCGGGTGCTCTGGGCCAGCTGCTGGTTGATGTAGTCGAGGGTGTCGAGGGCGTCCCGGCGGGCTTCGTGCCAAAGCTGGAGGGCGGAGAAGACGAAACCGATCACGGCCATGAGCGTGAGCAGAACGAAGAGCCCCAGGATCGGGCGGCGCGAGAGCCGCCGCTTCGAAGGGCCGTCAGTTTGTGTCTCGGGGCTCACCGCAGGCGCGTCGTCACGTGTTGGGACTCAACCCAGTAAACACCAAAATCACCCGGTTCGCCATCCGCCCGCCGGCCGGGCAGGTCTCAGCGCGCCTTGAGGAAACGCCGAACCTCGGCCACATGACGGCGGCTGATCTCCAGCCGGTCGTCGACGCCCTTCATGGAAATGAGGAACCGGCCCTCCGGCGTCTTTTCCATGCCGCCGGCGAAGTGGCGCTGCACCAGGGCATTGCGGTGCACACGCAGGAAGCGCTCACCGAATTCCTCTTCCAGGGCCTTGAGCGGCTCCTCGATGATGACCTCGCCGCCGGTATGGCGCACGGTGACGTACTTCTGGTCGGCCTGGAAATAGATGATGTCCTCGACCGGAATCAGTTCGAGGTTGCCGCGAAAGCGTGCGCAGATGTGGGTGCGGGCCTGCTCCTCTTCGGCTTCCTCGCTCAGGGCGGCGAGCTGCGCGCGGGTGGGCGTGCGCGCGGCGGCCAGCGCATCGATCAGGTGCTGCTTGCGGATCGGCTTGACCAGGTAGCCGGAGGCGTGAGCCTTGAACGCCTCCAGCGCATGCTCCTCGAAGGCCGTGGTGAAGATCACCGCCGGCGGCTCGTCAAGGCTCGCGAGGTGGCGTGCGGCCTCGATCCCGTCCATGCCCGGCATGCGCACGTCCATCAGCACGATGTCGGGCGCGACGCGGTCGGCCTCCTTCAGGGCATCGGCGCCGTTGCCCGCCTCGGCGGCCACCGTGTACTCGTCCAGCTCCTCGATCAGGCTGTGGAGCCGGTCGCGGGCCAGTTTTTCGTCGTCGACAATCAGGACCTTCATGGCCTCAATCCCTGGGAATCGTGAACCATACAGTATACGTATCCTCGGTCTGCTCGATGCGCAATTCGCTCTCGTCGCCATAGGCCAGAGCCAGCCGCTGGCGGATGTTGTCCTGTGCCATCCGGTTGCCTTTGCTCTTGCGCGTCTCCTTGCCGATGGGGTTGGTGACGCGCACCTTGAGCGTCTCGGGAGAGGCCTCCACCGCGATGGTCACGGTGCCCCCGCCAGTGAGCGGCTCGATGCCATGATAGATCGCGTTCTCCACCAGCGGCTGGATGATGAGGGCCGGCACGTTCAGGGTGCCCGGAAGGTCGTCGGCGAGCTGCCAGTCGATGGTGAGGCGGTCGCCGAGACGCTGGTGCTCGATGTTCAGGTAGCGGTGCGTGATCTCCAGTTCCTCGTCCAGCCCGATGCGCTCGCGCTTGTCGAGCGTGGCGCGGAACATGTCGGCGAGGTCGTGTACCGCTTCCTCCGCCTGGTCGGGGTTGGTGCGCGTCAGGCTGGCGATGGTGTTCATGCTGTTGAACAGAAAGTGCGGCCGGATACGTGCGGTGAGCGCCTGCACGCGGGCGCGGGCCTCCGCCTCCACGTTCTGCATCCACTGGTGCTGCATGTAGAAATAGCGGAATACGACGGCCGCAACGATGGCGGTAATACCGAGATTGCGCAGCACGAACAGCAATGGCGACAGCTCCGAGGTGAAGCCATGCGGGCCGGCGAGATCCTCGACCGCGAGGGTGAGCAGCGAGACCGCAAGGGCCATGCCCAGCGTCGCGAGATAGGCCACCGTCGCCGCGACCCGGGCGTTGGCCAGCGAGAGAAAACGCCGGGTCAGGCACAGCGTGGCGGCCGTGCCCAGCGCCACCCATTGCACGAACAGGCTGATCAGGCCCAGATCGCCCCAGAGGTCGCCCGTGTGCGTCGCCGAGACCAGCGCCAGCACGCAGGCCAGCAGCTCGGCAATGAGTACCACCAGGAATACCGCGCGCGGCGAACAGAAGTTCGGCAGGAAGCAGGCGCGGCTGTCTGCGCTGTCGGTCGAGCCCGGGCTGGACGTTTGCATCGCCCAAGTGTTGCCGTTGCGCGCGCTCAAGGCAAGCCGTGCGATGGTATACTCCGCGCCCTGAATCAATCATTTGCGATCTTTGAGCCATGACCGATCAGCAGGACGACAAACTCTGGGGCGGGCGCTTCACCGAGGCGACCGATGCATTCGTCGAGGCCTTCACCGCCTCCGTGGATTTCGACCGCCGACTCTACCGCCATGACATCGAGGGCTCGAAGGCCCACGCGCGCATGCTGGCCAAGGTGGGGGTGCTCACCGAGGATGAATGCGAGAAGATCCTCGCCGGTCTCGACGACGTGCTCGCCGACATCGAGCGCGGCGATTTCGCCTGGTCCGTGTCGCTCGAAGACGTGCACATGAACATCGAGGCGCGACTCACCGACCGCATCGGTATCGCCGGCAAGAAACTGCACACCGGCCGTTCGCGCAACGACCAGGTCGCCACCGACATCCGTCTCTACCTGCGCGACGAGATCGATTACCTGCTTGACGAGATCCGCCGCGCCCAGCGCGCGCTGCTCGACCTGGCCGAGCGCGAGGCCGACACCATCATGCCCGGCTTCACCCATCTGCAGGTGGCGATGCCGGTGACCTTCGGCCACCACATGCTGGCCTGGTTCGAGATGCTCGACCGCGACTTCGACCGGCTAGCCGACTGCCGCAAGCGCGTGAACATCATGCCGCTGGGCGCGGCCGCTCTGGCGGGCACCACCTACCCGATCGACCGGCACTACACGGCCGACCTGCTCGGCTTTGCCCGTCCGGCGAACAATTCGCTGGATGCCGTCTCCGATCGCGACTTCGCCATCGAGTTCTGCGCCGCCGGTGCGTTGATCATGACCCACCTCTCGCGCTTCTCCGAGGAGCTGATCCTGTGGGCCTCCGCGCAGTTCGACTTCATCGACCTGCCGGACCGCTTCTGCACGGGATCGTCCATCATGCCGCAGAAGAAGAACCCCGACGTGCCCGAGCTCCTGCGCGGCAAGAGCGGGCGCGCCAACGGCAACCTCATCACCCTGCTCACCCTGATGAAGGGCCAGCCGCTGGCTTATAACAAGGACAACCAGGAAGACAAGGAACCGCTGTTCGACACCGTCGACACGCTCAAGGGGAGCCTGCGCGCCTTCGCCGACATGGTGCCTAGCCTCAAGGTCAAGGCCGAGCGCATGCGCGCCGCCGCGCGCCAGGGCTATTCCACCGCCACCGACCTGGCCGACTACCTGGTGCGCAAGGGCGTGGCCTTCCGCGACGCCCACGAGATCGTCGGCAAGTCCGTGCGCTTCGGCATCGAGCAGGGCCGCGACCTGGCCGACCTCACGCTGGACGAGCTGCGCCAGTTCTCCGATGCGATCGACGAGGACGTGTTCGAGGTGCTGACCCTGGAGGGGTCGGTCGCGGCGCGCGATCACCTCGGCGGGACCGCGCCGGCGCAGGTGCGCAAACAGGTGGAGACGGCGAGGGCGCGGTTAGGGGAGTAATTTTACGGATGGTTCGTGCCGTTACTGTGGGCGTACTTCCGGACTCATGAGAGCTCTGCGCCGTCCGTGGTCAGTCGTCCGTTGTCCGTTGTGAAAATAGACGCCGCAACGGACCACTGACAACGAACAACTGACGCGGCGCGCAAAGCGCCGCCTACCGCCGCCCCATATACGCCCGCTGATCCGGTGCGACCAGCAGCGCTTCCGGCACGTTCATCTTGATCACCGCCGCCAGTTCCAGCGTGATGCCGGGCACGGGCCGTACGGTGACCCACAAGGTGTTGAGCTTCAGGTTCATGTCGGCGAACACCACCACCTTGCCATAGCGTTCCAGTACCCGCTGGATCGCGCCGAGCTTGCGGCTGATGATGTCCGAAGGCTGCCGGCTGAGCCGGGGGATGATCATGAGGAAGTCGCTCAGGGGGCGCCCCGTCTCGTCGCGGGCGGGCGCGCGCTTCCACAGGGGTTCGCACGGCTCGAAGGGGAGGCTGTTGCGCAGGGCCCGGGCGTCATTGTTCTGTAACACGCTCATAAACCGAGCATAGCCCGCGGCGGGCATTTTTCCAGCGTGCAGGGAAGCGCGCAGAGCGCGCGCTCAGGCCATCTCAGCCTGCGAGCCGCGCCCGCAGCCAGTGGGCGATGGCGCTGATCTCCTCGGGGCAGATGGCGTGCCCCATCGGGTAGTCGTGGGCCTCGAGCGCGAAGCCCTGGTCATCCAGCCACTTGCGGGCCTGGTGGCCGGCGCTGATGGGAATGACCTCGTCGTGCTTGCCGTGGGCGGAGAACACGGGCAGGCCCCGGTTGGGCAGCCCGATCCGGTCCTCGAGTTCGCCGGCCATGGGCAGGTAGGTGGACAGGGCCATGACGCCGCCCAGGCGTTCCGGGTATCCGAGCCCGGTGTGCAGGGCAATGACGCCGCCCTGCGAAAATCCCGCGAGGATCAGGCGCTCGGCCGCGATGCCGGCCTCGCGCTGCGCATCCACCAGGTGCGTAACCTGGTCCACCGAGGCGCGGATCTGCTCCCGGTTCTCGCCGATGCCGAAATCCAGGCTCTTGAAGTCGTACCAGGCGCGCATGGGCAGGCCACCGTTGATGGTGACGGGGATGATGGGCGCGTGCGGGAAGATGAAGCGGATGCCGATCGACCCGGGCAGGTCCAGCTCGGGCACGATGGGTTCGAAGTCGTGGCCGTCCGCGCCCAGGCCGTGCAGCCAGATCACGCAGGCATCCGGCGCGCTGCCGGTCTCGGTCACTTCGAAGGAAAGCGGTTCGGCCATTGTCGGTCAGTCCAGACGGGAACGATGCGTCTAGCTTAACCCGAAGCCGCGAGGGAGGTGAAAGCGGGTCGGTTGGCGAGTCAAAAAAGGGAAAGCGCGTCCGTGCGCTTCAAGTCACTGCCAAAGGAAACTCGCTGAAAGGGTGTGCATCCACAGACTCGGAAAAGTTTCGGGCCGAGACTCTGAAAATGGGGTGTCCCTACACCCAAGCCACTGCCAAAGGATTCTTTGAACGTCAGGAAACCTGGGTTTCCACGGAATCCGAATTACCCATGTTGTCGACCCAGCTGATCTTCAGGGTGTCGCCGGCGTTGGCGCCGGAGAACTTGAACGACAGGTAGGGGTTCTTCGAGATGGCCGGGCCCCACAGGGCGGTCATGACGTTGGAACCATTGTGTTCAGCCACCACTTCCTGGATGAAGTGGGCCGGGATGACCTTGCCGGTCTTGCTGTCTTTGCGCTGACCGGTTTCCATCGGGTGGCTGATGAGGCACTTCACGGTGGTGGAACCGCCGGAGGCCTTTGCGCGTACTTTGATCGATGCCATGTCTGGAATCCTCTTGAATTAGCGATTAACCGCCGCAGCCACCGATGGTGACCTTGACCTCTTTGGAGGAGCGGTACAGCTTGCCGTTGGCCTTCACCAGGGCGATGACGTCAGAGGTCTTGCCCATCTTGATACGGGTGGAGACGAAGGGCTCGGCCTTGTCGCTCAGCATGTAAGCGGAGGTCAGCGGGTTGCCGTTCTGGGCAGCCAGAATGGAGATGGATTCCACACCGGAGATACCGGTGGAAACGGTCACGGGCACGACGGCACCGTTTTCGGCGATGTCGGGCGCCTTGATTTCGATGTCGCCATCGGCCGCCTGGTCGCTGCCGGCAATGTTGTTCATCGCGGCGCCGACGGAATCGGCTTCGAAGGCTTCTTTCGGCCATGCGGCGAGCACCGCACGGGGGGCCACCAGGCCAGCAGCAACGGCCATACCGACGGTACCGGCGGCCAGCGTGCCTTTGAGCAGGGTTCTACGGTTCATAGTTTTTCAACTCCTCGATCAACGGCTACCTCGTGTAGCTCTGTGCCTGTTCCATACAAGCACCGTGCCAAGTTGTTGAATCTTTATGAATCAGTGGGTTACGCGGGACGCGCCTGTTCGCGGGGCCAGCGGAAGTTGCAAATTGCAATCGGGGCCGATTGCAATTTGCAGGATGCGGCGCATTTTGCGGTGTCCGTCTAGAGACTGGATTCCTTGTCGTACTGCTGGAGCTTGCGCCACAGGGTGGACTTGTTGATACCCAGTGCGGTGGCGGTCTTCTCGCGGTTGCCGCTGAAGCGGTCCAGCAGTTTCAGGATGTAGCGCTTTTCCAGGTGGTAGAGGTCCGGCTGGTCGGCATCGATGGCATCGGCATCGGTCATGCTGTCCACGAGTTCGTCCTGCAGATGCAGCGTGGCACCGTCGGCCAGCGCGATGTGGCGCTCCACCAGGTTGCGCAGCTCGCGCACGTTGCCGGGCCAGTCGTAGTCGCGCAGGCGTTCCATGGAGGCCGCGTCGAATCCCTCGATGTGGCGGTGATACCGCGCGTTCATCTCCTCGATGAAGCTCGTCACCAGCGCCGGGATGTCGTCGCGCCGCTCGCGCAGGGCGGGTAGCTGGATCTTGACCACGTTCAGGCGGTGGTAGAGGTCGGCGCGGAATTCCCCTTCGGCGACCATCTTTTCCAGGTTCCTGTTGGTGGCGACGATGAAGCGCACGTCGATGTCGGTGGGCTTGATGCCGCCCACGCGCGTGACCTGCTGTTCCTGCACCACGCGCAGCAGCTTGGTCTGCATGGCATCCGAGATGTTGCAGATCTCGTCCAGGAACACCGTGCCGCCCGAGGCCGCTTCCAGCAGGCCCTGCTTGCTTTGGGTGGCGCCGGTGAAGGCGCCCTTCTCGTGGCCGAAGAGCTCGCTCTCCAGCAGGGTGTCGGTCAGTGCCCCGCAGTCGATGACGATGAACGGCTTGTCCGCATCCGGGCTCTGGTTGTGGATCGCGCGCGCCACCAGTTCCTTGCCGGTGCCGGACTCGCCCTCGATGATCACGTTGCAGCGGATGTCGGCCACCTTGTCGATGATGGCGTAGATGTTCTGGATGGCCGTGGAATTGCCGATCATGCGGTAACGCAGCTTCTCGTCCTTGAGCTGGCGCTTGAGCAGCCGGTTCTCGCGCTTGAGGGCTTCCGTCTCCAGCGTGCGCTCGACCTGGAGCAGCAGCTCCTCCATGTCGTAGGGTTTCTTGATGAAGTCGGTCGCCCCCAGGCGCAGGGCCTCGATGGCGTTGTCGACGGTGGAGTAGCCCGTGATGATGATGACCGGCACCGTGTCGCTGAGTTCGCGGATGTTGCGCAGCAGTTCGATGCCGCTCATCTCCGGCATCGACAGGTCGGTGACGATCAACTGCGCGCCCTGTTCCCTGAAGTCGCTGAGTGCATCCACCGGGTTGCGATGCACGGTCACCGCGAACGGCGACTGGCGCGTGAAGCGCGCGAACAGGTCGCCCGCGGTGGGGTCATCGTCGACGAACAGGATGCGGGGCTGGTCAGTCAATCGGGTCTCCGGGTTTGCGTGGCGTCAGCGGCAGCACGATCGAGACGGTGAGTCCGCCGCGCTCGTTGTTGGCGAGTTTAATCGTACCACCATGGTGCTCGATGATGCCGAGGCTCACCGACAGGCCGAGGCCGCTGCCCTTGCCGACCGGCTTGGTGGTGAAGAAGGGATCGAACAGCTTGTCCATGATCTCGGGTGAGACGCCCGAGCCCTCGTCGCACACGCAGATGCGCGCATGCCCGTCGTCCACGCCGGCCTCGATGCGCACCTCGCCACCCGTCTCGCTGGCCTGCACGGCGTTGAGCATCAGGTTGATCAGCACCTGCTGGACCTGGTGCGCGTCGCACTGGATGACCAGTTCCGGATCGATCTCGGTGGAGAAGCGCACGCCGTGGTCCTTGGCCGCCTGGCTCACGAGCTGCAGGGATTCCTCCACCAGGGAATAGACGTGGACCCGCGCGTACTGCGGCGGTACCTGGCGCGCGAAGTTAAGGATGCCGCGCACGATGCGCGAGGCCCGGTGTGCCTCGCTGGTCAGCGCGCGCAGGTCCTCGCGCGTGGCCTCGTCCCCCGGCGGCAACGAACGCTCGATGAGCTTGGCCAGCGTGAGGATGTTATGCAGCGGGTTGTTGATCTCGTGTCCAATGCCCGCGGCCATCTCGCCGATGGAGGCCAGCTTGGCCGACTGCAGCAGCATGGATTCGGCTTGGTCGCGTTCTTCCTTGGCCTTTTCCAGTGTGTCGGCCATGTAATCGAAGGCCTCGCGCAGCTCGTTGATCTCCTGCGTGGAGCGTATGGGCGCAAGCCTGCGCCGCCGGCCGCGCGCATAGTCCTTGAGGTGCTGCGCGAGCTGGGTGATCGGCTCGGCGATCTGGCGTGCGCCGACCTGGGCGAGCACCAGGCTCGCACCGATGGCGACCACGGCGAACAGCAGCATCCCGAGGCGAATGCGGTTGAAGGGCGCGGTGATCTCCGCCATGTCGATCTGTTCGGCGATCACCCAGCTCGCCAGCTGGTTGGGGTAGGGGTAGTACTCCACGTAATACACACGGCTGCGCCCGTCGGCCGTGTCGTAGGCGCCGTAGGGGGCCGAGCGCACCGCGCTCATCAGGCGGCCGCCGAAGTGGTCACGCAGGTTGTTGTCGGCGCTCTTGGCGGTACTGAACAGCTGGCCGTTGGTCTCGTCGTACAGCACCATGCCGTCGCGCGCCGGCATCTCCGGGTTGAGTTCGCCGATGAGCAGCTTGCCGTTGTAGAGCCGCGGCGAGAGTTCGAGGATGCGGTCGATCTGGACGCCCGTGGAGTTGACCGTCAGGTAGCCGAACGGCACGCCGAGGGCGCTGTCCAGCGGCACCACGGCGTCGAGCATGGGTACGCGCCCGGCAAGGCCATACTCGTTGAGCGTGGGCGGTTGCAGCAGGTAGTTGACCTCGCCCACGGTCAGCGTCTGCAGGTAGTAGAGGAACTCGGGGTCGTCCATTTCCTCTTCGGCGTAGGGGTAGGGATCGAGCCCCACGAAGGAGGGCGTCACGCGCTCGCCGAAGCGCACCTTCACCAGTGTGTTGGCGCGGTAGTCCAGCAGGCGGATCGTGCCCACGTCCTTGAGCACCAGCTGGAACTCCTCGAGGAAGCCGGCCAGGCTCTCGGTGCGCGTGCCGTACTGCGGGTGGCGGCGCCCTTCGGCCGCGGCCTCGAGCACCGGGTCGACGCGGTCCACCGAGGGCGAGTCCGCCAGCGAGGCGATCACCTCGCGCTCGAAACTGAGGCGCCGGTCGAACTCGGCCACCACGAAGTTGAGATTGGCCTGCACGCGCTGGTCCACGTCCACCCGGTGCAGGTGCTCGCTGTAGCCGGTGACGGCCAGCACGACCGCGGTCAGCGGGAGGACCGTGGCCAGCGAGACCCAGAGGAAGATGTTGGTACGAAGATGCACGGTGTCGGTGTGTCAGGCGCCCAATCGCTCCCGCGCATTGTACACGGACGCCGCGCCTAGTCGCCCCAGCGACCCAGGGCCTGCTCCGCCGTCGGGTTGGCCGGCCGCGCGATCAACCCCGACTGGGTCATGGTGACCTCGAAGCGGGCGTGGTGGGCCATCGGCATGTAGGTGGCGCTGCCGTAGATCGCATCGACGAAGGGGATCCAGGCCGGGTGATCCTGGCTGACGGCCCAGAGGTCCAGCCCCCGGGGTTCGGCCAGCGAGTACAGGCTGGGGATGGCGGCCCGCGCCTGCTCGACGTCGCGGTAGCGCCCGCTGATGCGCTCCAGCCTGAACTGGGCGTCGAGCCCCAGTATGTTGGCCACGCCGCGCCACTTGAGCACCCGCGCATCGAGCTGCCACTCGTCGCCGGTGAGCGTGAACAGGCGCGCCCGCCCGTCCGGGGTGCGCAACAGCACCTGGTACTGTTCCGGCGCCATCTGGCTGAAGGCGAGGGTGGCCACGGGTTGCTCGAAGGTCAGGCGCTGGTACGTGAGCAGGTTGAGCGCGATCGAGCCCACGAGGCCCGCCAGCGCCAGGAAGAGGGCGCCCGTGACGCCACGCGCGCCGGCCGAGACCAGCCGATGCTGTCGCAGACGGCGGATCGCCAGCGCGAGAAACAGGACGCCGAGCGCCGTCGTGATGAGGATGATCACTTCCATGCCGTGCTTCATCATGGGCCCAGCACACGGCCGAGGCAAGCCGCCTTAGCCTCCAAACCGCCTTGCCGCTATACTGCGCGACAACGCCATCCGACCGGATCGATCCATGCTTCCCTGTCGCGCACAACTCGCCTTTATTCTCATCGTCGTGCTGCTCGGTACCGCGAGCATGCTGCAGTCCTGCGGCCAGACCGGCGATCTCTACCTGCCCGCGCCAGAACCGGCCACGCAGCCGGCATCCGAGCCGGCGCCCGCCAACGGCGGCAACAACAACGAAAACAACGGAGACGCCTGAACGTGGATTTCTTCACCTACCGTAACGGCGAGCTGTACGCCGAGGACGTGCCGGTCGCGAAGATCGCCGACCAGCACGGCACCCCGGTGTACGTCTATTCGCGGGCGACCATCGAGCGTCACTGGCACGCCTTCAACGACGCCTTCGGCGATCACCCGCATCTCATCTGTTACGCCGTGAAGGCCAATTCCAACCTCGCCGTGCTCAACCTGATGGCGCGCATGGGCTCCGGTTTCGACATCGTCTCGGTCGGTGAGCTCGAGCGCGTGCTCCAGGCGGGCGGCGACCCGAAGAAGGTGGTGTTCTCCGGCGTGGGCAAGCAGGCGAGCGAGATGCGCCGCGCGCTCGAGGTCGGCATCCGCTGCTTCAATGTCGAGTCCGAACCGGAGCTCGTGCGCCTGAATGAAGTGGCCGGCGAGATGGGCACGGTTGCGCCCGTGTCCATCCGCGTGAACCCGGACGTGGACGCGAAGACCCACCCCTACATCTCCACGGGCCTCAAGGAAAACAAGTTCGGCATCGACATCAACGAGGCCGAGCGCGTGTACAAGGAAGCCGCGGCACTGCCGAACCTCAAGGTCACCGGCATCGACTGCCACATCGGCTCGCAGCTCACCTCGGTGGAGCCCTTCCTCGATGCGCTCGATCGCGTCATCGCGCTGGCGGATCGCCTGAAGGACGCCGGCATCGAGATCCATCACCTCGATCTCGGCGGTGGCCTCGGCATCAGCTACAGGGACGAAACGCCGCCGCAGCCGGCCGAGTACGTGAAGGCCATGTTCGAGCGCTGCCACGACTGCGATTACGAGATCCTGCTAGAGCCCGGCCGTGCCATCATGGGCAACGCCGGGATCCTGGTCACGCGCGTCGAGTACCTCAAGCCCACCGAACACAAGAGCTTCGCCGTGGTGGATGCCGCCATGAACGACCTGATGCGCCCGGCGCTCTACCAGGCCTGGCAGGCCATCATCCCGGTGGTCGAGGGCGGTCGTGGCGACAAGCGCCTGTACGACGTGGTCGGGCCCGTGTGCGAGACCGGCGACTTCCTCGGCAAGGACCGCGAGCTGGCCATCGAAGCCGGCGATCTACTCGCCGTGCGCTCCTCCGGTGCCTACGGCTTTTCCATGAGCTCCAACTACAACACGCGTCCGCGCGCCGCCGAGATCATGGTCGACGGCGAGGCCGTGCACGTGGTGCGCGCACGCGAGACCCTGACCGAGCTCATGGCCGGCGAACAGCCGCTGCCCTAGATTGGAAAAGCGCGCATGAGCGGCATCAGCACCCCCTGCGTCAACGTGTGCAAGACCGGCGAGGACGATCGCTGCATCGCCTGCGGCCGCACGCTGGACGAGATCGCCTGTTGGGGTGGCCTGACCGAGGCCGAGCGTCTGGCCATCATGGCGCGCCTGAACGACGAGGGTTTTCCCCGCAGCACCGACGAAGCCTGAGCTGCGCGTGATCGCGTTGCTCGATCAAAAGGAACGCAACAAGGAGTCCACGTGAGCCACTACCAGCCCGGCATTCTGCAAAAGATCCCCGCCCACGGCGCCTACCTGATGTTCGACCTGATGCCCGGGATCGACCCGCGCCCCGCCCTGCACGGTCTCAAGGAACTGGCCGACGGCGATCGCCTGGTGGTCGGGCTCGGGCTGTCGCTGGTCAAGGAGCTGGATGCCGAGATCGAGGGCCTCAAGCAGTTCCCGAGCTTCGACGATGCCGTCATCGAGGTCCCGTCCACGCCGGCCTCCCTCTGGTGCTGGGTGCGCGGCGACGAGGCCGGCGACGTGCTCCATCGCGCCCGCGCCGTGCTTATGGCCGTCTCGCTCGCCTTTACCCTGCGCGGCCACGTCACCGCCTTCCGTTACAGGACCGGCCACGACCTCACCGGTTACGAGGACGGCACCGAGAACCCGACGGGGGACGAGGCGATCGCGGCCGCCTTCGTCTCCGGCAAGGGCCCGGGGCTCGACGGTTCGAGCTTCGCCGCCGTGCAACTCTGGGAACACGACTTCGACGCCTTCGAGGAGCTGCCCGCGGACGAGCAGGACAACGCCATGGGTCGTCGCCAGAGCGACAACGAGGAACTCGACGACGCCCCGGAAAAGGCCCACGTCAAACGCACCGCCCAGGAAAGCTTCGAGCCCGAGGCCTTCCTCCTGCGCCGTTCCATGCCCTGGGGCGACGGCGAGGCCGCCGGCCTGCACTTCGTCGCCTTCGGTAACTCGTTCTACGCCTTCGAGGCCCAGCTCAAGCGCATGGTCGGCGCCGAGGACGGCATCACCGATGCCCTGTTCGAATTCACGCGCCCGGTGACCGGCAACTACTGGTGGTGCCCGCCGATGAAGGATGGCGCGCTCGACCTGAGCGCCGTCGGCGTCTAGGGCCGGTTGCTATACTGGGAATCGTGGACCTCAATCCCCAGTATGTCGTCTTCTTCACCCTCACCGGCGTGGCCCTCTTGCTCGCCGGTCTCGTGTGGCTCTCGCGCCGCGACGATTGACGGTCGCCCTGGACCAAACGAAGGAACGCCCCTTGAAGCTACGGACGCTCATTCTCGTCATCCTCTTCATCGCCGTGCTCAGCGGCTGCACCTCAAAACCGCTCCCGCCCGACAAGAAGGACTACATCGGCGAGTGGACCTCCGAGCACGTCTACCTGCAAATCACCGCGGACGGCTTCGTGCATTACCGGTATCAGAAAGGCACGATGAGCAAGGAGATCAATGCGCCGTTGAAGCATTTCGAGGGTGATGACTTTGTCGTTGGCGTGGGATTCCTGACGACAACCTTCGAGGTCTCGGAGCCGCCGAATCAGGATGGACTTAATTGGGAGATGGTTGTGGATAGCATCGAGCTAGTTAGAAAGAACAACCACATTCAGCTTTAGGTCTCCCCTTCGTACGATCGCGACATTAAAACTATGAAATATTATCGATAATGCTGCTTTATCACTTCACCTCCGCAAAATGGGCACTAGATACGATCCGTAGACAACGTATAAAGGTGTCACGGTTTAATGATCTCAATGATCCATTTGAACTGTATGGCGCCGCCCTGCCAAACAAACTCATGCGCGTTAAGTTTCGTGATTGGAAAAATCACCTGAGTGATCGATATGGGCTTATTTGCTTTAGCAAGAGCTGGCATAACCCGCTTTTATGGAGTCATTACGCTGATCGGCATCGGGGCGTTGCGCTCGTATTTGATGTTCCCGACGACAAATGCTCTGAAGTAAGTTATCACCCTGAACGATTGGTAATCGATTTTGAAACGAAGCTTTCGACTACGGGTCTAGACGAGAAAGACGTTAACGCTTTGCTAACTACAAAGTTTGAACACTGGAAGTATGAAGAAGAGGTTAGGCTTTTTGCCGATGTTGATAACTGTATCGTAGAGAACGATCTCTGGTTCGCTGAATTCAACCAAGATTTAAGTTTAAAGGGGATCGTGCATGGCCCTTTGTGCCAGATTTCAGAAAAAGAAATCGCGTCCGCATTGCCCAGTAATCAAAAGTTAACAATCATAAAATCGAGGCTCGCCTTCAAGAAATTCTCAGTCGTAAGAAATGAGAGAGTTAAAGATAAAACTGTTACTGCAATAGCATAAGCCTTTCGTCATAAAGGCTGTCATATTAATAATGAATCGTATCCCCGAACCCGAACTCATGCTCGATCCCGAACAGGCCTTCGCCTACGCGCAGGCCGACTTCGAGGAGCCGCACAATAACTTCATCAAGCTCTTCCGCGAGCGTTTTCCGGAATCGGTAAGCGGGTATGTGCTGGATCTGGGTTGCGGGCCGGGCGATATCGCGGTGCGTTTCGCGAGGGCGTTCCCCGAGACACAGGTCGATGGCGTGGACGGGGCGGCGGCGATGCTGGAGGCGGGACGCGAACTCGTCGAGGCGTCTGGGGTGGCGCATCGCCTGAACCTGGTACAGGCCTGCCTGCCACAGGAGCGGGCGCCGAAGGCGACCTATCCCATCATCATCTCCAACAGCCTGTTGCATCACCTGCACGAGCCGCGGGTGATGTGGCAGGCAGTGAAGGATCATGCGGTTGCCGGCACGAAGATCTTCGTGATGGACCTGATGCGCCCCGAGAGTAGAGAAGAGGCTGCGCGAATGGTGGCGCTCTATGCCGAGGGCGAACCCGAGGTGTTGCGGCGGGATTTCTACAATTCGCTGCTCGCGGCCTTCACGCTCGAGGAAGTGAAATCACAGCTGGCCGAGGCCGGTCTTTCCGAACTCACGGTCGAGGCCGTGAGCGATCGTCATCTCATCGTCTACGGGATACGCGCCTAGCGCCGCGCGTCGAGTCGATCGCGGCGAAGAGCATCGATAAAATCCCGATCGCCCCCAGCGCCCAGCTGAACACCGGCGCCCCGCCCACCGTGGGCATGTTCTCCAGCCCCAGCGTGATGAAACCGCCGAGTGCCAGCGCGGCACCGGCGATGGTGGCGATGCTGCGCTGGTTGGAGCGTTTGATCTCCGCGCGCAGGATGTCGAGCTGTGCGCTCTGCCACTGTAATTGCAGTTCGCCGTTGTTGGTGCGCGTGATGAGTTCGTTGATCTGGTCCGGCATGGACGGCAGCTGCTCGAGGAGCTTGGGCAGGTGCTTCTTGGCCCCCTTGAACAGCGCGCGCACGCCGACCTGCTCGTCCATCCAGCGCTCGAGGAAGGGCTTGGCCGTCTTCCACAGGTCGAGGTCCGGGTAGAGCTGCCGGCCGAGGCCCTCGATGTTGAGCAGGGTCTTTTGCAGAAGTACCAGTTGCGGCTGTACTTCCATGTGGAAGCGGCGCGCCGTCTGGAACAGGCGCAGCAGGAGCTGGCCGAAGGAGATGTCCTTGAGCGGGCGTTGGAAGATGGGCTCGCACACCGTGCGGATGGCGCTCTCGAATTCGTCCACGCGCGTGTCGGCCGGCACCCAGCCGGACTCCACGTGCAGCTCCGCCACGCGCCGGTAGTCGCGGTTGAAGAAGGCGTGGAAGTTCTCCGCGAGGTAGCGCTGGTCTTCGGGCGCCAGCGTGCCGACGATGCCGAAGTCCACGGCGAGGTAGCGCGGGTTCTCGCTGTCGTCCAGCGAGACGAAGATGTTGCCCGGGTGCATGTCGGCGTGGAAGAAGTTGTGGCGGAACACCTGCGTGAAGAAGATCTCCACCCCGCGCTCGGCCAGGTTCTTCAGGTTCACACCGCGCGCCACCAAGGCATTGATGTCGCTGATCGGCGTGCCGTGGATGCGCTCCATCACCATCACGCGCGGCGTGCTGTATTCCCAGTACACGTCCGGAATGTAGAGCAGGGGCGAGCCCTCGAAGTTGCGGCGCAGCTGGGAGGCGTTGGCCGCCTCGCGCACCAGGTCGAGCTCGTCGAAGATGGTCTTCTCGTACTCGGCCACCACGTCCACCGGGCGCAGGCGCCGGCCTTCCGGCCAGTAGCGCTCGGCCAGCTCTGCGACGATGTACAGGAGATCGACGTCGCGCCGGATCACGCGCTTGATGCGCGGGCGCACGATCTTCACCACCACGTCGGTGCCGTCCTTGAGCGTGGCGGCATGCACCTGGGCGATGGAGGCCGAGGCGATGGGCGTGGTGTCGAAATGGGCGAAGACCTCGTTCGCCGGGCGGCCGTAGGCTTGCTCGATGCGCGCCAGGGCCTGCTCGGCCGAGAAGGGCGGCACGGCATCCTGCAGGCGGGCGAGCTCGATGGCGATGTCGTCCGGCAACAGGTCGCGGCGGGTGGAGAGCATCTGGCCGAACTTGATGAACACCGGGCCGAGGTCTTCCAGCGCGCGGCGGATGCGTTCGCCCAGCGGCGCGCGCCTGCGGCGGAACCAGTTCCAGGGCAGCAGGAAATAGACGAAGCGGACGGGGCGGAACAGATGAACCGCGAAGATCACCTCGTCGAGCCCGTGGCGCACCAGCACGAAGTTGATGTAGATGAGGCGCAGGATTTGTGCCGGTCGGATCATCGGGTCGGTCGCCCAGTCTAGGTATTGTCGTTGTCGTCGAGGCGACGCGTGGCGCGCGCCACGCGGGCGGCCAGGCGTTCCACGCCGTCGCGGAACGCGTCCACGCGGTTGAGGAAGTCCTCGATCTCGTAACGCGTGGGCAGGTCGCGGGATTCTTCCTGCAGGTACTCGGTCACGTCCATGCGCAGGGAACCGGCCGAGCGCTTCGCCCAGCCGCCCAGCCCGCGCAGGGCATTGCCGATCTGGTGTGCGGCCATGTCGCCCACGGCCTTGGAGAGCAGTTCTTCCCAGTCGAGATCCACCGAGGCCAGAGCCTCGCGGAACACGCGCCCGGCGTGGGTGTTGCCGTCGATCTGCACGTCACCGGAGAGCACCACGCGGTTGGCGTCCTCGGCCAGCGACAGGCGGGCGAGTGCCATCGGCGTGCCGCGGATGACGGTATCGGGCGCGTCGGCGTAATGACCGAGCACCTGCACGCCCGTTTCGTGCGGTACGAAGTACAGGGTGAGCTCGAGGCCGGTGATCTCCAGCGCGATCACCTTGCCGTCCAGCTCGGCGAGCCGGGACTGGGCCCGCGCATCGAGCGAGAAGTAGCCGTTGAGGGCATTCTCGATGGCGGCGGTGAGGACGACCGGGGCCTTCATGGGCTTACAGCTTGTAACCCGAGTGCAGGGCGACGATGCCGCCGGTGAGATTGAAGTATTCGCAGCGCTCGAAGCCGGCCTCCTCCATCATGCCCTTGAGCGTCTCCTGGTCCGGGTGCATGCGAATGGACTCGGCGAGGTAGCGGTAGCTCTCGGCGTCGTTCGCGACCAGCTTGCCCATGAAGGGCAGCAGCTTGAAGGAATAGACGTCGTACACCGGCGAGAGCCCCGGCGCGGTCGGTTTTGAGAACTCCAGCACCAGCAACCGGCCCCCGGGCTTGAGCACCCGGTGCATGGAACGCAGCGCCTTGTCCTTGTCGGTGACGTTGCGCAGGCCGAAGGCGATGGTGATGAGGTCGAAGTGGTTGTCCGGGAACGGCAGCGTCTCGGCATTGGCCTGCACGTACTCGATGTTGCCGGCCACGCCCTCGTCGGTGAGGCGTTCGCGGCCGCGCGCGAGCATGGACGCGTTGATGTCCGAGAGCACCACCTCGCCGTCCGGGCCGACCAGGCGCGAGAAGCGCAGTGCGAGGTCGCCGGTGCCGCCGGCCAGGTCGAGCACGCGCTGGCCCTTCTTCACCGCGGCCTGCTCGATGGTGAAGCGCTTCCACAGCCGATGGATGCCCATCGACATGAGGTCGTTCATCACGTCGTACTTGTCCGCCACCGAGTGGAAAACGCCCGCGACCTTGCGCGCCTTTTCCTCGATCGGAACTTCCTGGTACCCGAAGTGGGTCGTCTTCTTCTCGCTCATGTGCGGACCTTCGTGTCGTGCGGCCGGCCGGTGTGGTCAGTCGGCCTGCTTGCGTTCGTAACCCGCCTCTTTCAGGCGGTCGAGGTAGTTCTGCCAGTGGCTCTCCTGGTTGAGCCCCAGGTCGTACAGGTAATTCCAGTCGTAGATGCCGGTGTTATGGCCATCTGAGAAGACCAGCTTGACGGCGTAGTTGCCGATCGGCTCGATACCGGTGATGTTCACGTCTTCCTTGCCGATCTGCAACACGTCCTGCCCCGGTCCGTGGCCGCGCACTTCCGCCGAGGGTGAATACACGCGCAGGTACTCGCAGGGCAGCTTGAAGCGGGTGCCGTCCTCGTAGGCGAGTTCCAGGATGCGGGATTTCTGGTGCAAATGGATCTCGGTCGGGCGTGTCATCGGTTGTCTCCCAGTCTGTGATCCCGAGTTTCAGGTGTTAACGTGTCAGGCGCGTTTCTCGAAGCGGCAGTATACGAAAGCCTGCTCCGCGCCGGAGGGGGTCTTGTGCAACTCGCGTTGCGTCTCGATCAGCGCATAGTCGTGCCCGAGGGTCGCGGCCATGCTGTGTTCGTCGTACTGCTGCACCGGCAGCCCGCTGCATTTCTCCGGCCCGTCCGGGGCGAAGGCGGCCATGATGGCCTGGCCGCCAACCTTGAGATACCGGCCCAGCCGTTCGAGATAGGCCGCGCGGTCCGCCGGGTCGGTGAGAAAGTGGAATACCGCACGGTCGTGCCAGATGTCGTACTGCCGGGGCAGTTCGAGCTCGGTGGCATCACCGGCGATGAGCGTCACGCTGTCGGCCCGCTCGCCCAGGCGCGCCCGCACCTTGTCGAGTGCCGGCTGCGCGATATCGACCACGGTGACATCCACGTAGCTCGCGGCCACCAGGTCGTCGACCAGCCGCGAGGCCCCCGCGCCCATGTCGATGATGGCGGCATTCGGGATGCCGGCGGCGGCGATCATCTCCAGCGAGATGCCGGCGCGCGGCTGGAACCAGCTCACCTCGTCGACCGCCTTGTTGCGGTACACGCCTTCCCAGTGTGACTTGCGGTCGAAGGTCATGATCCACTCCTTAGAGAATGTAGCGGCTCAGGTCCTCGTCCTGCACCAGCTCGCCCAGGTGCTGGTCCACGTAGGCGGCGTCGACGGTCACCGACTGCGCGCCGTCCGGGGCCTCGTAGGACACGGTCTCGAGCAGGCGCTCCATCACCGTGTGCAGCCGGCGTGCCCCGATGTTCTCGGTGCGGGCATTGACCTCGGAGGCCACCTCGGCGACGCGCTTGACCCCGTCCTCGGTGAAGTTCACCTCGACGCCCTCGGTCTTTAGGAGCTCGCGGTACTGCTCGGTGAGGCTGGCGCTCGGCTCGGTGAGGATGCGCACGAAATCGTCGGCGCTGAGCGCGTCCAGTTCGACGCGGATCGGCAGGCGGCCCTGCAGTTCCGGGATCATGTCCGAGGGCTTGGACAGGTGGAAGGCACCCGAGGCGATGAACAGGATGTGGTCGGTGCGCACCATGCCGTACTTGGTGGTGATGGTGCAGCCCTCGATCAGCGGCAGCAGGTCGCGCTGCACGCCCTCGCGGGACACATCGGCACCGCCACCGCTCTCGGCGCGCTTGGCCACCTTGTCGATCTCGTCGATGAAGACGATGCCGTTCTGCTCGACGTTGGCGAGCGCCTTGGCCTTGAGGTCCTCCTCGTTGATCATCTTGTAGGCCTCTTCCTCGGTGAGGACTTTCATCGCGTCCTTGATCTTCAGCTTGCGCGTCTGCTTGCGTCCGCCGCCGAGGTTCTGGAACAGGCCCTGCAGCTGGCTGGCCATCTCCTCCATGCCGGGCGGGGTCATGATCTCCACCCCGGCCGGCGTCGCGCTGACCTCGATCTCGATCTCGCGGTCGTCCAGCTCGCCTTCGCGCAGCTTCTTGCGGAATTTCTGCCGGGTGCCGGAATCTTCGGCCGGCGCGGGTTCGCTGAGAAAGCCCGGGCTGCGCGGCTGGGGTAGCAGCGCGTCGAGGATGCGCTCCTCGGCGGCATCCTCGGCGCGGTGGCGCATGCGCGCGGCTTCCTGCTCGCGCGTCTGCTTGATGGCCGCATCGACCAGATCGCGGATGATCGAGTCCACTTCCCGCCCAACATAGCCCACTTCGGTGAATTTCGTGGCCTCGACCTTGATGAACGGCGCATTGGCCAGGCGGGCCAGGCGGCGGGCGATCTCGGTCTTGCCCACCCCGGTGGGGCCGATCATGAGGATGTTCTTGGGCGTGACTTCCTGGCGCAGGGCCTCGGGAAGCTGCTGGCGGCGCCAGCGGTTACGCAGGGCGATGGCGACGGCGCGCTTGGCGTCGTGCTGGCCGACGATGTGCTTGTCCAGCTCCTGGACGATCTCGCGCGGGGTCATCTCGGTCATGGAATCGGTGTTCTCTACAGTCTGGCGTGAACGAAAGGGCGAACAGTTTAAGTGCGGGCCGCCCTACAGTTCTTCAATGGTCAGGTTCTGGTTCGTGTAGATGCAGATGTCGCCGGCGATGCGCAGGCCCTTCTCCACGATCTCGCGCGCGGACAGGTCCGTGTTCTCCATCAGGGCGCGGGCGGCGGCCTGGGCGTAGGGGCCGCCGGAGCCGATGGCGATCAGGCTCTCCTCGGGTTCGATCACGTCGCCGTTGCCGGAAATGATCAGCGAGGCGGTGTCGTCGGCCACGGCCAGCAGGGCCTCGAGGCGGCGCAGCATGCGGTCGGTGCGCCAGTCCTTGGCCAGTTCCACGGCCGCGCGGGTGAGGTTGCCGCCATGTTCCTGCAGCTTGCCCTCGAAACGTTCGAACAGGGTAAAGGCATCGGCGGTGCCACCGGCAAAGCCCGCGATCACGCGGTTGTCGTACAGGCGGCGCACCTTGCGCGCGTTGCCCTTCATGATGGTGTTGCCCAGGGATACCTGGCCGTCGCCGCCGATCACGACCTTGCCGTTGCGTCGCACGGACAGGATGGTGGTGCCTCGGTACTGTTCCACGCGGGGTCTCCGAATCGTTCAGGGGCCGCATAGTGTACACCAGGGGCCGGCGCGCTTGCCCAGCGCACTAGGGGGGTTATTCAGTCGCCGCGGCGCTTGCGGGCGCGGGGGTGGGCGGCGTCGTAGACCTTGGCCAGGTGCTGGAAGTCGAGGTGGGTGTAGATCTGGGTGGTGCTGATGTCGGCATGGCCGAGCAGCTCCTGCACGGCGCGCAGGTCGCCCGAGGATTCCAGCATGTGGCTGGCAAACGAGTGGCGCAGCATGTGGGGGTGCACGCCCCGCTCCAGCCCGGCGGTGAGGCCGCGCTCGCGAAAGCGTTTCTGCACCGAGCGGGCCGAGAGCCGCGTGCCGCGTCGGTTCACGAACAGGGCGCGTTCCTCGGGCCGGGCGAGGTTGGCCCGCACCTTGAGCCAGGCCGCCAGGGCCTTCAGCGCCATGCGGCCCACCGGCAGGTCACGTTGCTTGGAACCCTTGCCCGTCACGCGCAGCTGGGCGTCCTCGCGGTCCACGTCGTCGAGGTTGAGGCCAACGAGCTCGGCCAGGCGCAGGCCGGAGGAATACATGAGTTCCAGCATCGCCGCATCCCGCAGGGTCAGCGGATCGTCACCGGTCGGGCGCATGAGCTGGCCGATCTCGTCGACGTCCAGCGCCTTGGGTAGCTTGCGGGGCGATTTGGGGGCCGGGATGTCGAGCGCGGGATTGGCGTCCGCGCGGCCCTCGCGCATCAGGAAGTGGTAGAAGCGGCGCACCGCCGAGAGCTGGCGCTGCAGGCTGCGCCCGCCCAGGCCCTGGCGATGGAGTTCGGCGCTAAAGCGGCGCACCTCGTGGCCCGTGAGCCGCGGCCAGTCGGCGATGCCCTGGTGTTCGCACCAGCCGGCCAGGCGCTCCAGGTCGTGGGTGTAGCCCTTGAGGGTGTGGGGGGAGTAGCGTTTCTCTTCGCGCAGGTAGCGAACGAAGTCGTCGAGCCAGTCGCGGCGGGGGCCGGCCATTAGGGGTTGCGGTGGCTCTCCACCGCGCCCGAGATCAGTTCGCCGAGATAGCCGAGGAACAGCGTGCCCATGCCGGGATGGAAGCGTGCCTCGTCGCCGCTGCCCAGGGCCAGTACGCCGAGCTTGCCGGTGCTGAACAGGGGCACGGCCACGGCCGAGGCCACGGTCTCGGCATTCTCGCCGAACAGGAAGTCGAGCTGCTCCTTCGTCAGGCGGCCGCAGAGCGGGCGCTTGCTCTCGAACAGTTCCTCGAATTGGGTGAGGCCGGCGTCGTCGGTGGTGACGAAGTGCGGCGAGGTGCCCGCTTCTAGGTCGCCGATCAGGCGCACCTCGACGTAATCGGCCTTGAACTCGCCGCGCAGGAGCTCCTGGGTGGTGGCCAGCACGGCGTCCAGGCCGTCGGCATCCATCAGCGAGAGCGCCAGGCGGTGCAGGCGGCTGCTCAGGTGCTCGTTGTCGCGGGCCACCTGGACCAGGTCCATGAGCTTGCGTTCGAGCTGGCGGTTCTTCTCCCGCAGCAGGGCCACCTGGCGTTCGACCAGCGAGACGGCGCCCCCGTCCACCCTGTGGGGCAGGCGCATGACGGTGAGCAGCTCGGTGTGGCGCTCGAAGAAATCCGGATGCGCTCGCAGGTAGTCTTCCACAGCCTCGTCGTTCAGGGCCGTTTCATCGGTGCCGCGCTCGGTCTGCGTGGTCATAGGTCGATGGTCCCCTCGAATACTCGTTCCGCCGGACCGGTCATCAGAACCGGCGCGTCATCGCCCGTCCAGCTTACCATAAGACGCCCCCCGGGCAGGTCTACCGCCACGACCTCGTCCAGCAGGCCCTGGATGCGCCCGGCCACCACCGCGGCGCAGGCCCCCGTGCCGCAGGCCAGCGTCTCACCGGCTCCGCGCTCGTAAACGCGCAGGTTGATGTGGTTAGGGTCCACCACCTGCATGAAACCGACGTTTACGTGATTCGGAAATCGCGGATGTGCCTCGATGGCCGGCCCCAGACGCGCCACCGGGGCGGTCTGCACGTTGTCCACGCGCAGCACGGCATGGGGGTTACCCATGGAGACCGCGCCGATCTCGACGTTCTCGCCATCCACCTCCAGCAGGTAGGCGGTGTTGACGCTTTCCGCCTCGAAGGGGATGTCGGCCGGGTTCAGCCGCGGCGGACCCATGTCCACCGTGACCTGTCCATCCGGCTGCACCTTGAGCACGATGCGCCCGCCGCCGGTGAGTACCGGGATCTCGGTCTTGTCGGTCAACCCCCGGTCGCGCACGAAGCGCGCGAAACAGCGCGCGCCGTTGCCGCACTGCTCCACCTCGTTGCCGTCGGCGTTGAAGATGCGGTAGCGGAAATCGGCGTCCGCAACCGGCGACGCCTCCACCAGGAGCACCTGATCGCAGCCCACGCCCAGCCGCCGGTTGGCGATAAAGCGCACCCGTTCGGGCGTGAGGTCCACGTCCTGATTGATGCCGTCAATGACCACGAAGTCATTGCCCAGGCCATGCATCTTGGTGAATTGGAGTTTCATAGGTTCGCGGAGCATACCGCTAACTGCCGGATTTTCCATCTGTTTTTATTCTTATAGTCTGTATTAGGATGCGTATATCAAAAAATTGTGAAATACGCCATGTGTGTGGTATTGTGCTGCCTCTTCGGGTCCGCGCATGCCTTGTTACAGGGCGGTGCCACCGAGAAAAGTTTTTGGATAACTACCCTGTCAATCACTGCTGACTATTACGAACGGGAGGTCCCATGACTGACTTCACTTCCGAACTCGACGCCCGCGGCCTGAACTGCCCGCTGCCGATCCTGCGCACCAAGAAGGCCATCGCCGACCTGAACGCCGGTGACGTGCTGAAGGTTGTCGCCACCGATCCGGGTGCCGTAAAAGATTTCGAAGCCTTCTGCAAGCAGACCGGCAACGAGCTGATGGATCACAGCGAAGCCGGCGGCGAATTCACCTTCTTCATCAAGAAGGGCTAAGTCTTCGCCAGGCTCGAACCGGCTCGCCGGTTCACAAAAAAGCCGACCGGTAAACGGTCGGCTTTTTTTGTGCCTGGAGTATTCGCAAACGGAAAGTTTTTAAAGTGTAGGGTGCAATAAGCGCAGCGCATTGCACCGTCGAGAACCGCACCAGCAATCGCTATTGGCGCAATGCCCGCTGGTTATTGCGCCCTACACCCGGTTGATCTTACCGGCGTTTCGGCTGCGCGATGTGAATCGCCCGCCCTTCGACCGCAAGTGCCGCCTCGTGCACCGCTTCCGATAACGTCGGGTGGGCGAACACGGTTCTCGCAAGATCCTCGGCCGAGGCCTGGAACTCCATGGCGATGGTGGCTTCGGCGATGAGTTCCGAGGCCCCGGGGCCGACGATGTGTACGCCGAGGATGCGGTCGGTTTCCTCGGACGCGAGCATCTTCACAAAGCCGTCCGTCTCGCCGCGGGCCTGCGCGCGGCCGCTCGCGGCGAGTGGAAACACGCCCTTGTTGTAGGGCTCTCCCGCCGTTTTCAGTTCTTCCTCGGTCTTGCCGACCCAGGCGATCTCCGGTTCCGTGTAGATCACGGAGGGGATGCAGTTGTAGTCGATCTCCGTGCCCTGACCGGCGATACCCTCCACCACCATGATCCCTTCCTCCGAACCCTTGTGGGCGAGCATCGGGCCGCGGACCAGGTCGCCGATGGCGTACACGCCCGGCAGGTTGGTCTTGCAGTGCTCGTTGACGTGGACGTAGCCGCGTTCGTCGAGCAGCAGGCCGCTTTCGTTGGTGCACACGGAATCCGACATCGGGCGGCGGCCGACGGCGACGATCACCCGGTCGGCTTTTGTCGTCCTGGACGTGCCCTTGGCGTCGGTGTACTCGAGGGTGACGCCGGACTTCGCGACCCTGGTGCTCATCACGCGACAGCCGAGCCGGATGTCCAGGCCCTGGTCGGTGAACAGTTTGAGTGCGGTCTTCCCGACCTGGCCGTCGGCCATGGCGAGAAAGCGTTCCTGCGCCTCGAGCACGACGACCTCGGAGCCGAGGCGACGCCACACGCTGCCGAGTTCGAGTCCGATGACGCCGGCACCGATCACCGCGAGGCGCGCGGGTACGGCGTCGAAGGCGAGTGCGCCGGTCGAATCCACGATGTGCTCGCCGTCGAGCGGCGCGCCGCCAATGTCGATCGGCGTGGAGCCGGTGGCCAGAATCACGTACTCGGCGCTCAGTTCGCGCGCCTTCTGCTTGCCGTGCGCGGTGTAGCTGACCTTGCCCGGGCCGAGCAGGTGCCCCTCGCCCTGCAGCCAGGTGACATTGTTGCTCTTGAAAAGGGTCTCGATGCCCTTGGTGAGGCGCGAGACCACGCCCCGCTTACGCGCGTGCATGGTGGCCAGATCCAGGCCGAGCTTGCCGACCTGGATGCCGTGTTCGGCAAAATGTTGTGCGGCCTGCTCATAATGCTCCGACGACTCGAGCAGCGCCTTGGACGGGATGCAGCCGGCGTTGAGGCAGGTGCCCCCGAGCGCCGGTTTGCCGTCGGCGTCGAGCCAGCGGTCGATGCAGGCGGTATTCATGCCCAGCTGCGCCGCGCGGATCGCGGCCACGTAGCCGGCCGGACCGGCCCCGATGACGATGATGTCGTAGTCTGCGCTCATGGTGTCCGTTTCTTCGTGCGTATGGGGATGGAATCGGCCTTGCGTCGACGCCGTGTGACCAAACCGGTCAGACTTCCAGAAGCATGCGCGCCGGGTCTTCCAGCATTTCCTTGATGGTGACCAGGAAGCGCACCGCGCTGCTGCCGTCGATCAGGCGGTGATCGTAGGACAGCGCAAGGTACATCATGGGGCGGATGACGATTTCGCCGTTTTCCACCACGGGCCGTTCCTCGATCTTGTGCATCCCGAGGATGCCGCTTTGTGGCGGATTCAGGATGGGCGTGGACAGCAGTGAACCGAACACGCCGCCGTTGGAAATCGTGAAGGTGCCGCCCGTGAGTTCTTCCATCTCCAGCTTGCCTTCCTTCGCGCGCTGGCCGAAGTCGGCGATGCCCTTTTCGATCTCGGCGAAGCTGAGCTGGTCCGCGTCGCGCAGGATCGGGACCACCAGGCCGCGCGGCGAGGAGACGGCCACGCCGATGTCGAAATAGCCGTGATAGACGATATCGTCGCCGTCGATGGAGGCGTTGACCTCGGGGAAGCGTCGCAGGGCCTCGGCGCTCGCCTTGAGGAAGAAAGACATGAATCCCAGCCGAACACCGTGCTGTTTCTCGAAGTGCTCCTTGTACTGTTTGCGCAGCGCCATCACCGGTGCCATGTTCACCTCGTTGAAGGTGGTGAGCATGGCGGCCGTCTGCTGGGCCTCGATGAGCCGCTCGGCCACGCGCTTGCGCAGGCGGGTCATGGTCACGCGCTTCTCGCTGCGCTCGCCGGCGGTTGCAGCCGGCCGCGCTGCCGGTTTCACCGTTTCGGACTTCGGAGGCGCGGATGCCGGTGCGGGCGCGTCGGTCGCCTTGGCCTGCTTGAGGTAATCGAGCACGTCTTCCTTGAGCAGGCGTCCGTTTTTGCCGCTCGGTGGAATCGACGCCGGATCGAGGTCATTCTCCTCCACCAGCTTGCGTACGGCCGGACTCATCGATGGCGCCGCCTTGGCTGCCGGCGTGTCTTCGGCGGGGGGCGCCTCGTTCGCCGCCGCCCCCTCGTCGAGGACACCGATCACCTGGCCCGCGACCACCGTCGCCCCTGCGTCCTCACTGATCCGTTTCAGTACGCCCGCCTGTGGCGAGGGGACCTCCAGCACGACCTTGTCGGTTTCGATGTCGACCAGGTTCTCGTCCTGCGCCACGCTCTCGCCCGGTTGCTTGTGCCAGGTGACGATCGTGGCATCGGCGACGGATTCGGGTAGCGGCGGAATCTTGATCTCTATACTCATCGTGGTCTCGGGTTTCGGCTCGTTTCGGTTGTTGGTCTTCTAGTCGCACTGCGGGTCGGGCAGCAGCCCCAGCGCCTGGTCGACCAGCGCGCGTTGCTGTTCCACGTGCAATCCATAGTAGCCCGCCGCCGGCGACGCCGAGTCCGGGCGGGTGATGTGGTAGAGGTAGTGATCGTGCGCCAGCGTGGCGCGGATGTGATGCTGCGTGCTGTACCAGGCGCCCTGGTTGAGCGGTTCTTCCTGACACCAGACGTAGCACTCGGCCCCGCTGTATTCGGCGAGCACGCCACGCAGGATGTCTTCCGGGAACGGGTAGAGCTGCTCCAGGCGGATGATGGCCACGTGATCCAGCTCCTGTTCGCGGCGTCGTTCCAGGAGATCGTAATAGACCTTTCCGCTGCACATGACGACGCGCTTCACCCGCTTCGGATCGATGCCGTCGATCTCGTCGATCACCGGCTGGAAGCATCCCTCGGTGAGATCTTCCAGTGAATTCACGGCCAGCTTGTGACGCAGCAGGCTCTTGGGCGACATCACGACCAGCGGTTTGCGATGCTGGCGCAGCATCTGCCGACGGAGCATGTGGAAGACCTGTGCCGGCGTGGTCGGCACGCAGACCTGCATGTTGTGCTGCGCGCACAACTGCAGGTAGCGCTCGAGGCGCGCGGACGAGTGCTCCGGGCCCTGGCCCTCGTAGCCGTGCGGCAGCAATAGCGTGAGACCGCACAACCGCCCCCATTTCTGTTCCCCGGAGCTGATGAACTGGTCGATGACCACCTGGGCGCCGTTCGCAAAATCCCCGAACTGGGCCTCCCAGATCACCAGGGTTTCGGGCGCCGCGGTGGCGTAGCCGTATTCGAAACCGAGCACCGCCTCTTCCGAGAGCAGCGAATCGATGACCAGGAAATCGCCCTGGTCGTCCGCGAGGTTGCGCAGCGGCACGTAGGTGCCGTAGCGCTGCTGGTTGTGCAGCACGGCATGCCGATGGAAGAACGTCCCGCGCCCGGCGTCCTGTCCCGAAAGGCGTACGCGATAGCCCTCGGTCACCAGCGTGGCGTAGGCCATGGTCTCGGCGAAGCCCCAGTCTATCGGCAGGGCGCCCGAGGCCATCTTGCGGCGATCGTCGAGGATCTTGGCCACGCGCGAATGGACCTCGAAACCCTCGGGGAGATTACTCAGCTTCTCGGCGAGTGAGCGGATGCGCTTTTGCGGAACGCTCGTCCTGGCCGCTGCCGTCCATTCGCGATCGTGGTAACGGGACCAGTCGACGCCGAAGGCATGCTCCACGTTCTCGACCGGTACGATCTCGTCGACCATGCACTCGCCGGCCTCGAGCCGTGCACGCACGGCCTTCTGGAGCTCCGTGCCTTCGTCGGGCCCGATCACGCCCGCCTGCGCGAGGCGCTCGGCGTAGAGCGCGCGCGTGGTCTGCAGTGCGCGAATGCGCTGGTACATCATCGGCTGCGTGACCGCCGGTTCGTCCGCCTCGTTGTGACCGTGCCGGCGGTAGCAGACCACGTCGACGACCACGTCCTTGCGGAAGGCCATGCGGAAGTCCAGGGCGAGCTGGGTGACGAAGGCCACCGCCTCCGGGTCGTCGCCGTTCACGTGGAAGATGGGTGCGTTGACCATCTTCACGACGTCGGTGCAGTAGTAGGTGGAGCGGGCGTCCTTCTGCGTGCTGGTGGTGAAGCCGATCTGGTTATTGATGACGACATGCACCGTGCCCTTGGTGGCAAAGCCGCGTGTCTGCGACATGTTCAGTGTTTCCATGACCACGCCCTGCCCGGCAAAGGCCGCGTCGCCATGAATCAGCACCGGCAGGACCTCCCGGCCGTGGCGATCGCCACGCCGATCCTGGCGGGAACGCACGGAACCCTCGACCACCGGATTGACGATCTCCAGGTGCGAGGGGTTGAACGCGAGTGCCAGGTGCACCGGGCCGCCGGCCGTCTGCACGTCGGACGAAAAGCCCATGTGGTACTTCACGTCGCCGGTACGATCGCCGTGGTTGTGCTTGCCCTCGAACTCCTGGAAGAGCTCGCGCGGGGTCTTGCCGAGCACGTTCACCAGGACGTTCAGGCGCCCACGGTGAGCCATGCCCAGCACCACTTCCTTGACGCCGTGTTCGCCGGCGCGCTGCACCACCCGGTCGAGCAGCGGGATGAGGCTTTCGCCGCCCTCCAGCGAGAACCGCTTCTGGCCCACGTATTTCGCGTGCAGGTAGGTTTCGATCCCCTCGGCCGCGGTCAGCTTGTACATGATGCGGCGCCGGATCGCCTCCTCGTAGCCGGGTTCGGCGCGCGAGGTTTCCAGCCGCTGCTGGATCCATCGTTTCTCTTCCGTGTTGGTGATGTGCATGTACTCCACGCCGATGTGGTGGCAGTACGTGCGCCGGAGGGTATCGAGGATTTCAGCGAGGGTGGCCTCGCTGGGGCCGGTGAGCGACCCGGTATTGAAACGCAGGTCGAGGTCGGCCTCGCTCAGGCCGTGGTGTGCCAGCGTGAGTTCCGGGATCTCCGGGATCTTGGCCAGGCCGAGCGGATCGAGTTTCGCGAGCTGGTGGCCCCGGAAGCGGTAGGCGTTGATGAGCTGCAGGACACGGACCTGCTTGCGCTCGTGGTCGAGGCTGACGGCCTCCGCGGCGTGGATCGGCGCGCTGACGGCGCGTTGACGGGCGCGATTGCGGAATTCCCTCCGGATATCCGAGTGCGGTACGTCGGTGATGGCGCCGTTGACCCGGGGCAGGCCGTCGAAATAGTCCCGCCAGTGGGTCGGCACCGCGTTGGGATCACGCAGATAGGCCTCGTAGAGTTCTTCCAGGTAGGCGGCGTTGCCGCCGGCCAGCGGAGAGGAGGCCCAGAGCTCCTGCATGCTTTTCGGTTTGTCGTCGTGACTCATCTGCGCGCGCTTTCGCGAATTTTTTGTTTCTTCTCGTTTTTATAGTGTATCTGAACGCGGCCGTGTTCCGTGGGAATCACATCGGGGCGCATCTGGTAGAATCCGGCCGATGGACGTGACCCCGATCATCGACCCGCTCAACGCCGCCCAGCGCGAGGCCGTCACGGCGCCGCCGCACCCGGTGCTGGTGCTCGCCGGCGCCGGCTCCGGCAAGACCCGCGTGCTGGTGCACCGCATCGCCTGGCTGATCCAGGTGGAGAACGTCTCGCCGTACGCCATCATGGCGGTGACCTTCACCAACAAGGCGGCCGGCGAGATGCGCGGGCGCATCGAGTCGCTGCTCGGGGTGCCGGCGGGCGGCATGTGGGTGGGCACCTTCCACGGGCTGGCCCACCGGTTGTTGCGCGCGCACTGGCGCGAGGCGGACCTCCCGCAGACGTTCCAGATCATCGACGCCGATGACCAGCTGCGCATGGTCAAGCGGGTGATGCGGGCGCTGGAAGTCGACGAGTCGCGGTGGCCGCCCAAGCAGGCGGTCTGGTACATCAACGGGCGCAAGGACGAGGGTCAGCGCCCCGAGCACATCGCCGACACCGGCGATCCCTTCGTGCGCCAGATGGTCAGGATCTATTCGGCCTACGAAGAGGCGTGCCGGCGCGCCGGGGCGGTCGATTTCGCCGAGCTCCTGCTGCGCGCGCTGGAGCTGTTGCGTGACAACGCCTCGCTGCTCGACCACTACCGGCAGCGCTTCCGCCATATCCTGGTCGACGAGTTCCAGGACACCAACAGCCTCCAGTATGCCTGGCTGAGGCTGATTGCCGGCGAGAAGAACCCGATTTTCGCCGTGGGCGACGACGACCAGTCCATCTACGGCTGGCGTGGGGCGCGCATCGAGAACATCCTCTCCTTCACCAAGGACCACCCGCAGGCGCTCACGGTACGCCTGGAGCAGAACTACCGCTCCACGCAGAACATCCTGGATGCGGCCAACGCGCTGATCGAGAACAACGACGGACGCATGGGCAAGAACCTGTGGACCGACGGCGAGCGCGGCGACCCCATCCGTCTCTACACCGCCTTCAACGAGCAGGACGAGTCGCGCTTCGTCGCCGACCGCATCCGTGAATGGGTCGACCAGGGCAACCGCCGGGACGAGGTGGCGGTGCTCTACCGCTCCAACGCCCAGTCACGCGTGTTCGAGGAGACCTTCATGGCGCTCGGCATCCCGTACCGCGTGTATGGCGGTCTGCGCTTCTTCGAGCGTGCCGAGATCCGCGACGCGCTGGCCTACCTGCGCCTGCTCGCGAACCGCAACGACGATGCCTCCTTCGAGCGGGTGGTGAATCACCCGCCCCGGGGACTGGGTGAACGCACGCTTGCACAGGTGCGGGACAAGGCGCGTCACGAAAATCTCACGATGTGGCAGGCCGCGGAGCTGCTGCTCGACCACGACGCGCTCACCGCGCGCGCGGGCAATGCCCTGCGGGGCTTTCTGGCACTGATCGATACCCTGGCCGAGGGTGCGGGGGACCTGCCGCTGGCCGAACAGGTCGAGCACGTGGTCGAGCATTCCGGCCTCAAGGAGCACTATGCCAAGGAAAAGGGTGAAAAGGGCCAGGCGCGCCTCGACAACCTGGACGAGCTGGTGACGGCGGCGCAGGGCTTCGTGCTGGATCCGGACATCCACGAGCACATGGACACGCTGTCGGCCTTCCTCTCCCACGCCGCACTGGAATCCGGCGAGGGCCAGGGCGATGCCTGGGAGGACTGCGTGCAGATGATGACGCTGCATGCCGCCAAGGGACTGGAATTCCCGGTGGTGTTCATGGCCGGCATGGAGGAGGGCCTGTTCCCGCACCAGATGTCGCTCGACGAGCCGGGAAGGCTCGAGGAGGAGCGCCGGCTGTGTTACGTCGGCATCACGCGCGCACGCCGCTCCCTCTACCTCACCTGCACCGAGCGCCGCCGCCTGCACGGTTCGGAGCGCTACAACCTGCCCTCGCAATTCATCGGCGAGATTCCGGCCGAACTCATCGAGGAGATCCGCCCACGGGTGTCGATCTCCCAGCCTATGTACCGGCCGTCGGCGCACAAGGTGTCCGAGCCGCCCCCCGAGCCGGGTTTGGGCGTGGGGCAGCGCGTGATGCACCCCAAGTTCGGCGAGGGCCTGGTGATCGATTACGAGGGGCAGGGCAGCCACGCCCGCGTGCAGGTGAGCTTCTCCGACGCCGGCGACAAGTGGCTGGTGCTGGCCTACGCCAACCTGCAACCGGTTTGAACTGATTCAGTCAACGAGAACAACACCCCAGGAGGGACGTTTCATGAAGCGACGCGAGTTTCTGAAAGGCGCCGGCGTGGGCGCGCTGGTCGTCGGTGCCTCGGCGCTGTCCGGTTGCGGCAAGGACGAGGTTAGTGCCGAGACCAAGCCGGCCGCCCCGCGGGAGACCTTCGAGTGGAAGATGGTCACCACCTGGCCAAAGAATTTTCCGGGCCTGGGGACGAGTGCGGAGAAACTCGCACAGCTCATCGGCGAGATGTCGGGTGGCCGCCTCACCGTGAAGGTGTACGGCGCGGGCGAGCTGGTGCCGGCGCTCGATATCTTCGATGCGGTGAAGCAGGGCGGTGCCGAGATGGGCCACGGTGCGGCCTACTACTGGAAGAGCAAGAGCGACACCTTCCAGTTCTTCTCCACCGTGCCCTTCGGCATGAACGCCGAGGAGATGAACAGCTGGCTGCACCACGGCGGCGGGCTCGAACTGTGGAAGGAGGCCTACGCCCCGCACGGCATCATCCCGGCGGCGGCCGGCAACACCGGCGTGCAGATGGCCGGCTGGTTCAACAAGGAGATCAATTCGCTGGAGGACCTCAAGGGTCTGAAGATGCGTATCCCGGGCCTGGGCGGCGAGGTGCTCAAGCGTGCCGGCGGCACGCCGGTGAACAAGCCGGGCGGCGAGCTGTTTCTGGCCATGCAGACCGGGGCGCTGGACGCCACCGAGTGGGTCGGTCCCTACAACGACCTCGCCTTCGGCTTCTACAAGGTTGCCAAGCATTATTACTACCCGGGCTGGCACGAGCCGGGCACCACGCTCGAGGCCATCATCAACCAGGAAGCCTACGAGAAACTCCCGGCGGACCTGCAGAGCATCGTCATCAACGCCTGCCGCGTGGTGAACCAGGACATGCTCAACGAGTACACCGCCCGTAACCAGGACGCGCTCGAGAGTCTGGTCAACGAGCACGGCGTGGATGTGCGCCGCCTGCCCGACGATGTGCTCAAGCGACTGCGCGAGCTCTCCGACGACGTGGTGGCCGAGCTGGCCGAGACCGATCCCTTCGCGCGGCGCGTGTTCGAGTCCTACGATACCTTTCGCCGCAAGGTGGCGAAGTGGCACGACATCTCCGAGCGTGCCTATTTTGAGGTGCGCGACGCTTAGGCGTGAGGCGTGAGGCGTGAGGCGCGAGAAGGTGCGCCTCGCTCCTCACGCCTCGCGTATCAGAAGAAGTTGGCCTGCAGACTCACGAAATCGATGTCGTCACCGTCACCGTCGATCTTCGTGTATTCGAGTTCGAGCTGAACAATGCCAAGGCTGAAGCCCACGCCAAGGCCCGCCGAGGGGTCGGTACTTGAACCGCTGCTGCCGTTGACGCTGACGTCCGAGCGCACCACGCCCCCCTTTGCCTTGAGGTAGGCCGGGCCCGCCGTGCGAAGCACCGCGTAACCGCCGAGGGTGTCGACCTCCCAGTCGTTCAGGCCGGGTCCGGTACCTTCGTCGATCGTGGTCGTGTACTCGCCTTCCAGGCTGATGTCGCCGATCACGATGCCCAGCACATCCACGCCGACCACGATGCCGGCGTTGGTGGCGTCATCGAAGCCATTGGCGTCCGTCGCCATGATGCCGGCCTTGCCGCCTATGTACAGTCCCTCTGCCATGGCAGCGGCGGGGCCGAGGGCCAGCACGGCGGCCAGCGCCGCTTTCAGCATCGATTTATGCATCGGTATGTCCTGTAGAAGTGGATTTCACGCAGTATAGGGCCCGAAAAGGCCGCATGCTGGGAAGCCAATCACGGATGACCGGCCCAGACACGGCGACGGACGGCGCTGTGTCGCCGGTTTCGGCCAAGGCGATCTTGCTACATTGGCGTAGCGCGGGCGGGATGCCGCGATCCTGTCAGCTACCCCTTCGCTATAACCATAACGATATCCACCAGGGGGCAGGGCATGAGCGATACCAATCCCTACGACGCACCGGTCGCGAACGTGGCCGATACCTTCGGCGCGGACGAAGTCCAGTCCGTGAAGATCTTCTCGCCGAACGGACGCATGGGGCGTGTCCGTTACATCGGCTACTCGATGGGGCTGATGCTCGTGGCCGGGCTCGCGGCCGCACTGCTGGCCGGCATGCTGCAGCCGGTGCCTTCCAGACGGACGGCTTTCCGGTGCTCGGCAGCATCGGCATCGGGGTCGCAGCCATGCTCTATATCGCGGCCCTCGTGATTTCCGTGTTCTGGAGCATCCAGCGTCTGCACGATCTCAATCTGAGCGGCTGGTGGGTCGTGCTGGTGTTCGTGCCGTTCATCAATTACCTCGCCACCCCGATTCTCACCATCGTCTTCTGGTTCGTCCCAGGCTCGAAGCAGGCCAACCAGTTCGGTGCGCCGCCCGAGCCCAACACCGCCGGCCCGATCGTGCTGGCCGCGACCATGCCACTGCTGCTCGTCGGTGCCATTCTCGCCGCCATCGCCATCCCGGCCTATCAAGACTACACCCAGCGTGCGGCCATGCAGGACTCGGGATACAGCACGCCGAAGAACTGAAACCTACGCGATACCGGCCCCGGGGAGGGCGGTGTTACTATCGGCAACGCTAGGGGAGGAGTCGTCTCGCGGGGCGGCAACTCGGGAACGATAAAAAAAGAGAAAATAGGGAGTATCGAATCATGTCCGAATCCAATCCGTACAACGCGCCGGGCGCGGCCGTGGCCGATACCGCCGTGGCTTATGCCGAACCCAAGTTTTTTAGCACCGGTCGTCTGGGTCGTTTGCGCTACTTTGGTTACAGCGTCGTTGCCACCTTTTTGCTCTATATACTCTTCGGCATCGTTGTCATGGTGGTCGCGGGTGTCGCTGGTAGTACGCCGGAGGCCGCTAGCGCGATAATCGGTGGCTTGTATTTCTTGGTCATGATCGCCGGCTTGGTCATTGCCGTTTTTCTCGGCGTGCAGCGTCTGCACGACCTCGACAAGAGCGGCTGGCTGTGGCTCCTGTTCCTTGTGCCGATCGTGAACATCCTGTTCTCCTTCTACCTCCTGTTTGCTCCGGGGAGCGAAGGCGAGAACCAGTATGGTCTGCCGCCCAAACCGAACGGTACCGGGGTCTATCTCGCAGCGTTTGCTCTTCCCGTCGTGCTGTTTGCCATCATCGGCATCCTCGCGGCGATCGCGATTCCGCAGTACCAGAAGTACATCGATCAGGCCCAGCAGATGGAGCAGGGCTACATGGACGATGGTGCCTACGCGGACGATGCCTATAATCGTTGAGCACACCCGTCGCTCATTCGACCATCGAACGGCCGGGCAACCGGCCGTTCGCCGTTTGGGGAAACCTCTATGAACAAGCCGTTTGCCGAATCCTCGGAACAGAACAAGCAGCCGATTCTCGACGTGCTGGCCGAACTGTTCGACGCGCCGGGCACGGTGCTCGAAATCGGCGCCGGTACCGGCCAGCATGCCGCCTTCTTCCCGCGCCACCTCGGTCACCTCACCTGGCAGCCCACCGACGTGGCCGAGGCCCTGCCCGGCATGTCGCTCTGGATAGAGGAGGCCGCCCTGGCGAACGTGAGCGCGCCGCTACACCTTGACGTGCTCGATCCGGCCTGGCCGGCCGGTCCGGTGGACTACGTCTTTTCGGCCAACACCGTGCACATCATGCACTGGCCCGCGGTCGAGGCGATGTTCGCGGGCATTGGACGGGTGCTGGCGCCGGGCGGGCGCTTCGCGCTTTACGGGCCGTTCAACCGCAACGGGGCCTACACCAGCGACAGCAACGCCCGTTTCGACCAGTGGCTCAAGGGGCGTGACCCGGGCAGCGGCATTCGCGACCTCGAGCGCCTGGACGACCTCGCGCGTGCCGCAGGCATGAGTCTCGAGGCCGACATCGCCATGCCGGCCAACAACGCGGTGCTGTGCTGGCGCAAGCACGAGACCGCCTGACCGGGGAATTTTCCCAAATTTGACCGATTTTTTTGCCCTGGGCTGTCGGCCTGCTTAAAATCGCATCCATTAAAACGATTACAGCGGTCAGCAAACCGCGCGCCGCCCGCGTGAACGGGCGCAGCCAAGGGACAATTCAGTTATGAGCCATATCCGGAGACTGCAGCCGGGTGGGCTTCGCAGCGCTGCGGCTTCTGCCGAGGAGCCGGGGCGCGGCGCGCATGCCCGTTACGAAACGCCCGCCAATCGCCGCAAGGCCTTCGTCGTGGTGGTCGACGACCAGTTGACCGGCCGCAAGATCCTCGAGGAGCTGGTGCGCTCCATCGACGGCCTGATCGAGGTGGAAAGCTTCGCGGACCCGAAGGAGGCGCTGGCGCGCATCGCCGAGCGCACACCGGACCTGATCCTCACCGATTACAAGATGCCGGGGATGGACGGTATCGATTTCGTGCGCCGGGTGCGCCGTCTGCCCCGCTGTCACGAAGTGCCGCTGGTGGTGGTCACCGTGGTGGAGGATCGCCGGATTCGCTATGACGCCCTCGACGCCGGGGCGACCGATTTCCTCAGCCGGCCCATCGACCAGTACGAGTGCAAGGCGCGTTGCCGCAATCTGCTGACGCTGCGGCGCCAGCAGAAGATCATCCGTGACCGCGCGCACTGGCTGGAAGACCAGGTGGCGGTGGCCACCCGCGAACTGCGCTGCCGCGAACGCGAGGCGCTCGCGCGCCTGGCCAAGGCGGGCGAGTACCGCGCTGAGAGCGGCGGCAACCATATCCACCGCATCGCCCACTACGCGCGCGTGATCGCCGAGGGCCTGGGCCTGCCGGCGGCCGACTGCGAGGAGATCGAGATGGCCGCACCGTTGCATGATGTGGGGAAGATCGGGCTGCCCGACGGCATCCTGCTCAAGGAAACGGCATTGTCGCCGGAAGAATTCGAGGTGATGCAGACCCACACCGTGATCGGCTACGAGATCCTCAAGGACAGCACGTCGCGCTACATCCGCCTCGGTGCCGAGATCGCGCTCGGTCACCATGAGCATTTCGACGGGACGGGCTATCCTAATGGATTGAGCGGCGAGGAAATTCCACTCGCGGCACGGATCGTGGCGGTGGCCGACGTCTTCGATGCGTTGACCTCGCGCCGGCCGCACAAACGTGCGATCGCGCTGAGCGAGGCCACCGCGGAACTGCGCAAGATGAGCGGACGCACGCTGGACCCGATGTGCGTGGACGCCTTTCTCAAGCAGTTCGGGCGGATCAGGGAGATCCATCAACAGTACAGGGACGACGCCGAGGAGAAATAGACACGGCCGCCGCGAGGCGGTTTCCATACCGACGACCGCATGCAGACCCCATACGAGCAGTCGGCCTCGCCGACCGGCCTGTTCAGCCTTCTCCGCGCACGGCTGAGGCAGCGCCCCGACAGCGAGCACGAGCAGGCCCTCGTGCGCATCGCCCTCGTCTTGCTGTTCGCGCTCTACTTGTTTTCTCCGTTTTTCTCGCGCCTGAGCGAACATACCGGTCATGTCGTCTTGATGATCGGCGTGACCTACATCGTCTTCTCCGTCGTCATCTTCGCGCTGATCCTGATCTGGCCGCGCGTCTCGCCCACGCGCCGCCTGCTGGGTCTGGTCGGCGACATGGGCGTGACCAGTGCCCTGATGGCGCTCAGCGGCGAGGCGGGCACGCCGCTCGTCGCGGTGTACCTCTGGGTCACGATGGGCAATGGTTTCCGCTACGGGGTGCCCTACCTCGCGGCCGGCACCGTGTTGAGTATTCTCGGCTTCAGCTACGTCTACCTGTCGAGCCCGTTCTGGGGTGAGAGCCCGGTGCTGAGCGTCAGCATGATGCTGGTGCTCGCCGTGCTGCCGATGTACATGGCCACCCTGCTGCGCAAGTTGAACGTCGCCATCGAGCGGGCCGAAGCGGCCAGCCAGGCCAAGAGCCAGTTCCTCGCCAACATGAGTCACGAGCTGCGCACCCCGCTCAACGGCGTGATCGGCATGACCGACCTGCTGATGGACACCGAGCTCAGTACCGAGCAGCGCGAGCTCGCGCAGACCATCCACAGCTCCGGCAACACGCTGCTGGAGTTGATCGAAAACATCCTCGACTTCTCCAAGATCGAGGCCGGCAAGCTCAATATCGAGGAGGTCGACTTCGATCTGCATGCCCTGGTCGCGAAGACCGTGCAGATGTTCGAGCACCAGGCCCGCGAAAAGGGGCTGGTCCTGGTTTCGCACGTGTCCACCAACACCCCCTTCCTGCTGCGCGGCGACCCGCACCATATCCGCCAGGTGCTCATCAACATCATCGGCAACGCCATCAAGTTCACCCAGGAGGGTCGCGTGGAACTGCGCGTGCGTGCGGTCGAGAGCGAACCGGACGTGCGGATTCGCTTCGAGGTGCGGGATACCGGCATCGGGATTCCCGAGGCGGCACAGGAACTCATCTTCGACAGCTTCCAGCAGGCCGACTCGTCGACCACGCGCCGTTACGGCGGCACCGGCCTGGGCACGGCGATCTCCAAGCAGCTGGTGGAACTGATGGGCGGGCGTATCGGCCTGTCCAGCGTGGAAGGCGAAGGTTCGACGTTCTGGTTCGAGCTGCCGTTCCGCCTGCAGGCCGGGATCGATGCGCAGGACACCCCGGCCGAGGCACTGCACCAGACCCGCGTGCTCCTGGTCGCCAGCGAGACCACGGCCCGCAAGATCGGCGAGCAGCTGAAGGGTTGGGGCCTGGCCTACACCACGGTCGGCGGCAGCGCGCGCGCCTTCTCCGAGCTGATGCAGGCCGTGGACACGCACCGGCCCTATACCGTGGCGCTCGTCGAACGCCAAGGGCTGGAAATGCCGGCCATGGAGTTCGCCGTGGCCATCCGCGCTGAGCGCCATCTCCGTCATCTCTCCCTGGTCTTGCTCGATGCGATCCCGGACACCGGCGGCGATGACCCTTACCTCGACGTGGGCTACTCGTCAGTGGTGCATGCACCGGTCGACAAGACGCGCCTGTTCAACGCCCTGCACGCCGCTCATAGCGAGCACGAGATGCCGGAGAACGTCGTCTCCCTGGCCGAGCGGTTTCAGCAGCGCAATGAAAAATCCGGGTTGCGGATTCTCGTGGCGGAGGACAACGAGACCAACCAGCAGGTGATCAAGGGGATACTGAAGCGTGGTGGCCATCAGGTGACCGTGGTCGACAACGGTCAGCAGGCGCTGGAACTGCTCGAGACCGGGCGCGTGTTCGACATGATGGTGGTCGACATGAACATGCCGATCATGGGCGGGACGGAGATGCTCAAGGTCTACCGGTTCATGGAGCGTGGCGACGCCATTCCGGCGATCGTGCTGACCGCCGATGCCACGGTCGAGGCCTTCCGGGCCTGCGAGGAAGCGGGTGCTGCTGCCTACCTCACCAAGCCCGTGAATGCCCACAAGCTGCTCGAGACCATTGCGCGATTCTCGCGTACCACGCGTGTCGCCCTTGAGCGACAGGCCCCTGACCAGGTTGGGGAGGAGACGCCGGACTACGGGAATACAGGTCAGCGTGTCGAAGGCGGCGAGCCCGTGGATGTGCAGGTGCTCGACGGATTGATGCAGCTCGGGTCGGGTGCGGAGTTTCTGCGTGAACTGGTGAAGGGGTATACGCGCGACGGGCGCCGCAATCTCGAATTACTGGAGAGCGCCGCCGCCGACGGTGATTTCCCGGCGTACCAGGATGCCGCCCACGCGTTGCGTGGCAGTTCCAGTGAACTGGGTGCCGAGCACCTGGTGCGGCTGTGCATGGAGGTGCGGCGTCTCAAGCCCTACGACATGTCGGGGCCGAAGCCGCAGGACCTGGCGCACCAGATCCATGCGGCGTTCGAGGGGGTGTTGCTGGCGCTGGATGCCTACCTGTCGCGTCACCGTGACGTCATGACCTGATCGTCTGCTTCAGGCGGCCGCCTCCGCCTCTGACTTCTGGCTCTGGCGGTTCACCAGGCGTTCCATCATGCGCAGGTCCCGGTGCTCGAGTCGCAGTGCGGCCTCCACCCACATCTCCGTGACATCCAACAGCTCGCGGTAGGTGATCGGGTGCACGTGAGCCCGCACGCCGCGCACGGCGCGGAAACCGTTACGCGCGCGGTTTTCCCGTTTGACGTAATCGTACACGGACATTTCACCCTCGCCCTGATCGGCAAGCACATCGACGATGCCCATGTCGAACAGCTCCTCGGCGGAATACATCGTGCCGCTGAGAATGAGCCTTTCGGCCTGCGCGGGGCTGAGCTTGCGCGACAGCAGGCTGTAGGCTCCCATGCCGGGGAACAGGTTGAAGAGGACTTCGGGCAGGCCCAGCTTGCTGCCCTTCTCCGCGACCAGCACGTCGCTGGACATCGCCGTTTCGAATCCGCCGCCGAGGGCGTCGCCCTGAACCAGGGAGATCGTGGTGATGTCGCGGTTGAAGTGGCGGATATTGGCATGCAGCGCGTCGATGCAGCTGCGCGCATAGGCCAGCAGGCCCGCGCGGTCCTGCGATTCCACGAGCTGGCGGAACAGCGAAAGGTCCCCGCCGAGGTTGTAGACGCCCGGCACGTCGGACGCCAGCACGTGATAACTGATCGGCTGGCCGCTGCAGGCGTGTCCCGATTCGAGCTGTTCGCACCACGCGTTGAGTTCGTCGAGCAACTCCGGCGTGAAGCTCGGGCGCGGGCGCGCATGCATGTAGCACCAGGCGATCTCGTGCCTGGCGTCGTAGTGTGTCTTGAGGTTGCTGAAACGCTTGCTGATGTGAAGATCGCTGAGGTTCGTGGTGGCAACGGTCTGGCTTTTCATGGCTGGCTCTCCTGGTCGACGGCAAAGATTCAGTGGTTGGAAACGGACCCGAAAACGAAAATCCGGTTCCCGCGGCCCGAGCCCACCCCCCAGTGTTCCGGCCGCACTACCTCAAGAAGCGTAGTTAATGATCCGAGCTTCGCGGGGTCCGCTGAGTGAAACTAATCACAGATCGTGAACCGTGGGTATTTGCCCCATCGGCCAGACGCCAACTTGCATAAATTCCTACAGAAAAATCAGAAAAGTCCGACGCGGGGCCGGTTGTTCAGTCGGCGTAGACGGCGTCGGGCAGCCAGGTGGCGAGTTCGGGCCAGGCCGCGAGAATGCCCATGGCCAGGAGCTGTATGGCGATGAAGGGAATGACGCCGCGGTAGATCGCGCGGGTGTCGAGCTCCGCCGGAGCGACGCCGCGCAGGTAGAAGAGCGCAAAACCGAAGGGCGGGGTGAGGAAGGAAGTCTGCAGGTTGATGGCGATCATGATGCCGAGCCACACCGGGTCGAGGCCCAGGGCCAGCAGCACCGGGCCGACGATGGGCACCACGACGAACGTGATCTCGATGAAATCGAGCACGAAGCCGAGCACGAACATCACCAGCATCACGATCAGCACGGCCGTGAATACGCCGCCGGGCAGGTCGTGCAGCAGCTCGTGGACGAGGTCGTCCCCGCCAAAGCCGCGGAACACCAGCGAGAACAGCGAGGCACCGATCAGGATGAGAAACACCATGCTGGTCACGCGCACCGTCGAACGCATGACGTCGCGCAGGCGCTCCAGGTTGAACTGGCGGTTGATCACGGCCAGCAGGATCGCGCCCATGGCCCCCACCGATGCGGCCTCGGTGGGCGTGGCAATCCCGGCGATGATCGAACCCAGCACGGCGAGGATCAGCAGCAGCGGCGGCAGCAACGCCTTGAGGGTCCGGCCCAGCAGTGCGGCCCCGCCGATCGCGCGTTCCGTGGCTGGAATGGCCGGCATGCTCTCCGGTCGCCACCAGGCCATGGCAAGCAGATAGACGAGATAGAGCCCCACGAGCAGCATGCCCGGGATGATGGCGCCGATGAAGAGATCGCCCACCGAGACCGTGTCCGGCGAGAAGATGCCCTGGGCGAGTTGTGCCTGCTGGTAGGCCGAGGACAGCACGTCACCGAGCAGCACCAGGATAATGGAGGGCGGGATGATCTGCCCGAGCGTGCCCGAGGCGCAGATCGTACCCGTCGCGAGACTCGGGCTGTAGCCGCGCTTGAGCATGGTGGGCAGCGACAAGAGCCCCATGGTGACCACCGTGGCACCCACGATGCCGGTGCTTGCCGCCAGCAGCATGCCGACCAGGATCACCGAGATCCCCAGGCCACCGCGCAGTGGGCCGAACAGCAGGGCCATGGTGTCGAGCAGGTTTTCCGCCACCCGCGAGCGTTCCAGCATCACGCCCATGAACACGAACAGGGGGACGGCGATCAGGGTCTCGTTTTCCATGATGCCGGTGAGGCGTCCGGGCACGGTGACGAAGACGCTGTCGTCAATCGTGCCGGTGGCGGCGCCGATCGCGGCGAAGATCACGGCCATGCCGCCGAGCGTGAGTGCCACCGGGTAGCCCGCCAGCAGCACCACGATCACCGCCCCGAACATCAGCAGTGCCAGCCACTCCATCAGAGACGGTCTCCCTCGTCGGTCTGCGGGCTGGGAACCTCCACGCCGCGCAGCACGCGCAAAGCGTGGGCGGACTGGGCGAGGCCCTGAAGGATCAGCAGCACGGCCATCAGCGGGATGAAGGATTTGAGCAGGAACGTCAGGGGCAGGCCGCCGGTCTGACGCGAGCCCTCCAGGAGCGACCAGCTGTTGGCCACGTACTCCCAGCTTTCGGCCAGGATGAACACGCAGGCGGGCAGCAGCAGGAAGAGCGTGCCCAGCAGGTTGACCACGGCCTTGCGGCGCGGCGAGAACTGCCGGTAGAAGATGTCCACGCGCACGTGCTCGTCGTGGCGGAGGGTGTAGGCGATGCCGGCCATGAACACCAGGGCATGCAGGTAGATCACCGACTCCTGCAGCGCGATGGAATTCCAGTCGAAGCCGTAGCGCAGCACCACCATCACGAACATCAACACGACGGTTGCCAGGGTGAGCCAGGCAACGGCGCGACCCACCCATTCATTGAGGGTGTCGATGACGAAGGCGAAGCGGGCGAGTGCAGCGTTCATGACCCGGGAAAGATACCGGAAACAGTGCACACGGGGAAATCAGTGTGAGGGGCACGGCCGCCGGTTAAATCGCCGTTCAGCTCCCCGGGCGTAGATTCATCACGCACGCGCCGGACAGCCCGGCGCCTTCAACGAGTCCAAGGAGACGACCATGATGTTTCGAACGCTTACAGGTGCGATCGCGGTGCTGGGGCTGGTGTCGACCGGTTCGACGGCCTGGGCTGGCGGTGTGGCGGGACAGAGCTACCTGGGTATCGACTACGGCGTAGTGAGCTACGAGGAAGCCGGCGTCGAAGAGGCCAACCCGGGCCTGCTCGGCGGACGCTTCGGGGTGTACTTTGCGGATAACCTGGCGCTGGAGACGCGCGTCGGCATCGGCGCCACCGCCGATACCGTGTACGCCGGCGGGGTGCCGGTGGATGTCGAGATCGACAGCCTCGTGGGTGTGTACGGCGTCGGTCACCTGCCGCTGTCGCGCTACAGCTCGATCTACGGCCTGGTCGGCTACTCGCACGGTCAGGTCACCGCCTCGGTGCCGGGCTACAGCGTCACCGACTCGGACAGCGGCCTGTCCTTCGGCTTTGGCGCGGATATCGGCCTCAACCGGGCGACGAGCCTCAACGTCGACTACACGCAGTATCTCGATGGCACTGACTACGACGTGAGCGCCCTGAGCGTGGGCATGACGTTCAAGTTCTAGTCGCGGCCGGTCTCGCCCGGTCGGCGCTCAGACGTACCAGGACTGCGGGACTTCGCCGGCCTTCAGCGGGCTTACGGTGACCAGGCGCGCGTCCTCGCCCTTCGGTGTGACAGAGACCTCGACCTCGGACTCGTCCTTGCCCTTGCTGAACCGGGCGGCGAGGCGCGCCGCGGTCATGAGGTCCTCGGCGGAGAGGTCGTGGCCGTCGACCAGCACCAGCGGCCCGGCGTGGCTGATCGTCTTGATGTGGGTGAACTGCTTGCGGTAGCCCTCGAGGAATTTCACCTCGCCTTCCTCGCGCGCCACGATCACCTTGAAGTTGTCGGCCGGACGCAGGTGGCGGCCCACCTTGAGCAGCATGATGTCGTCGAGGTCATAGTCGCGCGTGCCGCGGTGTTCCCACAGGTCGCCGAGCTTCTTCGAGTAGCTCTCGTCGGTGAGGAAGCAGCAGCCGCCGGCAGGCTGGGCGTAATCGTCGAAGCCGAAGCGCTTGGCCATGGCCATCTGCGGCTTGCGCCCGCGGCCGGAGAAGTCGTGCAGCTTTTCGCGGTCCACCCAGCCCTCGCGCTCGGGCAGCGTGGGCGCGAGGTTTTTCGCGCAAAGGGGACGCAGCAGGCGGTCGTCGGCGCCGGAGTCGCGCACCACGATGCGCATGGTGTCCTTGCGCTGGGACATGGGCCGCTGCCCGACCACCTCGCCGGTGATGATGAAATCGAAGCCGTTCTCCTCGATCCACTGCCGGGCCTTGTTGACCATGAAGACCTTGCAGTCCAGGCAGGGGTTGAGGTTGGCGCCGTAGCCGTGTTTCGGGTTGAGCACCACGTCCTTGTACTCGTCGACGATGTCCACGATGTGGAGCTTGATGCCCAGCTGCTCGGCCACCCACAGCGCGTTGTTGCGCTTGGGCTTTGCCTGGTCCTTCTTGCGGATGGCGTGGGTGTGGCCCTCCACGCAGAACCCGGTGAAGAAGTTGATGCCCTCCACGTGCACGCCCTGTTCCATGATGGTGCGGGCGGCGAGCATGGAGTCCAGCCCACCGGAGATCAGGGCGACGGCTTTGCGTTGGGTGTTGCTCATGAGAACGGCTCGAAGGCCCGCGCGGGGCCGGCTGAAAATCGGGTCGCGAATTATAGCAGACCTGGTTGATCGGGTATTGGTGCCGCGGGAAGGCTCCAACAGCCTCACCGTAGGAGCGACGAGAGTCGCGATCAGCTACCGTAGCCCAGGAGCCCAATCGCGACTCTCGTCGCTCCTACGGTGGTTGTCAGTGCCTTGTCGGGCTTCCCGTGATCACCGGTAACCCGTCCGAATACCGCGCCAGCTCGCGGCGTGCGCCCGCGCTGCCCGTGTCCTGGATCAGTTCCACCGCCTCCAGGGCATTCAGCGCGGGGCGGCCGTCCAGGCTGCGCATGGCCTGCAGCACCTCCATGAGCGGGACGAAGGCCTGCGCCAGGTGCCGGAAGAGTTCGGCCGCCGCGCGGCTGAGCTGTTCCGCCACCTGGTCGTAGGCGGAACGCCCCAGGTCGACGAAGTAGCTGATCCGCACCAGGCGCCGCTCGGCCCGGTGCGGGAACAGTCCGGCGGTCAGCAGGCAGCGGTCGCCCACGTCGCGCAGGCCGCTGGCGCGCTCGCCGCGCGCGCACTCCAGGCTTTGCAGGTAATCGAGGGCGACCACCCGCGAGAGCCCGTCCACCTCGCGCAGGCTGCGGCCGAGCAGCATGACGAGGTAGCTCTCCAGGTCCTCGTCCAGCTCCCGGGCCGCGCGGTCCTCGGCCTCGCGCACGAGGCGCTGCCATTCGGCGGTGCTGGTCGGTTCCACGATCAGCCGGCTTTCGGTGTCAGGCATGGGCATGTCCTCCGCGTCGTGACCTCCCTAATTCTCTAGCACGTAACGTGCCGCCCGTGACCCCCAAATCGTCTGAACGGCTTGATTTCCCTGCCTTTCGGGTGGTAGCTCAGGGGGTCTGCCGCTATACTGGCCGCCTTTCCCCAAACCCCTCGAAGACGATGTCCAAGTACGACGTTTCGACCTTTCAGGGCCTGATTCTGGGTCTGCAGGACTACTGGGCCGGGCAGGGCTGCGTGCTGCTCCAGCCCTACGACATGGAGATGGGCGCCGGCACCTTTCATCCGGCCACCTTCCTGCGCGCCATCGGCCCCGAGCCGTGGCGCACGGCCTACGTGCAGCCCTCGCGCCGTCCCACCGACGGGCGCTACGGCGAGAACCCCAACCGCCTGCAGCACTACTACCAGTTCCAGGTCATCCTCAAGCCCTCGCCGCTGGAGATCCAGGAGCTGTACCTCGGTTCGCTCAAGGCCCTGGGCATCGACCCGCTCGTGCACGACATCCGCTTCGTGGAAGACAACTGGGAATCCCCGACGCTCGGCGCCTGGGGCCTCGGTTGGGAGGTCTGGCTCAACGGCATGGAAGTCACCCAGTTCACCTACTTCCAGCAGGTCGGCGGGCTCGACTGCCGCCCCGTGACCGGCGAGATCACCTACGGTCTGGAGCGCATCGCCATGTACCTGCAGGGCGTGGAGAGCGTGTACGACCTCGTCTGGACGAAGGGCCCGCAGGGCACCGTGACCTACGGCGACGTGTTCCACCAGAACGAGGTGGAGCAGTCCACCTACAACTTCGAACACGCCGACACCGAGTCGCTCTTCGCCTGGTTCGACAACTGCGAGAAGGAGAGCCAGCGCCTGATCGAGGCGGGGCTGCCGCTGCCGGCCTACGAGCAGGTGCTCAAGGCCTCGCACAGCTTCAACCTGCTCGACGCCCGCCAGGCCATCTCCGTGACCGAGCGCCAGCGCTACATCCTGCGCGTGCGCGCCCTGGCCCGCGCCGTGGCCGAGGCCTACTACGCGGCCCGCGAACAGCTCGGGTTCCCTATGCTGAAGGAACAGAAGGAGGCCGCTCATGGCTGATACGCGCGACCTCCTGATCGAGATCGGCACGGAAGAGCTGCCGCCCAAGGCACTCAAGTCCCTGTCCGAGGCCTTCGGCGCCGGACTGATGGACGGTCTCGCCCAGGCCGAGCTCAAGCCGGGCACGATCACGCTGTATGCCGCCCCGCGCCGCCTGGCCGCGCTGATCGAGGGCGTGGCCGAGAAGCAGGACGACCAGGTCGTCGAGCGCCGCGGTCCGGCGCTACAGGCCGCCTTCGACGAGGAGGGCGTGCCGACCAAGGCGGCCGAGGGCTTCGCCAAGTCCTGCGGCGTCGAGGTCTCCGATCTGGAGAAGCTCGAGACCGACAAGGGCGCCTGGCTGTCCTACAAGCTGGAACAGCCCGGCAAGCCCACTGCGGAACTGGTGCCGGGCATCGTGGAGAAGGCCCTGGCGGGGCTGCCCATCCCCAAGCGCATGCGCTGGGGCGCGGGCGAGGCCGAGTTCGTGCGCCCCGTGCACTGGGTGGTGCTGCTATTCGGCGATGAAGTCATCGACGCCACCATCCTCGATGTGCAGGCGGGCCGCGAGACCCGCGGTCACCGCTTCCACCACCCGGAGACGCTCTCGATCGCCGAGCCGAAGGCCTACGCGCCGATGCTCGAGACCGAGGGCCACGTGATGCCCGACTTCGCGGCCCGCCGCGAGGCCATCTTCGGCCAGGTCGAGGAGGCCGCGCACAAGCTGGGCGGCACGGCCGTGATCGACGAGGACCTGCTCGACGAGGTCACTGCCCTGGTGGAATGGCCGAACGCCATCAGTGGCAGCTTCGAGAAGAAGTTTCTCGACGTCCCGCAGGAGGCGCTGGTCTCCACCATGCAGGACAACCAGAAGTACTTCGCGGTGGTGGATAAAAACGGCGCGCTGATGCCGCACTTCATCACCATCAGCAACATCGAGAGCCGTGACCCGGCCAAGGTGAGCGAGGGCAACGAGCGCGTGATCCGCCCGCGCTTCGCCGACGCCGCCTTCTTCTGGGAACAGGACCGCAAGAAGCGCCTCGAGGACCACGCCGAGCAGCTCAAGACCATCGTCTTCCAGAAGCAGCTCGGTACCGTGTGGGACAAGTCCCAGCGCGTGGCGAAACTCGCCGGCTTCATCGCCCAGATCCTCGGGGCCGACAAGGCCCAGGCCATCCGCGCGGCCGAGCTCTCCAAGTGCGACCTCGTGACCTCCATGGTCTTCGAGTTCACCGACCTGCAGGGCATCATGGGCCGCTACTACGCCAAGCATGACGGCGAACCCGAGGCGGTGGCCAACGCGCTGGACGAGCAGTACATGCCGCGCCATGCCGGCGACGACCTGCCCGCCGGCGACATCGGCCAGGTGCTCTCGCTCGCCGACAAGCTCGACACCCTGATGGGCATCTTCGCCATCGGCCAGAAACCCACGGGGACCAAGGACCCCTTCGCCCTGCGCCGCGCCGCGCTCGGCGTGCTGCGCATCGTCATCGAGAAGCAGCGCGACCTCGATCTCGAGGTGCTGCTGGAAAAGGCCGCCGAGGGCCTCGCCGACAAGGTGGATGCGAAAAAGGCCGTGGGCGAGACCTTCGACTACATCATGGACCGCCTCAAGGCCTACTACACCGACCGCGGCATCGCCGCCGACGTGATCGAGGCCGTGCTGGCCCAGCGCCCGACCCGCCCGCTGGACTTCGACAAGCGCGTGCGCGCCGTCGAGTCCTTCCGCCAACTGGCCGAGGCCGAGAGTCTGGCCGCGGCCAACAAGCGCATCCAGAACATCGTCCGGAAGTTCGAGGGCACGCCGCCGGAGAAGATCGACCGCGGCCTGTTGCAGGAGCCTGCCGAGGTCGAGCTGGCCGAGCGCGTCGAGTCCATGCGCGCAGCCGTCGGCCCAGACTTCGACAACGGCGACTACGAGGCGGGCCTCACCAAGCTCGCGGGCCTGCGCGAGGCGGTCGACACCTTCTTCGACGAGGTGATGGTCATGGCCGACGACGAGGCCCTGAAGAACAACCGCATCGCGCTGCTGAACAATCTCGGCGGGCTGTTCCTGCGGGCGGCGGATCTCTCACGGCTGCAGGGCTGAACATGTCCACCCGGCTCGTCATCCTCGACCGCGACGGTGTCATCAACGAGGACGACGATGCCGGTATCCGCAACGCCGAGGCGTGGGTGCCGGTTGCGGGCAGTCTCGAGGCCATCGCGCGGCTGAACCAGGCCGGCTACCAGGTGATGGTGGCGACCAACCAGTCGGGGATCGCGAAGGGGTACTACGGCATCGACGACCTCAACGCGATGCACGCCAAGATGAACCGCCTGCTTGCGCAGGTGGGTGGGCGCGTCGACGGGGTGGTGTTCTGTCCGCACGGTGAGGACGAAGGCTGCGACTGCCGCAAGCCGCTGCCCGGCATGTACCGAGAAATCAGCGAGCGCACCCGCATCCCGCTCGCGGGGGTGCCTGCGATCGGCGACTCGCTGCGCGACGTCGAAGCCGCGGTGGCCGTCGGTGCGCGACCCATGCTCGTGCGCACGGGCAAGGGTGAGCGCACGCTGGCGGCAGGCGGCCTTCCGGAAGATGTTTCCATTCACGATGATCTGGCCGCAGCGGTGGATGCCCTGCTGGCCGAGGCCGAGGCCGAGGCATGACGCTCTTTCGCACCACCCCCTTTCTCTACCTGCGCGGCGGCCTGTTCTGGCTGGGCTTTGCCAGCTCCACCGTGTTCTACGGCCTGCTCGTCACGCTGTTGCTGCCGCTGCCGAACAACATGCGCTATGCCGTCGCGCGCGGCTGGCCGGTGTTCAACATCTGGTGGCTGAAGGTGACCTGCGGACTGAAACACCGCATCGAGGGCCTGGAGCACGTGCAGGGCCACGCGGGTGCTGCCATCGTGCTGTCCAAGCACCAGTCCACCTGGGAGACCATCGCCTTCAACCGCTTCCTGCCGCGCCAGACCTACGTGCTGAAACGCGAGCTCATGCGCATCCCCTTCTTCGGCTGGGGTGCGGCGGTGCTGCGCCCGATCGCCATCGACCGAGGGGCCGGCCGCCAGGCCGTGCAGCAGCTGCTCGAGCAGGGCAAGCAGCGCCTGGCCGACGGCATCTGGGTGGTGATCTTCCCGGAGGGTACGCGCGTGAAGCCGGGTGATACCAAGCGTTTCAAGATCGGCGGCGCGGTCCTGGCCACCGAGAGCGGCTTTCCCGTGATCCCCGTGGCCCACAATGCCGGTGACTTCTGGCCGCGCCACAGCCTCATCAAGCACCCGGGCGAGATCGTGGTGCGCATCGGCGCACCCATCGATCCGGCCGGGAAGACGCCCGAGGCACTCAACGAGACGGTGAAGGACTGGATCGAGGCGCAGATGGCGGAGATCAGCGCCACGCCGCCGCGCCGGTAGCCCCTCTACCAATAGACCCGCCAACTGTGCCGTTACTTGTCCGCGCGGCGGACGCGGGCGATGATTGCCCTTCCCGATCAACCCACGCTTCCCGACATGCTCGACAAGATCCTCGAACTGCGCGACCGCACGATTTACTACCTCACAGGCAGCCACCCCGCGGTGTACTACCTGGTGGACCAGGACGTGGAAGGCGTGCTGATCAACACGCCGGTCTTCGACCAGGCCACGCTGGATGCACTCACCGCCATCGCCCCGGTGAAGTTCATTTATTTCCCGAGCCGGCGCGGTGCGCAGGACGTGGAGCGCTGGCGCGAGGCGACCGGGGCCGAGACCATGGCGTTCGAGGCCGAGGTGCCCGCCATCGACGGCACCATCGATCTCAAGCTCGATCGCAAGAGCAAGTTCACCCGCACCATCGACTTCCTGCCCATGGCCGGCGTGACCGAGGGCAGCTGCGTGCTGCGCTGCCGCAACAAGCCGGGGGTGCTGTTCTTCGGGCCCGTGCTCTCGCCCGGCGAGGACGGCTGGCCGACCCTGGCCTTCGACGAGGACGACTACTCGATGGAGAGCCGCATGTTCGGGGCCCTGGGCCTGCAGGACGTGGCCTTCGACTATGCCTTCACCGACGTCTTCGAGCCGGGCCAGACGCAGTTCGGTCCGGGCGCGGCAGAGGCGGTGAACCGGCGGATCGCCGAGGCGCTGGACGACTGAGCCGGCGGCTCACTCGGTCCGGGTGAGGTCGGTCGGGGCGTCGAAGCTGAGGCTCGCGATGGGTTGTTCGCGGGCGATGTAGTAGCCCTGCGCGTAGTCCACGCGCAGTTCCTTGAGTTTCTCCAGGATCTCCACGTTTTCCACGAACTCGGCGATGGTGCGCTTGCCCATCACGTGGCCGATGTCGTTGATCGACTTCACCATCGCCAGGTCGATGGGGTCGGTGGCCACGTCCTTGACGAAGCTGCCGTCGATCTTCAGGTAGTCCACCGGCAGCGACTTCAGGTAGCTGTAGGACGACATGCCGGTGCCGAAGTCGTCCAGTGCGAACCGGCAGCCGCGTTGCGCCAGCGTCGTGAACAGCTTGCGCGCGTTGTTGAGGTTGGCGATGGCCGCCGTCTCCGTGATCTCGAAGCAGAGCTTGTGCGGCGACACCCCGGCCTCGTCGATCTGCCGCAGCACGAAATCGAGGAAGTTCTTGTCGCTCAGCGAGTGGCCCGAGAGGTTGATCGAGCACAGGCCGATCTCGTCCACGTCGCGCCCCAGATCGTTGAGCCAGTTGAAGGTGGCCCCGATCACCCAGCGGTCGATCTCGGGCGTGAGCCCCGCGCGCTCGGCCGCCGGCAGGAAGGCGCCGGGCGGGATGAGCTTGCCGTAGAAGTCCTTCATCTTCAGCAGCATTTCCATGTGCAGGCCCGGGTGGTCCGGCTCGTTCAGCGGCTGGATGATCTGGTAGAACAGCTGGAGGCGGCTCTCCTTGAGCGCCTGGTGGACCTGCCCGACCCAGCGCATGTCGCCCTGGCGGCGCATCAGCTGGGTGTCGTCCGGCGTGTACACGCGCACCCGGTTGCGCCCCAGGTCCTTGGCCGAGTAGCAGGCGGCATCGGCGGCGCTGAGTGCCGAGGTCACGCTGAGCGTATCGCTGCTGATGGTGACCAGGCCGATGCTGACGCCGATGGTGAAGGCGTTGCCCTCCCAGGAAAAGCGGAAGTCGCGGATGGTTCTGCGGATCTTCTCCGCGATCTCCAGTCCCATGTCCTCGTTGCAGTACTCGAGCAGCACCCCGAACTCGTCGCCGCCCAGCCGGGCCAGCGTGTCGCCCTTGCGAATCAGCCGCTCCAGGTCGCCGGCCAGGGTGCGTAACAGCTCGTCCCCGGCCGCATGCCCGGCCGAGTCGTTGATCACCTTGAACTGGTCGAGGTCGAGGAACAGCAACACGTGGCTGCGCTCCTCGTGACGCGACTTCTGCAGCGCCGACTCCAGGCGCGCCAGGAACTCGCGCCGGTTGGCCAGCCCGGTGAGCGCGTCGTGGGCGGCCTGGTACTCGAGCTGCATGGCCATGGAGCGGGCCTCGGTGACGTCGCGGAACACCACCACGGCGCCGGCCACGCGGCCCTTTTCCATGATCGGGAACGAGGAGTACTCGGCGGCGAACGATGTGCCGTTCTTGCGCCAGATGACCTCGTCGTCCACGCGAATGCCGCGACCCTGTTCCACCACGCGGTTGACGGCCGAGTGCTCCACCGCCATCGGGCCTTCGTCCTGGGTGTGGTGTACGAGCTCGTGCATGTTCTGGCCGAGCACCTCGTAGAGGCTGTAGCCGAGCATGGTCTGGCCGGCGCGGTTCATGAACGTGCAGCGACCGCTGAGATCGACGCTGTAAATGCCCTCGCCGGCGGAATCGAGCAGCAGCTGCAGGTAATTGGTGAAGCGTTGGTTGTCCTCTTCGAGGCGGCGCCGTTCGCCGACGTCGCGCACGAAGGCATAGATGCGGGGGTTGTCGACCTCGCCCCACGTGCAGGCGGTGAGTTCGACGTCCGTCCAGCCCCCGTCCTTGCGGCGCAGGCGCGTCTCGTAGCGCAGCTCGCGGTCGTGACGCAGCCACTGCAACCGACGCAGGGTGTTCTCGTCCAGGTTCTCTTCGAGTTCCGCGAGCCTGAGGCTCAGCAACTCGGCGCGGCTCATGCCGAGCATCGCCAGCATTGCCGGGTTGGCATCGAGCAGGCTTCCATCCGCGTCCATCACGACGAAGCCGTCGGGGAAGGCGCTCAAGGCATCGAGGTTCAGGCATTGGCTCTGGCGGTCGGCTGCGCGGTCGGCGCCGATGGCCTGGTGGCCGATCGCGACCACGCGTTCGGGGCTGCCGTCGCCGTCGAGGATCACGTGGGCGTGACCGCGCACCTCGATGGTGTCGCCGGCCGCGTCAAAGAGCCGAAAGCGGTACTCGAACGGGAAGCGGGCTTCGTGGGCGCGGTCGATGAGGTCGGTGAGGTGCTTCCCGTCATCCGGGTTCAGGCGCTCGAGCAGCTGGTCCCAGGACAGCACGTCCTGTTCGGCGCCCATGCCGAAGGCATGTCGCAGTTCACGGGAGACATGAAACTGGTTGGTGTCGACGGCCCATTCCCAGGTGCCGACCGTGGTGTCCGTCGACGCGGTATCTGAAGCCGATGCAGAACGGGTCGTGCTCATTTTTGTTGTAAGGCTCTCTCTTGCGCCCCCTCACAACCCTAGCACATCCCCGTGCGGCGGGGGATGACGGAGGGCGTCGTGCCCTCCGCCGTGGTTCTGTTTACTTGCCCGAGCCCTGACCGCTGCCCTGGCCCTGGTTTTGGCCATAACCCATGCCCTTGCCGCGCGGGCCTGGTTCCTCGGGGAGTGTCACGCCGCGCTCGCGGGCGCGTTCCTGCATGCGCTGGTGGTGCTCGGCGCGGTACTTCTCGCGCTCTTCCTGGCTCTCGAAGCTGCGCATGCGTTCGCGATGCTCCTGCAGTTCCTGTTCGGTCATCAGTTCGCGGCCGTAGACCGGCGCCTCGTCCTGGGCGTAGACCGGCAGGGCGGCGGCAGTCACGAGAAGCAGGGCGCCGAGTCCGTGGATCAGTTGTTTTTTCATGTCCTTGTTCTCCGAATGTGGTTGCAACGGAGGGCTTAGTCTGCGCCTTTCGTCGCCGGAATTGTTTGACGTCCGTCAATCTCCCCCCGCGAGCTAGCCCTCGGCGCGCATGTGCAGGTGTACCACCCCGGTCTGCGGCGTGTGCCACACGAACACGGGGTTGCCGTCGTCGTGCCCCACGTAGTAGTCGGCATCGGCGCTGGGAGGCTGCCACCAGTCGGGCAGGCGTTCGCCGCTCGGCGGGTTGGAGGGGATGGCGCGTTCCTGCATGCCGAAGCGCTCGGTCAGGCGCGCGACGACATCGGGGGTGGCCTCGAAGCGGTAGAAGAAGAGCGGTAGCGGCGGCATGCCGCTCTTGTAGCGAAACCCGTGTGCGTTGGTCACGTCGCGCACGTCCTGGACCAGCCAATAGCGCAGCTCGTTGGCGGCCGCCGGCCCCTCGCTCTCGATCGGGGTGAAGTCGTGTTCGAAGAAATAGGCGGCGTAAAAGGTGGAGCCGATGTAGAACACGGGTATGGCCATGACGATGACCATCACGACCACGGCAAGGCGTTTCATGGGTTTGTCCTCAGCAGGTCACGGGCAGCTTGAACAGGCGACGCGCATTCTCGCACGTCGCCGCGGCGATGTCCTCGGGCGCCACGCCGCGCAGGCGGGCCATGGTGTCGACCACCTCGCCGATGTGGGCCGGTTCGTTGCGCTCGCCCCGGTGCAGGTGGTCCGGCTGGTCGGGGGCGTCCGTCTCCACCAGCAGCGCCTCCAGCGGCAGTTCACTGACCAGGCGGTGCAGCCGCTTGGCGCGCGCGTAGGTGATGGGCCCGCCGAAGCCCAGGCAGAAACCCAGGTCGATCAGCGCGCGGGCCTGCTGCGCGCTGCCGGAGAAGCTGTGGATCACGCCGTAGCTCCCCGGATGTGCACGGATGGCCTTGGCGACCTCGTCGTTGGCCTTGCGCGAGTGGATGATCACCGGCAGGTCGAAGTCGCGGGCGATGCCGAGCTGCCGGTCGAAGCAGTCCTTTTGGGCCTCGACGTCCGGGTCGTCGATGAAGAAATCCAGCCCGCACTCGCCGACCGCCACCGGCCGCTCGCGCTCGATCCATCCCGGCAGGGCCTCGAGGTGCGCGGGCTCGTGCATGTCCATGAACATGGGGTGCAGGCCGTAGGTCGCGAACAGGCGCGCGTCGCTGGCCGCCACGCGCTGCATGCGCGGCCAGGTCGCCGCGGTGACCGCGGGCAGCACGATCTCGCGCACGCCGGCCGCGGCCGCCCGCTCGAGCACGGCCGCGCGGTCGGCATCGAAGCTCTCGTCGTCGAGGTGGCAGTGCGAGTCGATGATGTGCATGGGTCGATTATGACGGCTCAGGGATAGGGGATCACCAGGTAGTCCAGGGCGATGAGGTTGTCGCGGTGGGCCGGCGCGCTGGGGACCACGTCCACGTAGGCCGGGAAGTCCTCGCGCCCCAGATCGAAGTCGTCGGCGTAGGCGCCGCAGACCGTGAGCGTGATGCCGGCGGTGTGCAGGGCGCGGGCCGCCTCGTGGGCCGCGGGGTAGAAGAAGGCGTTCTCCCGGCTTAAGGACAGAAGCTCCAGACCGTGGCTCACCACCTCGACGGGGACACCCGGGAACCGCTCGCGGATCCGTGCCACGTCTCCCCACAGGCGGGGCAGGGCCGTCTCCAGCGCCGCCTCCTCGTTCCCCGAGAACTCGAAGACGATACCCGGCGGCGGGGTCTCGCGCGACAGCACGTCGTCCACGGTCTGCGCCAGTGCGGGCAGTGCGTACAGGCCCAGCAGCAGGCGGAAGGCCAGTCGCCGAAGTGTGTCCCGTCTGTGGCCTGCCCCGTCCATGGCGCGTGCCCTAGGGACAGGGATTGGAGTAGCGGCGGTGGATGGCCTCGATGGCGTCGAGCACCTCGTCGGGCAGGTGCACCTCGATGCTGTCGATGTCCTCGGCGAGCTGTTCCAGCGAGGTCGCGCCGATGATGTTGCTGGTGAGGAAGGGGCGCGTGTTGACGAAGGCGAGCGCGAGCTGGGTCGGCGAGAGGCTGTGCTCGCGCGCCAGTTCCACGTAGGCCTCGGTGGCCGCGATCCCTTCCGGATTGGTGTAGCGGGTGAAGCGGTCGAAAAGGGTGAGGCGTGCGCCCTCCGGTTTGCGCCCCCCCAGGTACTTGCCCGACAGCACGCCGAAGCCCAGCGGCGAGTAGGCCAGCAGGCCCGTGTGCTCGCGGTGGGCGATCTCGGCCAGGCCCACCTCGAAGCTGCGGTTGAGCAGGCTGTAGGGGTTCTGCACGCTGACAATGCGCGGCCAGCCGTGGCGGTCGGCCAGTGCCAGGTAGCGCATCACGCCCCAGGGCGTCTCGTTGGAGACGCCGATGTGGCGCACCTTGCCCTGCTCGACGAAGTCGGCCAGCACCTCGAGCGTCTCCTCGATGGGTGTGGCCTGTTCGTCGAGGTCGTGCGCGTAGCCGAGCTGGCCGAAGAAGTTGGTGCTGCGGGCCGGCCAGTGGATCTGGTAGAGGTCGAGGTAGTCGGTCTGCAGGCGTTCGAGGCTGGCGTGAAGCGCCTCTTCCATGTGGCGGCGCACGAGCTGCGGCCCGCCGCGCAGGTACTCGAGCCAGTCCGCAGGGCCCGCGACCTTGGAGGCGAGCACCAGCTCGTTGCGACGCCCACGCTTTGAAAGCCAGCTGCCGATGTACTGCTCGGTGAGTCCCTGGGTCTCCGCCTTCGGCGGGACGGGGTACATCTCCGCGGTGTCGATGAAATTGATGCCGCGCTCCACGGCCAGGTCGAGCTGGTCGTGGGCCTCGGCCTCGGTGTTCTGTTCGCCGAAGGTCATGGTCCCGAGGCAGATGCGGCTGACGTCGAGGTCGGTGTTGCCGAGCGTGTCGTAGATCATCGTGGGGATGGCGTTCCTGTGTGAACTGTCCTCTCATGATAGCGCGCCGAATCCCTTCTGCCGATTGCCCGCGGCCCGCGCGGGGGCTTGTCAGGCGGTGCGCCCCGCGTCGGCGAGCGGCACCTGCCAGTAGCGCACCGGCACGCCGGAAAGGTCCTCGCGGAGCCCTTGGACGAGGGCGCCGGCGGTCTCGGCATCGGTCTCCACGTGGAACATCACGCGATCCTGCCGGCCGGTGACCTGCTCGGCCAGCGAGAAGCGTCCGTGTTCCACGCTGTGGCCGAAACCGCGGTAACCGGTGAAGCCGGTGACCTGCTCGCGGGCCAGCAGCCAGTCGACGAGCGTCTCCTCGTTTTCCGGTGCCACCACCAGGATCAACAGGGCCTTGTTCATAGAGCGTCTCCTTGTCGGGCTTCACCGAAGCGGCGATACAGCACGGGCAGCAGGACCAGCGTGAGCAGGGTGGAGGTGACCAGACCGCCGATGACCACCACGGCCAGCGGGCGCTGGATCTCCGATCCCGGCCCGCTGGCGAAGAGCAGGGGCACCAGGCCGAAGGCCGCGATGCTCGCGGTCATCATCACCGGGCGCAGCCGGCGTTTCGCACCTTCCACCACTACCTCGGTCAGCGGCATGCCGAGCGCGCGCAGCTGGTTGAAGTAGCTCACCAGCACCACGCCGTTGAGCACGGCGATGCCGAGCAGGGCGATGAAGCCCACCGAGGCCGGCACGGACAGGTATTCGCCGGAGAGCCACAGGGCCACGATGCCGCCGATGAGCGCGAACGGGATGTTGAGCAGCACCAGCACGGCCTGGCGGACCGAGCCGAAGGTGGAGAACAGCAGCAGGAAGATCAGCCCGATGGCGGCCGGTACCACGATGGAGAGACGCTGGGCCGCGCGCTGCTGGTTCTCGAACTCGCCACCCCACGCCAGGCGGTAGCCCGGCTCGAGGCTGACCTGCGCGGCGACGGCGGCGCGGGCGTCCTCGACGAAGCTCACCAGGTCGCGGCCGCTGACATTGGCGATGACCACCACGTTGCGGGCGCCGAGCTCACGCTTGATCTCCACCGGGCCCTCGATGCGCTCGATGCGCGTGACCGCGGACAGCGGCACGCTGCCCCCGTCGGGCAGGCTGATCAGCAGCCCCGCGAAGGCGTCGGGCGAGCGCTGCACGTCCTCCGACCCGCGGATCACCAGCGGGGTGCGGCGCATGCCCTCGTAGATGGTGCCCACGCGGCGTCCCTCGAGCTGCGCGCGCAGGAGCTGTTCCAGCGATTCCACCGAGAGGCCGAGGCGGCCGGCGGCGATGCGGTCCACGTCCACGCGCAGGTACTGCACGCCCTCGTTGCGGGTGTAGAACACGTCCTCGGCGCCCGGGATCTGCTCGACTACCGCGGCGATGTCGGCGGCGCGCGCGTTGAGCACGTCCATGTCCGCACCGAACAGCTTGATGGCGAGGTCCCCGCGCACCCCGGTGAGCATCTCGGAGACGCGCATCTCGATGGGCTGGGTGAAGGCGTAGGCCACGCCCGGGAAGTCGTCCATCACCTCGCGGATGGAGTCCTGCAGTTCGTCCTTGGTCTCGAAACGCCATTCCTCGCGCGGCTTCAGCAGCAGGAAGCCGTCGGTCTGGTTCAACCCCATCGGGTCCATGCCGAGATCGTCCGAACCCGTGCGCGCGACCATGCCCGTGATCTCCGGCACGCGCGCCATCAGGGCGCGCTGCACGCGCTGGTCGATGGCGATCGATTCCTCCAGGCTGATCGAGGGCAGCTTCTCCAGCTGCACGATGAGGTCGCCCTCGTCCATGGTCGGCATGAAGCTCTTGCCCACCTGGGTGTAGACCACGGCGGCGGCCAGCAGCGCGGCTACGGCCACGCCGCCCACCTGCTTGGGATGGTTGAGCGCCCATTGCAGGGTCGGGGCGTAGCCGGCCTGCAGCTTGCGCACCAGCCACGGGTCCTCGTGCGACACCGTGCCCAGCAGGTAGGAGCTGATCACCGGGATGGCGGTGAGCGAGAGCAGCAGGGAGGCGGCCAGGGCGAACACGATGGTCAGTGCGACCGGGATGAAGAGTTTGCCCTCAAGCCCTTCCAGCGTGAGCAGGGGCAGGAACACGATGACGATGATCAGGATGCCCGAACTCACCGGCCCGGCCACCTCGCGCACGGCGCGGTAGATCACGTGCAGGCGCGGCAGCCGGCGATCCGACTCGGCCAGGTGGGCGACCACGTTTTCCACCACCACCACGGCGGCGTCCACCAGCATCCCAATGGCGATGGCGAGCCCGCCCAGGCTCATGAGGTTGGCCGACATGCCGACCGCGTCCATCAGGATGAAGGTGGCCAGGGCCGCCAGCGGCAGGATGAGGGCGACGGTGACCGCCGCGCGCAGGTTGCCGAGGAACACGGCGAGCAGGATGAGCACCAGCACGATGGCCTCGCCCAAGGCCTTGCTCACGGTATGCACGGCGCGCTCGACCAGGCTGCCGCGGTCATAGAACACGTTGACGGTCACGCCCTCGGGCAGGGTGGGGGCGAGTTCGTCCAGCCGTGCCTGCACCCCCTCGACCACCTCGCGGGCATTCGCCCCGCGCAGGCCCAGCACCAGGCCCTCGACGGTCTCGCCCGCGCCGTTCTGGGTGACGGCGCCGTAGCGCGTGAGGCTGCCCATGCGCACGTCGGCCACGTCCCCCACGCGCAGCGGCGTGCCCGCGGCGGTGGTGGTGATCACGGTGTTGCGCAGGTCGTCCAGCGTCTTGATGCTGCCCTCGACACGCACCAGCAGGGTCTCCTCGCCCTCACGCAGGCGGCCGGCGCCATCGTTGCGGTTGTTGGCGAGCAGGGCCTCTTCCAGTTCGCCCAGCGTGATGGCGCGGGCGTTCATGCGGCTGACGTCGGGCGCTACCTCGAAGGTCGCCACCTGGCCGCCCAGGGCGTTGACGTCGGCCACGCCGGGCACGGTGCGCAGGGCCGGGCGGATCACCCAGTCGAGCAGCGCGCGGCGCTCGGGCAGGCTGAGATCGCCGCCGTCGATGACGAACATGAACATCTCGCCCAGCGGCGTGGTGATGGGGGCCATGCCACCGCTGATGTCGGCGGGCAGGTCGCCCCAGATGCCGGAGAGGCGCTCGCTCACCTGCTGGCGGGCCCAGTAGATGTCGGTGCCCTCGGCGAAGTCGATGGTGATGTCGGTGAGCCCGTACTTGGCGATCGAGCGCAGCATCACCTGATCCGGGATGCCGAGCATTTCGACCTCGATCGGGGCCGTGATACGTGCCTCGACCTCCTCCGGCGTCATGCCCGGGGCCTTGATGACGATCTTGACCTGCGGGGTGGAGACGTCCGGGAAGGCGTCGATCGGCAGGCGGTTGAAGGCCAGCCCACCGAGCACGACGAGCAGCACCACCATCAGCAGCATGAACAGCCGCTGGGTGAGCGCGAAACGAACCAGTCGGGCGAGCATCATTCACCTCCTCCGATGCCCATCCAGGCGGCCTTGATGGTGGCCACGCCGCTCACGGCGATGGCGTCCTCCGCGGAGAGCGGTCCCTGCACCACGATCTGCCCGTTGTCGGATCCCAGGCGCACGATCGGCACCGGCGCGAATCCGGCGGCGCGGCGCACGAACACGAAGTCGCCGTCGCCGCGGCGCACCACGGCCGCGGCCGGGATGCGGAAGCTGTCCGACCCCTGCAGACCCAGCACGCGGGCCTGCACGAACTGGCCGGGGCGCAGGTGCTCGACCCCGGACTCGACCTCGACGCGCACCAGCACCGTCTCGTCCTCGGCGCTGACCGTGCCGCCGACCAGACGCACGGTGCCCCGCGCCCGGCCGTCGGCGGTGACCACCGCGGTGCCCGTATCGAGCGCGCCGAGCTGTTCCACCGGCAGGTGCAGTTCCAGCCACAGCCGGTCGAGCGCCGCCAGGCGCATGACCGGAGCGGCGGCGTCCAGGCGCTGGCCGGTGACGGCCATGACCTCGAGGATGACGCCGTCTTGTGGGGCACGTAGCACCAGGCTCGCGCTGATCTGGCCGCTGCGGGCCAGTGCCTTGAGGTCCTCGCCGGAGATCCCCGACAGTTCCAGGGCCTGGCGCTGGGCGTTGAGGGTGGCACGCGCCTCGGCCGCGGCACTCCGGGTTTCCAGCAGGCGCCGCTCGGCAATGATGCCGTCCTTGTACAGGGCCTCGTCACGGCTGAGCTGTTCGCGGGCCAGTCGGTCCCGTGCGACGGCCTGGAGGAAGGCCCGTTGCAGTTCCAGCAGTCCCGGGCTGCGCAGGCGGGCGAGCGGTTCAGCGGCAGCCACGGTCTGGCCCTCGGCCACCTCCAGCGATTCGACCAGGCCGTCCAGCGGTGCGGCCACCACGGTTTCCTGCCCCGGCGGGATCACCACGCGCGCGGCGAACACGGGGCCGGCGGCGTCGCTGGCCGGCACCGGGCGGGCGGTGGCGATGCCCAGCGCCTCGATCTGTTCCGGCGAGAAGGCGATCTCGTCGCTCGCGGGCGTGACCGGGCTGGCCAGCAGCAGGGCAGCGCTCAGGCCGAGGGCCGCGAGGGTGCGTTTCGTCAGGGGGCGGACGGTCATGGGGTGACTCCAAGGGCTTGGTTGTAGCGGGCGATGGCGCGGTCGCGTTCCAGTTCGCGCAACACGGCGTCGCGCTCGGCGGAAAAGGCGCGGGTCTGCACGCGCAGCAGGTCGGACAGGCTGGTCTCGCCCAGGCGGTAGGCCTTGCGGGCGAGGCTCAGGTTTTCGGCGGCAAGCGCGTGGCGGTCGCGGGCAATGGTCAGCGTCTGGTTGGCCATGTCGATGCTCTCGGCGGCCTCCATCAGGGCGAGCGAGAGCTGGCGATGCGCGCGGTCGCGTTCGGCCTGGGCGGCAGCCAGTTGGCGCGCCGCTGCCGCTTCGGCGGGGCCGCGGTGCGACTTGAGGCCCAGCGGAATCGAAATCCCGACACCCACGCTGTCGAGCGTATCGCCGGTGCCGTCGTCCTCGCTGCGGCCGCCCAACACCAGCGTGGGGGCGCCCCCCGCGTACTCGCGCACCAGGCCCTGTTCGGCCAGGGCACGGGCCGCCATGGCCTGAGCCTCGGCGAGTCGGGGGTTGGTGTCGAGGGTGCCGCTGGCGCGGGTTTCGACCAGCAAATCCGGCAGGTCGTCCAGGCCGGTTAGTGCGCGCCAGGCCATCAATGCGTGATGGGCCTCCGTATGGGCAGCGTTGAAAGCCGCTTCCCGCTGCAGCGTCTCCTCGCGGGCGAGCAGCAGATCCGTGCGGGGCACGTCGCCGCGCTGCAGCAGTGTCTCCACCTGGCCTTCGAGTTCGCGCGCGGTGGCCAGTTCCTGTTCGGCCAGGCGTTCCCGGTTGCGGGCGATGGCCAGTGTCCAGGCGGCCTCGCGCACCTCGCCGGCTACCTGCAGGGTCAGCGCATGGCGGCGCAACGATGCGCCATCCGTCGCGCTGTTCGCCACCGAGCGAGCCGCTCGGCGCTGACCGGGGCGCCACAGCGGGATCTCCATGCCCGCCTCCCACTCGCGGTAGCCGGTGTCACTACCCATGCTGTCGTCCTGCAGATGCAGCGCTACCGATGGCTGTTCGCTCACCAGGCTGCCGGCCCGAGCAGCCAGGGCGTCAGCCTCATAGTCGGCCGCCGCCAGTGTCTGGTATTCGGGGTGGCGTGCGAGTGCCGCGTCCACCACGGCCGACAGGTCGGCGGTGTTGGACGTCGTGGTCTCCAGCGGCGGTGCGGCGGTGGCCGTCAACGCGCTGGCGAGCAATGCGTTCAGGAGCAATAAAGAGCGTATGCGGAGCATGGCACATCCATATTCGTTGGTATGACGAAGTGAAGATGTAGCGCATTACACCGGAGCACGCTTAAATCAACCTGAATTCGAGTTCAGGCACGTCTCCGTCGGGGCCTTGCAAATAGTGTCAGCGGAGAAACAGGCTCAGGACGCCGGTGTAGCCGTAGAGGCGGCTGTTGAAGATCTCGCCGTTGGCGAAGAAGCCCACCAGCGGGAACTCGCCGAGGGTGTCGCTGATCATGCGCAGCTCCTCGGAGTCGTCGCCGAACTGGTGACGCCCGCGGCCGAGGCAGGAGACGTAGATGCCGCCGGCGATCTCGCGGTCGCCGGCGCGTTTCTTGAGGTCGTCCAGCATGCGCTGCATGTCCTGGCGGGCGGTGTTGCCGTCGCGTCGGCAGAACATGATCTGGGCGTCTTCCTCGAGGTAGTCCCCGATGGCGATGAGTTTCTGCCCGGTGTCGATCCCGATCAGATTGCGCACCAGGTAGTCGCCGGTGTCGGAGCCCGCGATGGGGAAGGCCGCGAAGATGTAGCCGCCCACGCGGTTGAGGTCCTTGGCCAGCACCTCGCCGATGTCGTCGTTGAAGACATCGAGCGCCGGCTGGCCGTCCAGGCCCACGAGGATGTTGCGCTGGCACTCGCTGATGCGGTGCTTGGGCCCGATCGGCGTGCAGCCCTGGGTGTGGCTGGTGATCACCGGTACCGCGTCCCGGAACAGTACGCCGGAGATGCCGCCCCGGGCGACGTCGCCCGCCACCTGCAGGTTGTCGCTCTGCGAGGAGGTGATGCCACCGGCGAAGAAGGCGGTCTCGTGCCCCCCGAGACTCTCGACCAGCGCCGGGGTGTTGGGATTGGTCGGGTCGCCGTGGACCAGGCCGAAGGTGATGTCGGCCCCGATCTCGGGCACCGCCGCGGTGGCCTGGGGCAGGAGCTGGAAGCTGTCGGCCGGCAGGCTGCCCACCATCACGGCCGCCGCGGGCTGGTCGTAGTACTCGTGACTGGTGACGCTGATGGCGATGCCCACGGTGCCCACCCAGTCCTCGATGCCCGTGCCCTCGCGCAGCAGGCGCAACAGGGCCTCCAGTTCGCGGGCCAGGGCGTCGGTGGTGTAGATGAAGCCGAGGTTGGCCCCCTCGGGCAGGTCGCCGAGCTGTTCCAGCAGGCGGCGGGCGAGGCTGCCGGCATCGGTGCCGGTGGTGTGGGCGAGCTTGAATGCGGTGGTCATAGGCTGTTCAGCATGGATTCGGGTTCGTTGTCCTCGACCGGGATCCCGCGGGTCGTCTCCAGACGGTCGGGCGCCCCGCGCGTCAGCCGCGCATGGTGCCGGGTGTCGATCTCGTCGAGATACCACAGGATCTCGCTCGGGTGCACGGCATGGTCGCCACGGGTGAGGTGGCGCACCAGCAGTTCGCCGTCGCGCACGACGACGAAGACCGGCCACGGCAGGTCGAGCGGTTCGATATAGGTCTGCACCACCCACTCGACCGGTGACGGCTTCGTGCGGTCGAGCTGGCGCAGGTCGATGCGAAAATAGCCGGCGCCGCCGGCCTGCTTCAGCAATTCCTCCAGCCAGTTGCCCTCGAAGCCCTCGTGCACCACGAGGTACTTGCCGGCAAAGCGGTCGAAGAAGGCGTCGAGCTGTCGGGCAGGGTCCGGTTTGCGGGAAAACAGGGGCACGCTTACGATCCGCTGTGTGGTGATTTCCCCAAAGCATAACACCCGAGGCCGCCGACAAGACCGGACGCCCGGGAGGGACAAACACGACGCGGCGCCCTTTTTTGCCGACGAAGCGCGTGGCAGGCGACCCGATTCCGGGTAACCTGTCTCGACCGCAAGTCGTTCAACCGCACAAGGTCCGGACCATGAAGATCTTTCGTCTCATCAGCTTCATCGAGGGCTGCTCCCTGCTGGCCCTTCTGTTCATCGCCATGCCGCTCAAGTACTACGCCGGCATGCCCGAGGTCGTGTTCTACGTGGGCATGACCCACGGCATCCTGTTCCTCGTCTATGCCGCCTGGGCGCTGGGGGTGAGCCACACCCAGGGCTGGTCGATCGGCTACTGGCTGTTCGTCTTCGGCCTCGGCGTGGTGCCCTTCGGTTTCCTGCTGGTGGAACGCAACATCAAGCGCGCGCTCGCGCGGGAGGCCGTGCCCGAGGCCGCCTGAGCGCGCCGAGCATACGGGCATGAAAAAGCCCCCGCCGGTGTCCCGGTCGGGGGCTTTTTTTGCGTCCCGAAAAGCGCCGTTCAGCGCTTGGCGATCATCTCGCCGATGATCGGGGCCAGGACCAGTTCCATGGTGTAGCCCATCTTGCTGCCCGGCACCACGATGGTGTTGCGGCGGGACATGAAGGAGTTCGGGATCATGTTCAGCAGGTAGGGGAAGTCCACGCCGAACTTGGTCGGTTCCTTGAAGCGGACGATGACGAAGCTTTCGTCCGGGGTCGGAATGTCGCGCGCGATGAACGGGTTGGAGGTGTCCACCGTGGAGACGCGCTGGAAGTTGATGTCGGTCAGGCCGAACTGCGGGGTGATGCAGTTCACGTAGTCGGGCATGCGACGCAGAATGGTGTCGACGATGACCTCGGCGGAGTAGCCGCGCTCGGCGGCGTCGCGGTGGATCTTCTGGATCCACTCGAGGTTGACGATCGGGACCACGCCCACGCCCAGGTCCACGTGCTGAGCCACGTCGGCATTGTCGGTCTTCACCAGGCCGTGCAGACCTTCGTAGAACAGCAGGTCGGACTTCTCGGTGATGTCCTCCCAGGGGGTGAACTCGCCCGGGTTCAGGCTGGTGCCCAGGCGCGCGTTGTGCTCGGCGGCCTCTTCGTCGCTGTGCAGGTAGTAGCGGCGCTGGCAGGTGCCGGTCTCGCCGTAGGTCTTGAAGGTCTCTTCCAGCTTGTCGAACAGGTTGGCGTTTTCGCCGAAGTGCGAGAAGTGCTTGTTGCCGGCCTCCTCTTCCTTCTTCATCTGTGCCTTCATCTCGACGCGGTTGTAGCGGTGGTAGCTGTCGCCTTCGATGATGACGGGGCTGATCTGCTCGCGCTCGAAGATGTGCTCGAACGCGCGCTTGACGGTGGTCGTGCCGGCGCCGGAGGAGCCGGTCACCGCGACGATCGGATGCTTTTTGGACATGGGGTATTGCTCCCTTGAAGCTTCGAGAAAATCTGGTTGTCGGCAATCGGTGGCCCCGTCTGGGGCGATGCCCGGCCGCAATAGCCGGGCATTTTACGCGATTTTGCCTAGAAAACGACGTTCAGCATGATCAGGCTGACCACCAGGAACAGTACGGTCATGATGCCGCCGGCCTTCATGTAGTCCTTCACCCGGTACCCGCCGGGGCCCATGATCAGGGCATTCACCTGGTGAGTGGGGATGAGGAAGGAGTTCGAGGTGGCGATGGCCACGGTCAGTGCGAAGACGCGTGGATCGGCGTCAATGCCGTTGGCCTGGGCCGCCATGGCGATGGAGACTGCCAGCGGCACCAGCAGCACGGTGGCGCCCACGTTGGACATGACCAGCGTGAAGAAGGTGGCCAGCACGGCAATGGCCGCCTGCAGGATCCAGGGCGCGACATCCCCGAGCAGGCCGAGCACCTCCTGGGCGATCCAGGCCGCGGTGCCGGTGTCCTGTACCGCGGCCCCCAGCGGGATCAGCGAGGCGAGCAGGAACACGGTCTTCCAGGAGACGGCCTTGTAGGCCTCCTCGATACTGAGCACGCCGGTGATGACCATGCCCATGGCCCCGACCAGGAGGGACAGGGACAGGCGCACATCGACGCCCGGCACGAACTGGTCGGCCAGGATCAGGCCCACCGCAACGGCGAAGAAGAACAGCGCGTAGTTGACCTTCTGCGGGCGCAGCTCCTCGTGGGGGTAGTCCTGGGTGACGACCACGAAGTCGCGGTTCTTCTCCAGGCGGGCCAGGGCGTCCCAGTAGGTGTGGCAGACCAGGGTGTCGCCGGCCTGCAGGACCTCGTCGCGCAGGCCCTCGGTGATGGTCTGCTCGTCGCGGTGGATGGCGAGCACTGACAGGCCGTAGCTCTTGCGCATCCACAGTTCGCCCAGGCTCTTGCCGACCAGGTCGGAGCGCGGCGGGATGACCAGCTCGCCGATGCCGGCGCGGGTCGGGATCAGGGTCTCGGCGAAGGCCTCGAAGTCCTTGCGTGTCTCCAGCTTGTTGTCACGGGCGAACGCCTCGCGCTGGGCCTCGGGGGCCAGCACGCCGAGCACCATGCCCGCCTCGATGACGACCTCGCGGTGCGGGGCCACGCGCAGGTCGCTGCCGCGCAGGCTGGCGATCAGGCGGACCTTCTGGGCACGCTCGATGTCACCGATCTCCTCGCCGATCAGCGGGCTGTTCTTGGTCACGACCATCTCGGCGATCCCGTACTCGAAGCCATAGACGCGCTTGAAGTAGTCCATGGTGGTCTCGGCGCCGGCGCCCTCGGATTTCACGGCAGGCAGCACGAAACGGCCGGCCAGGACGAAGTAGGCGATACCGGTGGCAACCAGCACCAGGCCGATGGGGCTGACGTCGAACAGGCCGAAGCGCTCCATGTCGGCGGGCAGCAGGTCGTTGAGCAGAATCAGCGGGCTGGAGCCGACCATGGTCACGGTGCCGCCGAGAATGGCGCAGAACCCCATCGGCATGAGCAGGCGCGACATGGGCAGGCCGGTCCGCACCGAGATGCGCGAGACCACCGGCAGGAACAGGGCCGCGGCGCCGACGTTCTGCATGAACGAGGAAATGATGCCGACGGTGCCGGAGATCATCGGGATGACGCGCGCCTCGGTGGTGCCGCCGCGCTTGAGGATGAAGCTCGCCACCTTGCTCATGATCCCGGTCTTGTCGAGACCGGCCCCGATGATCATGACCGCGATGATCGAGATCACCGCGTTGGAGGCGAAGCCGTCGAACAGGTGGGCGGTGTCGGCGATGTTTTCCAGGCCGGGCACCAGGGTGAGCAGGCCGAGCACGACCATCACGATGATGGCGGCCACGTCGACCGGCACGATTTCCGACACGAACAGGAAGATGGTGAAGGCCAGCAGGCCCAGGACCACCATCATCTGCGGTGTCAGCGTGAGAGCTTCCGTCATGTTGCGCGTCCCCGAGTCTTTTATAGTTGTGGATGCAGGCGAAAAAATGGCCGGTATTATCCCACCGGGACTGGGTTTTTCCAAGCTGAGGCCCGGAACTGGCCGGCTTCTGGGGCTAAATGGACCTGATCGGCCCGGGATCTGGCACTAAACGCGCCAACATGGTGCGCTTTCGTCCGGCTGTGACGTAAAAGCCTGCCCGAAGTGGGTGTTTTGGGGATTCTGGTGTAGCATGCGCGCTTCGCCCCCCGGGGCGTTCGCGACATGTCCTGCAGGCAGGCGCCACCCGGCAGAAGGAGGCCCTGGAGCCACAGGGCACGACCGTCACTGCCGAATCACAGGAACCAGGGAACCACTGCCATGCCAGGTCCACTCCGCCTGTTGCTGCCGCTCGCGCTCTTGCTGCTCGCGCCCGCCGCCCTTGCGGCCACCGGCGGCGAGCAGGCCACCGCCGCCGACTTCACCCACAGCCTCTATGGTTACCTCGCGGTCGGGATCTTCGTCCTGGCCTACCTCGTGGTCATCCTCGAGGACGTGCTGCACCTGCGCAAATCCAAGCCCGTGCTGGTGGCCGCCGGCCTAATCTGGATCCTGGTGGCGCTGGCCTTCCAGCAAGGCGGCAGCCAGGAGGTGATGCACGCGGCGCTGGATCACAACCTGCTCGAGTACGTGGAGCTGTTGCTGTTCCTGCTGGCGGCGATGACCTTCATCAACACCCTGGAGGAGCGCCGCGTGTTCGATGCGCTGCGTTCCTGGCTGGTCTCGCGCGGCTTCTCGCTGCGCGCGCTGTTCTGGATCACCGGCCTCCTGGCCTTCCTGATCTCGCCGGTCGCCGACAACCTCACCACCGCCCTGGTGATGGGCGCCGTGGTCATGGCCGTGGCCGGCGACAAGCCGAAATTCGTCGCGCTGGCCTGCATCAACATCGTGGTTGGGGCCAACGCAGGCGGCGCCTTCAGCCCGTTCGGCGACATCACCACGCTCATGGTGTGGCAGCGCGGGATCCTCCCCTTCCAGGAATTCTTCAAGCTGTTCGTGCCTGCGCTGGTCAACTGGGGCGTGCCGGCGCTGATCATGTCCTTCGCGGTGGAGAAGGGTAAGCCGGCCCCGCTCACCGAGGTGATCCGGGTGAAGAAGGGCGGCTTTGTCACCATCGGCCTGTTCATCGCCACCATCGCCACGGCGGTGGCCTTCCACAACTTCCTGCACCTGCCGCCCATGCTCGGCATGATGATGGGTCTGGGCGTGCTCAAGGTCTACGGCTACATGATCCGTCGCCACGAGCTCAAGTACGGAGTCGACGCCGACCGCCTGTCGGGCCCGGACGCGGTCAGTTTCTCGGCCGAGGACAACGGCCAGGCCGCGCGGCCGCGCGCCGCGCCCTTCGATATATTCCAGTCCATGCAGCGCGCGGAGTGGGACACGCTCATGTTCTTCTACGGCGTCATCCTCTGCGTGGGCGGCCTGAGCACCCTGGGCTACCTGGCGATGGTCTCGGAGTGGATGTATACCGGCCTGGGCGCCACCGGTGCCAACATCCTGGTGGGCGTGCTCTCGGCGGTGGTCGACAACATCCCGGTCATGTTCGCGGTGCTCAGCATGGAGCCGGACATGAGCAGCGGCCAGTGGCTGCTGGTCACGCTCACTGCCGGGGTGGGCGGTTCCCTGCTGTCGGTCGGCTCGGCTGCCGGCGTGGCCCTGATGGGCCAGGCGCGCGGCGTCTACACCTTCTTCGCCCACCTCAAGTGGACCTGGGCGATCGCGCTCGGCTACGTGGCGAGCATCTGGGTGCACTTCTGGGTGAACGCCGGCACGCTCTAGGACTTTGCCTCGATCACGACGGAAAACGCCCGCTCGATGCGGGCGTTTTTCGTTTGGCGACGGTGGGCCGAATCAGCGCCGGCGGTAGAGCAGGTCCCAGACCCCGTGGCCGAGGCGCTGGCCGCGTTGCTCGAACTTGGTGACCGGGCGGTCGTCCGGACGCTCGCTGTACTGCCCCGGGCCCTTCACGTTCTCGAATGCGGGGCTTTGTTCCATCACCTCGAGCATGTGCTCGGCGTAGTTCTCCCAGTCGGTCGCCATGTGGAAGATGCCGCCTGATTTGAGCTTTTTCGAGACTAGTTCGACGAAATTGGGCTGGACAATACGGCGCTTGTGATGGCGCTTCTTCGGCCAGGGATCGGCGAAGTAGAGCAGCAGACGGTCGAGGCTCCCGTCGGGGATGTGCTGTTTCAGCACCTCGACCGCGTCGTCGCAGATCACCCGCACGTTCTCGAGGCCGCCCTTTTCCACCAGTTGCAGCAGGTGACCGACGCCGGGACGGTGGACCTCGATGCCGACGAAGAGCTGTTCCGGGTCGTTGGCTGCCATCTCGGCGAGCGAGGCCCCGTTGCCGAAGCCGATCTCCAGGGTGACGGGCCGGTCGCCGGCGAGTAGGGCCCTCAGGTCATCGGCCTGGGCCGGCAGGTCGAGGCCGAAGCGCGGCCACAGGGTGTCGAGCGCGCGCTGCTGGCCGGGGGTGAGCCGGCCCTCGCGGCGCACGAAGCTGCGGATGCGGCGCTTGAACGGGGCGTGTTCTGACGTCTTCTCGGTCACGGCCGGGGCTCGGGCAGGGGGTTGAAGCGGGGAGGCCGGGTGGCCTCCCCGTGGATCGTTAGAAGAACGTGCCGTCGATGGGCGAGGAGGCCGAGGCGTAGCGCTTGCGGGGCATGCGGCCGGCGAGGAAGGCCTCGCGGCCGGCCTCGATGCCCTTCTTCATGGCCGAGGCCATGAGGATCGGGTCGCGCGCGGCGGCGATCGCAGTGTTCATCAGCACGCCGTCACAGCCCATCTCCATGGCGATGGCCGCGTCCGAGGCGGTGCCGACGCCGGCATCCACCAGGATCGGCACGTTCGCGTTGGCCACGATCTCCAGCACGTTATAGCGGTTCTGGATGCCGAGCCCGGAGCCGATGGGCCCGGCCAGCGGCATCACTGCCACGCAGCCGATCTCCTCGAGTTCTTTCGCCATGATCGGGTCGTCGTTGGTGTAGACCATGATCTTGAAGCCGTCGGCCACCAGCTGCTCGGCCGCCTTCAGGGTCTCGGTGATGTGCGGGTAGAGCGTCTTCTCGTCGCCCAGCACCTCGAGTTTCACCAGGTCGTGCCCGTCCAGCAGTTCGCGGGCGAGCTGGCAGGTGCGCACCGCATCCTTGGCGGAGTAGCAGCCGGCCGTGTTCGGCAGGTAGGTGTACTCGCTCGGTGGCAGGACGTCGAGCAGGCTGGGCTCATCCGGGTTCTGGCCGATGTTGGTGCGGCGGATGGCCACGGTCACGATCTCGGCGCCGGAGGCGTCGATGGCGCGCCTGGTCTCGTCGAGATCCTTGTACTTGCCCGTGCCCACCAGCAGGCGCGAACGGTACGCGGTGCCGGCGATCACCAGCGGGTCGTTAGGGGTGGCTGCGGTCTCGGGTACGCTGGACATGGTTCACCTTGGAAATAATTGAGGGCGCGGCCGGTTCTCAGCCGCCGCCGATGGCATGCACGATCTCGACCCGGTCGCCGTCGGCGAGTACGTGGCGCTCGAAGGTGCTGCGCGGGACGATCGCCTCGTTGACCTCCATCGCCAGGCGTTTGCCGGTGAGGTCGAGCAGCTCGATCAGGCCGGCCGCGGTGAGCGCGTCCGGGATCTCGCGGGGTTCGCCATTGAGGGTGATGTGCATGGGTCGTGCTGCGATGCCATGAATGGGTGAGTCGGGGAATGCGATATTCTACACAAAACCGGCGCGCCGGCGCGTGCATGCTCACGCCGCTTGTGTCATATTGACCGCGGTTTTCCGGAGAGTTCGCGTGTTCAAGGGCCTGGCATACAATCGGCAATGGCGGGACTGGCGCTGGTCGGCGCTGGGGCTCGTGCTGTTCGTGACCGCCCAGCTTGGGCTGGTGGTCCACGAACTGGATGCCGACGCCCACGCCCATGGCGAATCCTGCACTATCTGCCTGGTCGCCCATGCCAAGGGCGGGCCGGCCCCCTCCACCGTTGCATTCCATAAGCCCGACACCCGCTTCGAAGCCCCGCAGGTCGTGGCCTGGCGCGTTGCGCCGGCACCGCTGCAGCTCGCCTACGCCTCCCGCGCACCCCCTCGTCACACGTCCGCCTAAAAACGCCTGACTGATTTGACGTGCTCGCCCGCGCCCGGACGCGCTTCCGGCGCGGGCGAGTGGACTGACGTATTGTTTCGACGAGGATTTCGCATGAAACCTGTATTGCTTGCCGCTGCCCTGGGTGGCGCGATGACCGCTGTTCCCGCCTTCGCGGCCGAGGCCGACGAGGCGGCCCTCAAGGCCGAGATCGAGGCCCTGAAGGCCGACTACGACGCGCGCCTGCGGGCGCTCGAGGGCCGGCTCGAGACCCAGGCCGATGCCGCCCCCGCCGGCAAGGCGCGCCCCGCGCTGAGCTCCAATGCCTTCAACCCGGCGATTTCCGCCATCATCATGGGGTCCTATGTGAACTACGACTTCGAGGCCGAGCGTGAACTCGCCGGTTTCCAGGTCGGTGGCGAGACCGACTATACGCCCGAGGGCTTCACGCTCGACGAGAGTGAGATCATCTTCTCGGCCAACGTCGATCAGCGCTTCTATGGCCAGCTCACCCTCGGTATCCACGATGGCGAGGAGGGTGCGGAACTCGAGATCGAGGAGGCCTTCTTCGATACCCAGGGCCTGCCCGGCGGCACCGGACTGCGCTTCGGTCGCTTCTATTCGGACATCGGCTACCTCAACCGCCAGCACCCGCACGCGTGGAATTTCCACGACGCCCCGCTGCCGTATCTCGCCTTTCTCGGCGGGCAGCTCGGTGATGACGGGATCCAGGCGACCTGGGTGGCGCCCACCGACCTGTATCTCGCCTTCGGTACCGAGATCTACCAGGGCGACAGCTTCCCCGGGGGCACCGATCCTGATTTCGGCGACGTGGCCACGGCCTTCGCTCGCGTCGGCGGCGACGTGGGCCTGAGCCACAGCTGGCGCGCCGGGCTGTCGGCCTTGTGGGCCGACGCCGCCGCGCGCGAGGGCGGTGGCCATGCCCATGGCGGCGCTGCCGGGCCGGACGTCGAATTCACCGGCGACTCCGACCTCTTGATGGCCGACCTGGTCTGGAAGTGGGCACCCAACGGAGACTTCCGCAAGCGCAGCTTCACCCTGCAGGCGGAGTATTTCTATCGTGACGAGGCTGGCGTCGTGGAGTTCACGGAAGATGTCGATTCGGCCGAGCTCGACTACGACGGGACCCAGAGCGGCTGGTACGTCGAGGGCGTGTACGGCTTCGGGCCGCGCTGGCGCGCCGGCCTGCGCTACGACCGCCTCTCCACCTCTAACGACCTCGTGGTCACCAGCATTACGGCGGGCCTGACGCCGGGCGAGGTGATCGACGAGTCGGGCCTCGCCGACGCCGGTTACGACCCCGACCGCTGGAGTGCCATGGTCGACTACGCCCCCAGCGAGTTCAGTCGCCTGCGCCTGCAGTACACCCGCGACGACACGCTGGAGGAGACCAACGACATCTGGGTGCTGCAGTACGTCATGAGCCTGGGTGCCCACGGCGCCCACCAGTTCTGAGGAGAGCCCCATGCGACGACTCCTCAGAATCGGCGTGATCGTGCTCGCCGCCATGGCCCCGGTCTCCGGGGCCATGGCGGCCGAGTTGCGGGTCTTCGCCTGCGAGCCCGAGTGGGCGGCGCTCGCCGAGGCCATCGGCGGCGAGCGGGTGGAGGCCGTAAGCGCCACCCATGCCGCCCAGGACGTGCACTACATCCAGGCGAGGCCCAGCCTCATCAGCCAGCTGCGCCGCGCCGACCTGCTGGTCTGTACCGGGGGCGGGCTGGAGGTCGGCTGGCTGCCGGTATTGCAGCGCCGGGCCAACAACCCGGCCGTTCAACCGGGCGCCCCCGGCCACCTGCTGGCGGCCGACGTGGTGCCCATGCTCGACGTGCCTGGCGCGGTGGACCGCTCGCGCGGTGACATGCACCCGGAAGGCAACCCCCACCTGCAACTCGATCCCCGCAACATCCTGCAGGTGGCCGAGGCACTCGCCGAGCGTCTCGCCGCGGTCGATCCCGCAGGGGCGGAGGCCTATCGGGCCGGGTATGCGGCCTTCACCACCCGGTGGCAGGCGGCGATGGCGGACTGGGAGCGCCGCGCCGCCGGGCTCAAGGGGCTGCAGGTCGTGGCCCACCACGAGGACTGGCGTTACCTCGCCGAATGGCTCGGGCTGGAGATCATCGGCAAGCTCGAGCCCCTGCCCGGCGTGCCGCCCACCAGCGCACACCTGTCGGGGCTACTCGAAACCGTCGAGGCCCGCCCGGTTGCCGCGATCCTGCGCACCAGCTACCAGGACGGCCGGGCCGGGGAATGGCTGGCCGAGCGTGCCGGAGTGCCCGTGCTGGTGCTGCCACATACCGTGAGCGAGGACGTGCCCGACCTCGAGGCCCTGTTCGACACCCTGCTCACCCGCCTGGAGGGCGTGGACCGGTGAACCTCGACGGTCTCGAGCCCAGCATCCTGCTGCCGGCGCTCGTGGCCGGCCTGCTGGTGCTCGCCACCCACGTCCCGCTGGGGCGTGAGGTCTTGAGCCGCGGCATCATCTTCATGGACCTGGCTGTGGCCCAGATGGCCGGTCTCGGGGTGGTGCTCGGCCACGGCTGGGGCTGGGAGAGCGTGTGGGCCGTGCAGGCCACGGCCTTCGGCGCGGCCATCCTCGGGGCCCTGTTGCTCTATGGCTTCGAGCGCCGTATGACCGGCGTGCAGGAGGCCCTCATCGGTTCGGTGTTCATCCTCGCGGCCACCGGCGAACTGCTGTTGCTGTCGCGCGATCCGCATGCGGGCGAGGTGATCCAGCAGTTATTGGCTGGCCAGGTCCTGTGGGTGGGCTGGGGTCAGTTGATACCCGTCGCCGTTCTGTACGCCGGGGTGCTCGTCCTCTGGCTGGGACTCCCGGTCCTGCGCCGTGGTGTGGGCTTCTACGTGCTGTTTGCCGTCGCCATCACCGCCTCGGTCCAGCTCGTGGGCATCTACCTGGTGTTCGCGAGCCTCATCCTGCCGGCACTGGCCGTGCGTGGCCTCGGTGCGCGGGGCGTGGCGCTGGGCTATGGCGTCGGCGTGGCCGGTTATGCCGTCGGGCTCGCGCTCGCCGCGCTGGCCGACCTGCCTGCCGGGCCGGCCATCGTCTGGGCCCTGGCGGCCAGCGCGTTGGCCGTCGGTCTTCTGCGTCGTCACGGACGCCCGTCGCAGGCATCCTAGAGCTTGTGGCGGGCCGCGCGCACCGCATAGAATGGGGCCTCACCGCGCGGGTGTAGTTCAATGGTAGAACCTCAGCTTCCCAAGCTGATGACGTGGGTTCGATTCCCATCACCCGCTCCACGTCTTTTTGCAATCATCGGAATCGCCTCATGACGGATTGTCTGGTCGTCGGCGGCGGCTTGCTCGGCATGCTGACGGCGCGCTTTCTCAACGAAGCCGGCGCCGAGGTCCTGGTGCTCGACAAGTCCGAACTCGGCCACGAGGCCTCGTGGGCGGGAGGCGGCATTCTCTCCCCCCTCTATCCCTGGCGTTACGACGATGCCGTGACCGCACTGGCCAGCTACGGCCAGCCGCGTTACCGCGAACTCGCCGAGGCCCTGGCGGCCGAGTCGGGCGTCGACCCCGAGTGGACGCCGAGCGGGCTGCTCATGCTGGATGTCGAGGACGCGGGCGATGCCGCCGCCTGGGGTCAGCGCCACGCGCTTTCGGTCGAAACCGTCACTGCCACGCACACCCTGGAGATCGAGCCGGCACTGGCGGACGGGCAGGGCGGCGGCGTGTGGATGCCCGACGTGGCCCAGATCCGCAACCCGCGCCTGGTCAAGGCCATGCGTGGCAGTCTGATGCACCGGGGCATCGCGTTTCGCGAGGGCGTGGCCGTGGACCGGCTGATCGTCGAGGACGGGCGCGCGCGCGGCGTGCACACGAGCGAGGGCGAGCTTCGCGCCGAGCGCGTGCTCGTGGCGAGCGGCTCCTGGAGCGCCGAGCTGCTGGCCTCGGCAGGTGTGCACATCGAGGTAGAACCGGTGCGCGGGCAGATGATCCTGTTCGGCGCCCGGCCCGATACGCTCACGCGCATCGTGCTGGCCGGCGACCGCTACCTCATCCCGCGACGCGACGGCCACATCCTCTGCGGCAGCACGCTGGAGCACACGGGCTTCGACAAGAGCACCACCCAGACCGCGATGGAGGAGCTGCACGCCGCGGCCATCGAGCGCGTCCCCGCGCTGGCCGACTTCCCCGTGGTCAAGCACTGGGCGGGCCTGCGCCCGGGCTCGCCCAGGGGCATCCCCTACATCGGCGAGCACCCGGAGATCCGCGGCCTCTTTGTGAACGCCGGCCAGTACCGCAACGGAGTGGTGCTGGGGCTGGCCTCGGCACAGCTGGCCGCGGACCAGATCCTCGGCCGCGCCCCGGTACTCGATCCCGCACCATACGGTTTCCGGTCCCCGCACTAAAGGCAGGGAAAACAACCCGGTACCGGACCAATATAGACTTGGTCTAAAAATTGAGTATACTCGTCAACTATGACGGTACCGTTTAACAGCCCCGCCAAGTCCCGCACCGAGGTCATCGGCCTCCTGCGCGAGCACGGCGTGACCCCGACCCAGCAGCGCGTCGAGATCGGCCAGATCCTCTTCAGCTGCGCCCAGCACGTCTCCGCCGAGCACGTGCTCGACCGCCTGCGCGCGGTCTCCAGCCATGTCTCCAAGGCCACCGTCTACAACACCCTGGGCCTGTTCGCCGAGAAGGGCCTGATCCGCGAGGTCGTGGTCGACCCCAGCCGCCTGTTCTACGACACCAACCTCGAGCCGCATCACCACTTCTTCCACGTGGACAGCGGTACCCTCGAGGACGTGGCCGCCGACCAGATCGCCATCGACCAGCTCCCCCAGCTCCCGGAAGGCACCGAAATCGACGGTGTGGACGTGATTATCCGCGTCCGCGGCCGTTCCTGATTGAGCTTTCCCCCCGGTTCTTCTATTCTATCGCTCCTTTCCGGTAGTTCCGTGCCGTTGTAGCTCAGTTGGTAGAGCAACTGATTCGTAATCAGTAGGTCGGAGGTTCGACTCCTCTCAACGGCACCATTTATTCCCCTTTTTCATACCGCCCCGTCCACTCGTCCCCCCATTTGACACTTCTCGTCGGGGAAGGCTGTTCATTGACCCCTGATTGTCAATAATCGACACATGGGAAAAAAATCTAACACCGGTTTCACCATCATCGAGCTGATGGTCACGATCGCGATTCTGGGCATTCTCGCCGCCTGGGCGGTGCCCGGTTTCGAGAACATCGTGCGCGACAACCGCCAGGCGACCCAGCTCAACGACTTCGTAAGCTCCGTTCAAATGGCACGAAGCGAAGCCATTAAACGCGGTGCTTCAGTCACCTTGTGCACCAGCGCAGACGGGGCGTCCTGCTCGGGTGCAGCTGGCTGGCATCAGGGGTGGCTGGTGTTCATCGACCTGGATGACGACACGGTCGTCGATGCAGGTGAAACAGTCATCAACGTCGGTTCCGGGCTCGATGGCGGCAATACCCTGTTCGGCAATGCCAACGTCTCCACCTCCGTGGTTTTTGACAGCCGTGGCTTCTCGCGGGGCTTCAACGGGACCTTCACCCTTTGCGATGAACGCGGGAGCGACAAGGCTCGCGGTCTGGTTCTCTCCAATACCGGGCGTATTCGCCGCACCGTTGATGAGGACAGTGACGGCATCGAGGAAGGCCCGGGCGGTGCAGCCCTGGTGTGCGCATGAAGGGGTCCAGCATGATGAAGCCGAAATCACAGCGCGGGCTGACCCTGATCGAAGTTCTGGTCGCACTTCTGGTCCTGTCGATCGGCATGCTCGGCATCGCTGCCTTGCAGCTGGGTGCGCTGAAACAGAACACGTCGGCCTACTGGGCCAGCCAGGGTATCTGGCTCGCTTATGACATGGCCGATCGGATGCGCGCGAACACGGTAGGCGTCCAGCAGGCGGCATATAACAACCTGGTGGTGGACGGCACTGAAACCGTCGTGAACTGCGATTCCGGATGTGCGCCCGGCACGCTCGCTACCTACGATGCCTATCTCTGGGGGCAAAAGATCGCCACCCTGCCGTCCGGCGAGGGTCATATCGACAGCAACGGTGACGGCACCTTCACCATCTCCGTCATGTGGGATGAACAGGGGGGCGCGACCGGCACCGAGTGCGATCCCTCGAACCCAGACGACAAGACCTGCGCGCAGGTGACGATACGCCCATGATTACACTGAAATCCCAACGCGGCTTTTCCCTTGTCGAGGCCATGGTCGCGATGGTGATCAGTCTCGTGCTGATCGCCGGCATCGTGCAGATCTATTTGTCCAACAAGGAAACCTACCGCTTCGGCGAGGCCGTTTCCCGCGTGCAGGAATCCGGACGGTTCGCGCTCGATTTCCTGACCACCGAGATTCGTATGGCCGATTTCTGGGGCTGTACCGCCTTCGGTGGCATGAGCAGCGACCTGAATCCTGCCGGAGCCGGTTACATCGATTTTCTCAATGCTGGCAACGGCGGCCTGACAGGGACCGAGGGGGGCGCCAATCCGGACAGCATTACCATCGCCGGTGCATATGATCGTGGCATTACGGTACAGGAACCCTATATGCCCACCGTTTCTGCATCCCTCTTCATCTCGCAAGGTCACGGTCTCGAGGATGACGACATCATCATGGTGTCCGACTGCGAGCAGGGCGATATCTTCCAGGTCACCAATGTCCAGGATGGGACCGGCGGTAACTCCGGAAAGAATTCTCTCGTGCACAACACGGGCACCTCGCTGAACCTGACCGGCGACCTCTCGAAGACCTACGAGGGGGATGCCAGCGTCTATCAAATGATGCAGCGCACGTTCTTCATTGCCGACAATCCCGTCGGGGAGCGCGCGCTCTTTATGAGCGAGAACGGAGCCGCCGCCGAAGAACTCGTCGATGGCATTGAGGATATGCAGATCACCTACGGTGAGGATACCGATGGCGACGGGGTGCCGAACCGCTTTGTCAACGCCAACAACGTCGGCGATATGGAGTCCGTCCTCGCCGTTCGCATCACGCTGGTGGTCCGCTCGATCGAGGACGGGGTGATGGATGATCCCCAGGTCTACGTGGTCGATGGTGCCTCTGTGACCGCTGCCGATCGTCGGCTTCGCCAGGTCTTCACCAGCACGATCTCCATTCGTAACCGACTCAACTGATTGCCCATGACTATCGGTCCGAAAAAACAGAAAGGTGCCGTGCTCATCATCGGTTTGTTGCTGATGATCGTCCTGACGCTCATCGGGCTCACGTCGATGCGCACCACCCGCCTTGAGACGATGATGTCCACCAATGCGAAGGAATCGGCCATCGCGTTTGAAGCGGCCGAGGCGGCCCAACGTGACGCCGAGCAATTGATCGAGGACAGCGTGAGCATCGTCGCCTTCGCCGGCGCCAACGGACTCCTCGGCATCGACGATGTCGACCCTGACTACCAGGATCCCGCGAGCTGGGGCTCCGGCAACTCGCAGCAATACAGCGAAACCTTCGCCGACGTCGCGACGCAGCCCCGCTTCATCATCAAGTACATTGGCGAGATTTCGAGCGATCCCACCCAGTCGCCGATTATCGGTGATTACGGTTCGCAGGCCGGGAATCCGACCGTATCCCTTTTCCGCGTCACCTCGCGGGGCACCGGTCGTAACGACTCCGCCGTCGCGCTGATCCAGACGTATTACGGCAAGATCTATTAGGTATAGAGGTAATGGCCATGCGCATGCAACGGACATTCATGACAACGCTCGGCTCCCTGCTTGCCGGACTCGTATTCGCACCGGCGACCGTGCTGGCAGCGCCTGGTTTGCTTGCAGACAGTCCGCTGTTCCTGCAGAGCCAGGTCAAGTCGAACATCTTCTTCGTGCTCGACGATTCCGGGAGTATGGACTGGGAGCACCTTCTGACCGAGCGGGCCGCAGAGCCCGGGGTCATCTCGGGTGAAGTCGCCGACTGGATCTATCTCGATCCGACCCCGAGCGAGGAGAACGAGTGGCGGGAGTTCTGCACCGGCTACAATGCCATGGCCTACAACCCGAACGTCACCTACACACCGTGGGTCGGGAAGGATCAGGACGGTGACACGTTCGACGACATCGGCGTCACTGCCGCGCCGTTCAATCCATACTCCAGTTCGAGCGACACCCTGAACCTGACATCCAATGCATGCCAGGAAGAAGCCATGGAAGACGAGGATGCCGGCGCCTGCTGGACCAATACGGTCGGCTTCTTTTATGTGCAATGGGTCGATGCCAACGGCAACGGGCTCTACGACGATATGGAATGTCTGCCTGACAGGGCTGACATTCCCACCGACGGTGGCGACTACTTCCCGAATAACGTCCGCACCGGTGGGCACGCACAGATCGTCTACGTCAAGGACATGAGCGCCGATCAGCAGGAGAACTACGCCAACTGGTTCAGCTACTACCGCAAGCGCGAGTACGTGATGAAGCGTGCGGTCTCCGAACTCGTCCAGAACTCGTCTAACCGGGTCGGTATGGCGACCCTGAACAATCGCGCGGTTGATGGCCAGGGCTCGGCGATCGCCGTGGACGATGTGGCCAGCGGGACCCATCGCGCGGACGTGCTCGAGCGACTGTTCAATGTGTACTCCAGCGGCGGCACGCCGCTGCGAAACGGCCTGGAGGAAGCGGGTCAGTACTTCGATCAGGATGACGGCGGCCTCTCGCACGATAATCTCTCGGGCGAACCTTCACCGATCCTCTCGGTGGCCGATGGTGGCGAGTGCCAGCAGAACTTTGCCGTCGTGATGTCCGATGGTTACTGGAACGGCTCATCATCCTCGCTCGCCAATTTTATTCAGGGCGATAATCATGATGGTGATGGAAATTCTGCATGGGATGGCGGCCCCATGGCCGACAACTGGGACACTACGCTCGCCGACATCGCCATGTACTATTATGAGACGGACCTGGCGCCTTCCCTGCCCGACAACGTACGCACCATCGACGGCATCGATGAGAACGAGGCTCAGCACCTCGTCACCTTCACCGTCGCGCTCGGCCTCAAGGGTACGCTGAGCACCGATCCGCCGGCCGATCGCACGGGCACGTTTGCATGGCCCCAGCCCGTGGCCGACACCGCGACCACCCTGGATGATATGGTGCATGCCGCCTACAATGGCCGTGGCGAATTCCTATCGGCCAAGGACCCCGCCGGCCTGGTGTCATCGCTGAATGCGGCTATCGCGGCGATTGACGACCGTTCGGGTAGTGCATCTTCGGTATCGTTCAACACATCCCAGCTTACGGCCGATTCGGTCATCTATCGTGCGCGTTTCAATTCCGCGCGTTGGAGTGGCGATGTCGAGGCCTATGATCTGGATCCTCTAACGGGGGATATCGGTGCTACCCCAGTGTGGAGCGTGGCTGATGTCCTGGACGGCCAGGGCTCAATCTGGGGTGGCCAGGATTCACGTACCATCCTTACCTACGACGGGACGGACGGTGTGCCGTTCACTTGGGGTGAAGTGACGCACCCGACCACCCCGATTCCGAATGCACTTGCGGATCTCACTGCCGATATCCCCAATGTCGGCACCATGACGGCTGCCGAGATCGCAGATTTCGCAGAAGCTCGCCTCGACTATATTCGCGGCGATCGGAGCAACGAGGGTACCGGGTATTTCTTCCGTACTCGCGAGTCGCGTCTCGGCGATATCGTGCATTCCACGCCGGTATATGTTGGCAAGCCTGCGCTGCAGTGGCCCGATGTCGCCCCGTTCCCGACTGCGGACGGAGAACGTTATTCCCAGTACAAGGCCGCGGTGGCCACGCGCCAGCCCATCGTCTACGTCGCTGCCAACGACGGCATGCTGCACGGCTTCGATGCACAGACTGGCACGGAGGAGATCGCCTATATCCCGTCGATCTTGTTCTCCTCGGCAACCAATGAAGGCCTGCACTACCTCACGCAGACCGACTACATTCATCGCTACTATGCGGATCTCGACCCGACGCTGAGCGATGTGTACATCAGAACCACCCCTATCGGGAGTGCATCGTGGCGCACCGTCCTCGTCGGTGGTCTGCGCGGTGGCGGTCGCGGCATCTACGCACTCGATGTCACCGACCCGACCAACTTCCAGGAGAACGGGGGCAACCCGGAAGACGTGGTCCTGTGGGAGTTCACTTCGGATGATGACGCCGATCTCGGCTATACCTTCAGTCGCCCGAGTATCGCGCTCATGGACAACGGCAAATGGGCCGCCATCTTCGGCAACGGCTATAACGATACCGGTAGCGGCGAGGCTTCTCTGTTCATCGTCTTCCTCGAGGAAGGTCTTGATGGCACCTGGGACATCAATGCCGATGACTACATCAAGATATCGACCGGCGTCGGCGATACCACGAACCGTAACGGCCTGAACACCCCGACGGTTGCGGACCTGGATGGCAACGGCACGGCAGATCGTGTGTACGCCGGCGACCTGGAGGGCAATGTCTGGGTATTCGACCTCTCCGGTGCCAACGAAGGCAACTGGGGCTCGGTGTATAGCCAAGGACAGACGCCGAAGCCCCTGTTCACTGCGGAGGCGAACCAGCCGATCACGGCGCGCATCGGGATCGCACGGCATCCGTCCATTCCGAATACGAACCAGAACCTTCCGAATATCATGGTTTATTTCGGAACGGGCCAGTACCTGACCCAGGCTGACAAGACCACGACGGATCCGCAGGCCTTCTACGGCGTCTGGGATAGCGGTACCGATGAACTGACCCAGTCTGATCTGGTCGAGCAGACCTTCACCACCGCGGGTGGTGGGAACATCGTCGTCACGAATAACCCTGTGAACTACGGCGCGGCAGATTATGGCTGGTTCCTCACCCTGCCCGAAGTCGGCGAACGGCAGCTGACTACGCCTATTCTTCGCGACAACATCGTCTACTTCACGAGCATGACGCCCGAGTCGGATCCGTGTTCGTTCGGTACGACAGGTTATCTCACGGCGCTGAGCATGATTAATGGCGGCCCGCCGCCCAAGGGCGCACTTGATTTCAACAATGATGGCGTCATCGATGAAGACGACCTGGTGGACGATCAAAATGCGAGCCGCAAGGAGAGCGGCGGTGGTATTGCCGATCCGAAGACCCTGGGCGACAACATCTACAACCCGGATCCGTCCGGCGAGACGTCCCGTGAAACGATTCCGCCGATTGAAGGTGATCGCACCGGGCGACTGTCTTGGCAAGAGCTGCTGTAGACAAAGAATTAGCGAGGAACCGAACTATGAATTTACGTGCTCGACTTCAAGGCTGGCGTCTAATTGCACTTAGTGCATTGCTCGTGTGTTCGATGCCGGCCATGGCTGATCGGACATGGATGTATGTCGGGAACATCGACCAGCTCGATCTGAAAAGCCAGACCGTAATCGTTAACGACCTGATGCTTAAGATTACGGCAAGCTCGAAGATCAGCTCGTACCGCGGGGGGGATATATCGGCGAGGTTGCTGAAGCCGGGTGACCTGGTCGGTGTCAACGCGGAATATAGCCCGCAAATGGGCCGCCTGATCACCGAATTACATGTCTATCCGGATAATGCCAAGCCTGCCAGGAAGTCTGATGATGACTAAGGTCCACATTGCTCACTGCAACGGTTCGTCGATGCGAAAGAATCGCGGCGTGACACTTCTTGAGCTGATGATCGTCGTGCTCATCATCGGTGTGCTTGCGGCAATCGCATTTCCTAACTACACGGATTACGTGCAGCGGACCAATCGCACCGACGCACAGACCATGCTGTTGGAGACGGCTCAAGAGCTCGAACGCTGTATGAGTGCCTATGGTGCATACAACAACGGCAACTGTGGTGTCGGGTTTCCGATCACCTCGGAAAATGGGTACTATGAGATCACCGCGGCCAATGCAAACGTTACCCAGTCGACATTCTCGCTTACGGCAACGCCAACGGCCGGCTCTCCGCAGCAAAACGATGGTGATTGCACCAGCATGACCATTGCGCAGACCGGTGCCAGAACGGCAACCGGTGCCGACCCCGGGGAATGTTGGTAACCCAGGCAATGAACAAAAAAGCCGCCCGGTGGGCGGCTTTTTTTATCTCGATCTCGGCTTTTCTAAGCTGAATCTTTGATCCGCAGTTCCTTGGGCAGGGCGAAGACGACATTCTCTTCCAGTCCGCGCGTTTCATTCACGCTCTCGATGCCCTTGTCCTTGAGGGCCTCGATGACTTCTCCTACCAGTACTTCCGGCGCCGACGCACCGGCAGTGACCCCGACTGAACGTTTGCCTTCCAGCCAGTGATCCTGAATCTCCGATGCGTTATCGATGAGATGCGCCTCGATCTCGTGTTTCTCGGCAATCTCTCGCAGGCGATTCGAATTGGAGCTGTTGGGCGAGCCGACGACCAGGATGAGGTCGCACTGCTCGGAGAGTTTTTTCACCGCATCCTGCCGATTCTGTGTGGCGTAGCAGATGTCGTCCTTGCGCGGGCCGACGATGCTCGGGAACCGGGCGCGCAGGGCGTCGATCACCTCGGCGGTGTCGTCGACCGAGAGTGTCGTCTGGCTGACGAAGGCGAGTTTCTCGGGGTTCTCGACCTCAAGCTCGTCGACGTCGGCGGGTGATTCGACGAGGTAGATCCTGCCGCCCTGGGAGTCGTCGTACTGGCCCAGCGTGCCCTCGACCTCGGGGTGGCCCGCGTGGCCGATGAGGATGGTCTCGCGCCCCTCGCGGCTGTAGCGGGCGACTTCCATGTGCACCTTGGTCACCAGCGGGCAGGTGGCGTCGAACACGCGCAGGCCGCGCTTGGCGGCCTCGCGGCGCACGGCCTGGGAGACGCCGTGGGCGCTGAAGATGACCGTGGCGTCGTCCGGCACCTCGTCGAGTTCCTCGACGAAGATCGCGCCCTTGTCGCGCAGGCCGTCGACCACGAACTTGTTGTGCACGACCTCGTGGCGCACGTAGATCGGTGCGCCGAACAGTTCCAGGGCGCGCTCGACGATGTCGATGGCGCGGTCGACGCCGGCACAGAAGCCGCGGGGATTGGCGAGAAGTACTTGCATGCGCGGAAGCTTAGGTCGTTTGGGGTAGGTGGGCAACTGATCCCTTGGGATTTTTGGGGGCTCTACCGGTGCTGCGTTTGCCAAAGAGGGCACAGAGAGGGTGGTGTAGGAGCGCTGCAAGGCGCGATTACACAGGCGCATTTTTCCGACCATGCGATCGATCGCGGCTTGCACCGCTCCTACAGGTTCTGTTTCTCCTCTGTGGCCTCTGTGGCCTCTGTGGCCGAAATGACTACGCCTCCCCCGGCCCCCGAACCTCGAGGATCTCGACGCTGAAGGTGATCTCGTGGCCGGCGAGCGGGTGGTTGAAGTCGACGGTGACTTCCTCGCCCTCGACGGCCTTGACCATGCCGAGGATCTCGTCGCCGCCCGGCGTCTCGAAGGCGATGATCTGGCCGGGTTCCGGGGTGATCTCATCCGGGAAATCGCGGACCGAGAGGGTCTGCACGCCTTCCGGATCCGGGAAGCCGAAGGCGTTCTCCGGGCCGATCTTCAGGGTCTGCGTGTCGCCGGCCTTCAGCCCGATCAACGCCAGTTCCAGGCCCTGTTCGAGCGTGCCGTCGCCCAGCGTGATCTCGAGCGGTTCGCCGCCCTCGCTCGTGTCGGCCACGGTGCCTTCTTCGAGCGTGATGGTGTAGTGCAGGCGCACCCAGGCGCCCGGGCCGATCTCAGTTTTTGCCTCTGGCATAACGTTGTTCCCGGAAGGGGTCTCCCTCGTTGTGGTAGCCCCGGGTTTCCCAGAACCCGGGCTCGTCTTCGGTGTGCAGGCTGATGGCGGTGAGCCACTTGCTACTCTTCCAGAAATAGCGGCTTGGCACCAGCGCGCGTACCGGCCCGCCATGTTCCGTGCTGATGGGTTTGCGGTCGACCTCGAAGGCGACGAGCGTGTCATCCGCCATGACGAGTTCCAAGGGCAGGTTGGCGCTGTAGCCGTCCATCCCGTGAAGCAGCGCGAATCGAGCCTCGGGCTTCGGGCCGGCGAGCGCGAGCACGTCGCGCATCCGCACGCCCACCCAGGGTACGTCGAGCCGCGACCAGTGGGTGACGCAATGGATGTCGCAGGTCAGTTCGACGGTGGGCAGGGACTTGAGTTCATCCCAGCCGATGCGTACGGGTTTCGCGACCGCGCCCTTGAGCGTGAGTCGCCAGTCCGCGGGTTTGATCTTCGGTCGATGACCGAGATCGAGCACCGGGAAGCGGTCGACCACGCGCTGGCCCGGCGGGATGCGGCCCGTGGGGTCGTCCTGGGGACGACGCGGGCCACTGGTTCCGCTCCGTGCCGCCCTGAGGCGCGACTGCAGTTTGCGCCACAGGTCGGCCACGCCGGCTAGCCCTTGCGCTCCTCGCGCGAGAAGAACAGGGCCTGCGCGATCAGGAAACCGGCGCCAATGGTGATGGCCGAGTCCGCGATGTTGAAGGCGGGCCAGTGGTAGCGGCCGTAGTAGACGTCGATGAAATCGATGACGTGCCCGTGCCACAGCCGGTCGATGAGATTGCCGATTGCGCCGCCCAGGATCAGCGACAGGCCCGCGGCCGTGATCTTTTCATCCCGTGGCAGGCGACGCAGCCACAGGATGATCAGGATGCTGATGCCCACCGCCAGCAGGACGAAGAACCAGCGCTGCCAGCCGCCCGCCTCGGCGAGGAAGCTGAAGGCCGCACCCTCGTTGTAGGCCAGCGTGAAGTTCAGAAACGGCATCACGGCCTTCGGCGCGTACAGTGTGAGGGCCGTTTCCGCGATCCACTTGGTGAGCTGATCGAGCACGATCACGGCCACCGCAAGCCAGAGCCAGCGCAACATGATGACCTCAGGCGTAGCTGCGTTGTTCGCCGTCGCCGACGACGTTTTCGACGCAGCGACCGCAGAGTTCCGGGTGCTCGGCGTTTGCGCCGACGTCCTCGCGGTGGTGCCAGCAGCGCGTGCACTTGGCATATTCGCACTTGCTCACCTTCACCCAGACCTGCTCACCGTTCTTGAGCCTGATCTCGACCGCGTCGGCCGGTTTTTCACCGGCCGCGTGGCGGCGGGCGTACGAGGTGATGAGCACGAAGCGCAGCTCGTCCTCGAGCATCGCGAGCAGACCCGAGATGCGCGCGTCGTCTTCGACGTAGAGGTCGATCTCGGCGTCCAGCGCCGAGCCAATCAGCCCCTCGTTGCGCACGCGCTCGATCTCGCGGTTGATGCCCTCGCGCAGTTCGATGATCTGCGCCCAGTAATCCGCGTTCATCGCCTCGCCGTCGTCGAGCGCGAACAGGCCGTCGTACCAGGTCTCGAAGAACACCGACTCGCCGTGCTCGCCCGGGATCAGCGGCCAGATCTCCTCGGCGGTGAAGCTCAGGACCGGCGCGATCCAGCGCGTGAGCGCCTCGATCACGTGGTACATCGCCGTCTGCGCGGAGCGGCGCGCGACGCTGTCCTTCTGGGTGGTGTACTGGCGGTCCTTGATGATGTCGAGGTAGAAGCTGCCCAGTTCCACCGCGCAGAAGTTGTGGATCTCCTGGTAGATGACGTGGAAGGCGTAGTCATCGTAGGCGGCCGTGATCTCGTCCTGCAGGCGCCGGGCCTGGTCGACGATCCAGCGGTCCAGCGCCAGCATGTCCTCGGGCGCGAGCATGTGTTCGGCCGGGTCGAAGCCGTTCAGGTTGGCCAGCAGGAAGCGGGCCGTGTTGCGGATGCGGCGGTAGGCGTCGGCGGTGCGCTTCAGGATCTCGTCGGAGACCGTCATCTCGCGCGAGTAGTCGCAGCTCGACACCCACAGGCGCAGGATGTCGGCGCCCAGGCTGTTCACGACCTTTTGCGGCGCGACCACGTTGCCCTTGGACTTGGACATCTTCTGGCCCTTGGCGTCCACGGTGAAGCCATGGGTGAGCACCTGCCTGTAGGGCGCGCGGTTGTGCACGGCCACCGAGGTCAGCAGCGAGGACTGGAACCAGCCGCGGTGCTGGTCGGAGCCCTCGAGGTAGAGGTCGGCCGGGCTGTGGAGTGCGTCGCGCTCGTCGAGCACGCAGGCGTGGGTGACGCCGGAGTCGAACCAGACGTCCAGGGTGTCGGTGATCTTGTCGTAGTCTTCGGCTTCGGCGCCCAGCAGTTCTTCGGCTTCGAGCGCGAACCAGGCGTCCACGCCGCCGTCCTCGACGCGGCGCGCGATCGCCTCTATGAGCTCGTGCGTGTTCGGATGAAGTTCGCCGGTCTGCTTGTGCACGAACAGCGGGATGGGCGCGCCCCAGGTGCGCTGGCGCGAGATGCACCAGTCCGGGCGGTTCTCGACCATGCCCTTGATGCGGGCCTGGCCCCAGTCCGGCATCCACTGAACGCCGTCGATGGCCGTCAGCGCGCCTTCGCGCAGGCCGTTCTGGCTCATGCTGATAAACCACTGCGGGGTGGCGCGGAAGATGATCGGGGTCTTGTGGCGCCAGCAGTGCGGGTAGCTGTGGCGCAGCTTGGCCTCGGCGACCAGGGTGCCGTGTTCCTTGAGCACCTCGATGACGTGACCGTTGACCTTGTGCACCGACTCGCCGGCAAACAGCGGCGTGTCGGGCAGGAAGCAGCCGTCGCCGCCCACCGGGTTTTCCACCGGCAGGTCGTACTGGCGGCCGACGATGTAGTCGTCCTGGCCGTGGCCAGGGGCCGTATGCACGGCGCCGGTGCCCGCCTCGGTGGTGACGTGATCGCCGAGGATCACGGGCACCTCGCGCTCGTAGAAGGGGTGCTTGAGCATGAGCTTTTCGAGCGCGGCGCCCTGGCAGCGGCCGAGCTCGGTGACCTCGACCTCGAGGCCGAAGCGCTTGAGGGCGTCGTTCTTCAGGGCATCGGCCAGCACCAGGCGCTCGTCGCCGGCCTGCAGCAGCACGTACTCGAGTTCCGGATGCAGGGCCACGGCCTGGTTCGCCGGCAGGGTCCACGGCGTGGTGGTCCAGATCACGATGGAGACCGGGCCGGTGCCGGCACTGGTGCCGAACTTCCCGACCATGGCCTCGGGATCGACGGCCTCGAAGCGCACGTCGATCTGGAAGGAGGTCTTGTCCTCGTATTCGACTTCGGCCTCGGCCAGCGCCGAGCCGCAGTCCACGCACCAGTGCACGGGTTTCTCGCCCTTGTGCAGGTGGCCGTTGTCGATGATGCGGCCCAGCGTGCGGATGATGTTGGCCTCGAAGCCGAAGTTCATCGTGAGGTAGGGGTTGTCCCAGTCGCCCAGCACGCCCAGGCGGCGGAAGTCGCGACGCTGCCCGTCCACCTGCTCGGCGGCGTAGGCGCGGCAGTTGTCGCGGAAGGTCTTTGCATCGACCTTGACGCCAGCCTTGCCGATCTTTTTCTCCACCTGCAGCTCGATGGGCAGGCCGTGGCAGTCCCAGCCCGGCACGTAGGGGGCGTCGAAGCCGGCCAGGGTCTTGCTCTTGACGATGATGTCCTTGAGCACCTTGTTGACGGCATGACCGATGTGGATGTCGCCGTTCGCGTAGGGCGGGCCGTCGTGCAGGATGAACTTGGGGCGGCCAGCCGCGATCTCCCGGATCTGCTCGTAGCGGCCGGCTTCGTCCCAGGCCTTGAGCATGTCCGGCTCGCGCTTGGCGAGGTTGCCGCGCATCGGGAATTCGGTATCGGGCAGGTTGAGCGTGTGCTTGTAATCGGTCACTTCGGGTCCCGTTCAGGGTTGAAACTCGTTGAATACGTTACTTTCGCAGAAACCACTCGCGCGCCGCCACCACGTCGCGCCCGATCTGGCCGATCAGGTCGTCGAGCGACTCGAAGCGCTGCTCGTCGCGCACCTTGTGCAGCAGGTCGACCTGCACGTGGCGGCCGTAGATGTCCTGGTCGAAGTCGAACAGGTGGACCTCCAGCCGGTTCTCGAGGCCGCCGACGGTCGGCCGGCGCCCCACGTTGGCGACGCCCTGCAACGGTTCGCCCTGGACGCCGAACAGCTCCACCGCGAACACGCCGTTCACCGGCGAGATCTGGCGCTCGAGCTTGAGGTTGGCCGTGGGGAAGCCGATGCCGCGCCCCCGCTTGTCGCCGTGGGCCACGCGTCCACAGAGGCGAAACGGCCGGCCCAGCAGTTGCTCGGCGGTGGCCATGTCGCCGGCCTCCAGCGCCTCGCGGATCCGTGTGCTGCTCACCCGGCCCTCGCCGATGCGGAAGGTGTGCATGTTCACGACCTGGAAGCCGTGCTGTTCGCCGGCGGCCTTGAGCATGGCGAAGTCGCCGGCGCGGCCCTGGCCGAAGCGAAAGTCGTCGCCCACCACCAGGTATTTCACCCCGAGACCCCCCACGAGCACGCGCTCGATGAAGGCCTCCGCCGGCATGGCCGCCAGTGCCGCGCCAAAGCGCAGGCACATCAGCCGGTCCACCGAGAAGCGGCGCAGCGCCTGCACCTTCTCGCGAAAACGCGTCAGGCGGGCCGGCGCCTTCTCGCCGAGGAAATACTCGTGCGGCAGCGGTTCGAAGGTGATCACCGTCGAGGGCAGGCCCAGGGCATCCGCCTTTTCCGCCAGCTGGCCGAGCACGGCCTGGTGACCCAGGTGCACGCCGTCGAAGTTGCCGATGGTCGCGACGCAACCGCGGTGCCGCTCGCGCAGATTGTGGAGGCCGCGAATCAGTTCCATGGGCAATCAGGCTGGGCGTCGGACGGGTCACGCCCGACGCGAGGAAAACGCCGATTATACGTGGCTTTGCGCAAAATACCCTAGGGCGGCGCTCATCAATCGCGCGCGAGGTCGCGCGGGCGCAGCCCCATGAGCAGCAGGGCGCTGCCGTAGGTGACGGCCCCCGCCGCGATCAGGCCCAAGAGCCAGGCAAAGCGATGCCCCAGACCCATGGCCTCCCAGCCGTCCATCGGCGGATTCAGCCAGACCAGCACGGCCACCATGGCGGCCGTGGCCAGTAGCGTGCGTGTCCAGCCCAGTCCCCACCCGCGTTTGGGCGTGTAGATCGCGTTGCGGCGCAGCGTGACGTAGAGCAGCCCGGCATTCACGTAGCCGGCCAGGGCGGTCGCCAGTGCCAGTCCGGCATGCGGGGCCGGGGTCTCGGTGAGCAGCCACGGCGTCAAAATGGCCGCGTTGAAGGCCATGTTGGCGAACATGGCGGTGATCCCGATCTTCACCGGCGTGGCCGTGTCCTGGCGCGAGTAGAAGCCGGGGGCGAGCAGCTTCACGAGGATGAAGGCCGGCAGGCCGGTGGCGTAGGTCATGAGGCTCAGGCTCGCCATCTCCACGTCGAAGCGCGTGAACTGGCCGTACTGGATGAGCGTGAACAGGATGGGGGCCGCGAGTACCACAAGGCCCGCCATCGCCGGGATGCACACGAGTACCCCCAGGCGCAGGGCCCAGTCCAGGGTGTTGTTGAAGTCTTCCCCGCTCTTCGCCGCGTGCTGCTGCGAGAGCTTCGGCAGGATCACCGTGCCGATGGCCACGCCGATGAGGGCCAGCGGCAGCTCCACGAAGCGGTCGGAGAGATACAGCCAGGTCAGGCTGCCGGTGACGAAGAAGGAGGCGATGGTGGTGTTGATGAGCAGGTTGATCTGGGCCACTGAGGAGCCGAACAGCGTCGGCACCATGAGCTTGAGGATGCGGCGCACGCCCTCGAAGGCGAAGTCCACGCGCGGGCGGGGTAGCAGCCCCAGGCGCCACAGGAACGGGACCTGGAAGGCGAGCTGGACCGCGCCGGCGATGAACACCCCCCAGGCCAGGGCCGTGATCGGGTCCTGCATGAGTGGGGCCAGCCAAAGCGCGCAGGCGATCAGCGAGAGATTGAGGAACACTGGCGTGAAGGCCGGGACCGCGAAGCGCCCGAAGCTGTTCAGGATCCCCCCGGCAAAGGCCGTGAGCGAGATGAACAGGATGTAGGGAAAGGTGATGCGCAGCATCTCCGTGGCCAGCGCATGCTGCTCGGGCTTGTCCTCGAAGTGAAAGCCCGCCGCGAAGACGTTGATGATCCAGGGGGCGGCCAGGATGCCCACGGCGGTGACCAGCATCAGGATCAGGGTGAGCGCCCCCGCGACCCGGTCGATCAGCGCCTTCATGTCCTCGCGGCTGCGCGCCTCCTTATACTCGGAGAGCACGGGTACGAAGGCCAGCGAAAACGCGCCCTCGGCGAACAGGCGGCGCAGCAGGTTGGGGATGCGAAAGGCGACCACGAAGGCGTCGGTGGCCCCGCTGGCCCCGAACACCACGGCGATGACCGCGTCGCGCAGGTAGCCGAACAGGCGCGAGACCAGGGTCATCGCGCTGACGATCGCGCCGGATCTGAAGAGGGCTCGGCTCAGGGCGGGCTCCGTGGGCTGGGGTGGTTAAATCGGCTGTTCCCGTGCGGTTTTACCGGAAACCGACAACGCCCGCAAAGCACCTGCTTGTGGCGTTCGCAGCCGTTGACATCATGGCGTAAAAGAGGCAGACTACGCGGCCTTTACGGCTTTACACAGAATTTTCTTCAGGAGAGTACCTTGGCCAATTCAGCCTCTGCCCGCAAACGCGCCCGTCAGGCCGAGAAGCGTCGCGACCATAACATGGCCCTGCGTTCGCGCATGCGCACCTACATGAAAAAGGTGCTGAACGCGATTGCGGCCGGTGACAAGGACAAGGCCCAGGCTGCCTTCAAGGAAGCCGTGCCGATGATGGATTCCGGCGTGACCAAGGGCCTGATGCACAAGAACAAGGCCGCTCGTCACAAGAGCCGCATGAACGCCGCGATCAAGGGCATGTAAGTCCGATCGTCAGTTCTTCTGCACCGCACAAACAAAAATGCCGGCTTTTTAGCCGGCATTTTTGTTTGTGCGGTGTGAGGAGTTGGGCGTGAGGCGATTGGCGTCTATGCATCACGTCTAACGCCTACCGTCTCACGCCTCACGACCTAAATCAGTACCAGGTTGTCCCGGTGCACCAGCTCGTGCTCGTCGACGTAGCCCAGCAATGATTCGATCGCCTCGCTGGGCCGGCCGATGATCTTGCGGGCCTCCTCGGCCGAGTAGTTCACCAGGCCCCGCGCGACTTCGCGGCCGTCGTCGCCGACAAGAGCGACCACGTCGCCGCGCACGAACTGCCCCTCGATTCCCTTGACCCCTACCGGCAGCAAAGAGCGGCCCGAGTCGCGGATCACCCGCGTCGCGCCGGCGTCCAGAAGTAGGCGGCCCTTGGCCCGCATGTGGCTGGCGAGCCACTGTTTGCGGGCGGCGAGCGGCTCCTGACCGGGGGAGAGCAGGGTGCCGAGGCGTTCGCCCTCGGCCACGCGCATCAGGATGCCGGGCTCGCGGCCCGAGGCGATGAGCGTGGCCGCGCCCGAGCGGGCGGCGCGCTGCGCGGCCGTGATCTTGGTGGTCATGCCGCCGCTGCCGATCAGCGTCCCGGAGGGGCCGGCGACCTCGAGCAGGCGCGAATCCTCGGCCGCCGCCTCGTGGATGAGCTCGGCGTCGGCGTGCTTGCGGGGGTCCTTGTCGTACACGCCCTGTTGGTCCGTGAGGATGATCAGCAGATCGGCCACCACGAGGTTGGCAACCAGCGCGCCCAGCGTGTCGTTGTCACCGAAGCGGATCTCGTCGGTGGCGACCGTGTCGTTTTCGTTCACTACCGGGATCACACCCAGCTCCAGCAGGGTCTGCAGGGTGCTGCGGGCATTGAGATAGCGGCGGCGGTCCGCCAGGTCCTCGTGGGTGAGCAGGACCTGTGCGGCGTGCAGGCCATGGCCCTGGAAGTGGTGTTCGTAGGCCTGCACCAGGCCCATCTGGCCGATGGCCGCGGCGGCCTGCAGCTCGTGCAGGGCATGGGGGCGCTTCGACCAGCCCATGCGTGACATGCCCTCGGCCACCGCGCCGGAGGAGACCAGCACGATCTGCTTGCCGGACTCGCGCAGGCGCGCGATCTGCCCGGCCCAGGTGGCGATGGCGGCGTGATCGAGCCCGCGGCCGTCGTTGGTGATCAGCGAGCTGCCGATCTTGATCACCCAGCGACGGGTGTCAGCCAGCGTCTTCCGACTCTTCGTCATAGGTCGTCAGGTACTGATGGATGTGGTTGACGAGGTCCTGCGTGCCCTCGTGGGTCGCGCCGGAGATCCGAAACACCGGGCTCTCCCAGGCCAAGTCGTCGATGAGCGCCTGGCAGCGCGCCTCGCGCTCGTCCTCGGGCAGCAGGTCGATCTTGTTGATCACCAGCCAGCGCTCGCGGCCCGCCAGTTCGGGGCTGAACTTCACCAGTTCGTCGGCGATGGTGCGCACCTCGGTGGCCGGATCGACGGCCGGGTCCAGTGGCGCGATGTCGACGAGGTGCAGCAGCAGGCGCGTGCGCTGCAGGTGCTTGAGGAACTGGATGCCCAGCCCCTGGCCCTCGGCCGCGCCCTCGATCAGCCCCGGTACGTCGGCGATGACGAAGCTCTCGCCCGCACCCAGCTTCACCACGCCCAGGTTCGGATACAGGGTGGTGAAGGGATAGTCGGCGATCTTGGGGCGGGCGGCGGAGACCGCGCTGATCAGGGTCGACTTGCCGGCGTTGGGCATGCCCAGGAGGCCCACGTCGGCCAGCAGCTTGAGTTCCAGGCGCAGCTCGCGGCGCTCACCCGGGGTGCCGGGCTTGGACTGGCGTGGGGCGCGGTTGGTCGAGCTCTTGTAGCGTGTATTGCCCAGCCCGTGGAAGCCGCCCTGGGCGACCAGCAGGCGCTGGTCGGCCTGGGTGATATCACCGATGAGCTCGCCTGTCTCGCGGTCGTAGACGAGGGTGCCGAGCGGCACGGGCACGAGCTTGTCGTTGCCCGCCTTGCCGGTCATGTTGCGCCCCTGCCCGTTCTGGCCGCGCTCGGCCTCGTAGAAGCGCTCGTGGCGGAAGTCGACCAGCGTGTTCAGGTCGGAGTCGCCCACCAGGTAGACGCTGCCGCCGTCGCCGCCGTCACCGCCGTCGGGGCCACCGAAGGGGATGTACTTCTCGCGGCGGAAGCTGACGCAGCCGTTGCCGCCGTCGCCGGCCTTGACCTTGATGACTGCTTCGTCGACGAATTTCATAGTGCTGCTGCCAGTGGCGTAGAGGGTGGGTGCCCGTGGGCCTAGTTTACTGTGCTCAACGAAAAAAGCCCCGCTTGGCGGGGCTTTCTCGGTGTTTCGGTCAAGGCCGCGCTCAGACGGGCTGAATGCTCACGAACTTGCGCTTCTGCGGGCCCTTCACTTCGAAGACGACCTTGCCGTCCTGCTTGGCGAACAGGGTGTGGTCCTTGCCGCAGCCCACGTTCACACCGGGGTGGAACTGGGTGCCGCGCTGGCGCACGATGATGCTGCCGGCGCTGACGATCTGGCCACCAAAGCGCTTCACACCGAGGCGCTTGGAAATTGAATCGCGACCGTTACGAGTGGAGCCGCCTGCCTTTTTGTGAGCCATTGTGTGCTACCTCGACTGCTTTCTTAGCCCGAAATACCGGTGATCTGGATTTCGGTGTAATCCTGACGATGTCCCATCTGCTTGCGGTGATGCTTGCGACGACGGAACTTCACGATTTCGACTTTCTTGCCGCGGCCGTGAGCCTTCACGGTGGCGGATACCTTGCCGCCATCGACGTACGGCGCGCCGACCTTCACGCTGTCGCCTTCGCCGACCAGCAGGACCTTGTCGAAATCAACCGACGAGCCGGCTTCGGCGCTGAGCTTCTCAACGCGAATCACGTCGCCTTCCGCGACTCGATACTGCTTACCACCCGTGGCGATAACGGCGTACATGTTGCTACTCCGGAAAAAAGGTGCTCGAAAAAGAGGCGGAATTCTAACGGGAGTTGGCGTATAGGTCAAACACCTTCTGCATTCCGGATTCGGTCCGGTCTGCCCGGCAGCCGCGCTGGACCGGCCGCGAAAGCCTTGACACCCCGGGGGGTGCTTCCTAGCATGCGCAGACCTTCACAGCGGCTTCCCCGATGGAACTGAGCGAAATCCAGGCCCTGATCGCCGACGACATGCAGGCGGTCAACGCGCTGATCGAGCGTCGGCTTGCCTCCGACGTGGTGCTGATCAACCAGCTGGGGCAATACATTATTAATAGCGGCGGCAAGCGCCTGCGTCCGCAACTCGCGCTGCTGGCCGCGCGGGCCTGCGGTTACGCGGGCGAGCGCCACGTGGACATCGCCGCCATCGTGGAATTCATCCACACGGCCACCCTGCTGCACGACGACGTGGTCGACGAGTCCGACCTGCGCCGCGGCAAGGATACCGCCAATGCCGTGTGGGGCAACGCCGCTGCCGTGCTGGTGGGGGATTTCCTGTATTCCCGCTCCTTCGAGATGATGGTGGACGTGGAATCCATGCGCGTCATGGAGATCATGTCCAAGACCACCAATACCATCGCCGAGGGCGAGGTGCTGCAGCTGCTGAACTGCCACGATGCCGATACCACCGAGGCGCGGTATCTGGAGGTCATCCACTCCAAGACGGCCAAGCTGTTCGAGGCCGCCTGCCAGCTCGGCGCCGTGCTCGCCGGCCAGCCCGAAGACGTGGAGCAGGACGTGGCGGCTTACGGGATGCACCTGGGGACCGCGTTCCAGCTCATCGACGACGTGCTCGACTACTCAGCCTCGGCCGACGAGATGGGCAAGAACGTGGGCGACGACCTGGCCGAGGGCAAGCCGACCCTGCCGTTGATCCACGCCATGCGCCAGGGTACCGCGCAGCAGGCGCGGGTGGTACGCGAGGCCATCGAGCAGGGCGGACTGGAGCGCATCGACGAGGTCATGGCGGCCATTGAATCGACGGGAGCGATCGAGTACACTGCTGCGGCTGCGCGAGTCGAGGCCGATCGGGCCGTCGCGCGACTGGCTTCCCTGCCGGCCTCGCCGTACCGGGAAGCACTGGCCGCGCTGGCGGAGTTCTCCGTCAACCGCAGCCACTGAAATCGGGCATTAGCGCAGCCTGGTAGCGCACTTCGTTCGGGACGAAGGGGTCGCAGGTTCAAATCCTGCATGCCCGACCAATTTCAAAAGGCCACCCACGCGGGTGGCCTTTTTCGTTTGTTTCATGCCCGGTTTTACGCGAACCCGAACTCGGGTTAGACTCCGGGGCTACCGTCGAAAAATCAGTGGGTTAGCGTGTGAGCAAGGGTACGCTTTACGTGATCTCGGCGCCCTCGGGAGCCGGCAAGACCAGCCTGGTGCGGGCGCTCGTGGAGCAGCTCGACGGGGTGGCCGCCTCCGTGTCGCACACCACGCGGTCCATGCGACCGGGCGAGGAAGACGGCGTGCACTACCACTTCGTCGACCGCGAGTGCTTCCTCAAGATGGTGGAGGACGGCGATTTCCTCGAGCATGCCCAGGTGTTCGACAACTTCTACGGCACCGCCCAGTCCGCGGTCGAGGCCCAGCTCAAGGCGGGCCAGGACGTGATCCTCGAGATCGACTGGCAGGGCGCCGAGCAGGTCCGCCGCCTCATGCCCGACTGCGAGACCGTGTTCATCCTGCCGCCCTCGCGGGAAGAACTCGAACGACGTCTGCGTTCCCGCGGCCAGGACAGCGACGAGGTCATCGCCCGGCGCATGCGCGATGCCACGGCCGAGATGTCGCACTACCCCGAATTCGATTACCTCGTCATCAACGAGGTGTTCGAGGAGGCGCTGGAGGAGCTCAAGGCCATCTTCCTGGCCAACCGCCAGCGCCTGGCCCGGCAGCAGGCGGAGCACGAGGGCCTGCTGCGCGCATTGCTGGCCTGAGCCCGGCCACTGGCATAGAATAGAAAGTTCGCCGTAACGAAACGGCACGACAGATTCATCAGGAGTAACCATGGCTCGTATTACCGTCGAAGACTGCCTCGCCAACGTCGAAAACCGCTTTGAACTCGTGCTGATCGCCAGCAAGCGCGCCCGCCAGGTCGCCATGGGGCATCAGCCGCATGTCGAACTGGAAAACGACAAGCCCACCGTCATCGCCCTGCGCGAGATCGCCGAGGGCCTGATCGGCAAGAGCGTGCTGGACGAGGTCGACGCCCGCGAACACATCCCGGTCGAGCAGGGTGTGAGCGAAGACGAGGTGCGGGCCGAGCTCTAAGCCCGCCTCACTTCCCGAGCGTATGGCAGAAAGCGCGCCTTCCAGTTTCCTCAGCTCCCAGAACGCCAAGGACACCACGCGGTTTCTGGTCAGCGATCTTTGTGCCATCCTCGAGACCTACCTCGATCCTGACCAGATCAGCGAGGTCTACCGGGCTTACCTGTTCGGCGCCGAGGCCCACGAGGGCCAGATGCGCCAGTCGGGCGAGCCCTACATCTACCATCCCATCGCCGTGGCCAAGACCCTGGCCGAGATGCGGATGGATCACCACAGCCTGGCCGCGGCGATCCTGCACGACGTCATCGAGGATACGGCCACCGCCAAGGAGCAGCTCGAGCGTGAATTCGGCGCCGAGGTTGCCGAACTCGTGGATGGCGTCAGCAAGCTGACCCACCTCAACTTCGAATCCAAGGCCGAAGCCCAGGCCGAGAACTTCCGCAAGATGATGCTGGCCATGGTGCGCGACGTGCGCGTCATCATGATCAAGCTCGCCGACCGCCTGCACAACATGCGCACGCTGGGCGCCCTGCGTCCCGACAAGCGTCGTCGCATCGCCCGCGAGACCATGGAGATCTACGCGCCCATCGCGCAGCGCCTCGGCATGAACGCCATGCGCCGCGAACTGGAGCTGCTGGGTTTCCAGGCCTACTGGCCCCTGCGTTACGCGGTGGTCGAGCGCGCCGTGCAACGGGCGCGCGGCCACCGCAAGGAAATCCTGCACCGCATCGAGACCGCCGTGGTCAGCCGCCTGGAAGAGGCACACGTGGTGGCGCGCGTGATCGGGCGCGAGAAGAACCTCTACAGCATCTACAAGAAGATGCGCGAGAAGGGCCTGTCCTTCACCGACGTGTTCGACGTCTACGCCATTCGCATCATCGTCGAGGACGTGGACACCTGTTACCGCTGCCTCGGCATCATGCACAACCTCTACAAGCCGGTGCCCGGGCGTTTCAAGGACTACATCGCCATCCCCAAGGCGAACGGTTACCAGTCGCTGCACACCACGCTGTTCGGCCCGCACGGCATCCCGCTGGAGCTGCAGATTCGCACCGAGGAGATGGACCACGTCGCCGAATCCGGGATCGCGGCGCACTGGCTGTACAAGAGTGGCGGCCGCCACTCGGCCACGGCCCAGGCACGCGCCCGCGAGTGGATGAAGACGGTGCTCGAGATGCAGCAGAGTGCGGGGGACAGCATCGAGTTCTTGGAGAACATCAAGGTCGACCTGTTCCCGGACGAGGTCTACGTGTTCACGCCCAAGGGCGACATCATGGAGCTGCCGCGCGGCGCCACGCCGGTGGACTTCGCCTATGCCGTGCATTCGGACGTGGGCAATTCCTGCGTGGCCGCCAAGATCGACCGCCAGCTCGCGCCGCTGTCCACCCAGCTCGAGAGTGGCCAGGCGGTGGAGGTCATCACCGCACCCAACGCGCGGCCCAACCCGGCCTGGCTGGGCTTCGTGGTGACCGGCAAGGCGCGCGCCAACATCCGCCATCACCTCAAGAGCATGAAGGAAGACGAGGCCGAGGCCCTTGGTCGTCGTCTGCTGGAAAAGTCGCTCATCTCGCTCGGCCACTCGCTGGACGACGTGCCGCTGGAGCGTATGGCGTCGCTGCTGGCCGAGTTCGGTATCGAGGACGTGGAACGCCTCTACGAGGACATTGGTCTGGGGACGCGCATGGCGCCGCTGGTCGCCCGACGTCTGATTGGCGAGGACGAGGGGGGTGACGGCGACAGACGCTCACCGCTGGCCATCAAGGGTACCGAGGGCATGGTGGTGAGTTTCGCCAAGTGCTGTTACCCGATACCGGGCGATCCCATCGTTGGCGTCATGAGCACCGGGCGCGGGATGGTCATCCACCGCGAGGGTTGCGGCAACGTCGCCGAGTTCCGAGACAACCCGGACAAGTGGGTGCCGTTGCAGTGGTCGGATGACATCGACCGCGAGTTCACCGCCTCCGTGCGCGTGCAAAGCGCCAACCAGCGGGGCGTGCTTGCCACGCTGGCCAGCAAGATCGCCAGCATGGACGCCAACATCGAGAACGTCTCCTTCGAGGAGCGCGACTCGACCACCACCACGATCACCTTCATCCTCTCCGTGCGCGACCGCCAGCACCTCGCGCGCATCGTACGCAGCATCCGCAACGCCCCGGCCGTGATGAAGATCGGCCGTACCCGCGGCTGAGCCGCGGACCTCCCGTACGCTTACACCCGCAGCGTAATCCGGTATTCTGCGCTCACGCGAATTCCCGTTTTTCGAATCACAGCAACCTCGAGGAGCATGCCATGGCGCGTGAAATCATCTCCACGGACAAGGCCCCCAGGGCCATCGGTACGTATTCCCAAGCGGTGAAGATCGACAGCACCGTCTACCTGTCCGGCCAGATCCCGCTCATCCCCGAGACCATGGAACTGGTCGAGGGCGATATGGAGTCGCAGATCCGCCGCGTGTTCGACAACCTCTCGGCCGTGGCCGAGGCCGCCGGCGGAAAGCTCGCCGACGTGGCCAAGCTGAACATCTTTCTCACCAACCTCGAGCACTTCCCGCTGGTCAACCAGGTGATGGCCGAGTACTTCGACGAGCCCTACCCGGCACGCGCGGCCATCGGCGTGGCCAGTCTGCCCAAGGGCGCGGGCGTCGAGATGGACGCGATTCTGCACCTCGGCTGAGCAGGGCCCGCGGGTCCGGCGCCCCCCAAAGGTGCGCCGGACCCCTGTCACGAAAACATAAGTAAACGTTCATTTAGATTTAGCGCACCCGTCATACATCCCCCTTAACTTCGGACCCCGTTTCAGGGAGTAAGAGGGCCGGCTGGATCGCCGGCAGCCAACCTTTTCCGATGACTTTTGGGGGATTCAATGATCAAGCTCTTTCCGCGCAACGTACGTCGCGCTGTGTTGTTCTCGTCCGCCGCGGTGCTTTCCGTCGCCGCCCTGGGCATGGCCGGCTGCAACGGCAGCAGCGACGGCGGTACCGACACCGCCTCCGCGCTCACCCGCCTGGCCAGCGTGCAGCTGGGTGCCGAGATCACCGGGATGTTCATGAGCGACGACGGCGACCTGTTCTTCAACGCCCAGCACCCGTCTTCCGGTAACGTGGCGCCGAACGACCTGGCGACCCTGGGTGTGATCACCGGCACCAACATCAACGACCTTCCGGCCACCTTCACCGCCTCGCCCGTGCCGACCACGGACCTCGAGAAGCAGAGTGTCATGACGGCCGTGGGCAGCTACCAGATCCTCGGGCAGGAAGGCCAGACCTTCGGCGGCGCCATCCCGTTCGGGCTGGGTGCCATCGTCGACATCGCCGACACCACCGCGATCCGGTACTCCAACGATCCCGACTTCAACGCCTTCGTGCCCGATTCGGTGACCCCGGGCGCCGGTTACCTCTTCAGCAACTGGGAGGATCGCCCCGGTGGCATGAGCCGTCTGCACATCCAGAAGGATGCGGGTTCGGGTGCCTGGCAGGTGCTCGACGCGATGATGCTCGACTTCTCCACCGTGGACGGCACCTGGGTCAACTGCTTCGGTACCCTGAGCCCCTGGGGCACCCCGCTGACCTCCGAGGAGCTCTACTTCGACGACACCTCGCTGTGGAACGAAGGTGGCGACTCGGGTGTGCAGCGCCTCGCGGCCTACCTCGGTTATCCGACCGACGGCACCGGCGCGTGGCCGAACCCCTACCGCTACGGCTACATCGTCGAAATCACCAACCCCGAGGACGCCTCTCCGGCGCCGGTGAAGCTGACTGCCCTGGGCCGCTACTCGCACGAGAACGGCGTGGTCATGCCCGATAACCGCACCGTGTACCTGAGCGACGACGGTGGCAACGTGGTGTTCTTCAAGTTCGTGGCCGACGTTGCCGGCGATCTGAGCAGCGGTACGCTGTATGCCGCGCAGGTCACCCAAGATGCGGGCGTTACCGATTCCTCCCTGGCGGGCTTCGACATCACCTGGATCGAGCTGGCCAGCGGTGATGCCGCCACCATCGAAACCTGGATCGCCGACTACGATGCCGTCACGGTCGGTGATTACGTTCCGGGTAGCACCAGCTACATCAGCGACGCCGACGTGTGCGCCTGGGCGGAAGACAAGGCCGGTGTGGACCTCGCCTGTGACGCCACCGGTGGCACCTTCGCCGATGACCGCGTCGCGTTCCTCGAGTCCCGCAAGGCCGCCGAGGCCCTGGGTGCGACCGCCGAGTTCAACAAGATGGAAGGCGTGAACATCAACTATGCCGGTGCGGCTGACGGCTCGGTGCCGTACATGTACATGGCCATGTCCGATATCACCGGTGGTATGAGCGATGCGAGCGGTGACATCCAGGTCAGTCAGAACCGCTGCGGTATCGTGTACGAGATGGAGTTCGTGGACGCCGCGGGTGGCAACTACGACGTCGCCCGCATGGAGCCGGTCGTGGCCGGTGGTCCGTTCGATGGCGGTCTCGCCGTGAACCAGTGTTCGGTGGACAACATTTCCAACCCGGACAACCTGCTGGTCATGGACGATGGTCGCGTGATCATCGGTGAAGACACCGGCCGCCATGAAAACAACATGATGTGGGTCTGGAACCCGGCCGCGGCCCAGTAATAGCCGCGAGTCCCAACTCGCACATTAGCTTCAGGATCTTGGGGCGGCTTTGCCGCCCCTCTCTTTTTCAACGTGAGGTGAATCGAGATGTTTAGTCTTGCCTCCAAGCAACGCCGCCTGCCTTACCGTTGGCTTGCCGGTTCCGCCGCCGTGCTCCTGATTGTCACGCTCGTGGCCTGCAACCAGGAAAGTCTTGACGGCGACCTCCGGGCCGAGGGCATCGAGCGCCTTTACAATCCAGAGGCCGTCGTTCCTCCCCAGTGCTACACGCGCACCGAGGGGCACTTCAACCCCTGTTACACCTGTCACCAGACCTACCCTTACGGGGAGCGGGTGAACGTGATGAACGACAGTGGCCTTCAGGCCGAGTACAGCTTTTCCGACACGGCGCTGACCAACCACTGGAGAAACCTGTTCGTCGACCGTACCGCGGCCATCGCGGCCATCAGCGACGAGGACATCGTCGCCTACGTCGACCAGGACAATTACAGTGACCTGGCTGACCGACTGCGCGCGCAGGGTTGGGAGGGTTACATCCCGGATATCGAGAACCTGCACCTTTCGCGCGATGCCTTCGACGCGCAGGGCTTTGCCAGGGACGACAGCGGCTGGGTGGCATTCAACTACAAGCCCCTGCCCAGTACGTTCTGGCCCACCAACGGGTCGACAGATGACGTCATGATCCGTCTCCCGGAGGCGTTCCGGACCGACAACGGCGGACGCCCGTCAAGGCCGGTGTACGAGGCCAACCTGGCCATCCTGGAGGCAGCCATCAAGTCGCTGGACCGCATCGCCACCGTGCCCATCAACGAAGCAGTCATCGGCGTTGACCTCAACGGCGACAACGTGTGGAGCGTGGTTACCGAGATCGAGCGTCCCGACTATTACGTGGGTACGGCAGAGACCGTTGCGGTAACCGATCAGCTGTACCCGGAAGGTACCGAGTTCATCCATACCGTGCGCTACGTGGGCGTGGATCCGGACGGTGATATCTATGTACCCCAGCGCATGAAAGAGCTGCGCTACATGTACAAGATGCGGTTCCTGACCGAAGCGCAGCTCGCATCCATCTATGGAAACGAGCACCAGGAGAAGCTGGAAGGCCTGTTGCCGAACTACGTGAATCTGGGTGACAGAGGCATGGACAACGGCTTCGGCTGGCTGGTGCTCGGGTTTATCGAGGATGAGGAGGGAGCATTGCGGCCGCAGTCGCACGAGGAGCAGCTGTTCTGCATGGGGTGCCACACCACCATCGGTTCCACCATCGACCAGACGTTTTCCTTCGCCCGCAAGATCACCGGTCCCGACGGCTGGGGCTATATCGATCTGCGTGGCATGCAGGATGTACCCAACGTCGGCGAGATCGACGGCGAGATCCTCACCTATTTCAAGCGTGTGGGTGGCGGCAGTGAATTCCGCGAGAACGCGGAGATGCGCGAGCGCTGGTTCAACGAGGACGGCAGCGTCGACGAGGCCGCCGTGGCCGCGGCCGACGTTTACGAGCTGATCACGCCCAACCGCGAGCGGGCCCTGGCGCTGAACAAGGCCTATCTCACGATCGTGCACGACCAGAGCTATGTCCACGGGCGCGACGCCAACCTCGGCGCCGTCGTGAACGTCTACGACGTGGTCGATCCCGAGACCGCGCCGACCCTGCCGCCCGAACACCAGCACGCCTGGGACATCCGGCTGGACTGGTCCGCCTCGAACTGACGGGCACGGTCCCATTCACTGGTATCATGGCCCTCGATACCGTATCGAGGGCCTTTTTTCTTGTCCGCCGCAACCGACGCACCAGCACCGATCACCGACCTCAAGGGCGTCGGTCCCCGGCTCGCCGAGAAGCTCGAGCGCATCGGCGTGCACACGGTGGCGGATCTGCTCTTTCACCTCCCGCTGCGCTACCAGGACCGAACCCGCGTCGTGCCCATCGGCAGCCTGCGTCCGGGGCAGGAGGCCGTGGTGGTGGGCACGGTGGACTACACCGAGGTGGTCCTGCGCCGAAAACGCATGCTGCTCGCGCACCTGTCGGATGGCACCGGCGCCGTCCTGCTGCGCTTCTTTCACTTCAGCCGTGCGCAGCAGGAAGGGCTTGCGCGCGGCGCGCGCATCCTCTGCTTCGGCGAGGCACGCGCCGGCACCAAGGGGCTGGAGATGGTGCACCCGGAGTACCGGCGCCTGTTGCCCGACGAGGACCCCGAGGCCGACGAGGCGCTGACCCCCATCTACCCGACCACCGAGGGCCTGCACCAGATCGGGCTGCGCAAGCTGAGCGACCAGGCCCTGGAGGTCGTGGACGCCCTGCCGGACTTGCTGCCCGAGGCCCTGGTGGACCAGGCCGGGCTGCCGACACTGCACGAGGCCCTGCGCTACGTGCACCGTCCGCCACCCGATGCCAACGTCGCCCAGCTCATGGACGGCACGCACCCGGCCCAGCAGCGTTTGGCCTTCGAGGAGCTGGTAGCGCACAACCTGAGCCTGATCCGGATGCGCGCCCGCGCCGACCGCCAGGCCGCGCCCGTGATCGATGACGGCGAGACGCTGGTGGACCGGTTCCAGGACGCGTTGCCCTTCGACCTCACCGGCGCCCAGCAGCGGGTCATCGACGAGATCCGGCGCGACCTGGCCGCAGGCCACCCCATGCTGCGCCTGGTGCAGGGCGATGTCGGGTCGGGCAAGACCGTGGTCGCGGCGTCGGCCTGCCTGTTCGCCGTGGCCAGTGGCTACCAGGCGGCCGTCATGGCGCCGACCGAGATCCTTGCCGAGCAGCACTACGCCTCCTTCCGGCAGTGGCTGGAGCCCCTGGGTATCGAGGTGGCGTGGTTGTCGGGCAAGCAGAAGGCCGCGGCCCGGCGCGAGATGCAGGCGAAGGTCGAAAGCGGTGCGGCCAAGGTGGTGGTCGGCACCCACGCCCTGTTCCAGGGCGAGGTGGCGTTCGACGACCTGGGGCTCGTGGTGATCGACGAACAGCACCGCTTCGGCGTGCACCAGCGCATGGCCCTGCGCGAGAAGGGGGCGGGCGCGGGTGGTTATCCCCACCAGCTCATCATGACCGCCACCCCCATCCCGCGTACGCTGGCCATGACCGCCTACGCCGATCTCGACTACTCGGTGATCGACGAGCTGCCGCCCGGGCGCACGCCCATCAAGACCGTGGCCGTGGCCGACTCGCGCCGGGACGAGGTGGTGGCACGCGTGGCCGGGGCCTGCGCCCAGGGCCGCCAGGCCTACTGGGTGTGCACCCTCATCGAGGAGTCCGAGGCCCTGCAGTGCCAGGCGGCCGAGGACACCTACGTTCTGCTGGCGGATGCCCTGCCGCAGCTTGCCGTAGGGCTCGTGCACGGACGTATGAAACCGTCGGAGAAGGAGGGCGTGATGCAGCGCTTCAAGGCGGGTGAGATCGATCTGCTAATCGCCACCACCGTGATCGAGGTGGGGGTGGACGTCCCCAACGCCTCGCTGATGGTGATCGAGAACGCCGAGCGGCTGGGTCTGGCCCAGCTGCACCAGCTGCGCGGGCGCGTCGGGCGCGGCACGGCGGAGTCGAGCTGCGTGCTCATGTACCACGCGCCGCTCTCGCAGACCGCGCGCAAGCGCCTCAACGCCATGCGCGAGACCACGGACGGCTTCGAGATCGCGCGCATCGACCTGGAGTTGCGCGGGCCCGGCGAGGTACTCGGCACGCGGCAGACGGGCATGATGCAGTTTCGCATCGCCGACGTGCTGCGTGACCAGCCCCTGTTGCCCGAGGTGCAGCGCACGGCCCAGCGTGTCCTGCGTGAACACCCCGACCAGGTCGACCCGTTGATCCGGCGCTGGGTCGGCGACGCCCTGCAGTACGGGCGGGTTTAGCGGCGGGGCCGCTGTCCGTGGTCGGTTGTCAGTGGTCCGTCGTAAGGGCCCTGTTGCCAAAGCGTATCCATAGCGCGCAGAGACAGCGTGACCCGATCCCGACGTTGCGGGGACAGGAATCGTGAACCCATGCGTCGGCACGTTGAGCGCCTCGCGTCGTTCCCGCGGAGGCGGGCACGATCCGACGTTGGGTTGGTTTGCCACCTTGCCCACGAAGGACACCGAGATTCGGTGTTTCGATTTTCCTCTGTATGCTCTGTGACCTCGGTGGCGCATTGAGATTGTTGCCCATCGCGCTGGATCCCCGCCTCCGCGGGGATGACGATGGCCGGACAACGGACAACGGACAACGGACAACGGACAACGGACAACGGACAACGGACAACGGACAACGGACAACGGACAACGGACAACGGACAAACCCTTGAAGCTTCACCACACCCACCCCTGGGATGTCACGCCCGCCCAGGCGCGCGCCATCCAGGACGAGCTGCGCGGCTACGTCAGCACGGTCGACCGGCTGGGCCCGGTGCGTCATGTCGCGGGCGTGGACGTCGGGTTCGAGGACAAGGGCACGACCACGCGCGCGGCGGTGGCGGTGCTGCGTTACCCGGACCTGGAGCTGGTCGAGCATCACATCGCCCGGGTGCCCACCACGTTTCCGTACGTGCCGGGCCTGCTGTCGTTTCGCGAGATCCCGGCCGTGCTCGAGGCCCTCGCGCAACTCACGATCGTGCCGGATCTCGTCCTCTGCGACGGCCAGGGTCTGGCCCATCCCCGGCGTCTGGGCATCGCCTGCCACCTCGGGGTCCTGCTCGACCGGCCGACCATCGGCGTGGCGAAGTCGCGCCTGATCGGCACGCACGCCGAGGTCCCGCAAACGAAGGGGGGCTGGGTACCGCTGATGGACGGGGAAGAGGTGATCGGGGCGGTCCTGCGTACGCGTACCGGCGTGAAGCCCGTCTACGTCTCGCCCGGACACCGCGTGTCGCTGGAAACGGCCGTCGATTACGTGATGGGCTGCCTGACCCGCTACCGCCTGCCGGAGACCACGCGCTGGGCCGACCGGCTGGCCTCAAACCGCCAGTAACCGCCTCACCAATGCAGCGCGCGCAGGCGCGCCGACTTCTTCACCTGGTGGTCCTGCATGCGCACCAGGATGTCGCCCAGGCTGCGCAGCGCGCGTTCGATGTGCGGCCCCTTGTTCAGCATCACGCACTCGGCGCGGTTCGCCATGGCTGCATCGGTGAGCTCGGGTCGCGAGACACTGCCCTTCTTCACCAGGGTCTCGAGCACCTGGGTCGCCCAGATCACCGGGATGTGGGCCGCCTCGCACACCCAGAGGATCTCTTCCTGCAGCTCGGCCATCCGTTCCGGGCCAACCTCCACTGCGAGGTCGCCTCGCGCGATCATCACGCCGAGCGGGTGGCGGCCGATGGCGGCGAGGATGATGTCCGGCAGGTTGCGCACGGCACGCCGGGTCTCGATCTTGGCGATGATGGGCAGGCCCTCGGCACCCCTTTGCGCCAGCGCCCCGATGAGCATCTCCATGTCCTGCGCGCTCTCGACGAAGGAGAAGCCGACCGCATCGGCGTGTGCCACCACGGCATCGAGATCCTCGAGGTCGCGGGCCGTGAGCGGGCTGTCCTGCATCGGGGTGTTGGGGAAATTGATGCCCTTGTCCGGCCGCAGGCGGCTGCCACCGGGCTTGGCCTGGGTGATGCGCAGGCGGGCCGCGTCCGCGTCCACGCCGACCACCTCGGCACCGATCTGGCCATCATCGAACCACACCGGGTCGCCCGGGCGAAGGCGTCCGAGGTCGAGCCCGCCCAGGCAGCCGATGGTGGCCGGGGCCACCAGCCGCCCGTCGTCGTCATGCCGGGCGGCATGTCCCGGTCGGCCGTCCTGGCGCAGCAGCAGCGGGTCATCCATGCACACCCGAAGCTCTACCGCCTCCCGGGCGAAGCCCTCGAAGTGAAAACTCACGTCGTGGCGGCGGCGCGGCTCGTCGTGCCGTTCCAGCCAGACCCGTGTGCCCGCGTCCAGGTAGGTGGACTGGCCGCAACTTGCCAGCCAGCATCCGTCTTCCACGGCGCGTTCGATGGTGAGAATGCGCTGCTTTTCACGCGTGTCGGCGAAGGCGAGACGATCGCCGACTCGCAGGATGGAGGCGATTGCATCGGGGATCCTGAGGCGAGCATCCGGTTCCGGCTGCAGGTCCACGGGGGCCCCGTTTGCGACTTCGAGCAGGACCGTCGCCGGCCGCCGGATCACGCCTCGCACGTCCCGATGGGGTTTGATGTGCAGCGGGCGCAGAAACGTTTCCAGGGGGCCGCTACGCAGTTTCTGCCCGGCCAGGTCCACGAGAACCGGGCAGCCACGGCCCAGTTCCGCGGCCGCCCGGTGCAGGTTTTCGATCATGCGCAACCGCGCCCCCGCGTCGTCATGGGCGCAGTTGATGCGCGCGCAGTCCATGCCGGCTGTCATCAGCCGGCGCAGGTAACCGGGGTCATCGCCGGCCTGCGGCGGCAAGGTCACCATGATGCGGACCTGACGCCCGGCCCTCGCCGGGCCCAGCACCTCGGCCGTGTTGTGGGCGAGGCGGTCCACCCCCGCTTCGAAGCCCGCCGCCGGGCACGCCGGCTCCGGCACCTGTTCGGTGCGCTGCAAGGCCTGTGAGACGAGGTGAATGATCCGGTCGAGCGTGCCGAGCACGTGGGCCTCGCTGCGCCCGAGCGAAGATAGGCCGTTTCGGGCGAGCGCCTGCTGCAGGGGACGCAGGTCGAAACGGCGCAACGCGAGATAGTGGGCCAGGTTGCAGGCGCTTTCGCGGGATCCGGGACGCAACAGACGCGCGGCATAGGGGCGGAGGCGTTCCACCGACGCGTGATCCAGGTAATCACGCAGCACCAAAAGCTCCGCCAGCAGGGCCTCGAGGTCCTGGGTGGCGTGAGGCGGTTGTTCGGTAGGGTGGGTCATGAACCCCAGTCTTTACCAAGCCTGTATGACGTTTTGATGTCGCCCGCCTCGGTGGAACCCGCCGTGCATGCACCTGTCACATTGTCGGACTAGGCTTTGGGGAAAGGCTGTCGATCGATATGGTCAAACTCAAGCGGGAATCACTCAATCAATCCGCCGGCGAGGTGAACCTTCGCCTGCTGGCCGGCTTCTTCGCCGAGGCCGAAGAGGCCCTGGCGCGTATCCAGCTCGATGGGGACGAAGAGGCGTTGCACGACTTTCGTGTGGCGGTGAGGCGCATGCGCTCCACCGAACGTGCCTACCGCGCCTGCCTGGCGGGCGGGGCCCTGCGCAAGTTCCGCAAGCGCCTGGCCCGCGTGGGAAAGGCCACGGGGTATTCCCGCGATCTCGACGTGCACCTGGCCTGGCTCGAGCACGAGCAGGCCGTTATCCGTTCGCATGAACGCCCCGGTTTCGACTGGCTGTCACAGCGCCTGGCTTCGGCGCGGCAGGCCGAGCGCAAGCGTCTGCGCAAGAAGCTGGGCAAGCACTTCGGCAAGCTCGCCGGCCCGTTTGCCAGGCTCAAGGCGGCCGACCGCCCGGACGGCACCATGACATTTCACGCTGCCGCGGCCGGGCGTATCCAGAAGGCCAGCGACGTGTTGACCCAGGCCCTGCGGGAACTGCCCACGGTTCAAGACGACGCGCGCCTGCACCGGATGCGTATCGACGCCAAGCGGCTGCGTTACCTGGTCGAGCCCTTGCGGGCGCCGCTGCCCCAGGCCGAAACGCTGGTGCGCACCCTCAAGGGTCTGCAGGACCTGCTCGGTGAAATGCACGATCGCCAGACGTTGCTGGCCATGTTGCGCGAGGCCTCGGAGCAGGCGGGCGCCGAGCATTTTCGGCGCCTGGTGGACCTCTCCACGACGGTCGCGCCGGACGACCCGGCCTATGTCGAGGCCCGCGAGCGTGACGAGCGTGCGGGGCTCGTCCGCCTCGCCCGCGAGGCACGGGAGCAGCAGGAGGACATGCTCCTCAAGCTACGGGCCCAGCTCGACTCCGGTCTGGTGGCCGAACTCGAGAGCCAGACCGGCGCGCTTCTCGATGCGTTGGATGGCTGTGCCTGAGGCGCCGACAAACGGGCGTTGCTTGGGGGACAGCCACCGCGGCCGCTGCTAGAATTTGGAGTCGGATCACTGAATAGCAGGGCTGCGCCCGCCCGTCGCCAATGGAAAACGTTCGCCTACCCAGCCTGCCTGCCGGTCTGCTGCCGCCGCTCGAGAGCGCCCAGCAACGCAGCGCGCCGCGCCCGGCCGAGGCCGAGCCGCGGCCGGGCGCGTCAGGTGGCGAGGATCGGGTCACCCTCAGTGCCGAGGGACAGGCGCGGGCGCGCCGTGACGTGGGCGGCGTGGTCGAGACCGTGTCCCTGCCGTCCGACCGACCGGCGTTGCAGGCCTATCGCGAAGAGGCCGGGCGCCCGGTCGAACCGGCGCCGCTGCGCCAGGGCGAGGTCTACGAGGGCGTGTTCCAGCGCCTGACCGAACTCGCGGCGGCCCTCTCACCGCCTCAAACCAACCCCGCCGGGCCCGCTTCCGCGACGGAGCCGGCCACGACGGCCGCGCCGGCCGCCGCACCCACCATCCCGGCTGCCCCCGAAGGCAATGGCGCCGACGCCTACGGCCGTGCGGGACAAGCCGCCCAGACCCTCGGCTCGCGCGTCGACGTCTTCGCCTGAGTCAGTGCCGCAAGTGCGGTTCAGCCCTTCTGATAGGTTCCGATCAGTTCCGCCTGCGCGATGACGTGGTCGATCATGGCCTGGGTGACGTCCAGCTTGGTCATGTCTTCCTTCTCGTCCAGCGGCGTGTCCAGGGCATAGAGCTTGAAGAAGTAGCGGTGCTTGCCGATGGGCGGGCAGGGGCCGCCCCAGGCGTTGTGCTCCCAGTCGTTCAGCCCCACTGCGGCCCCCTGCGGGGTCGGGGTACCGGCCTCGAGCTCCGTGGTATTCGGCGGGATGTTGTACAGCACCCAGTGCACCCAGGTGCGCTGCGGGGCCTTGGGGTCCGGCGCGTCCGGGTCATCGACGATGAGGACGAGGCTCTTGGTGCCCGGCGGGACCTCCTCGAAGCTCAGGGGTGGCGAGCAGTCCTCGCCCTCGCAGGTATAGCGGCTGGGAATCGGCTGGTTGTGTTCGAATGCCGATGAACGAATGCGCATGCCTCCCTCCACGGTCGATGGCGTATCGGCTCACTATAGCCGAAGGCGTGGCCGGTGACAGGCGTCAGCCCCGATCACGTCGTGACCACAGGCTGGCCAGCAGGGCCCCGGAGAGGTTGTGCCAGATGGAGAAGATCGCCCCGGGCAGGGCGGCCGCCGGGCTGAAGAACTTGGCCGCCAGGGCCACGGCAAGCCCCGAGTTCTGCATGCCCACCTCGATGGCCAGCGTGCGTGCGGTGCGCGCGTCCTGGCCGAGGGCGCGGGCGACCAGGTAACCGGCGGCCAGCCCGACCGCGTTGTGCAGGGCCACGGCGATCACCACCGCGGCGCCGAGGGTCCCCAGGCGGTCGGCATTGAGTGCCACCACGATGGCGATGATGAGCACGATGGCCGCGATCGAGAGTGCCGGGAATACCTGTTTGACGGGCTTCAGGCGCGGTCCGAACAGCGTGTTGACCGTCACGCCCAGGGCCACCGGGAGCAGCACGATCTTGGCCACCGACCAGAGCATGGCCAGCGCGGGCACGTCGACCTTCTGCCCGGCGTAGAGCAGGGTGAGCAGCGGCGTGGCGAGGATGGCGAGCAGCGTGGAGACGGTGGTGAGCGTGATGGACAGGGCCACGTCGCCGCGGGCCAGGTAACAGATCACGTTCGAGGCCGTGCCCCCGGGGCTCGCACCCACCAGCACCATGCCCGCGAGCAGGGCCGCGGACAGCCCCAGTGCCTCGCTGATGCCCCAGGCCGCGAGCGGCATGACGAGGAACTGCAGGGCCACGCCCAGCCCGATGATGCCCGGGCGCTTGAGCACCTGGGCAAAGCTTTCCGCGTTCAGCGTCATGCCCATGCCAAACATCACGACGCCGAGCAGCCAGGGGATGGCGGGCTTGAGGCCGGTGAAGGCCGCGGGAAACAGCCAGGCCAGGGCGGAAAACACGACAGCGAGCAGTGGAAACAGGAGGATGGCGCGCATCGTCGTAAACCCTCAGGCGAGGAAGACCTCGCCGCTGTCGACGCGCAGCGCCACCGGGAAGAGGTGCTGCCGCTTGCAGGGCCCGCCGATGCACAGCCCGTCCTCGATGCGAAACAGGGCGGCGTGGGTCGCGCACATGATGTACTCGCCCTCGTCGTCGAGGTACTCGTCCGGTTTCCAGTCCAGCGGGCCACCCGTGTGCGGGCAGCTGTTGCGGTAGCCGTAGACCGCGCTCCCCTTGCGCACGACGAAGATCTCGGTGGGCTCGCCGTCCAGTTCGACCTCGAAGCCCTTCGTGCCGGGGTCGGCCAGGTCGTCCACACGGCAGAGTCGCTCGCCCATCGCCCTCAGGCCTCCAGCTGGTTGATATCCAGCCCGGTAAACCCGTGCTGGCCGACCTTGTGCCCGGCCAGGCGGCAGGCGGCGGTGAGTGCGGCCTCGAGCGTGCGGCCGGCGGCCAGCGCCGCGATCAGGCCGGCGTTGAAGGTGTCGCCCGCGCCGATGGTGTCGATCACCTGTGGCGGTGGGAAGGCGGGGCTGTGAAAACGGTTGCCCGCGCGGTCCTGGGCGTAGGCGCCGTCCTCGCCCCAGCTGCACACCCAGATCGCCTGCGGGGCCTTGTCGTGCCAGGCGGCGAAGAAGTCGGCGGCGGTCTCGAACCCCGCACCGCGCACGAAGGCGCGCGAGAACAGCAGCACGTCGGCATCCGGCAGCAGCGCCTCGATGCCCTCGCGGTGTTTCTCGATCTCGAGCGAGACCGGCTGGTCGGCCAGGCGCTTGCGCGCGCTTTTCAGCATGCGCCCGGTCTCCGCCGGATTACGCCCCTCGAAGTGCAGCCAGTCGCAGGCCTCGAAGGGGATCTCGGCAAAGTGTGCGTAGTCGAGTTCGGGCAGGTCACGGTAGTGCACGATGGTGCGCGAGCCGTTTCGCGCGTTCAGGCAGATGTAGGAGGTGGGCGACTTGCCACCCTCCACGCGCCGGCAGTAGCGCGTGCTCACGCCGTGGTTGGCGAGATCGGCCTCGATGCGGTGGCCGTCGGGTTCGTCGGCGATGACGCCCGCGAAGTCCACGCGGTGGCCGAGCTGGGCCAGCACCGTGGCGGTGTTGGCCGCGTTGCCCCCGCGCGCGATGCGCTGCTCGGTCGCGCGCATCTCCTCGTCTTCCTGCGGGTAGTGTTCCACCACGTTGATGATGTCGAGCGTGGCGATGCCGACGGTGAGGATATGACTCATGATGTCTGTGGTTATACGCGCTGGCGATGACAGGGACGGCGTGGAGACGCTAACCTAACACAGGAACAGAGACGGGTGAGAGGAAGTAAAGATGCCGAAGCGCGCACGTTTTTCGACCGCCACCGAGGCCGAGGCGGTGTTCTACGGATCCATCGAGGCGGGGGATCTGGACATGCTCATGCAGGTCTGGGCTGACGACGACGGTATCATCTGCATCCATCCCGGCGGCGAGCGGCTGGCCGGACGCGAGGCCATCCGGCGTAGCTGGGCCGCGATCCTTGGCAACGCGGCGACGATTCGTTTCGTGCTCACCGATGAGCAGATCACCGGCGATGACGATCTCGTGGTACACAATCTCAAAGAAAACATCGAACTCGACAACGGGTCGCGCGGTGTGATGCTCGCGACCAACATCTACCGACAGGTCGACGGCAGCTGGCAGCTGATCATGCACCACGCCTCGCTCGAACCGCAGCAGGACGAAGACGAGTTCGTCCCGCCGACCTCCGGCACCCTCCACTAAGCGAATCATCCCGACCATGAGCGAGACGGTTTTCGACACCCCCGATGCGGCCGAGGCCGCCTACTATGCCGCCTTCGAGGCGGCCGACCTCGATGCCATGATGGCGGTGTGGGCGGACGACGAGGGCGTGGTCTGCGTGCACCCGGTGGGCGGGCATCACCTGCGCGGCATCAGCGACGTGCTCGAGGGCTGGGTCCACGTGTTCTCGCGCGAGCTGGACATGAAGATCACCCTGAGCGACGTGGTCAAAACCGTGACCGACGACCTGGCCATCCACTCGGGCCTGGAGAACATTGTGCGCACGGGCGATCCGAACGTGAGCGGCGTGGTGGTGTTCACCAACGTCTACCGGCGCTACGCCGACGGCTGGAAGATGGTGCTGCACCACGCCTCGCCCGGCCCGCGCGAGATCACGGTAAAGGCCCCCGAGGGCTTTACGGACGACTACGACGCGAGCCGCCTGCACTGATGGGAACCCGCGGTTGCGTGGCCGCCGGCCACGCGAAGACGGCCGAGGCCGCCGAGATCATCCTGCGCGAGGGCGGCAACGCCTACGACGCGGTCATCGCCGCCATGTTCGCTGCCTGCGTGGCCGAGCCCGTGCTGGCCTCGCTGGGCGGGGGCGGGTTCCTGCTAGCGCAGACCGGGCGTGGCGATACCGGCGTGTTCGACTTCTTCGTGCAGACCCCGCGCAACCGGCCGCAGGACGCGGTCGATTTCTACCCCATTCTCGCCGACTTCGGCACGGCCCAGCAGGAATTCCACATTGGCCTCGGCTCGATCGCCGTGCCCGGCGTGGTGCGCGGGGCCTTCGCCATCCACCGCGAACTGGGCTCCATGCCCATGCGCAAGATCGTCGAGCCGGCCGTGGCCCTGGCACGCGAGGGCGTCACGCTCAATGCACTGCAGGCCTATATCTTCAGCATCGTCACACCCATCTACCAGGCCACTCCTGAGGCGCAGGCGCTGTTCGGCTCGGCGCAGGGCGAGGGGCTGCTCAAGGAAGGGGAGGTCTTCAGAAGCGCGGCCATGGCCGACGCGCTGGAGGTGCTGGCGCTGGAGGGCGAGGACCTCTTCTACCGGGGCGAGATCGCGCAGTCCATCGTGCGCCTGTGCGAGACCGGCGGCGGGCTGCTCACCCGCGAGGACCTGGCCGGCTATGCAGCCGTGCAGCGTCGCCCCATCGAGACGCGCTACCGCGACGCGCAGCTGCACCTCAACGCACCGCCCTCGTCGGGCGGGGTGCTGCTCGCATTCGCGCTCAGGCTCCTGGACAGCCTCACCCCGGCCGAGGCCTTCGGCAGCAGCGCACACCTGCGCCAGCTCATCGAGGTGATGGCGTTGACCCGCCGCGCGCGCATCGAGGCGCACCTCGACCCGGCCGACGCCCGCGCCCTGCTAGATCCCGGCCTGCTCGCACGCTACCGCGACGAACTGCACGGGCGCCCGCGGGCCAACCGTGGCACCACCCACATGAGCGTGGTCGACGGGCAGCACAACATCGCTACGCTCACGCTCTCCAACGGCGAGGGCTGCGGCACGCTCATCCCGCACACCGGCATCATGCTCAACAACATGCTGGGCGAGGAGGACCTCAACCCGCAGGGCTTCCATCGCTGGCCGCCGAATACGCGCATGACCTCGATGATGACGCCCATGGTGCTGCGCCTGGCCGACGACCGGCGCATCGCCCTGGGCTCGGGCGGCTCCAACCGCATCCGCAGCGCGCTGATGCAGACCACGGTGAACCTGGTCGACTTCGGCATGTACCTGGAAGAAGCCGTCAGCGCCCCGCGCGTGCACCTCGAGGGCGAGCACCTGAGCATCGAGGGCGGCTTCCGTCACGAGTCGATCGAACCGTTGTTCGATGACTACCCGGAACACCACCTGTGGGACGACCTCAACCTGTTCTTCGGTGGCGTGCATGCCGTGGTCGACGACCACGGGAGCCTGCGGGGCATGGGGGACCCACGACGGGGCGGGGTGAGTATCGAGATCTAGGCCTTACTGCAGCCGTGTGACCGGGCGCTCCAGCAGTGCATCATCGAAGGCCGCGTCGATGGCCCGGATCAGCTTGGCCAGTTCCGCGTATCCGTCCTGCGGCGCGCCGTCCTGCTGGTATTCCAGTCGCACCGGGCCGAGCGCGTTGACCAGCGTGGCGCGCTCCACCACTGCATCACTCGAGGCCAGTGCACACCAGTCGATGAGCACCTTGATCAGGCGACCATACTGCTCATCCGGATGTGTTCCCTGTTGTACCGCGTCGAAGGTCTCCACCGGGTTGCCGGCGAGCACTCGGTGGTCGCAGTAGGGGTGAATGCGAAGCAGGAACTCGGCGAAGGTCATTGGTTTGTCGGTTGTCAGTTGTCAGTTGATCGTTGCGCCGCGTCATTGTGATTGAAATGGCGGGCCAGGGTCTCCCGGTGGTGGATGACGAACAGGGCAAGCAGGATGGTGGGGATGCCGAGACCCGTGGTGTAGAGGAAGAAGAAGAAATAGCCCTGCGCGTCGACCACGATGCCGGAGAAGCCGCTGATGATCTTGGCGGGCAGGGTCATGAGCGAGCTGAACAGGGCGTACTGGGTGGCCGTGTAGGCGCGGTTGGTGAGGCTCGAGAGGTAGGCGATGAAGGCCGAGGTGGCGAAGCCCGCGCCGAGGTTGTCCGCGCTGATGACCACGCCGAGCATCAGGAGCGTGGGCTCGGAGACGGCGAGCAGCGAGAACAGCAGGTTGGTCGCCGCCACCAGGATGGCGCCGACGAACAGCGGCCACAGCACGCCGAAGCGGGCGACGGCCAGGCCGCCGAGCAGGGCGCCGAGAATCGTCATGGCGAAGCCGAAGACCTTGGCGATGCTCGCGATCTGGTCGAGCGTGTAGCCCATGTCGATGTAGAAGGGGTTGGCCATCGCCCCCATGCTGATGTCGCTGATGCGATAGATGGCGATGAGCAGCAGGATGGCCGCGCCGTACCAGCCGGTGCGCTGGAAGAACTCGACGAACGGGCTGACCACGGCATGGGCGAACCAGGTGGCGAGGCGTTTCGCCATGCCGTCCTGCATGCCGTCGATGTGCAGGCCGCGGGTGAGGTTCGTTTCCAGTTCGCCGACGCGGTCCGTGCGCTGGTGTTCGGGCTCGCGGATGGCCAGCGTGGTCAGGATGCCGATGCTCATGAGCGCGGCCATGACCAGGTAGCTCGCGGACCAGGAGACGTACTCGGCGAGATACAACGCACCGGCTCCCGAGGCGAGCGTGGCGACGCGGTAGCCGAACACGTAGGTGGCCGCCATTGCCCCCTGATACTCGTCGGCGACGGCCTCGATGCGGTAGGCGTCGATGGTGATGTCCTGGGTGGCCGAGCAGAAGGCGATGAACAGCGCGATCAGGGCGAACAGGGTGAGGTTGTCCTGCGGGCCTGTCACGGCCAGCAGGGCCAGGCCGCCGACGATACCGAGCTGCGCGGCCAGCATCCAGCCGCGGCGCTGGCCCAGCAGTCTCGACAGCAACGGGAAACGGATGCGATCGACGACCGGGGCCCAGAACACCTTGATGGAATAGGTGATGCCGATCCAGCTGAAGAAGCCGATGATGCTGCGCTCGATGTCGGCCTGCGCGAGCCAGGCGGTGAGCGTGGAGAAGACCAGCAGGAAGGGCAGGCCCGCCGAGAAGCCGAGGAAGTTCATGGCCACGACGCGCGGCCGGGTGTAGACGCGCAGCGCCTCGCCCCAGTTGCGCGCGCGCGCCGGGACGCCGGTGTCGTGGGTGGGCGGGTTCGGTGCTGGCATAATGATCGGCAAGCTTACCAGAAGTGGCTGTGAGCCGACCGGCCTGCGCACCGGTCCACGCGCATTACGATCATGCACCCCCGGGAGCGGGAATGGATACCGTCAACCAGCTGATACTCGTCGCCGCGGGCCTGCTGCTGATCAGCATCCTGCTGAGCGTGCCCTCACGCCGCGTGGGCATGCCGCTGTTGCTGGTCTTCCTGGCCCTGGGGATGCTGGCCGGGGAGGACGGCCCGGGCGCGATACGCTTCGACAACTACCAGGCCGCCTACCTGGTGGGCTCGGTGGCCCTGGCCATCATCCTGTTCGACGGGGGGCTGGGGACGCGCGCGGCGAGCTTTCGCGTCGGCCTGCGGCCGGCCCTCGCCCTGGCCACGGTGGGTGTGCTGGTGACCGCTGGTGTCACCGGCCTGATCGCCACGCTCGTGTTCGATCTCAACTGGCTGCAGGGCCTGCTGCTGGGCGCGATCGTCGGTTCCACCGACGCGGCCGCCGTGTTCGGTCTGCTCCATGCCCAGGGGCTGAGGCTCAAGGAGCGCGTCAGTGCCACGCTGGAGATCGAATCCGGGGCCAACGACCCGATGGCCATCTTCCTTACCGTGGCGCTGGTCGAGCTGCTGGCGGCGGGGGCCACCCGCCTCGATGCCGGCGTGCTGGTCACGTTGGTGCAGCAAATGGGACTGGGTCTGGTGGTGGGGTATGTCGGCGGTCGCCTGCTGGTCTATGTGATCAATCGCCTGCCGCTGGCGACCAGCCTCTACCCGCTGCTCGCGCTGGCGGGCGCATTGGTGATCTTTTCCGGCACCCTCAACATCGGTGGCAGCGGGTTTCTTGCCGTCTATATCGCCGGCCTCGTGCTCGGCAACCGGCCGTTGCAGGCGAACCTCGGCATCCAGCGGTTTCACGACGGCATCGCCTGGCTGGTGCAGATCGCCATGTTCCTGATGCTCGGGCTGCTCGTTACGCCGAGCTCGCTGCTCTCCGTGGCATTTCCCGCCCTGGGCGTGGCGCTCGCGCTCATCTTCGTGGCCCGCCCGCTGGCCGTGCTGCTGTCCCTGCTGCCGTTCGGATTCCCGCTGCGTGAACAGGTCTTCATCGGCTGGGTGGGGCTGCGCGGCGCGGTGCCGGTCATCCTGGCGCTGTTCCCCCTGCTGGCCGGCCTGCCCAATGCCCAGCTCTACTTCGACGTGGCCTTCTTCGTGGTCCTCGTCTCGCTGCTCCTGCAGGGCTGGACGCTGGCGCCGCTGGCCCGTGGGCTGGGTCTGGAGGTGCCCGCCACGCCAGGCTGGCAGCGCCGACTGGAACTCGACCTCCCCGGCCAGATCGATTACGAGATGGTGGTGTACATGCTCTCGGAGGGGAGCCCCGCGCTCGGCCGGGTACCGGCGTCGTTGCACCTGCCGGCAGGCACCGGGGTGGCCGGGCTGATCCGCAGTGGTCGGGTCATTTCCGGCTGCGAGGCGGAGATGCTGGAGGCCGGCGACCAGTTGCTGCTGCTCGCACACGGGGAGGACATCGAGGAGCTCGACCGCCTGCTCGCGGCGAGCCCTGCGCCCGAGCACCTGCGCGAGGTCCGTTTTTTCGGCGAATTCGTGCTCGACGGCGAGGCCGTGCTCGGTGCGGTCGGCGATATCTACGGGGTCGAGGTCCCGGAGACGATGCGGTCGACCTCGCTGGCCGACTACCTGGCCAGTGCCTTTCGCAGGCACCCGGTGGTGGGCGACCGGCTGCCGTTTGGCAGCGTGGAGCTGGTGGTGCGGGAGATGAGCGGCGAACGCATCACCCGCGTGGGCTTGAAGCTCGCGCGCTGAGGCGCCCTGCCGGTTCGGCCGTCTGCGACCCGGCGGGACTCAGAGGGTCCAGTCGTAGTCCATGATGAGCGGGGCGTGGTCGGAGAAGCGCTCGTCCTTGTAGATGGACGCCGACTGCACCTTGTCACGCAGGCCGGGACTCACGACCTGGTAGTCGATGCGCCAGCCCACGTTCTTGGCCCAGGCCTGGCCGCGGTTGGACCACCAGGTGTACTGGTCGGCCTCCTGGTTGACCACGCGGAAGGCGTCGACGAAACCGGCCTGGTCGAAGAGCTCGTCCATCCACGCGCGCTCGTGCGGCAGGAAGCCGGAGTTCTTCTGGTTGCCCTTCCAGTTCTTCAGGTCGATTTCCTTGTGGGCGATGTTCCAGTCGCCGCAGATCACGTACTCCCGGCGCTTGCGGCGCAGGCCCTTCATGTAGTCCATGAAATAGGCCATGTAGCGTTCCTTGGATTCCTGGCGGTGATCGCCGGAAGAGCCCGACGGCGCGTACAGCGAGCACACCGAGAGCTTGCCGAAGCGCGCCTCGATGAAGCGGCCCTCGTTGTCGAACTCCTCGGCGCCCATGCCCGTGACGACCTCGTCCGGCTCCTGCTTCGCGTAAATGGCCACGCCGCTGTAGCCCTTCTTCACCGCGTCGAAGTAGTAGCAGTAGTAGCCCTGGGGCCAGAAGGCCTCGTCGGTGAGCTGGTGCTCCTGGGCCTTGGTTTCCTGGATGCAGATGACGTCCGCGTCCTGGCCCGGCAGCCAGTCGAAAAAGCCCTTGCGCGCGGCGGCGCGGATACCGTTGACGTTGACGGAGATGATACGCATGCGAGTCGGGGTCCGGGTGCTATGTGGGGGAAAGGCTGGGAGGGTATCGGCGGCAGTCCACCCTGTCAAAACGCCTACATGGTGGGCGTCGCCCCCTGCGGTGCGTTCACCTCGGGCTTTTCCGCCTTGCCGTTGGCCTCCGGGTTGAGCAGATAGAGCAGGGTCCAGCCCGTGGTGGGGCGGATCTCGTCCTCGGCCGTGAACACGCGCAGATGCCCCTTGGGGGTGACGGCGAACAGCGGCGTGACCTTCTTCTTGTACTTGGCCCGGAAGTCTTCCCAGGTGAAGCTGGCCGTGATCTTGGTGGTGCGCACCTCGGCGCCCTGGCTGATCAGGCTGGCGAGCTTGGTGTAGGTGACGTCCTTGCCAAACAGGGTGCGCCCGGTGCGGTCCGGCGTGCCCTTGGAGACACCGCCTTCCTTCTCGCCGCGGCTCGGCAGGGTGAAGATCTCGTTGGCGCCGAACTCCGACTTGAACCGGATGGAGGCGAGGGCGTTGAGGTCCCCCTGCGGGGAGAGCCCGAACAGCTTGCCCAGGCCCACGAGGTCGAGGTGGCGGTCCGCGTGCTGCGAGGTGGGGTTGCCGTAGAAGGTCTTGAGACCGTCCATGCGCGCGGCGCGGATGTTGTCCCAGTAGCTGTCGGTGACCACGATGCGGTATCCGGCCTTGTTCAAGGCCCGGGCAATGGCGCGGGCCACGGGGTTGGCCCCGACAATGAGCATGCCGCGCGGCTCGGGTTCGGAGACGCCGAGCATCCGGGCGAGGAACCCGGCCGTGGCGCCCTGCAGCACCACGGTCCCCAGGATCATCATGAAGGTGAGCGGCACCAGCAGCTCGGCCCCCTCGTAGCCCTGGCTTTCCAGGCGCAGCGCGAACAGCGCCGAGATGGCGGCCGCCACGATGCCGCGCGGGGCGATCCATGCGAGCAGCGCCCGTTCCCGCCAGTCGAGCGTGGAGCCGTAGGTCGAGATGAGCACCTTCACCGGGCGTGCGACGAACTGCAGCACCAGGAACACGAGCAGGGCCGGGATCCCGAGCAGGGCGAGCTGCTCGAACTCGATGCGGGCGGCGAGGATGATGAACAGCGCCGAGATCAACAGGATGCTCAGGCTTTCCTTGAAGTCGAGGATGTCGTCCACCGGTACACCGCGCATGTTGGCCAGCCAGATGCCCATGATGGTGACGGTGAGCAACCCCGATTCCTCCTGCACCACGTTGGAGACGGCGAACACGGCGAACACCACGCTCAGGGTGGCCACGTTGTGCAGGTATGCCGGCAGCCAATGGCGGCGCAGCAGCACGCCGAGCACGTAGCCGCCGGCCACGCCGAGCACGCTGCCGATGGCAAGAATGCGACCGAAGGCGCCGAGGGTATGACTCAGCGCACCGCTTTCGCCGGCGACGATGAACTCGAACACCAGCACCGCGAGCAGGGCGCCCAGCGGGTCGATGACGATGCCCTCCCAGCGCAGGATGCTGGCGACGTGGGCCGTCGGGCGCACGGTGCGCAGCATGGGCATGATCACCGTGGGGCCGGTGACCACCATGATGGCGCCGAACAGCAGCGCGAGCTCCCAGCTGAAACCCACCAGGAAGTGGCTGGCGGCCCCGATGATGGCCCAGGTGGTGAGCATGCCGATCGAGACCATGTTGCGCACCACGCGCTCCAGCCCCCGGATCTCGTCGAAACGCAGCGTGAGCGAGCCCTCGAACAGGATCAGCGCCACCGACAGGGAGACGAAGGGGAACAGGAGGTCGCCGAGGAGCGCGTCGGGGTCGAGGAGTCCCAGGGTCGGACCGAGCAGCAGCCCGGTGACCAGCAGCATGAGGATTGCGGGCAGCTTCACCCACCAGGCAAACCACTGGCAGAGGATGGCGACGAAACCGATCAGGGCGACGGCGACGACGGGATCGTGAAGCATGGGGGCCTGGGCTCCTTGAGGCGCACGAAGGATTGAATGCGGCGTCCTGCCGGGATGATGACCGGCAGGACGCCGGGGCTCGAACCGTTCAGGCTACACGCAGCCGTACGATTATCAAAAAGAAATTGGCGCCCGGGTGGTTACGTGTCGTGCCGGGCGTTGGCTGCGGCCTCCGGGTGCACGAGGTACATGACGCTCCAGCCGCTCTCGGGCACCAGCGCCACCTCGGCCGTGAACACCCGCAGCGTACCCTTGGGCGTGATGGCAAACAGCGGCGTGACGTCCTTGTCGTAGTAATCGCAGAAGTCCTGGTAGCCGAAGGCCTCGCTCAGGTGGGTGGTGTGCACTTCCGCGCCCTGGCCGACGAGGCTGGCAAGACGTGCGTAGGTGCTCTCCCGGTCGAACAGTGTCCACCCCTTGCGCTCGGGCGTGCCCTTGGGTGCCTGGCCGTGCTGCTCACCGCGGCTGGCGAGGGTATAGATCGCGTCGATGCCGAAGTCCGGCCTGAAGCGCAGGCTGGCCAGGGCATTGAGTTCGGCCAGCGGTGACAGTCCCAGCAGTTTGCCCAGACCGGTCAGGTCGAGATGGCGGTCGGCGTGCGGGGACATCGGGTTGCCGTAGTAGGTCGTCAGCCCCTGCATGCGCGCGGCCTGGATGTGGGGCCAGTAGTTGTCCGTGAGCACGACGCGGTAGCCGGCCTTCTGCAGCGCGCCCGCGATCAGGCGCGCGACGGGGTTGGCGCCGACGATGAGCAGGCCCTGGGGTTCCGGCTCGAAGACGCCGAGTGCCCGTGCCATCGGACGTGCCGTGGCGCTTTGCAGGACCACGGTGCCCATGATCATCATGAAGGTCAGCGGCAGCAGCAGATCTGCGCCCGCCAGGCCCTGGTCTTCCACCCGGAACGCGAACAGCGCGGAGATGGCGGCGGCGACGATGCCGCGGGGCGCGATCCAGGCCAGCAGCGCACGCTCGCGCCAGCTCAGTGTCGATCCCCAGGTCGACACCAGCACCTTGACCGGGCGGGCGACGAACTGCAGCACCAGGAACACCAGCAGGGCGGGGGCGCCCAGCATCAGAAGCTGCCCGAAGTCCATGCGCGCGGCGAGCAGGATGAACAGCACCGAGACCAGCAGGGTACTGAGGCTCTCCCTGCAGTCGAGGATATCCTCCACCGGCACGCCGCGCATGTTGGCCAGCCAGATCCCCATGATGGTCACGGTGAGCAGCCCGGATTCCGGCTGCACGAAGTTGGAGAGGGTGAACACCAGGAACACCGTGCTGAGCGAGGCGAGGTTGTGCAGGTACTCGGGAATCCAGCGCTGGCGCAGCGCCTCCCCGAGGGCATACCCGCCACCCACGCCCACTGCAATGCCGATGATGAGCATGTGCATGAAGTTGGCTGCCGTCGGGGCCAGGCCGCCGTTCTCGCCGGCCACGATGAGTTCGAAGACCAGCACCGCGAGCAACGCCCCCAGCGGGTCGATGATGATCCCCTCCCAGCGCAGGATGCGGCCGACGTGCGCCGTGGGCCGCACGGTGCGCAGCATCGGGACGATCACGGTTGGACCGGTGACGACCATGATGGCACCGAACAGCATGGCGACCCGCCAGTCGAACCCCATCAGGAAGTGGCTCGCGGTGCCGACGATCACCCAGGTCACGAGCATGCCCACGGACACCATGTTCCGCACCACGCGCTCCAGCCCGCGAATCTCGTCGAAGCGCAGGGTGATGGCACCCTCGTACAGGATGAAGGCGACGGAGAGCGACACCAGGGGATACAGGAGGTCGCCGAGCAGGGCGTCGGGGTCGAGGATCCCGAGGCCGGGACCCAGGGCCAGGCCGCCCAGCAGGAGGATCAGGATGGCGGGCAGCCTGATGCGCCAGGCCACCCACTGAGAGAGGATGGCAACGATGCCGATCAGGGTGATGCTGACGACGGGGTCGTTCATGGAAAAGGCGCCTGGGCTCCGGGGCTGTGCATGCTGTTACAATAGCGGCCCCGGCAGGAAGCCGCTCCGCCTTTCAGCTTCTTATTCGAATCAGGCCATACGCAGATGAAAGACTACCAAAAAGAATTTCTCGGTTTCGCCATCGATCAGGGCGTGTTGCGCTTCGGCGAATTCACCCTCAAGTCCGGGCGCACCAGCCCGTACTTCTTCAACGCCGGCCTGTTCAACACGGGCGGCGCACTCGCCCGCCTCGGGCGCTACTACGCCCAGGCCATCGTGGATGCCGGTATCGAGTTCGACATGATCTTCGGCCCGGCCTACAAGGGCATCCCGCTGGCGGCGGCCACGGCCATCGCGTTGTCCGACCACCACGGCCGCGACGTGCCCTACTGCTTCAACCGCAAGGAGGCGAAGGACCACGGCGAGGGCGGCAACCTCGTCGGCGCCCCGCTTGAGGGCCGCGTGCTGATCGTCGACGACGTGATCACGGCGGGCACCGCGATTCGCGAATCGGTGGACATCATTCAGGCCGCGGGGGCCACCCCGGCTGGCGTGCTGATCTCGCTCAACCGCCAGGAGCGCGGCCGTGGCGAGCTCTCCGCCATCCAGGAAGTGGAGCGCGACTACGGTCTGTCGGTGGCGAGCATCGTGGACCTGGCCGACCTGCTGGCGTTCATCAAGGACCAGCCGGGCGAGCTGGCCGCCTACGTCGACAAGGTCGAGGCCTACCGCGCCGAGTACGGCGTCTGAGGCCTTCCAAAGAGCCGGTCCGCGAACCGCGGGCCGGCCCTCAGCCGATGATGAGCTTGGCGCCCACCGCCAGCGTGACGATCTCGAAACCGCGCTTGATCCAGCGGTTGCCCTTCTTGATCGCGAGGTGTGCGCCCAGGTAGCCGCCGATCAGCGAGCCCAGCAGCAGGGCCGGCAGCCAGTCCCAGGCGATGTCGCCGAGGAACCCGAGCGTGAGTGCGCCCGTGCCGTTCCAGAACAGCCCCACCAGGATCAGCGTGTAGGTTACCGCGCCGCGGTAATCCAGCCCGAACCAGCCCACCAGCCAGAGCGTGACGAACAGGCCCGTGCCCGAGGTCAGTGAGCCGTTGAGCGCGCCAATCAGGAACAGAACGCTACCGCCTATCAGAAAACCACTGAGATTCCGGTGCCTTGGCGTGGCGTCCTGCCCTAGACTGGGACGCAGTACCGAGTAGACACCCAGTGCCGTGGTGAGTACGCCCAGCGCGATCTCCGCCACGCGGTCCGGCACCGACAGGATGATGCTGGCGCCCAGCACCACGCCGGGCAGGCCGCAGGCGAGGATGAATGCGGCGAAGCGCCAGTCGATGCCCTGCTCGCGCTGGTGGCGGAGGGTGGCGCCGAGCCCCAGGGCGACGCTCGCGACCTTGTGGGTGGCCAGGGCAACGGAAAAGGGCAGGCCCAGAAAGATCAGGGCCGGCAGCTGGATGAGCCCCGCGCCCCCGCCCGAGAAGGCGGAAAACAGGTTCGCGACCAGCGAGATGACGAACAGCCAGAGTTGTTGAACAAGATCCAAGAGCGCGGCCCCGTGGGTGTTCACATGGGATTCAGTCGGGCCGCCTAATCTGCTCCATAACGATACGAACTGCAACGAAAGTCAGGAGAATTCACGTGAAGCACAGCCTCGGAATCGCCATGGTGGTCGCCGGTCTGCTCCTCAGCAGCACCAGCTGGGGTGCGATGTACCGCTGGGTGGACGAGGAGGGCAACGTGCATTACAGCGACAAGCTCCCGCCCGAGGCCATTCAGCGTGACCGCGAGGTGCTCGACGAGCAGGGCCGTCGTGTGGAGGTGCAGCCGGCGCCCAAGACCGCGGCACAAAAGGCCGAGGAGGAGCGCCAGCGCCAGGAGGTCCTGGCCGAGCAGCGCCTCAAGGCCGAGGAAGAGCGCAAGGACCGGGTCCTGCTGCAGATGTTCACCACCGTGGAGGAGATCGAGATCGCGCGCGACGACCGCCTCGCGCAGATCGAGGCGCAGATTGCGCTCGCCGAGTCCAAACTCGAGCGCCTGCGCAGCGAGCACACCACGCTCAAGCAGCGCATCGAGAACATCGATGGGCAGGGCAAGCCCGTTCCGCCGCAGTTGCAGGAAAACTTCGAGGTCACCAAGCAGTCGCTGATGGACAACGAGCGCTTCCTCCAGGAGCGCAAGGCCGAACACCAGCAACTGGAGGAGAAGTTCGCCGCCGATATCGAGCGCTTCAAGGAGCTCAAGGCGGAAAAGGCGGCGGAGGACGCCGCCCGGTAGTCCGAGCCGGCCGCGGCTAGCCGCGGATCAGCGTGCCGACACCCTTGTCGGTCAGCAGTTCGAGCAGCACCGCGTGTTCCACGCGCCCATCGATGATGTGGGCCGTTTTCACCCCCGACGCCACGGCATCCAGCGCGCACTGGATCTTCGGCAGCATGCCGCCGTGGATGGTGCCGTCACCGATCAGGCCTTCCACGTCCTGTGACGACAGCCCCGTGAGCAGCTGGCCCTGCTTGTCCAGCACACCCGGCGTGTTGGTGAGCAGCATCAGCTTTTCCGCGCCCAGCACCGAGGCCAGCTTGCCGGCCACGAGGTCCGCGTTGATGTTGTAGGAGGTGCCGTCCTCGCCCACGCCGATGGGGGCGACCACCGGGATGAAGTCGCCGTGATCGAGCATGTGCACGATGCCCGGGTCGATGGAGGCGACCTCGCCGACGTGGCCGAGGTCGATGATCTCGGGTTCTTCCAGCTCCGGCGTCTTGCGCGTGATCTTGAGCTGGCGCGCGCGGATCAGGCCGCCGTCCTTGCCGGTGAGCCCGACCGCGCGGCCCCCGATCTGGTTGATCAGGTTGACGATCTCCTTGTTCACCAGCCCGCCCAGCACCATCTGCACCACGTCCATGGTCTCCCGGTCCGTGACGCGCATCCCCTCGACGAAGCGGGTCTCCTTGCCGAGCTGTTCCAGCAGCTTGCCGATCTGCGGACCGCCGCCATGTACGATTACCGGGTTGATGCCCACCTGCTTCAGGAGCACCACGTCGCGTGCAAAGCTGCGTTTGAGGTCCTCGTCCACCATCGCGTTGCCGCCGTACTTGATGACGACGGTCTTGTCGGCGAAGCGCTGGATATAGGGCAGGGCTTCGATCAGGACCTTGGCGATGTTGTGCGCGTTGTTCTGGTTCATGGGTCGATTCGGCTGTGGGTCGATGCGTTCGCGGTGGAAAACGCCTAAGTATACGGGATCGGGGCGCCGCGTCAGAACGGCAGCTCGAGGGTCGGGTCGACGGCGTGCAGCTTGTCGCGGAACAGCGTCTGGATGTCGGCCAGCCTGTCGGCATCGTCGGCCTCGAACCGCAGCGTCAGGCTCGGCGTGGTGTTGGAGGCGCGCACCAGGCCCCAGCCGCCCGGGAACTCGGCGCGTATGCCGTCGATGAGCGTGATGTTCGCGTCGGGAAAGGCGACATCCTCGGTGAGGTGGCGCATGAACTCGTGCTGGGCGCCTTCGCGTTCGAACTGCACCTGCAACTCGGGGGTGGCCACGCCACCGGGAAGCGCGTCGAACTGCCCGCTTGCCGGCCCGCCGGTGGCCGCAATGACCTGCAGCAGTCGCACGCTGGCGTAGATCGCATCATCGAAGCCGTACCAGTCCTCGCGGAAGAACAGGTGGCCGCTCATCTCGCCGCCCAGCAGCGCCCGCGGTTCCTGGGTCATCTTCGCGCGCAGGAAGGAGTGGCCGCTCTTCCACATCAGCGGCTCGCCGTCGTGCGCGCGGATCACGTCCGCGAGATGGCTTGAACACTTGATGTCGTAGACGATCATCGCACCCGGCTTGCGTTCCAGCAGGTCGATGGCCAGGCGCATCAGCAGCCGGTCGGGCCAGACGATCTCCCCGCGCTCGTCGACCACGCCGAGGCGGTCGCCGTCGCCGTCAAGCGCGATGCCCAGGTCGCAGCCCTGGCGGCGCACCGTGTCGATCAGGCTTGCCAGGTTCTCCGGCCGGGAGGGGTCCGGGTGGTGATTCGGGAAGCGCCCGTCCACCTCGCAGAAGCACTCGATGACCTCGCAGCCGACGCGCCGCAGGATCTCCGGCGCCACCTTGCCGGCGATGCCGTTGCCGCAGTCCAGGGCCACCTTGAGACGGCGCGGCAGCTGCCGGCCGGTGGTGACCCGGTTGATGTAGGCGGGCACCACCTCGGCGTGGCGCAGACTGCCTGTGCCGCGCACGAAGTAACGCTCGGCGATGCGCGCGCGCAGGTGCTGGATGCCGTCGCCGCAGAGTGCGCGGCCGGCCAGCGTGAACTTGAAACCGTTGTAGCCGGCGGGATTGTGGCTGCCCGTGACCATCACGCCGGTGCCGGTGCCCAGGTGCTCGAGGGCAAAGGACAGCACCGGGGTCGGCACCTCGCCGATGTCGATGACGTCCAGCCCGCTCTGGCGCAGCCCGTCGGTGAGCGCCGCCACCAGGGCGCGGCTCGAGGGCCGCGCGTCGCGGCCCACCACCACTTCCGGAAATCCGCGGGCGTGCACTTCGCTGCCGAAGGCGCGGCCGAGCAGTGTGGCGATCTCGGGGGTGAGCGTCTTGCCCACGATGCCGCGCACGTCGTAGGCGCGAAAGATCGAAGGGGGGACGGCCTGGTTCATGCGGGGCTGCGGGCCGGTCGTCCTAGTGGCGCCCCGAGGAGCCGAAACCGCCCTCGCCGCGCTCGCTCGCGTGGAATTCGTCCACGATCTCGAGGTCGGCCTGGATCACGGGTACGAACACGAGCTGTGCCAGGCGCTCGCCCGGGTTCAGGGTGAAGGCCTCCCGGCCGCGGTTCCAGCAGGAGACGAAGAGCTGCCCCTGGTAATCCGAGTCGATCAGGCCGACCAGGTTGCCGAGCACGATGCCGTGCTTATGGCCGAGGCCCGAGCGCGGCAGGATCGTGGCCGCCAGGCCGGGGTCGCCGATGTGGATGGCGATGCCCGTGGGCACGAGGTGGGTATCGCCCGGGTTGAGGGTCACCGCCTCGTCGAGGCAGGCGCGCAGGTCCATGCCGGCCGAGCCGGGGGTGGCATAGGCGGGCAGGGGGAATTCGGTGCCGATGCGGGCGTCGAGGATCTTGACTTCTACCTTGTGCATGGAGGCCTGTCTGGTGATGGTCGAGCAGTAATGGCGCCCGGCGGGCGGTGTTGCGGCCATTGTTGCCCCGCAGGACGGGAAAATCCAGCCTCAGGGCGAGGTCTTGCGCTTCAGCGGCACGACGCGCCCGGCCGTGTCCAGACGAGCGGCGATGAGCTCGACGAGTTCACGCGCCAGCTGTGACTTGCTCGCCCGCGGGAGCGAGGCCTGACCGTCCGGCCAGAGCACCTCCAGGGCGTTGTCTTCGGCGTCGAACCCCTGGCCGGCTCCCACCCGGTTGGCCGCGATCATGTCCAGGCGCTTGCGCTTGAGCTTTTCGCGGGCGTGCTCGACGAGGTTTTCGGTCTCGGCCGCAAAGCCCACGACGAACGGACGCGGCTCCAGTGCCGCGACGTCCGCGAGGATGTCCGGATTGCGCACCAGGCGGAGTTCGAGTTGCTCGGCCTGTTTCTTGATCTTGTGTTCGGCGGCCTCGGCCACGCGGTAATCGGCCACGGCCGCCGTGCCGATGAAAATGTCGGCATCGGCCAGATGGGCCATTACGGCCGAGTGCATCTCGCCCGCCGTTTCCACCGACAGGCGCGTCACGCGTTCCGGGGCGGGCAGGGCCACCGGTCCGCTGACCAGCAGCACCTCGGCGCCCGCCTCCGCCGCCGCCTCGGCCAGCGCGTAGCCCATGCGTCCCGAGCTGCGGTTGGTGATAAAGCGCACCGGGTCGATGGGCTCGCGCGTCGGGCCGGCCGTGATCACCACCTTGCGCCCGGCGAACTGCCCGGTGTCGAAGAGTCCGCCCGTCGCCACGACCAGATCCGCGGGCTCGAGCATGCGGCCCTCGCCGATCTCGCCACAGGCCATCTCGCCGGCCGCCGGGCCGAAGACCTTCACACCGCGTTCCTGCAGGGTGTCCAGGTTGGCCTGCGTCGCCGTGTGCGCCCACATCTGCGCGTTCATCGCCGGGGCGATCGCCAGCGGCGCGCGGGTGGCCAGGCACAGCGTCGACAGGAGGTCCCTGGCCTCACCCCGGGCGAGCGTGGCCATGAAATCGGCCGTGCACGGTGCGACCACCACGGCATCGGCCCAGCGCGCCAGCTCGATATGGCCCATGGCGGCCTCGGCGGCCGGGTCCATGAGGTCGGTGTGCACCGGGTGGCCGGACAGGGCCTGGAAGGTCAGCGGCGTGACGAAGCCCTGCGCGGCATCCGTCATCGCCACGCGCACGTCGGCACCCGCCTGTTTCAGGCGGCGCACGAGGTCGGCCGCCTTGTAGGCTGCGATACCGCCGGTCACGCCGAGCAGGATGCGCTTGTTGGTGAGGGACTTCATCCTTCGGAGTTTACCAGAGGGTGGTGTCTGCCGTGCCATCCGGTAAGGTGGAAAGGATGTTCGTTGTTCGTGGTCAGTAGTCCGTTGTAAAGACGGGTTTGCTGCAGATGTCACAGAGGGTTGGGGAGATTCGGATTTCCTTCGTGATCGCTGTGGATCAAGAATACCAGCGTGATCTACCCCGTTTGCGGCGTGAATGTGCCGTCGTTCCCGCGAAGGCGGGAACCCAGCGCGGCGGACGCAATGTCGCGTTGACTGGTTTGCCACAGACACAGACGTCACAGAGAAGAAGGGCTTCGGTTATCCTCTGAGACCTCTCTATCATCTGTGGCGCATGGAGGCTTTTTGCCCGCCGCACTGGATCCCCGCCTGCGCGGGGATGACCATTGACGGACAACGGACAACGGAGTGCGTTATCCTCAGGGCTCCCGCAAGGACGTCGAAACGGAGGCATGGAATGCCCATCACCGACTGGCCGGCCGAGGAACGGCCGCGTGAGAAACTGATCCACCGCGGCGCCGAGAGTCTCTCGGATGCCGAACTGCTCGCCATCTTTCTGCGCACCGGCGTACCCGGCAAGACCGCCGTGGACCTCGCCCGCGAACTCATCGAGGCCTTCGGCGGCCTGCGCTCACTGCTGAAGGCCGACGAGCGGGCCTTCTGCCAGGGCAAGGGCCTGGGGCGCGCCAAGTTCGTGCAGCTGCAGGCCGTGCTCGAGATGGGCCGGCGACACCTGTTCGAACAGCTCCAGCGCGGCGAGGCCCTGGGCGGGCCCGACGACACGCGCCGCTACCTCTCCTCGCGCCTGCGCGACTACCCCTTCGAGGTCTTCGCCTGCCTGTTCCTCGACAACCAGCACCGCGTGCTCGCCTTCGAGGAACTGTTCCGCGGCACCATCGACGGGGCCAGCGTGCACCCGCGCGAGGTCGTGCGCCGCGCGCTGGAGCACCACGCGGCGGCGCTCATCTTCGCCCACAACCACCCGTCGGGCGTGGCGGAGCCCTCCCAGGCCGACCGGCGCATCACCGAGCGGTTGAAGGACGCGTTGTCATTGGTCGACATCCGGGTGCTGGACCACTTCGTGGTGGGGGATGAGGTGGTGTCGTTTGCGGAGAGGGGGTTGCTCTAACTTGTTGCCCGGATGCTGTTCGTAGGGGTTTTGACGTTTATCCCCCTTTATCTCGCCGAGCATCGCAGTGGAGGGAGGATCAGCCCGAAGGGTTGCGCGCATGGATGCGCGCAATTCTGCAGTCGGGCCAGGATGGCCCGTCTGCAGAACCCGACCGGAGCGAGAAGCACAGGATCAATCGGCAGGATTACCGATTAACACAGCCGAAGGCTGCCGCGAAGCGGCGAGGCACATGGACGTGCCGAGTGACACCCGCAGGGCGAGATAGTGGGGTGCCCTTTCTTTTGGTGACTTTTCTTTGGGCAAGCAAAGAAAAGTTACTCGCCCGCCGCGCCCGCCGCAGAAAAAGAATGCCCCAGTCCAAAAGGGCGAAACATCGCGAATTCTCACTCACCGAGACATGCGTTCCAAAGCATCGAGCAACAGATCCACGTCCCCCTCCTCATGCGCAGCAGAAAGGGTCACCCGCAACCGCGCGGTGCCTGCCGGTACGGTCGGCGGGCGGATGGCGGTGACCAGGATCCCCTGTTCCCAGAGCGCTTCGCTCATGGCGAGTGCGGTCTCGTTGTCGCCGACGACGATGGGCTGGATGGGGGTCGGGGAGTCCATGAGTTCGAGGCCGAGCTGGGTGGCGCCTTCGCGGAAGCGGGCGACGAGGTCCTGGAGCTTGTCGCGGCGCCAGGGCTCGGCATCGACCAGTTTCAGCGCGGCGCGGGTGGCCTCGGCGACGGCCGGGGGCTGGGCAGTGGTGTAGATGTAGGTGCGCGCGGCCTGGATGAGGTATTCGATCAGGTCCTCGGCTCCGGCGACGAAGGCGCCGGCGGTGCCCAGGCCCTTGCCGAGCGTGCCCATGAGGATGGGGGCGTCGTCCTGCCCGAGTCCCGCGGCCTCGAGGGTGCCGCGGCCGCGTGCGCCGAGCACGCCGAGGCCGTGCGCGTCGTCGACCATGAACCAGGCGTCGTGGCGGCGGCACGCGGCCGCGAGTTGTGTCACCGGGGCGACGTCGCCGTCCATGCTGAACACGCCGTCGGTGAGCACGAGCTTTTCGCCGGTCTCGCGCTCGATGAGTTTGCCCGCGAGCGCGGCGGCATCGCCATGCGGATAACGGATGAAGCGCGCACCGCTGAGCAGGCCGGCATCGAGCAGCGAGGCGTGATTGAGGCGGTCCTCGAACACGGCGTCGCCGCGACCGACGAGGGCGGCGGCCACGCCGAGGTTGGCCATGTAGCCGGTGGAGAAGAGCAGGGCGCGCGCGCGACCGGTGAAGGCGGCCAGTTCCTCCTCCAGGGCGTGGTGGGCGCGGGAGTGTCCGTTGACGAGGTGTGCGGCGCCGCTGCCCACGCCGTAGGTATCGGCGCCCCGCTTGAAGGCGGCGACCACCTCGGGGTGGTTGGCCAGGCCCAGGTAGTCATTGGAGCAGAAGCTCAGCACCTCGCGTCCGTCGATCATCATGCGTGGGGCCTGCGGGCCGTCGACGGTGCGGCGACGACGGTAGAGTCCGGCCTGGCGGCGGGCCGCGAGTTCGGCGCGCAGGTCCTTCATGCGTGGCGTCCCACCCGGATATTCAATGGCCAGCGGACGGTGCGTGTTCCGGCCCACGACGGAGTGAGCTCTTCCAGAAGCGGCAACACCGGGTCGTCGCCGCGGTCCTCGACGTAACGCCGGGTGGCCGACCAGGTGCGCAGGTAGCCACCCAGTGCATCGAGGTCCCACTCGGCCTGCATGGCAAATGTCGGGGCGCCGATCGGTTCGAAGGGAAAGGGCAGGTCGCGGTAGCCGGTCTCGACGTGGCGGCGCTCGAAGGGCCACCAGCGCCCGACGGTGTCCGCGTAGAACGTCTGCAGCGCATTGTCGATCGCCGGGTCTCCGGTCTGCATGAGGGTGTAGGACCACGCGGCGATCACGCCCCCGGGCACGAGCACGCGGCGGGCCTCGGCGAAGAAGTCGTCCACGCGGAACCAGTGCAGGGCCTGGGCCACGGTGACGAGGTCCATGCTCGCGGGCGCGAGGCCGCTGGCCTCGGCGGGGGCGATGCGGTACTCCACACCCGGGTGAGGCGTGGCGGCTGCGACCTGGGCCGCGGCGGCGTCGGTGGCGATGACGCGCTCGAAGCGCCCGGCGAGGTCGCGGGCGGCCTGTCCGCTGCCGGTGGCGCAGTCCCAGGCCAGGCGGCGTGCCGGGGCCTGGTCGGCCAGCCAGTCGAACAAGCTGGCGGGGTAGGTGGGCCGGTGGCTGGCATAGGCGCCCGCCACCGCCGAGAAGTGATCCGGGAAGCCGCTCATCGAGGCCGCCCGTCGACTCAGTGAGCGGCGGCCTGGGCCGGCGCGTCGCCCTCGTCGTCGTGCTTGTGGCAGGTCTGCGGGTCCAGCCAGTGCAGGCCGAGGCGCTCGAACAGCCGGCGGTCGTGCTCGGCCTCCGGGTTGTCGGTGGTGAGCAGCTTCTCGCCGTAGAAGATCGAGTTGGCCCCGGCGAAGAAGCACAGGGCCTGCATCTCGTCGTTCATGTCGGTGCGGCCCGCCGACAGGCGCACGAAGGAGGTGGGCATCAGGATGCGGGCCACGGCGATGGTGCGCACGAAGTCGAAGGGGTCGAGCTTTGCGGTGCCGGCCAGCGGCGTGCCCTCGACCTGCACCAGGTTGTTGATCGGGACCGACTCGGGGTGCTGTGGCAGGTTCGCGAGCTGGCGCAGCATGGAGGCGCGGTCGCGCACCGACTCGCCCATGCCGAGGATGCCGCCCGAGCAGACGTGGATGCCGGCATCGCGCACGTGCTCCAGGGTGTCGAGCCGGTCCCGGTAGTCGCGGGTGGTGATGATGTTGCCGTAGAACTCGGGCGAGGTGTCGAGGTTGTGGTTGTAGTAATCGAGTCCGGCGTCCTTCAGGCGTTTCGCCTGGCGGTCTTCCAGCATCCCCAGGGTGACGCAGGTCTCCATGCCGAGCGACTTCACGCCCTCGATCATCTCCACGACCTTTTCGAGATTCTTGTCGGTGGGGTTGCGCCAGGCGGCGCCCATGCAGAACCGCGTGGCACCGTTGCTTTTGGCGGCCTTGGCGGCGGCCATGACCTCATCCAGCGGCAGCAGGCGTTCCTTTTCCAGCTCGGTCTCGTACTTGGCGCTCTGCGGGCAATAGGCGCAGTCTTCCGGGCAGGCACCGGTCTTGATCGAGAGCAGGGTGCTCACCTGCACCGCGTTGGGGTCGAAGTGTTCGCGGTGGACGCTCTGGGCGCGGAAGATCAGGTCGTTGAACGGCAGCGCGAACAGCGCCTCGATCTCGTCGATGCTCCAGTCGTGTCTCAGTTCAGCCATGGTGGGTTCTCGGCGGACGCGGGGTGTCGTGCCACTCCTCGCGATTGATGCGAATGATGTCCCAGATCGACCAAGGGATGATGATGGCCGCCGTGATGATCCAGTAGATCATGAAGTAGAAGATCTCGGGCGGGAAAAAGGTGCCGACGACGATCAGCGTGCCCAGCAGGGCGTAGAAGCGGTAGGCGGCCCACTGGGTATAATAACCGACCCGCTCGTTGGGGTGATGGCGGTTCAGCGCGTAGAGCAGCATCGAGCCGCCGAACCACAGTACCAGCGGGACGATCGCGATCACGGTAGCGAAGATCAGGGCAGGCCCGGTCTGGTTCACACCCAACACCAGGGGGGTGCCGGCGATTGTGATCACCACGATGTTGCCGTAATTGAACAGCTTTGCGGCGCCGCGACAGGACTTCGCGGAGATCATGTCGGAGCTGGAATCGGTCATTCGGGGATTTCCGCCTGGATCATGGGGATAGGCCCCGCAGTCTATCCGGTTCCCCCGGGCTGTCAACCGAGCAGGGATGCTGATGGTTTACAACTGGTTAAAAAACATTCAATGGTGGCTCTATCCGCCCTGCTGCGTGGTTTGCGGGCAGCCCGGCGCGGCGCGGCGCGATCTCTGCCCGGCTTGCCGGCAGGCGCTCCCCTGGCATGCCGGCCCGGCCTGCCGGTACTGCGCCGAACCGCTGCGACACGACACCGGGCTGCCCTGCGGGCGCTGCCTGGCCTCGCCCCCGGCCTTCGACCGCGTGCTCGCGCCGCTCACCTATGCCAGCCCGGTGGACAGCCTGATCACCGGGGTGAAGTTTCACGCGCGCCTGGCCTATGCCCGTGTCCTGGGCGAGTTGCTGGCCGCCTGGATCGAGGAGCAGGGCCATGCCCTGCCCGATGCCCTCCTGCCGGTGCCCATGCACCCGGCCCGGCTGGCGTCGCGCGGCTTCAACCAGGCCCGGGAACTGGCCCGGCCGGCGGCGCGGCGATTCGGGTTGCCACTGCTGGGTGGAGCGGTGACGCGGTCGCGGGATACCCCGGCCCAGTCGACGCTGGGTGGGCGGGCCCGCCGGGCCAACGTGAAAAAGGCGTTTGCCGTGCGGGGGACGCTGCCCCCGCGCATCGCCATCGTCGATGACGTGGTGACCACCGGCGCCACGGTGGACGCGCTGGCGCGTGCCTTGCGGCAGGCCGGGGCCCGCGAGATCACCGTCTGGGCCGTGGCGCGCGCCGGTGGCTGATCCAGCGCATGTTTTTGCTGCCCGCGCCCCTGTATCTTGGGCCTCGAGATGACCCGATCCGATACCTGCCAATACGACGCCCTGGTCGCCCTTGCGGCGGTCAACCGGCTCGATGCACTCTGCGAGGCCTACGTCTTCGAGCTCGCCCGCGTGTTTCCGACCCAGGCCATCACGCTCTTCGGCTACGTGGATCACCACGACTATTGGCGCGTGCTGGCCGAGTGCCGGCCCGGCGAGGCGGGCGTGGCCCTGCGTCACGAGAGTCTGCGCGAGCTGAGCGAGGAAGAGCGGGCGACGCGAGCGGCTCTCGGGGGACGCTTTGATGGCTTGTTTGCCGGTGTGCTGGACGGCGTGGGCCCGCTGACGCCCTTTCGGCACGGACTCGTGCAGGCATTCCGCGTCGACGGCCAGGACCGCATGGTGGTCGTGCTGGAGGCGGTGGATGCGGCCACACCCCGCGAGCCCTATCTCATGGCCCTGGGGCACGTGTTCCGTCACCAGTACCGGCGCATCGCCGATGGGCTGCACGACGTACTCACCGGGCTGCTGAACCGCGCGAGCTTCGAAGAGGATGTCACCGAAGTCCTGCAACGCGTGGGGCACCTGGCGCCGGACGGTGTTTGGGGCCTCGCGCTGATGGACATCGACCATTTCAAGTCGATCAATGATCGCTTCGGCCACCTGTTCGGTGACGAGGTGCTGGTGCGCATCGGTCAGGTCATGCGCCGCGCCTTCCGCGAGGACGATCGCCTGTTTCGCTACGGCGGCGAGGAGTTTGCAGTCCTGCTGTATGCCCGCGACGCGCAGGCCCTCACGGCGACCCTCGAACGTTTTCGCGAGAGCGTGGCGAGCATGGCCTTCTCCCAGCTCGACCGGGTCACGATCAGCATCGGCTACGTGCTGGTCGATGGCAGCGTGCACCACGTCAGCGCGCTGGTCGATTGCGCGGACAAGGCGCTCTATTACGCCAAGGATCATGGGCGCAATCAGGTGCAGGGCTACCAGGCGCTGGTCGAGTCCGGTGACATCGAGCCCGTGCCGGTCGCAGATTCCAGTATCGACCTGTTCTGAAGGCTCGCTCGCTGTAACACTTCGGCGCTGCGGCCTTGGTATGCTGGAGCCGTGTTTCCAAAAGGTCGAGGTTCAGGGTGCGAACGGTCGCGGTTTACAGTCTGAAAGGCGGCGTGGGCAAGACCTCGACTGCGGTCAACCTCGCCTATCTCGCGGCACGTGCCGGTATTCCCACCATTCTCTGGGATCTCGACCCGCAGGCCGCCGCGACGTGGTACCTGCAATCCCGGACCCCGGAGAAGTTGCGCCTCAAGCGCCTGATTCGCGGCAAGACACCGATCGGTGAGTTGATCACGGCCACCGATTACGAGCGCCTCGACCTCATCCCATCCGACCTGTCGTACCGTAAGCTCGACCTGTTGCTGGACCAGTATGGCTCGGACGATCGCCGTCTCGCGGAGCTCATCGAGCCCTTGAGCGAAGATTATGGTCTCACCATCCTAGACTGTCCGCCCAGCATCACACGGGTCAGTGACAACGTATTTCATGCAGCGGACCTGATCCTTTCGCCCGTGCTGCCAGCACCGCAAACGGTCGAGGTCTTCCAGACCATGGTGCGTTACCTCGCCCGCCAGAAGATCAAGGGTGTGAAGCTCTATCCCTTTCTCAGCATGGTCGATCGCCGCAAGGCGCTGCATCGGCGCCAGCTCGATGGGTTGAGGGACAGCATCCGCACATTGCTCGAGACATGGATCCCCTATGCCTCCGCCATGGAGCAGATGACGCTGAGGCGCGCCCCACTACCGCACTTCGACGGACGCTCTCCGGCTGCCCTTGCGACCGAGGACCTGTGGCGGGAGTTACGGGTACGGCTCGCGATCGACTGAATCAGCCGAAGGCGAACTCGATCACCAGGCCGAGGAACACCGAGAGGCCGAACCAGTTGTTGTGCAAAAAGGCGCGAAAGCACGCCCGTGCCTCCCGCTCGCGGATCAGCCACTGCTCGTACACCGCGAAACCGGCGGCCGCCAAAAGGCCCAGATAAAAGGCCACGCCCAGTCCCTGCAACCATCCGGTGAATGCGAGGATCGCGAGCACCGAGATGTGCAGCAGTGCCGTGATGAGGCGGTCGTGCCGGCCGAACAGGATGGCGCTCGACTTGACCCCGATCTTGAGATCGTCCTCGCGGTCGGCCATGGCGTACATGGTGTCGTAGGAGGTGACCCAGAGCAGGTTGGCCGCGAACAGCAGCCAGGCGGTCAGGGGCGGGACTTCGCCGGTCTGCGCCGCCCAGGCCATGGGGATGGCCCAGCCAAAGGCGGCACCCAGGTGCACCTGCGGCAGGTGATGGAAGCGCTTCATGAAGGGGTAGCTCGCGGCCAGCGCCACGCCGACGAAGGAGAGCAGGATGGTGAGGCGGTTCATGGTCAGCACCAGTGCGAAGGCCACCAGAGAGAGCACCACGAACACCGCGAGCGCCTCCTTCGCCGAGATCAGGCCGGCCGCGAGCGGGCGCTGGTTGGTGCGCCACACGTGCGGGTCGATCTCGCGGTCCGCGTAGTCGTTGATGGCGCAGCCCGCCGAGCGCATCAGCACCACCCCGGCGACGAACACGAACAGCACCAGCGGGTCCGGCACGCCCTCGGCGGCCATCCACAGTGCCCACAGGGTGGGCCACAGCAGCAGGAAGATGCCGATGGGACGGTCGATGCGCGCGAGGCGCGCGTAGGCCTGCAGGCGCTCGCCAAGGCTCAGGGTGGTGGAATGCGGTGTCGTCATATCGTGATGCCAGATGCAAGCTGCTAGAGTGTATCAAAGCTCAAAACACGAAGGATGATCGCACATCCCATGGCAGACACTCATTACGATCTCATCGCCATCGGCGGCGGCAGCGGCGGCCTGTCGGTGGCCGAGCGTGCGGCGGCCTACGGCAAGCGCTGCGCCGTGGTGGAAACGGGCAAGCTCGGCGGTACCTGCGTCAACGTGGGCTGCGTGCCCAAGAAGGTGATGTGGTACGGGGCGAGCCTCGCGCACATGCTGCACGAGGCTCCGGACTACGGCTTCGACATTCAGGTGAACGGTTTCAGCTGGAACGACCTGGTGCTCAAGCGCGAGGCCTACATCAGCGGCATCAACGGCTGGTACCACACGTATCTCGAGGACTCGGGCATCGACGAGATCATCGGCCACGCCCGCTTCGTCGATGCGCACACGCTCGAGGTTGGCGGCAAGCGCTACACGGCCGATCACATCGCCATCTCCACCGGCGGCCGCCCCACGATCCCGGACATCCCGGGGGCGGCGCACGGCATCACCTCCGACGGTTTTTTCGAGCTCGGCGAGCAGCCGAAGAACGTGGCCGTGGTCGGTGCGGGCTACATCGCCGTGGAGCTGGCCGGCTTGCTGCACGGTCTCGGCTCCGAGGTGACCATGTACCTGCGGCGCCAGCACTTTTTGCGCAGCTTCGATGCCATGCTGCGCGAGGAACTCATGGAGATGATGCTGGAGGACGGCATCAACGTGTTCCCGCGCACCCAGGTCGAGGAGGTGGTGCGCGAGGCCGACGGCACGCTCACGCTGGTCTGCGACAAGGGCATGCGCACCGAAGGCTTCGACTGCCTGGTCTGGGCCATCGGGCGCGACCCCAACACCGACGACATCGGCCTGGATGCGGCCGGTGTGATCCGCGACGGACAGGGCTTCGTGCCGGTGGACGGTTTCCAGAACACCAACGTCGAGGGCATTTACGCGCTCGGCGACATCACGGGGCGTGCCCCCCTCACGCCGGTGGCCATTGCCGCCGGTCGCCGCCTCGCCGACCGTTTGTTCGGCGGCAAGCCCGAGCGCAAGCTCGACTACGAGAACATCCCCACCGTGGTCTTCTCGCACCCGCCCATCGGCACCGTGGGGCTCACCGAGGACGAGGCGCGCGAGACGCACGGCGATGCCGTCAAGGTCTACCAGACCCGCTTCACCTCCATGTATCACGCGCTCACCGAGCGCAAGGTGAAGACGGCCATGAAGCTCGTCACCGTCGGCGCCAGGGAAAAGGTGGTCGGGTGCCACATCATCGGCCCCGGCGCCGACGAGATGCTGCAGGGCTTCGCTGTGGCCATCCGCATGGGTGCGACCAAGCAGGACCTCGACGACACTGTGGCCCTCCACCCGACCAGCGCCGAAGAGCTGGTCACGATGCGCTGAGGGGGCAGCCCATGATCCGCCGCTTCGAGGCCTTTGCCCCCATCATCGAGTCGGGCGCGTGGGTGGACGAGATGGCGCTGGTGGTGGGCGACGTGACCCTCGGCCCCGACAGCTCGGTGTGGCCGATGAGCGTGGTGCGCGGTGACGTCAACTTCATCCGCATCGGCGCGCGCACCAACATCCAGGACGGTTCGGTGCTGCACGTCACGCACGACAACGCGCATTCACCCGGCGGCAAGCCGTTGATCGTGGGAGACGACGTCACCGTCGGCCACAAGGTGACGCTTCACGCCTGTACCGTGGGCAACCGCTGCCTGATCGGCATGGGCGCGATCGTGCTGGACGGCGCCGAGATCCCGGACGAGACCATGGTCGGTGCAGGCTCGCTGGTGCCGCCAAACAAGGTGCTCGACGGCGGGTATCTCTGGCTGGGGAGCCCGGTGCGCCGGGTGCGGGCGCTCACGGAGCCGGAAAAGGCCTACCTCAAGTACTCGGCCGAACACTACGTGCGGCTGAAGAACCGGCACGCGGCGGGCTGACCGGGTCTCCGGCCAGCCCGCCTAACCATCAATACTGCGTGATCGGAATCAGCGTCAGTTCCACGCGGCGGTTGAGCGCGCGGCCCGCCTCGGTGGCATTGGTGGCGATGGGGCGCAGCTCGCCGAAGCCGATCGGGTCGATGCGGGCGGGGGCGATGGCCTGGGACTCGAGGAAACGCGCGACACTCAGTGCGCGCCGCTCGGACAGGGCCTGGTTGTAGGCCTCGCTGCCCACGCTGTCGGTGTGACCGGCCACCTCGATCAACGTCTTGTCGTATTTCTTCAGGATCAGGGCCACCGAGCGCAGGGTCTCGTAGAAGCCGGGCTTCACCTCGGAGCGGTCGAAGTCGAAGGTCACGTTGCTCGGCATGTTGAGGATGATGTTGTCGCCGTCACGGATGACGCTCACCCCGGTGCCTTCCATCTGCTGCAGCAGTTCGTACTCCTGCTGGTCCATGTAGTTGCCCACGGCGCCGCCGGCCAGGGCGCCCACGCCGGCCATGATCAGGGTGCGCTTGTTGCGGTCGCGGCGATCCTGGTCGCGGGCGCTGACGTTGCCGATGATGGCGCCGGCGACCGCACCGATGATGGCGCCGGTGGTCGCCTTGCTCGTCTTTTCCTCGCGGGTGTATGGGTCGATGGTGGTGCAGCCGGTGACGACCAGGCTGGCGGCCAGAAGACTGATTGCAGCTCCACGCAACATACAGGGATCTCCCTCAATACCGGTGTTCGATGGGTTGAAGACCAGCGCGTGTGCGCCGGTGTTGTCATGATTATCGCAGGGCCTGGCTTAACCCTGCCTGAGCGCGGCGATCACGGGCGCGGTGATGGGTCGCACGCCGCGCCACAAGTAGAACGACTCGGCCGCCTGTTCCACGAGCATGCCGAGCCCGTCCAGCGCCTGCGCCGCGCCATGTGCCCGGCCCCACTCGACGAAGGCCGTAGGTCTGTCGCCGTAGACCATGTCGTAGCAGGCCCCGCCGGCCTTAAGGGCGTGGTCCGGGATTGGCGGCACTTCGCCTGCCAGGCCCGCCGAGGTGCCGTTGATGATGACGTCGAAGCCCTCGGCATCAATGGCCTCGAAGCCGCAGCCGCTGACCGGCCCGAGATCGCTGAAGTCGGCGGCCAGCGCCAGCGCCTTGTCGACGGTCCGGTTGGCGATCACCACCTCGGCAGGACGGGCGGCCAGCAGGGGTTGTAGCACCCCGCGCACGGCACCACCGGCCCCCAGCACCAGCACCCGGGCATCGCCCAGCGACACGCCGTGGTTCTCTGTGAGATCGCGCAGCAGGCCGACGCCGTCCGTGTTGTCGCCGCGTAGCAGGCCGTTGTCGAGGAAGCATAGGGTGTTCACGGCCCCGGCCCGCTCGGCGGCATCGCTGCGCACCGTGGCCATGAGCCAGGCTTCCTGCTTGAAGGGCACCGTGACGTTGAGGCCCTTGCCACCGGCCTCGCGGAAGGCGCGCACCGTGCCCGCGAAGTCGTCCCGGGGCGCGAGCAGGGCCTCGTAGCTGATGTCCTCGCCGGTCTTTTCAGCGAACAGGCCGTGGATTTGCGGCGACTTGCTGTGGGCGATCGGGTTGCCGACGACGGCGTAGCGGTCGGTCACGGCCTCAGGCCTCCTCGGCAAGCCAGCGGGCCGCATCCTTGGCGTAGTAGGTGAGGATGGCGTCGCCGCCCGCGCGTTTCATGCTGGTCAGGGCCTCGAGCACGCAGGCGCGCTCGTTGAGCCAGCCGTTCTGTGCGGCGGCCTTGAGCATCGCGTACTCGCCACTGACGTGGTAGATGAAGGTCGGCACCTGGAACTCGTCCTTCACGCGGCGCACGATGTCGAGGTAGGGCATGCCGGGCTTCACCATCACCATGTCGGCCCCCTCCTCGAGGTCCAGCGCGACTTCGTGCAGGGCCTCGTCGCTGTTGGCCGGGTCCATCTGGTAGCTGTACTTGTTGCCGGCGCCGAGGTTGGCCGCCGAGCCGACGGCGTCGCGGAACGGGCCGTAGAAGCTCGAGGCGTACTTGGCGGAATAGGCCAGGATGCGGGTGTGGATGTGCCCCTCTTCCTCCAGGGCGACGCGGATCTCGCCGATGCGCCCGTCCATCATGTCCGAGGGGGCGACGATATCGGCGCCGGCCTCGGCGTGCGAGAGGGCCTGCTGCACCAATACCTCGACGGTCTCGTCGTTGAGCACGTAGCCCGTGTCGTCGATCAACCCGTCCTGGCCGTGGCTGGTGAAGGGGTCCAGGGCCACGTCGGTGATCACCCCCAGCTCCGGGAACTGCTTCTTGAGTGCGCGCACCGCGCGTTGGGCGAGGCCCTCGGGGTTGTAGGCCTCGGCCGCGTCATCCGACTTCTTCTCTTTCGGCGTCACCGGGAACAGCGCCACGGCCGGGATGCCGAGTTCCAGCAGCGTCTCGGCCTCCCTGAGGAGCAGGTCGATGGAGAGGCGCTCGACGCCCGGCATCGAGTCGACGGCCTCGCGCTGGTTCTCGCCCTCCAGTAGGAAGACCGGAAAGATCAGGTCGTCGCTGCGCAGGTGGTTTTCCCGCATCAGGCGGCGCGAGAACGCGTCGCGGCGCATGCGCCGCGGTCGTGTCATCGGGAAGTAGCCCGGGTGTTGTGCCACGATAGACTCCTGAAACGTGTGCGTGTGTATGCGATCAGGCGAGGGCCACGTCCACCGCGCCCTCGGCCTCCACCGGCAATCCCGCCAGGCGCCACTCGTTAAAGCCCCGCTTCAGTCGCTGCACCTGGTAGCCCTGGCCGCGCAGGCGCTCGGTGGCCTGCACGGCCGGCAGCGAGTAGGCGCCGCGACAGTAGACCACCACGCCGCGATCGCCCGGGATCTCTTCGAGCCGGTGCTCCAGTTCCCTGAGCTCGACATTGCGTGCCCCCGGGATGTGCCCGGTGACGAATTCCTCGGCCGGACGCACGTCGATGACCGTGACCTCGGTCATGCGATCCGCCAGTTCCTGGGCCGAGACCGCGTCGCGCCGAACCGCCGGCCCCAGGTGATGGGTCACCAGGCGCCCGACCTCGGTGAGCTTGTCCTGGGCCAGTGTCTGTACGGCCTCGAGCAGTTGCGCGATGCGCAGGTCGTCGGTCAGCCGGTAGAACACGTGTTGCCCCTGTTTGCGGGCCTTGACCAGGCCGGCGTTACGCAGCTGCTGCAAGTGCTGCGAGGTGTTGGCCGTGGACAGCCCGGCCAGCTTGGCCAGCATCTCCACGGAACGTTCGCCCTGGCCGAGCAGGTCGAGCAGGGCGATGCGATGCCCGTTGCTGACCGCCTTGCCGATCCGGGCGAAATAGCCGTACAGCTGGTGATTGAACTCCTGACTCATGTCGTGCTCCTTCCCTAAGCGACGTCGCGCCCTCGCCGCGTTCAAGCGACTGTCCTTGCGCGTATTTTCGAGCATGGCCGCCGGCCAGGCCATACCGGCCGGCACGCGTTGAGGATAACCGATTACCCCGGGGGGCGCGAGGCAGCAGGCCGCTGTTTCACGGGGCAAAAAGCCTTACACTGGGAACCGTCCGCGCGTGCGGCGCGGCAGAAAACCAATACGATGTCCCGGCGGTGCATCCGCTTCGCGTTGGCCGCCGTATGTGGCCTTGAGCGTGGTACCCACCGCGTGCCAATCCAACCGAGATACAGAGGAAAGAGTCCAATGAGCAAAAAGAATTCGATCAAGCCCGTGGCCCTGACCGTCGGTGCAGCCTTTGCCGGCAGCCTGGCCGGCCAGGCCGTGGCGGATACCGAAGCCAATCCTTTCGCCATGAGCGATCTTGCCGAAGGCTATATGGTGGCCGACAGCCAGGGCGCCGAAGGCCGTTGTGGCGAGGGCAAGTGCGGTGAGGGCATGCAGAAGCCGAAGGAAGCCGAGGGCCAGTGTGGCGCCAAGCCCAAGGCCGAGGAAGGCAAGTGCGGCGGCAAGCCCAAGGCCGAAGAAGAAGGCAAGTGTGGCGGAAACAAGTAAGCCGCCACTCTCAGCGCGATGACGAAACGCCCGGCTTTGCCGGGCGTTTTTCTTTTGGGTCTCAGGCCCAGTCGCGCGGGCGCAGGTAGTCGGTGTAGAGCTTCTCCTCGGCGCTGCCTGGTTCCGGCTTCCAGTCATAGCGCCATTTCACCAGCGGCGGCAGCGACATCAGGATGGACTCGGTGCGTCCGCCCGACTGGAGGCCGAACAGGGTACCGCGGTCGTACACCAGGTTGAATTCCACGTAGCGTCCCCGGCGGTAGAGCTGGAAGTCGCGCTCGCGTTCGCCGAAGGGCGTGCCCTTACGCTTCTGCACGATGGGCAGGTAGGCCTTGAGGTAGTGGTCGCCCACGCTCTTCATGAAGCCGAAGCTCTTGTCAAAGCCCCACTCGTTGAGGTCATCGAAGAACAGGCCGCCGATGCCGCGCGGTTCGTTGCGGTGCCTGAGGAAGAAGTACTCGTCGCACCACTGCTTGTAGCGTGGGTAGACGTCCTCGCCGAAGGGGGCGCAGGCGGCTCTCGCCGTTTTGTGCCAGTGGCTGCAGTCCGCGTCGAAACCGTAGTAGGGGGTGAGGTCGAAGCCACCGCCGAACCACCAGATGGGGTCCGCCCCCGCCTTCTCCGCGATGAAGAAACGCACGTTGGCGTGCGAGGTGGGGACGTAGGGGTTGCGCGGATGGATGACCAGCGAGACACCCATGGCCTGGAAGTGCCGGCCGGCGAGTTCAGGCCGGTGGGCCGTGGCCGAGGGGGGCAGGTTGCTTCCGAAAACGTGGGAGAAGTTGATCCCGGCCTGTTCGAATACGGCCCCGTCGGCCAGTACGCGGGTGCGGCCGCCGCCACCGCCCTCCCGATCCCAGGCGTCTTCCTGGAAGCTCGCTTGCCCGTCCTCCAGCGTGATATCGGTGCAGATCGCGTCCTGCAGGCCGAGGAGGTAGTGTCTGACGGCGTCGAGGTCGGGCTGGCTCATGGGGATTGTCTCTCTGGCTGTCTACTGGCCGGGACGCAGGATTGTACCGTCCCGGGCGTCGCGAATCTCGGTGGGGCGGTCGAGGCCGCCGGTCGGCCCGTCAAGGACGAGGTCGACCCGCTCGCCCAGTGCCTGTTCGACCTCGTCGGCCGTGCGGGCCGGCGTGGCACCGCTGAGGTTTGCGCTGGTGGAGACCAGCGCCGTATCCGCGGCCAGGCACAGGTCGCGCGTCAACGCATGCGCCGTCACCCGCACGGCGATACTGTCGTGCTCTCCGCGCAGCCAGCGCGGTGTCTCGGGCGGTGTCGGGACGACCCAGGTGACGGGGCCCGGCCAGGTTGGCAGCAGGCGTGCCTCCAGCGTGTCGTCGAGCGGGGAGACGAAATCGGCGAGTTGGTCGACCGAGGCGGCAATCAGGATCAGCCCCTTGTGCTCGGGCCGTTCCTTGATGGCGAGCACGCGGCGCACTGCGTCCGGGTTGCGCGGGTCACAGCCGAGCCCATACACGGCCTCGGTGGGGTAGGCGATCACGCCGCCCTCGCGGATCACGGCGGCGGCACGCGCGATGTCGTCGGTGCGGATCACGGCAGAGGCTCAGGATGCGGCTTTCTTCTTGACGGCCTTCTTCTTCGCGGATTTTTTCTTGGCCGCCTTCTTCTTCGGCGCGGCCTTCTTCTTCGCAGCCGCCTTCTTCTTAACGCTGCCGCGGCGCTTCTTGGCCGGGGCCTCGGCCAGCAGCTTCTGGCATTCTTCCAGCGTCAGGGACTTGGGCTCGCGGTCCTTGGGGATGCGGGCGTTCTTCTCGCCGTCCGTGATATACGGGCCGTAGCGGCCATTGAGGACCTGGATGCCCTCATCCTCGAAGACCTGGATGATACGGTTGGCATCGGCGATCTTCTTCTCCTGGATCAGTTCCAGGGCGCGTGGCAGTTCGATGGTGTAGGGGTCGTCGGGCTGTTTGATCGAAACGTACTTGGAGCCGTATTTCACGTACGGACCGAAGCGGCCGATGTTGACCAGCACGGGTTCGCCCTCGGGCGTCTCGCCGAGCTCGCGCGGCAGGTCGAACAGGGCCAGCGCCTCGTCGAGCGTGATGCTGTCCATCTTCTGGCCGGGGCGCAGGCCCGCGAAGCGCGGCTTTTCCTCGTCGTCGCGGGTTCCGATCTGCACGAACGGCCCGTAACGCCCCATGCGCACCGAGACCGGTTTGCCCGACTCGGGGTCGGTGCCGATCTCGCGGGCCTGTACGGCCTCCTCGCGCGTGACCGACTGCTCCTTGTCGTCCACCAGTTCCTTGAACGGATCCCAGAATTCCCTTAGGACCGGGATCCAGTCCTTTTCGCCGCGGGAGATCTCGTCGAGCTCGTCTTCGAAATGCGCGGTGAAGTCGTAGTCGACGTACTTCGTGAAGTGCTTGGTGAGGAAGTCGTTGACGATCTTGCCGACGTCCGTCGGGAAGAAGCGTCGGCCCTCCAGCTCCACGTAATCGCGGTTCTGCAGGGTGGAGATGATCGAGGCGTAGGTCGAGGGCCGGCCGATGCCATGTTCTTCCAGTGCCTTGACGAGGCTCGCCTCGGTATAGCGCGGCGGCGGCTCGGTGAAGTGCTGTTCGGGCCGGATCGCGAGCAGGTCCACCTGCTCGCCTTCCTCGAAGTCGGGGAGCAGCCTGTCCTCGTTGTCGTCCGGTGTGCTGGCGTCGTCGCGGTCCTCGAGATACACGGCCATGAAGCCAGGATCCACCACTGTGGAGCCGGTGGCGCGGAACAGGTTGCCCTCACCGCAGGCCAGATCGATGGCGACGGTGTCCATGGTGGCGTGGATCATCTGGCAGGCGACGGTGCGCTTCCAGACCAGTTCGTAGAGACGCAGCTGGTCGCGCGAGAGGTATTGCTTGACGTCCTCGGGCGCGCGCCTGGCCGCGGTGGGGCGCACCGCCTCGTGCGCCTCCTGTGCATTCTTGGACTTGGTCTTGTAGATGCGCGGGGTGTCCGGCAGCTTGTCCTTGCCGTAGCGATCAGTGATCAGCTCGCGCAACTCGTCCAGGGCCTCCTGGGCCAGGTTGACCGAGTCGGTACGCATGTAGGTGATCAGGCCCACCTGCCCGGAGCCGCCCAGGTCGATGCCCTCGTAGAGCTGCTGCGCCGTGCGCATGGTGCGGCTGGCGGAGAACCCCAGCTTGCGCGAGGCCTCCTGCTGCAAGGTCGAGGTGGTGAACGGCGCGGCCGGGTTACGGCGGCGCTGCTTGCGTTCGACCTTCTGGACCGTGAGTTTGCCGCCGCTGGCCGCGAGCAGGCGGTCGTGCGTGGCGCTGGCCTGGCCCTCGTTGGTGATGTCGAACTGTTCGAGTTTCTTGCCGTCGAGGACGTTGAGCTTGGCGTTGAAGGGCTGGCCCTTCTTCGCCGCATCCGCTTCGATGGTCCAGTACTCCTGGGTTCGGAAGGCCTCGATCTCGGCTTCACGCTCACAGATCATGCGCAGCGCCGGGCTTTGCACGCGCCCGGCCGAGAGGCCGCGGCGGATCTTCTTCCACAGCAGCGGAGAGAGGTTGAAACCGACGAGGTAATCCAGGGCGCGGCGTGCCTGCTGCGCATCGACCAGGGCATGGGAGAGTTCGCGCGGGTGCTCGATGGCCTCGTTCACGGCGCGCTTGGTGATCTCGTGGAAGACGACCCGGCGCACGTCCTTGTCGTCGAGCAGGCCGCGCTCCTTGAGGAGTTCGTAGAGATGCCAGGAGATGGCCTCGCCCTCGCGGTCCGGGTCAGTCGCGAGATACAGGGCATCGGCCTTCTTGAGTTTCTTGGCGATCGCCTCGACGTGCTTTTCGTTGCGGTCGATGACCTCGTACTTCATGGCGAAGCCATGCTCGGGATCGACCGCGCCCTCCTTGGGCACGAGATCGCGGACATGACCGTAGGAGGCCATGACTTCGAAATCTTTCCCCAGGTATTTCTCGATGGTCTTGCCCTTGGCGGGCGATTCGACAATGACGAGGTTTTTGCTCATGCCGCGTCTTCAAATTCTCCGATTAATGGAGGCGAGGCGCGACGTCGTCAAAGACCATTTCCTCGAGCCAGGTGTAGGTGGCCTCCTGCCCCGGCAGGTTGAACAGCACCATCATGACCACCCATTTCAGTTGCTCGAGGTCGACCTCCTCGCTCTCCAGGGCCATGACCCGTTCCAGCACACGCTCGCGGGCGGTCGGGCTGAGTACGCCCTTCTGCTCCATGGTGAGCAGGAATCCGCGACAGGCCGGGTCCAGCCGGTGTTCTTCGTGACGAGACAAGACCCGCGGGCCGTAACCGACCTCCGCGAGATCGTCTTCCTCGGGTTGTGAAGCGAGTCCTTCCAGCCAATCGAAGGCCTTGTCGATCTCGTGATTGCGGAAACCCGCGTCGGCCAGCTGGGCGTGCAGGTAGTCGCGATCAGGCTCGATGTCCGTGTCCTCGTCGACGTAATTCTCGAAGAGGTACATCAGCACATCCAGGACATTTTCCTTCATTATCAATCTCTTGGCTTGATTCGCTCGTAGCGTCCTCCGTCGAGTGACGCCACCTCGTTGCGCAATTCGAGTACCAGCAGCATGGAGGAAACGGCTTCCGCGGTCAATCCGCTGCGCTCGACCAGGGTATCGATGGGGAGGGGATCATACCCCATACACATTAATAAGTGGTGATACTCGGGATCGAGTTCAAGGGCGGGCGTCGATTCGGGTGTCTCCGGCGGCGTGGGCAGTGCATCGAGGCGAAGCTCTTCGGCCACGTCCTGCGCCGTCTCGACCAGCTTGGCGCCCTCGCGGATCAGGCGGTGGCAGCCGCGTGCCAGCGGGTTATGGATGGAGCCCGGGATGGCGAAGACTTCGCGCCCCTGGTCGCTCGCCAGGCGCGCCGTGATCAACGAGCCGCTCTTGAGCGCCGCCTCCACCACCAGGGTGCCGATGGACAGGCCGCTGATGATGCGGTTTCGCCGCGGGAAGTGCTCGGCGCGGGTGCCGGTGCCGATCGGGAACTCGGAGACCAGTGCCCCCTGTTCGGCGATCTCGTGTGCCAGTTTGCGATGGCGGGACGGGTAGACACGGTCCAGGCCCGTGGCCGCCACGGCCACGGTGAGTCCCGGTGCGGCCAGTGCGCCTTCGTGCGCCGCGGCGTCGATGCCGAGTGCCAGTCCGCTGGTGATGGTGAGGCCTCCGGCGGCGAGGTGCCGGGCGAATTCGAAGGCGCTGTCGCGTCCCCCGGGCGTCGGGTGTCGGCTGCCGACGATGGCGAGCTGCGCGGTGAGCAGCAGGCGCGGCTCGCCCTTTACGAACAGGAAGGGCGGGGCGTCCGGGATGTCTGCGAGTTGTGGCGGGTAGCCCGGTTCGCCGAGTGACAGCAGCGTGTGCGCATCGGCCTCCAGCCAGGCGAGATCGGGCGCGGCGTCGTCAGGCGATGCCCGGTGCAGGCCTTCGATCTGGCGGGTGTTGAGGCCGAGAGACGCGAGGTCGTGCGTGCTGGCGCGATGAACCTCGCTCAGGCTGGCATAGCGGTCGAGCAGAAGCGAAAAGGCGCGCGGCCCGATGCCGGGCGCGCGCCAGATGGCCAGCCGGTCGGCGAGCGTCGCTTCCGTGAGACTAGCGGGCATCCTGCCCTCGCCATGGTTTACGGGTTGCTGACCGTGTCACCCAGGTGGATGGCGCGGGTGGCCTCCATGATCAGGCCGTAGCTGACCTTGTCGAAGGTGCGGAAGATCATCAGTACACCGGCGCGTTCCTCCGGCAGGGTGATGGTCTTGTCGCCGCGGCGGGCGAACTCGTCGCGGACGGTACGGCCGGCCTGGTTGACCGCCAGCACGTGGCCTTTCTCGAGCCCGTCGCGCGCGCCGACGTTGAGCACCACCACCTGGTTCTGGCCGATCTGCGAGATGGCGTCGAACAGGGAGATGATCTCGCCGTCGATGGTGTTGCTCGGTGCGTGCGGGATGAAAGTGCGGTTGTAGTTGTCCTCGATGGGCATCAGCAGGTCGCCACGCAGGGCCTCGCGCACCGTATTCTCAAGCATCACCGTGGAGACCACGCCGTCCTGACGTTCCAGGCGGGCCTCGCCGACGTGCACGGCCTCGTAGCCGAGGAATTCGCCGGTCTGCGGATCCAGCAACCGCGTGCCCTTGCGATACACGCTGTAGCGACGGGCGAGCTGGTCCCCCTCGATCCCACGCACGTACACGCGCTCATTGGGGCCGTACACCAGGCGCTTGTCTTGGGAATCGACGATGTAGGGCGCCTTGTTCAGTGTGTCCTCGTCCACGACGCGCGGATGCACGATGAACTGGTGGATGGTCTGGATCGGCACGATGTCGTCGTCACGCTGCACCGGCTCCACGCGCACGGTGGGCTCGAGTTTCTCGCGCTGGATCTCTTCCACGCGCGGGCCGCCGTTGATGCCGAGGTAAGGCTTGCCGTCAATGTAGAACAGGGTGATGACGTCGCCGGGGTAGATCAGGTGGGGGTTGGCGATCTGCGGATTGACGTGCCAGATCTCGGGCCAGTACCACGGGTCGTTGAGGAACTTGGTTGAGATGTCCCACAGGGTGTCGCCCTTCTTGACGACGTACTCCTGCGGCGCGCTGGGCTTGATTTCGACCTTGGGTGCCGGTTCGGG
>Ga0272444_10000038_pt1 | contig 177251 bp, 164 predicted proteins | sample SSMForm13_FD_201033 | JGI IMG/M metagenome (GOLD analysis project Ga0272444, IMG submission 201033) | Marine sediment archaeal communities from Little Sippewissett salt marsh, Falmouth, MA, United States - SSM-Form-13 | ecosystem: Environmental > Aquatic > Marine > Wetlands > Sediment ...
GCCCCGCCCACCCCGAAGCGCTGCTCGCTCACACGGTGCAGTATCGCGATGCGCGCAGCCTCGACGAGGAACTGCCCCGTGCCCGCGCAGCGCACGCCCGCCTCAGCGAAAATCTGAGAAACACCTTCAACAAGCTCGCGACCGACAAGCGTCTGGACGTGCAGGCGCTGCAGGGCGACCTGAACGTCATGGTGGAGAGCGTGATCAGCAATCCGGACGCCTTTGCCTGGCTCGCGCGCCTGCAGAAAAAAGATGATTACACCTACGCCCATTCGTTGAGCTGCTCGGTGTGGGCAGTCGCCTTTGGGCGCCAGCTCGGCATGCGCAAGGACGACCTCCAGCACCTGGCGCTGGGGGCGAGCCTGTTCGATATCGGCAAGCTCATGGTGCCGAAGGACATCCTCGGCAAGGTCGAGCGCCTGACCGAGGAGGAGCTCGACGTCATCCGCATGCACGTCGACTTCGGCCTCGAACTCCTGGAAAAAAGCCACGATATACCCGCTATCGTGCACGACATGGTGGCCCACCATCACGAGCGATTCGACGGTAGCGGTTATCCTGGGGGCCTGAGCGGCACGGCGATCCCGCTGCCCGCCCGCATGGCCTCCATCGTCGACTGTTACGACGCGATCACCACCGCCCGCCCGTACCAGCGCCCGATCTCCCCGGCAGCGGCGGTGAAGAAGCTCTACGAATGGCGAGGCCGCGATTTCCAGCCGGAGCTGGTCGAGGAGTTCATCCAGGCCATCGGCCTGTACCCGGCCGGAACCCTGGTCGAACTCACCACCGGTGAGGTCGCAGTGGTCATGTCCGAGTCGCGCGTGCGTCGGCTGCGCCCGCGCGTGATGGTGATCCTGGGCCCGGACAAGCACTTCCTGGACGAGTTCTACTCCATGGACCTGCTGCACGACAGCGGAAAGACCGACTTCAAGGGCAGCATCGAGATCCGCCAGGCGCTTGAGCCCGGCGCCTACGGCATCGATCCGGCCGCCCTCTACCTGTAACCATGTCCGCCCCCTCACCCGCAGACACGACCCGCGCCCACGCCCTGCTGCGACTCGGCGAACTGGTGGAGGCGCCGGGCCAGGGGCCGGCGCGCATCGGTTGCGCCATGGTCCACCTGCGCAACGTCCGCCACGTACGGACGCTCATAGGCGATGCAGGGCTGCAGGAATACCTTGCGGCCCTGCGCGACAAGCTCGTGAGCGTCACCCGCGACGGCGACCGCCTGATCGAGTGCAGCTACGACCACTTCGTCCTGCTGCTGCCCGACATCATGAACACCGGGCACCTGCGGCTGGTGGCACAAAAACTCGACCTGCTGCTGCGCAACCCGATCGTCGTCGGCGACCAGATGGTGGCCTCAGACTTCGCCCTGGGGCTGGCCATGTTGCCCGACGATGCCGAGGACGCGCGCCAGCTTCTGGAGCGTGCCGAGGTGGCACTGCTCGCGGCCGAGCAGGCCGGTCTGACCCATTGCCTGTTCGATCCGGCGCAGCTGTCCGAGATGACCCAGTCCTGGGAGCTGGACCGCGAACTGCGCGAGGCCATCGCGGGCAACAGCCTGATGACCTACTACCAACCACAAGTCTGCCTGCACGACGGCAGTCTCCACGGCGTGGAGGCGCTGGCGCGCTGGAATCACCCGGGCAAGGGCTTCATCTCACCCGGGGAGTTCATCCCGGCTGCCGAGAAATCCGGCCTCATCACCCGCCTCACCGATGTCATCGTCAAGCAGGTCATGCAGGATTTCGCTCGACTGACGGCACTCGGGATACCCATGGTGTCGATGAACCTCTCGGCCCTCGACCTCGAGGACCCTGAGCTGGCCGCACGAATCCAGCAACAGCTGGCGATCTGGGGGGTATCCGGCGAACAGCTCACTTTCGAGATCACGGAGAGCTGCATCCTCCAGGGCAGCGACATCACCCGTCGGCAACTCGACAAGCTGCGGCAACTCGGCTGCGCCCTGTCCATTGACGACTTCGGTACCGGCTACTCGTCGCTGTCCAACTTTCGCACGGTCCCGGCGAGCGAGATCAAGATCGATGGCTCGTTCGTCGACGGGATCGAGGCCAACAGCACCAACCGCGACATCGTCGCCATTGCCCTGGAACTCGCGCGGCGCTTCGATCTCAAGGCGGTGGCCGAAGGGGTGGAAACCGAAGAGGGCGCGAAGACATTGCGGGAGATGGGCTGCCGCATCGGCCAGGGCTACCTGTACGCGAGACCCCTGGCGCTCACACAGCTCGAGGCCTGGGTGCGGGAACGCACACCGGGAGAAAACAACTAGAAAACGCGCCAGGACCGGCGCGTCGCGCAAGGCGGGTGTTGCTGCGCCTAGAGGCGCTCCATCTGCCCCTTGATCATGTACTCGAGCCGCTGGAGGTCGGGAATCACGCAGGGCTGCCCGTCGGCCATGACATTGCGCACCACCACCTGGCAATCCTGGTCCTTGACCCCGCCCTCGATGACGTCGGGGGACTGCAACTTCACGGGATGCGGAATCCCGGCCACTTCCAGGGCGTAGAACTGCAGGCCCGGGATACTCTCGACACCGTAGAGCACCACGTACCGGCTGTTGGTGGTCACTTCGCCGCCGCTGCGGCCACAGATCGTCTCGACGGAGACCACCGGGACCTGCTGGCCGCGCCACTCGACGAATCCCCGCAACCAGTCGATCTCGCCCTCGAAGGGACGCAGCGGCTGACGCGCCACCACCTCGGCCATCGCCGACTGGGGCAGCAGCAGGTTCTGGCCGTTCAGCGGCACGATGAGACTGTTGATGGTGAGTGCGGGATCAGCCATGGGTCGTCTTCAGTAAACCGGGGTCAGGACGCGACCTTGCCCGTCTCTTCGAGCAGGTTGTGAATGTTGTCCAGCAGGTCCGATTCCTGGTAGGGCTTACCGAGATAACGGTTGACGCCGATGTCCATGGCGCGCTGGCGGTGCTTTTCACCCGTACGGGAGGTGATCATGATAATCGGGATGTCGCGCAGGCGCTCGTCGTTACGGATGTGCTGGGCCAGCTCGTAGCCGTCCATGCGGGGCATCTCGATATCGAGCAGCATCAGATCCGGCTTGGCATCCTGCAGCTGGGCCACGGCATCGACCCCGTCCTTGGCTAGCATGACGCCATACTGGTTGCGCTGCAGCATGCGCTGCGTGACCTTGCGGATGGTGATCGAGTCGTCGACCACCATGACCATGAGCTGTTTTTCCTCCTCGGGCTTCTCCGCCGGCGCTTCGTAGACCAGCTTGATGCCGGCACCGATACGCACCAGCGACGGGACGTCGAGGATCAGGACCACGCGGCCGTCACCGAGAATGGTGGCGCCGGAAATCCCGCGGGCCTGGCTGATCTGCGGGCCGACGGGCTTGACGACGATCTCACGGTTGCCCATCACGCCCTCGACCTGCAGCGCGACGCGGTGCTGGCCGGAACGGACCAGCAGCACCGGATACAGCGCCCCACTGTCATCGAGCGAGGGCTGCGACATGCCCAGCAGGCCGCCGAGGTGCTTCAGCTCGTAGGTATAGGCCGCGTACTCGATGGCCGGCGCGTCCTCGAGGTACTTGTCCTTGAGCTCTGCCGCCGGGTAACGAACGATACCCTCGATACTGGTCAGCGGGATGGCGAAGATATCGTCACCGGACTGAACCAGCAGTGCCTGGTTGATGGCGAGCGTGAACGGCAGGTTGACGGTGAATGTCGTGCCCTGCCCCTGCATGGAGTCGATACGCAGCACGCCGCCAAGCTGCTTGATCTCGTTGTTGACCACGTCCATGCCCACACCACGGCCCGCGATCTGGTCGACCTGCTGGGCCGTGGAGAAGCCGGACTCGAGGATCAGCTGCATGAGGTCATAGTCCGAGAGTCTGTCGTTCTCGCGGATCATGCCCTGCTTGATGGCCTTGGCACGGATGGCGTCGATGTTGATGCCGCCCCCGTCGTCCGCCACGCGGATCACGACTTCCGAACCCTCGCGTCCGATCTCGATATGAATATGGCCGGCCTCGTCCTTGCCCTTGGCCAGGCGCTCCTTGGGATCCTCGATCCCGTGGGCGATCGCGTTACGCAACATGTGCTCGAGCGGCGCGACCATCCGGTCGAGGACCGAGCGATCGAGCTCGCTGCCCTCGCCCGCGATGTCCAGCTCGACCTTCTTGCCGAGTTCGCCGGCGGTCTGGCGGACGATACGGCGCAGCCGCGGCACCGTACCGGTGAACTGGACCATGCGCGTGCGCATCAGGCCTTCCTGCAGGTCGGTACTGACGCGTGACTGCTGCAGCAACAGGGTTTCGGTATCGCGCACCTGCTCGTTGAGCAGGTCCTGGATACTGATCAAGTCGTTCACCGACTCGGCGAGCGCGCGGGAAAGCTGCTGCAAGGTCGAGTAGCGGTCCATCTCGAGCGGATCGAAGTCCTCGTCGAAGGCCGCCTCCGGTCCGTGCTCCTTCGCAAAGGAGGACCGGATCTGCGCCTCGGTCTCGAGCTCGAGCTTGCGCAGCTGCTCGCGCAGTCGCGTGATGGTCTGGCCGAATTCGCCGAGGTTGAAGCCGAAGCTGGTGATCTGTTCTTCGAGTCGGGCGTGGTAGATGTTGACCTCGCCCGCGTTGTTCACGAGGTTGTCGAGGAGGTCCGAACGCACGCGGATGAGTTCCTGCGGCCCGCTGCGCGGCGTGGCCCGGCGCTCGACGCGGCGCGGCGCCTCCTCCGCCTCGCCCTCGAACGGCTCGGCGCTCGGCGTTTCAGCGGCCGGTACCGGCACCGTGGGTTCGGGTTCCGGGGCCGGAGCCGCCTCGACGGTCTCGAGTTCGGGGGCCGCCTCTGCTTCGGGCACGGGTTCGGGGGCCGGGGCCGCCTCCGCGGTGGCCGCGGTGGCCGGGGCCTGGCCGCGCCGGTAGGCGTCGAGCTCCTGGATCAGGCCCGGCGCGGCGTGGATCGGCTCCTGGTTCTTGGCCTTCTCCAGCATGTCGCTGAGACGGTCGAAGGTGCGGTGCAGGGCCTCGAACAGGGGGCCAGTGGCCTGGGCCTGCCCCTCGACCACCGCGATGATCAGCGACTCCACCGCATGACTGAGGTTACCGATATTCTTGAACCCGGCCATGCGGGCGCCGCCCTTGAGCGTGTGTAGCTGGCGCTGGAGTTCGTTCACCGCCTCCCGGTCGTCGTGGTTGTCTTCCCATGCCTGCAGGGTGCCATCGCTGGCGTCCATGATTTCCATGGCCTCCTCGAGGAAGATCTCCACGAGTTCCATGTCCTGCTCACCCGGCAGGTCCGGCGGCTCCGCCGCCTCGGCCCCGGCTTCGGGCACGGCGGGCGCGGTGACCGGGGGCGGCGCGGCAGCCGGTGGTGCCTCCGGTTCAGCTACTGCAGGCACCTCGAGCGCCTCGGCCTCTGCCTTGAGCGCGTCACCGGCCGGAACGTCCGCGTCCGGCTGCCCCAGGGCCTCGAGCACGGTTTCGGTATGGCCCACGGTGCGCGCGATCAGGTCGAGCGCCTTGACCGGCAGGGGCACGTTCTTGCCCTGGCAGTCGCGCGCGTAGTTCTCGAGCGCAGTGTAGACGGTGGACAGCTCGGGCACCTCGGCCGTACGCGAACTGCCGTTGATGGTGTGCAGCGCGCGCAACAACTCGTCGCTCACGGCCAGCGGTTCGCCAGAAGCCACATCGAGCTGGTCGCGCACGGTTTGCAGGTGCTGTTCGGCCTCCGAGCGATAGATCTCGTAGAGTGCGGGATCGATACGGGGCTCGGGCTCGACCGGGACCGCCTCGGCTTCTTCCACGCCGAGATCGAAGTCCGGTGTCGGCAATTCGAGCGTGATATCGAAGTCCGTCCCGGCCACCGGCTGCGCGCTGGAGGACAGATCGATGAGATCGGTGGATTCGCCCGACAGGTCCGGACGCTGGAGTTCGTGGGTGATCTCGGTCTCGCCCGTGCCCTCCTCGTCGTCGGAAACGACGAACAGGGTATCGTCGTGATTGGCGGTCGGCGCCTCCTGGGTCGCGTCGGTGTCACCCCCGGATTCGGCCGGCGCGGTTGCAGGAGCCGACTCGCCCCCTTCCGTCGACTCCGGTTCAGGCTCCCCCAGCGATTCGGGTCCCCCCTCATCCTCTTCGATGAAGGCGTTGCGGTCAGCCTCCGATTCCTGTTCCTGCTTGCCCATGACCTTTTCGGCGTAGCCGGGCTTGCTCATGGCCTCGACTTCGTCCATCAGGGCATAGACGTCGATGGTCGGCTCGCCCTCGCCGCGAACCTGGGCGACGAGTTCGGGGAGCACGTCAACGGCCTTGTTCATGGCCTCGAAAATGTACAGGGCGGGCTTCACCGTCTTGTCGATGACGCGGTTCAGCAGGTTCTCGTAATTCCAGGCAAACTCGCCGATCAGCTGCGCACCGACCAGGCGGCCGCTGCCCTTGAGCGTATGGAAGGACCGCCGGATGGTGACGAGGGCCTCTTCGTCGCCGGAATTCTGCTCCCATTTCGGGAAGAACTCCTTGATTCGCTCGATTTCCTCTTCGGCCTCCTCGAGGAAGATGTCGAGAATCTCCTCGTCGACCTCTCCGACCAGCGGTTGTGGACGCTCCTTCTCGGGTATGGGCTCGGGTTCGGGCGCGGCCGCCTCCGGTTCCGCCGGCGCCTCTTCTGCCTGCTCGAACATCCCAGAGGTATCGAGTTCCAGCGTTTCGTCGACACCGGCCTCCAGCGCTTCGCCAAGGCCCGCGGTGTCGAGCTCGAGGGTTTCCTCGACCTCGGCCGGCTCGCTCAGGTCGAAATCCGCCGACTCGATCGTGAGGTCGAGCGCCTCTTCCTCCTCGCCGGACTCGGAAAGCTCGTCGACGTCGAGCATCGGCTCGAGTTCGGCCGTCTGATCGACCTCGGCTTCTTCCTCGAACTCGGGCGCCGGCTGCGCCTCGAGGCGTTCGATCTCAGCGGAGGGCTCCTCGCCAATGGGGTAGCCGAGACGTGCCATGCTGGCGGCGCCGACCTCGATCATGGCGGGCGGCGCGCCGCGCCCTTCGGCGATGTTCTCGAGATAGAACTCGACGCTGGTGATCACGTCGGCGAGCGCATCGAGCTCATCGGAATTGGGCACGTGCTTGGCGGCAAGCACGCGCTCGGCGATATAGCGTTTGAGCGCCTCCAGCACCGGCGCGACGTCGCCCACGGGCATCATCGAGATGGCGCCTTTGACGCGCTCCAGGGTGTCCGGTGTTTCGGCAAGCTGGTCGATGTTCTGCGGAGCGGCGACGAACTCGAGGATCGCGTCCTTCGCCTTGTTCATGTCGGTGAGCGTCTCGCGGATCACCGCGGACATCACGCCCTGGAATTCGCTTTGCGGCAGCGCCGGCTGCTCACCGGTGGGCGCTTCGGCGATGGCCTCGTTGACCTCGGTCTGGCTCATGCCGGAGGAACGGCCGGCCATGAAGTCGTTGATGGCGGACTCGACGCTGAGCATCACGCCGGCGATCTTCATCAGCAGGTCTTCGTCGATACCCTGCTCACCCTTGATCACGGTGTCGACGAGCTCGGCCTCGTTGGTGACCAGGCGGCGCGCTTCACCCAGGCCCAGCATGCCGAGGGTTTCGGCAATCTTGACCAGCTTCGGATGCAGCGGCTCAAGGTCTTCGGCCTTGCGGGTATCCGCATGCATGAACACGTCGAGCGCGTCCTTGACCTCGGTGAGGTCTTCGCGGATCGCCTGGGAAACCGTGTTGAGGATATCCAGGTTCGGCCCGGACATGCGCTGGCGCGCCGCGTCGAGCACCGACGCCTCCGGTACCATCTGGTCCAGGCGGAAGGCCTTTTTCACCGCGACCACGCGCTCACCCCGGGCAGGCGCCTGGGCGACGTAGTAGAGCATGTTCTTGAGCAGGTCCTCGGTGCCGGCACCGCCGACCCCGCCCTCGCCCTCGTCGATCAGGCGCTTGATCTGGCGGTCCACCTTCCCCATCAGGCTCTTGGTGGTCACCCCGCTCTCCAGGCCGCCTTCGTTGAGGGCTTCGCCCAGTGCCGCGGCCACCCACCAGAACCGGCGGGACGGCGCCTCCGCGGCGCTGTCAAACAGGCGGTTGGTGACGTCGGCCAGCTTGTTCAGACTCGACGGCACATCCTTGTCGCGGAACCAGCCGAGCAGACCGAGCTGGAACGCATGACGCAGCTTGCGGGCCAGTCCCTGCGCCTCCCCGGCCTCGGCCGTCACCGGCTCTTCCGGGTCGACCTCGAGGTTGGGGAAGAACAGGACGCTTTCGGAAATCAGGTTCGCGTCGCGGGAGGTGCGCAGGTCGTTGAGCAGGGGCAGCAACACCAGCGGGATGTCGCGGTGACCCATCTGGATGTGCTCGAGGTAATCGGGCAGCTGAACCAGCGCCCGCATGAGCACCTCGAAGGCGTCATCGCGCTTCTTGATCTTGCCGTCGATGAGATCCTGCGCGACGAACTCCATCTCCTCGGCGAGCATCGCCGCACCGTAGAGTTCGACCATTTGCAGGGTGCCATGCACCTGCTTGAGCAGGGCCTTGGCCTGGGCGAGCTGTTCCTCGTCGCCCGGCTCCTCCTCGAGGTAGGACTCCAACGCCAGCCGGGTCTGGTCGAGGACCTCGTCGAGTTCCTTCTTGACCCAGTTCAGCGCGTTGTATTCGACCGTATCCTCTTGCCTCATAGTCCACCTGACGGCATTGCGATGATTCGACCCGGGTTGAGGTCGCGTTTAGACCGCCTGGGCAGCCCGGCCTTGATCCGCCTCGAGGGTTTCGTCGAGCACGACGGTATCGAGCTGCTGGTCGCTTTCCGGCAGCTTGAAGCCCGCCACCGACTTACGCAGTTCGGTCGCGAGTTCGGTCAGGTTACCGATGGAGGTTGCGGTCTCGGCGGTACCGTCGGACGTCTGCATGGTGATTTCCTGGATGACGTTCATGGTGTTGGTGACGTTACTGGCCACCAGCGCCTGCTGACGCGCCGCCTGGGAAATGCTCTGGATGAGGTCCGCGAGCTGCTTGGATACGCTTTCGATCTCGTTGAGCGCCTCGCCCGCGTCCTCGGCCAGCTTCGCCCCGGCCACCACGTTGGAGGTACTCTGCTCCATCGAGATGACCGCCTCGTTGGTGTCGGCCTGGATGGTCTTAACCAGGGCCTCGATCTGCTTGGTCGCGTTGGCGGAACGTTCTGCGAGGCGCTGGACTTCGTCCGCAACCACCGCGAAGCCGCGGCCCGCTTCGCCCGCCGCCGACGCCTGGATGGCCGCGTTGAGCGCGAGGATGTTGGTCTGGTCGGCGATGTCGTTGATGAGGCTGACGATATCCCCGATCTCCTGGGAGGATTCACCCAGTCGCTTGATTCGCTTAGAGGTTTCCTGAATCTGTTCGCGGATGGTGTCCATGCCGTCGATGGAACGGCGTACGGTCTCGGCACCCTTGCCCGCGATCTGCACCGACTTGGCCGCAACCTCCGTGGAGATCTGGGCGTTCTTGGACACCTGCTCGATGGAGTCGGCCATGTCCGTGATAGCCGCGGAGGCCGAGGCGATCTCGCGCGCCTGGTGGTTGGACGCGTCGGCCAGGCCGAGCGCCGTACCCTGCGTCTTCTCCGCCGCGGTCGAGACCTGCACGGCCGTCTCGTTGATGGTCGTTACCAGGCTGCGCAGCGCGTCGATGGCGTAGTTGACCGAGTCGGCGATGGCCCCGGTGATGTCCTCGGTAACCGTCGCGTGCACGGTGAGGTCACCTTCCGCGAGGTTGGTCATCTCGTCGAGCAATCGCAGGATTGCGCGCTGGTTACGACGGTTGGTTTCCGTGGTTTCGGCCAGGCGGCGGCGCGTATCCTGATAGATGGTGAACGCGAGCAGGATCAGCACCACCAGGGCGGCGAGACCGGTACCGATACCGGCGAGGAACAACCAGTTGAGGCTGTCACCGTATTCACCGGACTGGATCTCCAGGGTGGTGGTCGCATCGAGGAGCAGACCGCTCTGGCGCTCCACTTGGCCCGCCGCGTCCTTGACCTCGAACAGCTGCGGGGACGTCTCGAGAATGGCGCCGACGTGCTCGGACACCGAACTGAACAGCATCGCCACTTCACGCAGCTTGTCGCGCGCTTCGGGATCTTCCACGCGGGTGATGTTCAGTGCCGGATAGCCGCGGATCATGCCCTCGAGCACGCGGCCGAACAGTGCGGCGTCTCGACCGAAACGGTCGGCCGCCGTGGCCGCACCCTCGCCACCGACGAGCACGCGGTTGAGGTTGTTCTCGATACGCTGGGTGAGCATCAGCTGACGGGCGGCGATGTAGATCTGGTCGGCCGGGGCATTCTTCTTGACGAAGACGTTGACCACCTCGTCGGAGAGTGCCAGCAGCTGCGGGATGAATTCGTTGATGACGTCGACGAACTCCGAGACCGTGGAGATGGACTCGCGCCCGTCGAGAATGATGTTGATGTTCTCGCGGTACTGAACCCAGCGCCCTTCCACTTCCTGCACGGTGGGCGCCAACGCTGCTGGCACGGGCGGGAGGCCGACGGCGGGGTCACCCTCCTTCAGGCGGCGCAGGGCGATATCGAACTCGTCGCGGAGCTGCCGGAGCTCGTCGAAGGCGCCTTCCTTGCCGGAAGCCGACTCGATCGCGTAGGTGGCGAGTCGCTGTGACAGCAGTCGCTGCTCTGCAGCGATGGCGACGTAACTGTTGGCCTGCCCGCTCTTGATGGTGTGGGTCGCGAACAGGGCAACGGTGCCCAGCAGGAACACGACCAACAAAACGGCAAGTATGACGAGACTCTTGCCGCCACCGAACTTGAAGCCACTGTCTTTAGCCGGCGCTTTCATCTGTTATCTCCTGGCCCATCTGTTTCCATCACCCGTCGGAGACGAGCTGGCGGTTAGCGGTGATACACATGTCATTTGTTGTTATTTGCGGGCCCTGCCCGCGGGGCGCGGCTAGATGGCCACGTCCATGAAACCTTCGCTTTCGGCCAGCCGGAAGGGACTGAACACGCCATAATGCTCACCCATTCGACTGAACGAGTACTGGACGAACGGCGCCACGCGTTGGTCCATCTGCGGCAACTCCTCGGCGATCTCATCGCGCCAGAAATGGCGCATACCGAGCACGCTGTCGATTACCAGCCCGGCCAGGACCCCGTCGTGGTTGACGACCAGCAGGCGGCGCGCCGACGGATCGGACACCGGTTTCTCCCCGTACAGGAAGGCCTGCAGATCCATGACTGGCAGCAGGTTGCCGCGCATGTTCGCCAGCCCCAGTACCCAGGGCTTGACCCCCGGCACCGAGGCGACGCTCGTCACCGATACAATCTCGGCCACCTCGTCCATCGGCGCCAGCAGATCGATGCCGTGGAGGCGGAACAACACGCCCGTCCACTCCTCCCGCGCGTCCTCCATGCGGGGAAGACCGGCGGCCCGACTCCGACACCGCTGATCCATCGCACGAAGCAGATCGAAGGGGGTCTGGTTGATTTCGGCCGCCATGATCGAATCGAGACTCTGCGAGAATCCGCCCTAGCCGATCAGCGATTTCACTCGATCGAGCAAGTCCTTTTCCTTGACCGGCTTGACGATGTAGTCCTTTGCACCCTGGCGCATGGCCCAGACCTTGTCGGTCTCCTGATCCTTGGTGGTCACGATCACCACCGGGATATTGGATGTGCTCGGCTCGTTGGCGAGCTGGCGGGTGGCCTGGAAGCCGTTGAGCCCCGGCATGACCACATCCATCAGGATAAGGTCCGGAAGCACCTTCTTGGCGACTTCCACGCCCTCCTCGCCGCTTTGTGCCGTCGTCACCTGATGACCGTTCTTTTCAAGAATGGTCTTGCAGACGTGAATTTCCGTGGGCGAATCGTCTACGACCAGGATATGAGCCATGGATTTTCTCTCCGCTGTAATTCAGTAATGCCTAATTCATGCACGCAATCCGGAGGCTCCGAATGCGCAGAATCCTAATGTTTCTTTGCATAGGCGCGAATGGCGCCCAGCAGGTCGTCTTTCGTAAAAGGCTTGGTCAGGTACTGCTCTGAGCCGACGATGCGACCTCGAGCCTTGTCGAAAATGCTGTCCTTGCTCGAGAGCATGATGACCGGCGTGTTCTTGAACGCACTGTTGTGCTTGATCAGCGCACAGGTCTGGTAGCCGTCGAGACGCGGCATCATGATGTCGACAAAGATGATATCGGGCTTGTGCTCGGCGATTTTCGACAGCGCCTCGAACCCGTCGGTCGCGGTGACCACATCGCATCCCTGCTTCTTCAGCAGGTTTTCGGCCGTACGACGAATCGTCTTGCTGTCGTCGATGACCATTACCTTGAGATCAGTGAAGACGTCGCCTTCACCCGCCCCACCCGTGGTTGCTTCGCTCACAGTCCACCTGGCCCGTTGTTATTTTGAACTTGTGATAGATTGCTCTCGAATTTAACCCATGAAAAGGCCATTAGCAAATAAGTGAAAATATAAAAGCAGTTAGCGCGCAAACGTGATGTTGCTTCTAGGCATTTTTCGTCACCTTGTGACAGCAACCTGACAGCGAGCGGCACATGGCGGGGAGCCGGCCGGCTCGATTAGACTAGGCCCATCCACAACCCCTGGGTTTGCCGATGACGATTTCGCTAGGCGTGGTGATGGATCCCATCGCCCGCATCAACATCAAGAAGGACAGCACCTTCGCCATGCTGCTCGAGGCGCAGCGCCGTGGCTGGACACTTCATTATATGGAGCAGAGCGACCTGTTCATGGAGGACGGCCGCGTGTTCGCCAGCATGCGCCCGCTGATCGTGCGGGACGAGCCCGGCGACTGGTTCGAGCTGGGCGCGACGCGGGAGCGGCCTCTGGGTGAGCTATCCACCGTGCTCATGCGCAAGGACCCGCCCTTCGACATGGAATACGTCTACACCACCTACCTGCTGGAGCGCGCCGCGAGCGAAGGGTGCCTGGTGGTCAACCGGCCGGCGAGCCTGCGCGACTGTAACGAGAAACTCTTCACGGCCTGGTTCCCCCAGTGCTGCCCGCCCACCCTGATCACCCGCGACCCACAGCGCCTGCGCGGTTTTCTGGCCCAACAGGGCGATATCGTCCTCAAGCCGCTGGACGCCATGGGCGGCTCGATGATCTTCCGCCTGCGGCAAGACGACCCCAACCTCGGCGTGATCCTCGAGACCAGCACCGACCATGGGCAGCGCACCATCATGGCCCAGCGCTTCCTGCCCGAGTTCAAGCAGGGCGACAAGCGTATCCTGCTGATCGACGGCGAGCCCGTGCCCTGCGCCCTGGCGCGCATTCCGGCCGAGGGCGAGAGCCGTGCCAATCTCGCCGCCGGCGGCACCGGCGTGGGCCAGGAACTGACGGCACGCGACCGCTGGATCTGCGAGCAGGTGGGGCCGCAGCTGCGCGAACGGGGGCTCACCTTCGTCGGACTGGATGTGATCGGCGATTACCTCACCGAGATCAACGTAACCAGCCCCACCTGCATCCGCGAACTCGACGCCATTTACGGACTCAACATCGCCGGCACACTGATGGATGCCATCGAAAACCGCCTGGAGCACGCATGACCTCAGGGCCCGCTCGCGCAGTCACGCTGCTGACACTGCTCGCCAGCCTGGCGCTGGCCGGCTGCAGCAGACCGGAACCGTACAGCGAGACGATGATCGCCTTCGGCACCCTGGTCGACGTGACCCTGTATGCCGAATCGCCAGCACAGGCCGACGAGGCCCTGCGCATGATCGAGAGCGACCTGCAGTACATGCACGAGACCTGGCATCCGTGGAAGCCGGGCAGCCTCGGGCGCATGAACCTGTTGCTCCCGACCGGCGGCTGGTTCTCGGCCGGCCCCTCGCTACTCCCCATCATTGAGCAGTCGACCACGCTTTCCGAGCAGAGCGAGGGCCTGTTCAACCCGGCCATCGGCCAACTCGTCGCCCTGTGGGGCTTCCACGGCGAGGACCTGCCCGCAGGCCCGCCGCCCCCGCCGGACGAGATCGCGTCACTCGTGGGCCAGGCGCCACAGATGGCGGACCTCGAAATTGACGGTATCCGTATACGCTCGACCAACGCGGCAGTGAAGCTCGACTTCGGCGCCTTCGCCAAAGGCTACGGCGTCGACCGCGTGATCGAGCGACTGGTCGAGATGGGCATCACCGATGCCATCGTCAACGCGGGCGGCGACCTGCGCGCGATCGGCCGCCACGGCGACCGCGACTGGCGCGTGGGCATCCGCGACCCGCGCGGGCAGGGCGTGCTCGCCTCGCTCGAGGTCAGCGGCGACGAGAGCGTGTTCACTTCCGGCAACTACGAGCGCTACTTCGAGTGGGACGGCAAGCGCTACCACCACATCATCGACCCGCGCACCGGCTACCCGGCAGACGACGTATTGTCCGTCACCGTGCTGCACGAGAGCGGCGCGGTGGCCGATGCGGCCGCCACCGCCCTGTTCGTGGCCGGCCGCGAGGACTGGCCGCGGATCGCTGCAGGCATGGGCGTGGAGGCCGTCATGGTCATCGATGCCGACGGCGGCATCGCCCTGACGCCGGCCATGGCCGAGCGCATCCGCTTCGAGTCCGAGTCCACCCCGGAACCGCAGATCCGCCCGCTGCCATGAAACGCGGCGACTGGATGGTCCTGGTGCTGGCAACGCTGTTCATCGGCATGTCCTACGCGCATTTCTGGACCGGTCCCACGCCGGCCACCGAAGCCCTCGTGCAGACCGGGGACGGCCACCGGCACCACCTGCACCTGGGGCGTGACGCCACGCTGCACGTCCCCGGCCCCCTGGGCGACACGCGCATCGAGGTGCACGACGGCCGCGCACGCATCGCGGACTCGCCGTGCAACGACAAGTTTTGCGTGCACTATGGCTGGCTCGACCACGGCGGTGAGACCATCGCCTGCCTGCCCAACCGGGTGGTGCTGCAGCTGGCAGGCGCGGACCAGGACTACGACGCCATCAACTTCTGATGCCCCCGACCTCACTCAAGCTCACGGCCGAGGTCCAGGACCTGCGTATCGCCTGGCTCGCGGCGCTTGCCGTGGCGATACACGTGCTCGAATCGGTGTTTCCCTCGCCGCTGCCGGGCGTGAAACCGGGGCTGGCCAACGTGGTCGTGGTCATGGCGCTCTTGATGTACGGCTGGCGGGCCGCACTGGCCGTGGCCGTGCTGCGGGTGATCGCCGGCAGCCTGTTCATCGGCACCTTTCTTTCGCCCACCTTCTTCCTCAGCCTGAGCGGCGCGACCCTGGCACTGTGTACGATGGGGCTGGCCTGGCTTATCGGCCGCCATCAGCTGACCGCGATCGGCCTCAGTGTGGCCGCAGCGATCGGCCATATCACGGGCCAGTTCATCGTGGCCTGGCTGCTCTTCATCCCGCACGAGGCCATCTGGCGACTCTATCCCATTTTAGTGAGCACCTCCCTGATCTTCGGCCTGGTTAGCGGTACAATGGCGCACGCTCTTTTCAGGAAGATCAAGATACCGGCCGCATGACCGCGCTCAGCCTGACCCCACAGCTCTCGACCAACGACCGCTTCGGCGTCAGTCTGTTCGTCGCCGCCATCGTGCACGGCATCGTCATCCTCGGCATCGCCTTCGGCATCGACCTCGCGCCCGAGCGTTACGTGCCGCCCTCGCTGGACGTCACCCTCGTCCAGACCGAGACCGCCGAGGCCCCGGACGATGCCAAGTTCATCGCCCAGGCCAACCAGCAGGCGAGCGGCACCACCGACGAGCCCAACCGCCCGACCAGCCCGGTCACTTCCCTCGACCCACGGCCGCACGACGGTACGGCGCCGATGCAGATCCGCGAACAGGCGCCGGTCGAACCGCAGCCCGACCAGGTCCAGGCCATGACCGTGCGCGAGGCCGAGTACGAGGTCTCCACCAGGCAGAAGACCGAACAGGACCAGCCCGTCCCCGACGTGAGCGGGCCGGAACTCGTGGACAAGAGCCTGGAGATCGCCCGCCTGGTGGCCGAGATCAGCGAGCGTGAGCAGCGTTACGCCGAACGCCCACGCCGCCATTACCTCTCGTTCTCCAGCGCCAAGAGCGTGATCGAGGCCGAGTACTTCCGCGCCTTCAAGGAAAAGGTCGAGCGCATCGGCAACCTCAACTACCCCGACGAGGCCCTGCGCCGCAAGCTCGAGGGCGAGCTCATCCTCCACGTCACGGTCGACCGCACCGGCCACGTGACCCGGATCGAGCTCGGCAAGTCCTCCGGGCACCAGGTGCTCGACGATGCCGCCAAGCGCATCGTGCGCCTGTCCGAGCCGTTCGCCCCCTTCGACCCCGACATGCGCAAGGCCTACGACGAGCTGGTCATCACCCGAACCTGGAAGTTCGAGGTCGGCGGCCTGACCACGCGTTGAGGTGAACGGCGGGCGCCGCTTGCGAGGCAACCCCCGGCACCCGATACTACACAGATGGCCGCCAGCTCCTATTTCACCAACCAGTTCCTGATCGCGATGCCCGCGCTGGCCGACCCCAACTTCTACCAGTCGGTCACCTTCATCTGCGAGCACAACGAAGACGGCGCCCTGGGTATCGTCATCAACCAGCCCACCGAGATTCGGCTGGGCGAGCTCCTCGATCATCTCGATATCCCCACCGAACTCGGCGACGTTGCGGACATGACGGTCTACAATGGCGGCCCGGTGGAGATGGAGCGCGGCTTCGTGCTGCACCAGCCGGTGGGCGAGTGGGAAGGCAGCCTGCAGATCACCGAGAACCTGGCGCTGACCACCTCAAGCGACATCCTGCGCGCCATGGCTGAGGGCCGCGGACCCGAGCGCGCCCTGGTGGCGCTCGGCTATGCCGGCTGGGGCGCGGGCCAGCTCGAACAGGAGATGGCGGACAACGCCTGGCTGACCTCGCCGGCGGAACCGGACATCATTTTCGACACCCCGCCGGACCAGCGCTGGCGGGCCGCGGCCGAACAGCTTGGCATCGACCTCGACCTGCTCACCGGCGGGGCCGGGCACGCGTGAGCGCGCGGCCGGTCGGCAGAGGCCGCGGACACTGATGTCGGAAACGTTGCTTGGCTTCGACTACGGCGCCCGCCGCATCGGTGTCGCGGTGGGCCAGACACTCACCGGCACGGCGTCCCCGCTGGCCACCGTCGAGTGTGGCGACAAACCCGACTGGGAGGCCATCGCCGCCTTGATCGCGGAATGGCGCCCGCAGCGACTGATCGTCGGGCTGCCGCGCCACCTGGATGGACGCGACCACGAACTCAAGCCGGTGATCGAGCGCTTCGCCCGCCAGCTCGAGGGCCGCTTCGGCCTGCCGGTGGTGCTGGTCGACGAGCGCCTGACCTCGGCCGAGGCGAACGCGCGACTCGTCGAGACGCGCCAGAAGGGCCGGCGCAAGAAGATTCGCAAGGACGAAATCGATAGACTATCCGCCGCCATCCTGCTGGAAACCTGGATGTCGGGAGAACAATGACAAACATGATACCCAAGGTCGACACCCTGCTGGACGCGATGACCGAGTCGCTCCAGACCCTGATTCGCGATCGCGGCATCGAGCATCCACGCATGGTCGGCATCCACACCGGCGGCGTCTGGATTGCCCGCGAACTGCACAAGCGCCTCGGTCTCGAAGACCGGCTGGGCGAACTCGACATCTCCTTCTACCGCGACGACTTCAGCCGCATCGGGATGCATCCGCAGGTCAAGCCATCCAACCTGCCCTTCAGCGTGGACGACCAGCACATCATCCTGGTTGACGATGTGCTCTTCACGGGTCGCACCATCCGGGCAGCCATGAACGAGCTGTTCGACTTCGGCCGCCCGGCCTGCATCTCCCTGGCGGTGCTGGTCGAACGCAGCGGCCGCGAGCTTCCGATCGAGGCACAGGTGGTCGGTGCCCATCTCAGCCTGGGGTCGCAGGACCAGATCAAGCTGAGCGGCCCCGAACCGCTGGAGCTCACCCTGGTGCACACCGAGGACGAGGCCCGATGACGATCCACTACCCAGCCCCCGGCGCCTCGCCTGCCAGCATCCAGATCACCCGGGACGGGCGGCTCAAGCACTTCCTCACCATCGAGGGCCTGAACCGTCAGCTCATCACCGAGATCCTGGACACGGCCGAATCCTTCGCCAGCATGAACGAGCAGTCGGTGAAAAAGGTCCCACTGCTACGCGGCAAGACCGTGATCAACCTGTTTTTCGAGGCCAGCACCCGCACCCGAACCACCTTCGAGCTCGCGGCGAAGCGCCTCTCGGCCGACGTGCTCAACATCAACATCAGCCAGTCGGCGGCGGTCAAGGGCGAGAGCCTGCTCGACACCCTGCGCAACCTCGAGGCCATGTACTGCGACATGTTCATCGTGCGCCACGCCGACAGCGGGGCCTCGCAGTTCATCGCCCACCACGTGGCCCCGCACATCAGCGTGCTCAACGCGGGTGACGGGCGCCACGCGCACCCGACACAGGCGATGCTCGACATGTTCACCATCCGCCGGCACAAGGGCGACTTCACCCGGCTGCGCGTCGCCATCGTGGGCGACATCCTGCACTCGCGGGTGGCCCGCTCGCAGATCCACGCGCTGAACATCCTCAATACCGGGGAAGTGCGCGTGATCGCGCCCAAGACGCTGCTGCCCGAGGAGGTCGAGAAACTCGGGGTGCACGTCTATCACGACCTCGAGACCGGCCTGCGCGACGTGGACGTGGTCATCATGCTGCGCCTGCAGAAGGAGCGCATGCAGGGTGCCCTGCTGCCAAGCGAACACGAGTACTTTCAGCTCTACGGCCTCACCGAGGAACGCCTCAAGGTCGCCGCACCCGACGTGATCGTCATGCACCCGGGCCCCGCCAACCGCGGGGTGGAGATCTCCTCGCGCGTGGCCGACGGGCCGCGCTCGGTGATCCTGGAACAGGTCACCAACGGCATCGCGGTGCGCATGGCCGTGATGTCCATGGTCATGGGCGGCAACGCCGGAGGTGCCGCATGAAGCTGCAGATCCGCGGCGGGCGGGTGATCGACCCGGCCAACGGCATCGACGAGGTGACCGACGTCTTCGTCGCCTACGGGCGCATCACCGCGCTGGGCGAGGCCCCGGAGGGCTACACGCCGGACCGGGTGATCGACGCGGCCGGGCGCTACGTGCTGCCTGGCCTGGTCGACCTCGCCGCGCGCCTCCGCCAGCCCGGCGAGGAGCACAAGGCGACCATCGCCAGCGAGACACGCGCCGCGGCCGCGGCGGGCATCACCACGCTGTGCTGCCCGCCGGACACGGTGCCCCCGGTCGACTCGCCGGCCGAGATCAACCTCATCACCCGGCTGGCCAAGGCCGCGGGCCAGGCCAAGGTCTTCGCGCTCGGCGCACTCACCGCCAATCTCGAGGGGGAACTTTTGAGCGAGATGGCGGCACTCAAGGCCGCCGGCTGCCTCGGCGTGAGCAATGCCCTGCGGCCGGTCAGCAGCACGCTGGTGCTGCGTCGGGCCCTCGAGTACGCGGGCAGCCACGAGCTCACCGTGTTCCTGCACCCGATCGATTTCGAGCTGGCCAACCATGGCTGTGCACACGAGGGCGCCGTGGCCTCGCGCCTGGGTCTGCCCGGGATTCCGTCCGCCGCCGAGACCGCTGCCATCGGCCAGCAACTGGCACTGATCGAGCAGACCGGCGTACGCGCCCATTTCTGCCGCGTCTCGACCGCCCGCGGTGCGGCCATGATCCAGCGCGCCCAGTACGACGGCCTGCCCATCACCATGGACGTGTGCGCGCATCAGCTCTACCTGACCGACGTCGACATCGGCGATTTCAACAGCCTGTGTCACACGCTCCCGCCGCTGCGCACGCTGCGCGACCGCGACGGGCTGCGCCAGTGCCTGGGCAAGGGCAGCATCGGTGCCATCTGCTCCGACCACCAGCCCCACGAGGAAGACGCGAAACTGGCGCCCTTCCCGGCCACCGAGCCGGGCATCTCCGCGCTGGAGACCCTGCTGCCGCTCACGCTGCAACTGGCCGACGACGGCGTACTGTCCCTCTCCGAGGCCGTACAGCGCATCACCTGCGGCCCGGCCGACATCCTCGGACTCGATGCGGGCACGCTGGCCGTGGGCACACCGGCCGACATCTGCATCTACGATCCCGAACACCCGTGGACGCTGGACGAATCCACCGTCGTCAGCGCCGGCAAGAACACCCCGTTCCTCGGCTGGGAATTCACCGGGCGTGTCACGCACACCCTGGTCGATGGCCGCGTGGTATACGCCCTGGATGATTAGACGGCACGACCCAGCCTGAAAACGACCGAACCGAGGCATGAGCACGAGCATGAAACCGCACCGCAACACGATCTTTGTCGAAGACGCCGAAATCCTCGCGCACGAGGCCTTTGAGGGTGCGCAATACATCCTGCGCGTGCAGGCCCCGAAGTGCGCGGCAAAGGCGGAAGCCGGAAGCTTTGCCCACCTGCAGTGCGACCCGATGCTGCCGATGCGTCGCCCGCTCTCGATCATGCGGGTCTCGAAGGAAGCCGGCTGGGTGGATTTTCTCTACAAGGCGGTGGGCGACGGCACCCGCCTGCTGGCAAAGCGCGAGGTGGGTGAGAGCATCAGCGTCATGGGCCCGATCGGCAAGCCGTTCGCCTTCCACGCCGAGCGCACGCGCCCTCTGCTCATCGGTGGCGGCGTGGGCATCCCCCCCATGGTGTTCATCGCCGACACGCTGCGCCGGCAGCCCGGCTGGAAGCCCTTCGTCATCATGGGCTCGGAAGTCCCCTTCCCCTTCAAGGCCCGCCCCTCGCAGATCATGGTGCCCGGCATGCCGGAAGGCGTGATTGCCGCCATGCCGCTGCTCGAGGACTGGGGTGTAGCCTCGCGCCTGACCAGCCTGCAGGGCTATGCCGGGTGCCATGAGGGCTATGTGACCGATCTGGCGCGTTCCTGGCTCGAAGCGCTCTCGGACGACGACCGCGCCGAGGTGGAGATCTTCAGCTGCGGCCCGCACCCGATGCTGGAAGCGGTCGCCAAACTGGCCGCCGAGTTCGAGCTGCCCTGCCAGGTATCGCTGGAGGAATTCATGGCCTGTGCGGTGGGTGGATGCGCCGGCTGCGTCGTGGAGGTCAGGACGCCCGAGGGGCCGGCGATGAAGCGGGTCTGCGTCGACGGCCCGGTGTTCCAGGCCGCCGACGTCTTCTAGCGGTTGTTCTTTGGGCGGCTACTTGTCGCTCAGGTCGATATCGACGTCGCCCTCCGAGGGCAGCTTGAGATCGTCGAGCAGCCCCGCAAAATCGTCGTCATCGTCGTCGGCCCTGGCGGCGGCCTTGTCGGAAAGCCCCGCATCGTCCAGCATCTCGCTCGGGAACTGCAGGCTTTCCTCTTCCTTCTTCAGGCTCTTCACGCCGCCGCCGAAGTTGATGCGCCACTCGAGGTCGCCGCGCGAGTCGGCATTGTTGAGCGCGTTCTGCAAGGTGATCTGGTTGGACTTGTAGAGCTCGAACAACGACTGGTCGAAGGTCTGCATGCCGACCGAACCGCCCTTCTCCATGACCTCCTTGATCTCGCCCATCTGGCCCTTGCGGATCAGCTCGGAGATATAGGGCGTGTTGATCATCACCTCGACAGCAGCGACGCGCTTGCCACTGGTGCTGGGCACCAGTCGCTGCGAGATGATGCCCTTGAGGTTGAGCGAGAGGTCCATGAGGATCTGCTGCTTCGCATCCGGCGGGAACATGTTGATGATGCGGTCCAGGGCCTGGTTGGCGTTCACCGCGTGCAGGGTGGTGAGTGCGAGATGCCCCGTATCGGCAAACCCGATCGCCGCCTCCATGGTGTGGCGATCGCGCACCTCGCCAATCATGATCATGTCGGGCGCCTCGCGCATCGCCTCGCGCAGCGCGTTCTGATAAGACAGCGTGTCCAGCCCCACCTCGCGCTGGCCGACGATCGATTTCTTGTGCTGGAACACGAACTCGATGGGGTCTTCCACGGTGAGGATATGCCCCATGCGGTTCGTGTTGCGGAAGTCGATCATGGAGGCGAGCGACGTCGACTTACCCGAACCGGTAGCCCCGACCACGATAATCAGGCCGGTGTTGTGCATCACCAGGTCCTTGAGGATCGGCGGCAGCTTGAGTTCTTCGATACTCGGGATCTGCGAGCGGATGTATCGAATCACCATCGATGCCTCTCCGCGCTGCACGTAGATGTTCACGCGGAAGCGACCGAGATTGACCATCGAGATCCCGAGATTCATCTCCCGGGTTTCCTCGAACTCCCTGGTCTGGTCCTCGTTCATCAGGGTGTAGGCAATGCGCTTGACCATGCCGGGCTGCATCACCTGCTTGCTCACCGGCTTGAAGGTGCCTTCCACCTTGATGCTGACCGGGGCGCCGGTGGTGAAGAACATGTCCGACGCGCCCTGCTGGGCCATGAGTTTGAGGTAGGGCTCGATATTCATGCGTTATCTGTGGGTTGTGTAGAGGACTGCGGTCACGTCACTAGCGCAGCATACCGCTTTCTTCGGAGGTTTCCTCGACCTGCAGGTCGTCCAGGCCTTCCATGATGTCCTTCTGCTCGCGCTTGCTCTCCAGCTTCACGCGCAGGCGCAGGTCGTTGACCGAGTCGGCGTTGCGCAGGGCGTCCTCCAGCGTGATCAGTCCGGACTCGTAGAGATCGAACAGGGCCTGGTCGAAGGTCTTCATGCCGGCCTCGTTCGACTTCTTCATCAGCTCCTTCATCTCGTGGACTTCGCCCTTGAAGATGAGGTCCGACATCAGCGGCGTATTGATCATCACCTCCACCGCCGGTACGCGGCCCTTGCCATCGGCACGCGGAATCAGGCGCTGGGAGATGACTGCACGCAGGTTGAGCGAAAGGTCCATCAGCAGCTGCGGCCGGCGCTCTTCCGGGAAGAAGTTGATGATACGGTCCAGCGCCTGGTTGGTGCTGTTGGCATGCAGCGTCGACAGGCACAGGTGCCCGGTCTCGGCGAAGGCAATACCGTAGTCCATGGTGTCGCGGTCGCGGATCTCGCCGATGAGGATGACGTCGGGCGCCTGTCGCAGCGTGTTCTTCAGTGCGATCTCGTAGGTCTCCGTATCCACGCCGACTTCGCGCTGCGTCACGATGCAGTTGCCGTGGTTGTGGACGAACTCGATCGGGTCCTCGATGGTGACGATGTGACCGTAACTGTTGTGGTTGCGGTAACCCACCATGGCGGCCAGCGAAGTGGACTTACCCGAACCGGTTCCCCCGACGAAGATGACCAGGCCACGCTTGGTCATGGAGATATCGGACAGCACCTTCGGCAGGTTGAGATCCTCGAATTTCGGGATCTCCGAATTGATGACACGCAGCACCATGCCGCTGCTGCCGCGCTGGGTGAAGGAATTGACACGAAAACGCGCCACGCCCGGAAGGCTGATGGCAAAGTTGCACTCCAGGTGCTCCTCGTACTCCGCCGCCTGCTTGTCGTTCATGATCGAACGCACCAGCACCTGCGTGTGCGAGGGCGAGAGCGGCTGGTTGGTGATCGGCATCATCTTGCCGTCGACCTTCATGGAGGGCGGCGCACCCGAGGTGATGAACAGGTCGGAACCGTCCTTGCTGAGCATGGTCCTCAGCAGGTCGTGCATGAAGCGTATGGCCTTGTCGCGATCCATTGAATCTCTCCGGCTGGGGTCGCGTGCTTACAGCGAGTCGGGATTGGCGGCCTTGCGGCGCGCCTCTTCCTTGCTGACGACGCCGCGCGAGGTCAGCTCCTTGAGCGACTGGTCGAGCGTCTGCATACCGATGTTCTGACCGGTCTGGATGGCCGAGTACATCTGCGCGATCTTGTTTTCACGAATGAGGTTACGAATGGCGGGGGTACCGATCATGATCTCGTGCGCCGCCACGCGGCCGCCACCGATCTTCTTCAGCAGGGACTGCGAGATGACCGCGCGCAGGGACTCGGAGAGCATCGCGCGCACCATGTCCTTCTCCGCCGCCGGGAACACGTCGACCACGCGGTCGATGGTCTTGGCCGCGGAACTGGTATGCAGGGTGCCGAACACGAGATGGCCGGTCTCGGCCGCGGTCAGCGCCAGGCGGATGGTTTCGAGGTCGCGCATCTCGCCGACCAGGATGGTGTCGGGGTCTTCACGCAGTGCCGAGCGCAGGGCCTCGTTGAACCCCATGGTGTCGCGGTGCACCTCGCGCTGGTTGATCAGGCACTTCTTGCTCTCGTGCACGAATTCGATCGGGTCCTCGACGGTGAGGATGTGACCGTACTCGGTTTCGTTCTTGTGGTTCATCATCGCCGCGAGCGTGGTGGACTTGCCCGAGCCGGTCGGCCCGGTCACCAGCACGATGCCGCGCGGGTACTCGGAGATGGTCTCGAAGATCTTCGGCGCACCCAGTTCCTCGAGCGTGAGGATCTTGGAGGGAATGGTACGGAAGACCGCGCCGGCGCCGCGGTTGTGATTGAAGGCGTTGACACGGAAGCGCGCAAGGCCCGGGATCTCGAACGAGAAGTCGGTTTCCCAGAACTCCTCGTAGTCCTTGCGCTGCTTGTCGTTCATGATGTCGTACACCATGCCGTGAACCTGCTTGTGGTCCATGGCCGGTACGTTGATCCTGCGCACGTCGCCGTCCACGCGAATCATCGGCGGCAGCCCGGCGGAGAGATGCAGGTCGGATGCACCGTTTTTCACCGCGAAGGCCAGGAGTTGCGCGATATCCATCGATCCCCCCAGAATTTATCGTTCTTATATGAATCCGGTCCCGGCCCGGTGTGGCATGGCGCCACGATCCCGTCCGTCCGGTGTCTGCCGGGCTACCGCCCGCCAGACGATTGGCAAATCAGTGCCAAATCAATGAATGAACAGGAAAATAATGCGACCCAAGTCGCCTAAAAAGCAACTATAGCACAGCGCCTATGAGCCAAATTTGCGACAACCTGCGCAGGATTCGCGACGAAATCCACCACCTGGAGGCCCGTTACGGGCGCCCGGCGGGATCGGTCCGCCTGCTGGCCGTGAGCAAGACCAAGCCCGTGACGGCCCTGCGCGAGGCGCTCGACTGCGGGCAACGGGCCTTCGGCGAGAACTACGTGCAGGAACTGGCCGAGAAGGGGGCTGCCCTGGCCGGCGAGGAGATCGAGTGGCACTACATCGGCCCGCTGCAATCCAACAAGAGCCGCATCGTGGCCGAGACCGCACACTGGATGCACACGGTGGACCGCCTGAAGATCGCCCGGCGCCTGAGCGAACAGCGGCCGGCGGACAGCCCCCCCCTTAACATCTGCATACAGGTCAACATCAGCGGCGAGGCCAGCAAGTCCGGCATCGAGCTCGGGGCACTGCCCGAGCTGGTGGCGGCGGTGGCCGCACTGCCGAACCTGAGGCTGCGCGGTCTCATGGCCATCCCGGCGCCGAGCGCCGACGTCAACGCCCAGCGCGCCGTCTTCGCCCGCCTGCGCCAGGCCCTGGAAGACGAGGTTGCCCGGGGGCATGCGCTCGACACGCTCTCGATGGGCATGACCGGCGACATGGAGGCAGCGATCGCCGAGGGGGCCACGATTGTGCGTATCGGTACGGCAATCTTCGGGGCGCGCGGTTAGAATGGCATTCACATTCATATCGAACGACATCGCACACCATGTCTGACGACAAGATCTGTTTCATCGGCGGCGGCAACATGGCCGTCTCCATCATCGGCGGCCTGGTCGCGGACGGCCGTGCCGCGGAGACCATCAGCGTGGCCGATCCCTCCGCCGATGCGCTCGCGGGGCTCAACACCCGGTGGCCGGGACTGGCCACGACCACGGATAACGCTGCCGCGATCGCCGGCGCCGCCGTCGTCGTACTGGCGGTCAAGCCGCAAATCCTGCGCGAGGTCTGTGAGGCGCTGGCGCCAGTCCTGGCCGACAGACGCGCGCTGGTGCTATCCATCGCCGCGGGCGTGCGTGCCGGTGATATCGATCGCTGGCTGGGGGGCGAGCAGGCCATCGTACGCTGCATGCCCAATACCCCGGCGCTGGTGCGTAGCGGCGCCAGCGGCCTGTTCGCGACCGGTCAGGTCACCGCCGACCAGCGCAACGCCGCCGAGCGCGTCATGCGCGCCGTCGGCCTCACCCTGTGGGTGGACGAGGAGGCTCGGCTGGATGCGGTCACCGCCGTGTCCGGCAGCGGGCCGGCCTACTTCTTCTATGTGATGGAGGCCATGCAGGCGGCCGGCGTGAAGCTGGGGCTCACCCCGGAGCAGGCGCGGCTGCTCGTCCTGGAGACGGCCTTCGGGGCCGCCAAGCTCGCGCTCGAGAGCAGCGACGATGCCGCGACGCTGCGTGCGCGCGTCACCTCCAGGGGCGGAACGACCGAGCGCGCCATCCAGGTCCTGGAAGCCGGGGACCTGAAGCGCCTGTTTGAAGAGGCCCTGACCGCAGCGGCCCAGCGCGCCGCCGAGCTGGGTGACGAGCTGGGAAAAGACTGAAACCTCGAGGGAAAAGCAACTCATGAGCCTTGGACAAGACATCGGATCCCTGCTGATCCAGTTCCTCTTTTCCTTTCTGATCATCTTCGTGATGCTCCGTTTCCTGCTGGCCTGGGTGCGTGCGGACTTCTACAACCCCCTGTCACAGGCCATCGTCAGCGTCACCAATCCGGTGCTGGTGCCACTGCGCCGCCTGATCCCGGCGATCGGCCGCATCGACACCGCCGCCATCGTGCTGATGGTGGTCCTGCAGTTCATCGAGATCACGCTGATCCAGCTGATCCTCGGCCGGCCGACGCCGTGGCTGGCGATCTTCATCGCCACGCTGTTCCAGCTGGTGCGCCTGGGCATCTGGGTCTTCATCGCCGCCATCTTCATCCAGGTGATCATGAGCTGGGTCGCACCCGGCACGCGCAACCCGGCTGCCTCGCTGGCCTGGAGCCTGACCGAGCCGCTGATGCGGCCGCTGCGTCGCGTGATCCCGCCCATCGGCATGATCGACATCACGCCGATGATCGCGATCCTTGCCTTGTTCATCGCCCTGCGGATCGTGGACCACCTGGCCGCCTATGCCTGAGGGCGCGTTCTGGCGCTGGGACGGCGACGACCTGGTTCTCGATCTGAAGGTGCAGCCGCGCGCGAGTCGCGACGAGCTGGCCGAGGTTCTCGGCGACCGGCTGAAGGTGCGCATCACCGCACCGCCGGTGGACGGCAAGGCCAACGATCACCTGATGAAGTTCCTGGCCAAGACCTTCAGGGTCGCCCGATCCGACGTGACGATGCTCTCGGGCCAGACCGGACGCGACAAGCGGCTTCGCATCCACGCGCCCGCGCAACTGCCTCCGATCATCCCCGCCCGCTGAAGGGGCTTGGTTGCATCCACAGGGGTCCGTCATTAGACTCAGACCACTTTTTTCCTGGCCAAAACACCTGATCCCACGATGCCGGAGACGATCCCCGCCGATTCGATCGGCCTGGTATCCCCCAAGACGCAGCACTTCGAAGAGCCGCTCTCGCTGGAATGCGGCCGTACGCTCGCGCAGTACGACCTGGTCTACGAGACCTACGGGGAGCTGAATGCGGATCGCTCCAATGCCATCCTGATCTGTCATGCCCTGTCTGGGGATCACCACGCGGCGGGCTACCACAGCATGGAAGACCGCAAGCCCGGCTGGTGGGACAGCTGCATTGGCCCGGGCAAGCCCTTCGACACGAACAAGTACTTCATCGTCTCGCCCAACAACCTGGGCGGCTGCAAGGGCTCGAGCGGCCCCAACACGGCCAACCCGGAAACGGGCACGGAATGGGGCGCCGACTTTCCCATCGTCACGGTCAAGGACTGGGTCAAGAGCCAGGCGCGCCTGGCCGATGCACTCGGCATCGAGCAGTGGGCTGCCGTCATCGGCGGCAGCCTCGGCGGCATGCAGGTGATGCAGTGGGCCATCGACCTGCCCGAACGCCTGCGCCACGCCATCGTCATCGCGGCCGCCCCCAAGCTCTCGGCGCAGAACATCGCCTTCAACGAGGTGGCCCGCCAGGCCATCCTCTCCGACCCCGAGTTTCACGACGGCCACTTCTACGCGCACAACACGGTGCCGCGCCGCGGCCTGCGCCTGGCGCGCATGCTCGGCCATATCACCTACCTGTCGGACGAGGCGATGCGTGCCAAGTTCGGCCGCGACCTGCGCGAGGGCAAGATCAACTTCGGCTTCGACGTCGAGTTCCAGATCGAGAGCTACCTGCGCTATCAGGGCGAATCGTTCGTCGAGCGCTTCGATGCCAACACCTACCTGCTGATGACCAAGGCACTGGATTACTTCGACCCGGCGCACGACTACGACGGCGACCTTGCCGAGGCCTTCCGCCGCGCCAGCGCCGAGTTTCTGGTGGTGTCGTTCACCAGTGACTGGCGCTTCTCCCCTGAACGCTCGCGCGAGATCACCCGCGCACTGCTCGATGCGGATCGCATGGTGAGCTACGCCGAGGTCGAGGCACATCACGGGCACGATGCCTTCCTGCTGCCGATACCGCAGTACATGAAGGTGCTCAACGCCTACATGCGCCGGGTCGAAGAGGGGGTTCGCTGATGCGCGCCGATCTCGCCATCATCGCCGAGTGGATTCAGCCCGGCTCACGCGTACTGGACCTGGGTTGCGGCGACGGCACCTTGCTGGCCCACCTGCAGCAGGACCGCAAGATCACGGGCTACGGCCTGGAGATCGACGACGACAACATCGCGACCTGTATCGACAAGGGTGTGAACGTCATCCAGACCGACCTCGACGCCGGCCTTTCGGCCTTCTTCGACGAAGACTCCTTCGACTACGTGATCATGTCGCAGACCCTGCAGGCCATGACGCACCCGGAGAAACTGCTCGATGAGATGCTGCGGGTCGGACGCGAGGGCATCGTCACGTTTCCCAACATGGGGCACTGGAAGAACCGCCTGTACCTGACGCTCAAGGGACGCATGCCGGTCTCGCGCACCCTGCCGAACGCGTGGTACGACACACCCAATATCCACCTGTGCACCATCCGTGACTTCGAGGCCCTGTGCCGCGAGCGTGGCATTCACATTCTGCAACGCCAGGTGGTCGATTACGCCCACCGCAGCCACCAGCACTTCCTCCCCAACCTGCTCGGCGAGATTGCGCTCTACCGCTTCTGCCGGCGCTGATTGGCGGTCAGGAACACCGGCCGGGTTCGCGATGTCCCCCGGATCCGATGCACCCACCACGCGGCTGTGGCAGCACGCCGATATTCGCCTACACTCGTTGCATAAGCACAACAAACAAGGAGGACGCTCCATGCCTAAGCTCAAGCACGTCGTCGTAGTTGCCCTGCTGTTGCTGATGGGCCTGTCCGGCACCGCCGTCGCCGAAAAATCAAAGAACATCGGCGATTTCGTCGTGCATTACAACGCCCTCGGCACCGAATTCCTGACCCCCGAAACCGCGCGGGCATACGGCATCACCCGCAGCGGCAACCGCGCCATGGTCACCATCTCGGTGGTCAAGGGAAACATGGGGGTCACCATCCAGCCGGTGAAGGCGCAGATCAGCATTCGCGCCACCAATCTGAACCAGCAGGTCAAACCCATGGAAGTCCGCGAAATCGTCGATCAGGGGGCGATCTACTACATCGCTGATTTCAAGTTCGCCGATGGCGAGACCGTCGACTTCGACGTGGAAGTGGTGCCCGAAGGCGGCCCCAGGGGCAATATCCAGTTTCGTCAGCAGTTCTTCGTCGACTGACGGCGCATTCATCCGCGGGCGGGGCCTTCAGGGCCCCGCCGTCGTTTCCGGCACTGGCGCAAGCGACGCCATGCCCAGGTAATACAGACCAAACCCGATCACGATCAGACCCGCCACTATCCGCACCCGCGGATCGCGCGTGAACCGCGTAAGCTGCGCGGCGAACACGCCGATCAGCATCAGGTTGGGCAACGTCCCCAGGCCGAAGCTCAACATCACCAGCGCACCCTCGAGCGGGCCGCCCGCCGTCAACGCCAGGATCAGCGCACTGTAGACCAGGCCGCAGGGTAACCACCCCCACACCAGCCCCATGGGCAGGGTCTGCCAGGGATGGCGCACGATCATCAGCCGTCGCGCCAGGGGCTCGATCCGCTTCCAGAGCACGCCCCCGACCCGCTCCAGCTGGGCCAGGCCACGCCACCAGCCCGCCAGGTACAGCCCCAGCAGGATCATGAACACGCCTGCCAGCACCAGCAGGATCGTACTGGCGTGGCGCAACGAGACAAGATCCACGGCGACGCCACCGATACCCCCGACGAGCAGACCCGCCAGGGTGTAGCTCGCGATGCGCCCGATGTTGTAGCCACCGAGGAACAGCAGCAGCCCGCTGCGGCGGGCCGAGTCGGGCAAGCCGAACGTCATCGCCCCGACCACCCCGCCACACATCCCGACACAGTGGACGCCACCGAGCAAACCGGCGGCGAATGCACTGAGATAAAGCGTCAGGTTATCGAGCAGAAACGCCATCGTCACCGACGCCCCAGGAATTGAAGAAAACACTTATATACAAGCATATTTCCACTCGCACAGGACGAAATGCCGTGCTATCTTTGGCTGCGACCTTACCCCGGCAACCCGCCGAGAAAACCATCTCAAGGAGTAGCACATGGCTGCAAAGAAAAAGGCCGTCAAGAAGAAAGCCACCACTGCCCAGGCCGTTGCGAAGCCGCCGACCAAGTCCGAGATTCTAAACCATATCGCCGGCGAGACGGGGCTGACCCGCAAGGACGTCAGCGCTGTGTTCGATTCCCTCAACGGCATGATCCAGAAGAACCTGAAGCCGCGTGGCCCGGGTGCCTTCACCGTGCCCGGCCTGATGAAGATCAAGGTCATCAAGAAGCCCGCCACCAAGGCGCGCAAGGGGATCAACCCCTTCACCGGCGAAGAGACGGTGTTCAAGGCCAAGCCGGCCCGCAAGGTGGTCAAGGTCCAGCCGCTGAAAGGCCTGAAGGACATGGTCTGAGGCCGCGCGTCTCGAGACTCACGGCAAAGGGGCCCTTCGGCCCCTTTGTCTTTTGCGGCAGGGAAACGGGGGATATCCCCGGCTACAGCGGCCGCTCCCGGGCCCGGTGCTTGGCCCGAATGAAGTCGCGGTGAGGCACGTAGAGCAGATCCGCGATCTTGCGCACCTGGTATTCCTCGTACTTGTCGAGCCGCGCATCCGCGTACGCCACGCGCCATAAATCCTCGACGACCATCGCCTTTTGCTCGGCGCTGTAGTTGTCATTGATCAATTTCAGAAAGGGATGGATGGACAGCGTCTCGTCGCTGTGACGCGTGGCGAGTTCGACCAGCTCGGCCGTCTCCTCGTCGCTGAATTCGAACTGCCGCTTGAGAATGTCGGCGATCACCACCAACTCCTCCTCGTCCACTGCAAAGTCGGCGCGGCTGACCTCCAGCAACAGCATGGCCGCAGCCATGTGCAAGGTATGCTCGGACTCGGCCTCGCCACCCGGACGCAGGCTCTCCTCGAAAAATTGCCTGATACGGCTGAGCATGGGGAAACCTTCGTTAATTGCTGCTGACGCGAAGACGGTAAACGCCGTCATCGAACGCGGTGAAAAACGCCTCCACCAGCGGATGCCGGATGGGGGCCCCGCTCTCGTCGGGCTCGAGATTGCGCTCGGCGACATAGGTGGTCACGGCCTGGCCGTCCACCAGCACGCGGTACCATGGGCGGTCCTTGGGCGGGCTCGACTTGGCCATGCTTTCGTACCACTCGTCGCTTTCTGCGAACTCGGCATCGACGTCATACACCACGCCCCGGTAGCCAAACAGGCGGTGCCGGATCAGCTGCCCGGGGAAAAAGGCGACATCATGATCTTGTGTTGATGTTGTCATATCCTGCTTGTGAAGACCTGAGAATGAACCCTGCACGCATGATGGCGTGCGACGTTTTCCATTATAGCGACGAGACGCACCATGCCCGAGGCCGACATGCCATTGGACAAATCCACTCCCGAGGGTTCCGTGCTGTTGCTCAGCGGCGGCATCGAGAGTGCCACGTTGCTGCACCTGCTCGCCCGCGAACAGACCGCATTCCCGCTGTTCATCGATTACGGACAACGCGCCGCGACCCGCGAACGGGAAGCGGCACGCGCGCAGTGCGAGGCCCTGGGGCTCCCGCTCAAGGAGATCGGCATCGCCGCGCTGGGGGAGGCCTTTCGCGAAGACCAGGAGCGCAAGCTGCACGTTCCCCTGCCCCACCGCAATCTCGTCATTCTCGGAATCGCCATCAGCTACGCGGCTCACCGCAAGGCCCGGAGTGTCTCCCTGGCACTGAACCGCGAGGACACCGCGGCCTATGCCAGTGCCTCGAGCGCCTTCGTCGAACACCTCCGCAGGCTCGCGGGCGACCTCGATGAATTGGCCATCAGCACCCCGCTCATCACGCTCACGAAGAGCGAGATCATCGTTCGCGGGCTCGAAATTGGCGTTGATTATCGCCACAGCTACAGCTGCCTGCTGGGCTATGCACGGCAATGCGGCGCCTGCCCCCAGTGCGAGAAGCGGCGCGCGGCCTTTGCAGCCCTGGGACTGGAAGATCCCGCGGGCTTCAAAAGGTGACCGGCGCCGCGCTATGATGACCTTCCTGTCAGACCAGCATCCAGCCCATGAAACCGTATACCCCGGTACCCGCCCACGTCGAGGAACGCCTCGAAATCGCGATTCTCTGCGGCGAGAAGTTCAACCTGCAATGGGCCAGCGAAGACAGCGATCAGGCCTTCCTGGGCAGGGTCCAACCACTGGAAATCGTGGAACGCGCGGGGCGCCGCTACCTGCGCGCCACGGGCGAAGACGGCGCGCGGCTGGAAATTCGTCTCGACCTGATTCGCAACCTGCCCACCCCGGTAAAGTAGGCGGCCCCGGATGAACGGTCTTATCGCGAAACTGCCGCGCTACGAACCCTGGGCCTTCCGCCTCGCGATCCTCGTGCTGCTGCTGCTGCTCGCGCAGGCCACGGCAGGCCTGTTGTGGGACATCCTCGCGCCCACCACCCGGGTCGTCGTCAGCGCGCCGGCAATGACCCAGGCGGCGGGCACCGGCGCCTCGACGAGCCGGGCCGGCGTCTCCCCGGTAACCGAGGACCTGTTTGGCGAACCCGTCACGGCCACCGTAACCAGCATCGAGGATGCGCCGGACACGAAACTCGATCTGTCGCTGATCGGCGTGTTTGCAACCGGAGATTCATCTGCACTTGCGATCATTGCCTCCGGGAGACGGCCGGAAGCGCTGTTCGCGGTAGGGGATGACCTGCCGGGAGGCGCGACGCTGCGCGCGATCTATGCCGACCGGGTCATCCTGGAACGCAATGGCGATCTCGAAACCCTGCGCCTGCCACAGGAATCCCTGGGCGGACTCAGTACCACCGACGGCCCGACCGGCACAGTCCGCACCGATGCCTCTCTGGGTTCCCAGTTACAGGCCTATCGACGCGAGGCCATGCGTAACCCGGCAAGCATGGCGGAGTACGTGGAAGCCCAGCCGGTGGAACAGGGCGGCCGCTTTCTCGGCTATCGCCTGATCCTCAAGAAGGACGTGCCGGTATTCAACGAGCTTGGACTGAGCCCCGGCGATATAATCACGGAAGTAAACGGCATCGCGCTCGACCAGCCCGATGCCGGCATCCGTGCGCTGCGCCAGCTCGCGACGGCACGCGAAATCAACCTGACAGTACTGCGTAACGGCCGCACCGAGACGGTCCAGGCCAATTTTGGCCAATAAGCCAGACGACCCTATGCAACCGACCCCGACCAGAAGATCCCCCGTGAACCCATTTCATCGCCTCGCATCACACGGCGTGCTTGCAACCCTGCTGCTTGCGCTCGGCCTACTGCTCGGCGCGGTGAACGCGCAGGCCGAAGGCGAGGCCAGCCTCAACCTCAAGGATGCCGACATCCGCACCCTGATCGACACGGTATCCCGCGTGACGGGGCGCAATTTCGTGGTCGACCCGCGCGTGAAGGCCAACGTCACCGTCATCACGTCACGGCCGATGGAGAAAGAGGAGCTCTACCAGGTGTTCCTCTCCATCCTCGAGGTCCACGGCTACGCGGCCGTGCCGGTGGGTGAAGTCATCAAGATCATCCCGGACGCCAACGCGCGCCAGGGACCGGTGCCCACCGTGAGCGAGGGCGCGCCGGGCACGGGCGACGAACTGGTCACACGCGTGCTTCCCATCCGGCACGTCCCGGCGGCGCAGCTGGTGCCGATCCTGCGGCCGCTGATCCCGCAACAGGGTCACCTGGCCGCCTACCCGGCTACCAACGTGCTCGTCATCTCCGATCGCGCCGCCAACATCGAGCGCCTGGTGACCATCGTGCAGCGCATCGACCGCTCGGACAGCGAGGAAATCGAGGTCATCCCGCTGCGCCATGCCTCGGCCAGCGAGGTGGTGAGGATCATCAATTCGTTGAGCCAGGGCGATCCGCAGCAGGCGCAGGGCAGCCCCGGCAGACCGCTGCTGGCGGCCGACGAGCGCAGCAACTCCATCCTGCTTTCCGGCGACCGGCCCGCGCGCCTGCGCATCCGCGGACTGATCGCGCACCTGGATACACCGCTGGAAACGGTCGGCGGCACCCAGGTGATCTTCCTCAAATACGCCAAGGCCGAAGAGCTGGTCGAGGTCCTGCAGGGCACGGCCAAGTTCCAGCAGCAGGAAGGCGGCAAGCCTGCCGCGTCGGCGCGCCAGGCCGACGTGGACATCCAGGCCGACAATACCACCAATGCCCTGATCGTGACCGCCCCCGCCGACATCCAGCGTAATATCGCCGCCGTGGTCCGCCAGCTGGACATCCCGCGGGCGCAGGTCCTGGTCGAGGCCGTCATCGCGGAAGTCTCCACCGACCTCTCGCGCGACCTCGGGGTGGCCTGGGCGATCGATGGCACCGAGAGCGACGACAAGGGCCCGGTGGCCATCAGCAACGTCGGCGGCCTGGCCGAGACCGTGTACGGCATCGCCCAGGGCACGGCGGCGCCGCCCGTGGGCATGCTGCTCGGCATCGGCGACCTGCGCGAGGGGCGCACCAACTGGGCGATGGTGCTGCGCGCGCTCTCGGGTGACGCGGCCACCAACATCCTCTCCACGCCGACGCTGGTCACCACCGACAACGAGGAGGCCGAGATCGTGGTCGGGCAGAACGTGCCGTTCGTCACCGGCAGCTACACGACCACCGGCGACACCGGTTCGATCAGCAACCCGTTCCAGACCATCCAGCGCCAGGACGTCGGCCTGACCCTGCGCCTGACGCCCCAGGTCAACGAAGGCAACCGCATCAAGCTCGCGATCGAGCAGGAGACTTCCAGCCTCGCGAGTTCCAGCGCCAGCGCCGCGGACCTCATCACCAACAAGCGTTTCCTGCGCACCACCGTCACCGTCGAGGACGGCGACATCCTCGTGCTGGGCGGCCTGATCGAGGACAGCTTCCGCGATCGCCAGGAAAAGGTGCCGCTGCTGGGCGATATCCCACTGCTCGGCCGCCTGTTCCGCTACGACACGACCCAGAAGATCAAGCAGAACCTGATGGTGTTCATCCACCCCGCGATCATCAAGGACTCGATCGAGGCCGCCGCCTACACCAGCCGCAAGTACGACTACCTGCGGGCGCGCCAGCTCGAGGCCGGCATCGGCGACCGCGGGCTGATCAAGGACTCGCGCGCGGTATTCCCGGACCTCGAGGAACTGGTCACCCAGCTGCCGCCGCCCGAGGTGCTCCAGGAGAAACAGGGTACGCTGGGCGACCTGGTGGCGCCGCCGCGCACGGAACCCTAGACACCGTATCGACATGAGCGCCCTTCCCGACAACACCCTGTCCAGACCGCGGCTGCCCCCTTACGGGTTTGCCAAGCGGCACGGCCTGCTGGTCGAGACCGACCCGGACGGGACGCTCACCGTGTTCCATCGCGGCCCGGTGGAGCCACGCCTGATCGCCGAGTTGCGGCGCTTTCTCGGCCGTCCCATCCGGCTGCAGGGCATCGCGGCCGAGGACTTCGATAGCCGGATGGCGCGGGCGTACGACCGCGGCGACGCACAGGCCCAGGCGATGATGAGCGACCTCGGCGGGGAGATCGATCTCGACAGCGTGGCCGCCTCCCTGCCCGAGCCCGCGGACCTGCTGGAATCCGAGGACGACGCCCCCATCATCCGGCTGATCAATGCGATCCTCACCCAGGCGGTCAAGGAGAACGCGTCGGATATCCACATCGAGACCTTCGAGGACCGCCTGCTGGTGCGCCTGCGCGTCGACGGCGTGCTGCGCGAGATCCTGGAGCCCCCAAAGAGCCTGGGCCCGGTGGTGGTCTCGCGCATCAAGGTCATGGCCAGGCTGGACATCGCCGAGAAACGCATCCCCCAGGACGGGCGCATTTCGCTGAAAGTCGCCGGCCGCCCGGTGGACGTGCGCGTCTCCACCCTGCCCTCCGGGCACGGCGAGCGCATCGTGCTGCGCCTGCTGGACAAGCAGGCCGGGCGCCTGCAGCTCAGCCGCCTGGGCATGGACCCCAAGACCCACGAGCGGCTCCTGCGGCTGATCGCCAAGCCCCACGGCATCCTGCTCGTCACCGGCCCTACCGGTTCGGGGAAGACGACGACGCTCTACGCCGCCCTCGCCCATCTCAACGACAGTACGCGCAACATCCTCACCGTCGAGGACCCCATCGAGTACTTCATCGACGGGATCGGGCAGACCCAGGTCAACAGCAAGGTCGACATGAGCTTCGCGCGCGGGCTGCGCGCCATCCTGCGCCAGGACCCGGACGTGGTGATGGTGGGCGAGATCCGTGACCTGGAGACGGTGGAGATCGCCATCCAGGCCAGTCTCACCGGCCACCTGGTCTTCTCCACCCTGCACACCAACACCGCCGTGGGCGCGGTCACGCGCCTGCGCGACATGGGCGTGGAGCCCTACCTGATGTCGTCCACGCTGCTCGGGGTGCTGGCCCAACGCCTGGTGCGCACCCTCTGTCCCGCATGCAAGCAGGCCTACACGCCGACGGAACAGGAATGCGAACTGCTCAAGGCCGACCCCGCCAGCACGCCCACCCTGTATCGTGCGGTCGGCTGTCCTCAGTGCAACCAGACCGGCTATGCCGGGCGCACCGGCATTTACGAGCTCGTCCCCATCGACGAAACCATGCGCCGCCTGATCCACGAGGGCGCGGCCGAGCACAGCCTCGAGCATCACGCCCGCAGCATCGCCCCGAGCATCCGCCACGACGGCCTGCGCCGTGTGCTGGCCGGAGACACCACGCTGGAAGAAGTGCTGCGCGTCACCCGCGAAGACGATTAGGGCTGCCCAGACGCCATGCCAGCCTTCGAATACGCCGCACTCAAGACCAACGGCCGCAAGGAGCGAGGCATCCTGGAGGGCGACAACGCCCGGCAGGTGCGCCAGGCACTGCGGGAGCGCGGTCTCACGCCGCTGGATGTCCACCCGGTCAGCGAACGCTCGCAGGGCCGGCGCGGCGCCTTCGGACTGCGCCGCGGGGGCATGCGGCCGGCCGACCTGGCCCTGTTCACCCGCCAGCTGGCCACCTTGCTGCGTGCCGGTGCCCCCCTGGAAGAGGCCCTTGGAACGGCCGCCCGCCAGACCCAGAAGACCGGCGTGAAACGTATCATCCTCGCCGTGCGCGCGCGCGTGGTCGAGGGGCGCCCGCTGGCCGCCGGGCTGGCCGATTACCCGCAGGCCTTTCCCGAGCTGTACCGGGCGACGGTGGCGGCGGGCGAGGAATCCGGCTATCTCGATGCCGTGCTCGAGCGCCTGGCCGACTATACCGAATCCCGCCAGATCACCCGCCAGAAGCTGACCCAGGCCATGCTCTATCCCATCCTGTTGAGCATCATGGCGCTGGCCGTGCTCGTGGGCCTGCTCGGGTTCGTGGTGCCCAAGGTGGTGGCGGTGTTCGAGAACCTCGGCCAGGAGCTGCCGCTGCTGACGCGCATACTGCTGGCCACCAGCGACTTCGTGCGCGACTGGGGCGTGTACCTGTTCGTGGCCGTCCTGCTCCTGGCCGTGGGCTTCGCGCGCCTGCTCAAGCGCCCGGCGTTCCGCGAACGCGTCCACCGCCTGCAGCTGCACCTGCCCGTGATCGGCGCGCTGATCCGCGGGCTCAATGCAGCCCGTTTCGCACGCACCCTGAGCATCCTCGCCGCCAGCGGCGTGCCCATCCTGCACGCGCTGCAGATCTCCGCCCAGGTCATGAGCAACCTGCCGATGCGGGCGGCCGTGGAGCAGGCGGCCGCCAGGGTCCGGGAAGGCACCTCGATTCACCGGGCCCTGGAAGACTCGGGACATTTCCCGCCGATGACGACCCACCTGATCGCCAGCGGCGAGAGCAGCGGCGAACTCGATGACATGCTGGATCGCGCCGCCACGCAGCAGGAGCGCGAGACCGATGCGACCATCGGCATGGCGCTGGGGATTTTCGAACCGCTGCTGATCATTATCATGGGGGGTGTGGTACTGATTATCGTGCTCGCCATCCTGTTACCCATTTTCGAAAGCCAACAGATGTTCGGCTGAGTCACTCAAGAACCAGGGGAAGAGTCTATGCGTCATTGCCGATTCGCACGTCACACCGGGGGACCGCAACGCGGTTTCACCCTGATCGAGGTCATCGTCGTGGTGGTGATTCTCGCCATCCTGGCCGCAGCGATCATCCCCAACATCGTCGACGAGCCGGAAAAGGCGGCCATCGCCCGCGCCAAGACCGACATCCGCGCACTCGAGAGCGCGCTCGAGATCTATCGCGCGAACAACTTTCACTACCCGAGCACCGACCAGGGCCTCGAGGCGCTGATCGAGAAGCCGACGGGCACGCCGGAACCGCGCAACTGGAAGACCGGCGGCTACATCAAGCGCCTGCCGAAGGACCCGTGGGGCAGCGCCTACCTGTACCTGAATCCGGGACAGCGGGGCGAGATCGACATCTATTCCCTCGGCCCCGACCAGCAGCCCAGCGACGACGACATCGGTAACTGGAATCTCGAGTAACCATGCGGCACATGCGGCGGGCTGCCGGTTTCACGCTGATCGAACTCCTGGTCGTGATCGTCATCATGGGCATCGTGATCGGGAGCATCAGCCTGACCCTGTTCGACTCCGCCGGCGAGCGGCTCGAGCAGGAGTCCCGCCGCCTGCTGGCCGTGATCGGTTTCGCCCAGGAGCAGGCCGCCATGGACAACCGGCAATTCGCCCTGAGCTTCACCCAGCACGGCTACCGCTTCTTCTACCTCTCACCGCAGGGCGAATGGCTGCCTTACGACCAGGAACGCATCATGCAGGCGCACGACTTTGCCGAGCCGGTGGAGGCGGAGGTCTACATCGACGGCATCAAGGTTGCCCTGAGCGCCACGGAGGCCGAGGATCCGCAGGTCTTCATCCTCTCCTCCGGCGAGATGCAGCCGTTCAGCGCCACCCTCTATACCGACCGGGCCAGCACCACGATCAGCGGCGACACCCTGGGCAAGCTGACGCTCGAACGCGATGAATACCTCTAGGCGTCCGGCGGGCTTCACGCTCATCGAGGTGCTCGTCGCCCTCGCCGTGGTGGCGATCGCGCTCGCCGCCGTGCAGCGCACCACCGTGCAGGCCGTCACCAACACGCGCAGCATGGAGATCGCAACCTTTGCCCACTGGGTCGCAACCGACCGGCTCACCCAGCTGCGCGTGGAGAGCGAATGGCCGTCCGTGGGCGAGCGCCGCGGCACCCTGCGCCTGGCCGAGCGCGAATGGACCTGGGAGCGCACCGTGAGCGGCACGGACGACCCGCGCCTGCGCCGGGTGGAGATCAGCGTGCGCCTGGAAGACGACCCGCGGGACTCCACACGTGCACGGCTGGAGACCTACCTGCTGCAACCCGGCACGGTCACCAACGCGGGGAACGGCTGAACACCCATGCGCTCGGATCCACGCCAATCCGGCTTCACGCTCCTCGAACTGCTGGTGGCCATCGCCGTCTTCGCGCTGATGGCCGGCATCACGTACATGGGGCTTTTCACCGTGCTCCAGGCCCGTGGCGAGATCGACCTGCTGGCCGGCGACCTGCGCGACCTGCAACAGACGATGCAGATCCTCGAGCGCGACCTCGCCCAGGCCGTTAACCGGCCACATCGCGACATGCTCGGCGACCGCCAGCCCGCCTGGTTGGGCGGCCCGGCCAGCGGCAGCCTCATGGCCTTCACCCGCGACGGCTGGCCGAATCCCGCCGCCGTGCGGCGCAGCGACCTGCGCCGGGTGGCCTACCAGCTCGATGGCGATCGCCTGCTGCGCGTCAGCTGGCCGCATGTCGACGGCAGCAACGACGCCGAGGCCCTGCCGGCACCGTTGCTGCAGGGCCTGGAGGGGGTCGAGCTGCGTTTTCTCGGTTCGGATGGCCGCTGGCAGAACACGTGGCCGTCGCCGGAACTGCCGATGGAGCCGCTGCCGCGCGCCGTGGAGCTCACGCTCGACCACCCCCGCTGGGGGCGTCTGCAACACACCTTCCTGGTGGGCACATGAACGCGCCACACACGCAACGGGGCGTGGCGCTGATCATGGCGATCGCGATCGTCGCCGTCGCGGTCTCGCTGGCGGCCTACCTGGCCTTCGACCAGCAGGTCGCGATCCGTAGCACCCACAACCTGATCGCCCGCGACCAGGCGAGCCAGTATGTCTACGCCGCCGAGGGGCTGGCGCAGATCGCGCTGTCCGAGGACGCGGCCGACAACAACACCGACACCTTGACCGAGACCTGGGCCCAGCCCGCCAGCCTGCCACTGTCCGAGGACGCCGAGATCGCCGGACAACTGAGCGACCTGCAGGGCCGCCTCAACCTCAACAATCTGGTCAGCGAGGACGGCAAGGTCGACGCCACCGCGCTGGCACGGCTGGAGCGCCTGCTGGGCACGCTCGAACTGCCGGCCGGCCTGGCCGCGGCGATCGTCGACTGGATCGATCCGGATGGCGAGCCCTATGGTCCCTCCGGGGCCGAGGACGGCAGCTACACGCGCGAGGAGCCCCCCTACCTGACCGCCAACACACCCATGGTGAGCGTGAGCGAGCTGCGCCTGATCGCCGGCATGGAGGAGGCGGCCTACCAGCGCCTCGTGCCCTTTGTCAGCGTGCTGCCGGAGACCACGTCCATCAATATCAACACGGCGCCCCCGGAGGTGCTTCGCGCCATCGGGGTGCCGGCCGAGGCCATCGACCTGGTGCTCCAGGCACGCGACGACGAGCCCTTTCCCAGCGTCGGCGCCCTGCTCGCGCTGCCCCCGCTCAAGGACGCCGAGATCGAGACCGCGGGGCTGGACGTGCGTTCGTCGTACTTCGGCCTGCGTGCGCAAAGTCGCTTCGCAGGCTCGATCCAGTCCACATTCAGCCTGATCCATCGCGCCGAAAACGGTACACTGCGCGTACTCAGCCGCCGCCAGGTACTTTTCTGAACATCATGGACCTCATCGTCGCCCGCCAGCACCCGCATCTGCCCGAGCGCCTGCAATGGCGCCGCGAGGCCGCGGACGGCAGTTCCGTGCTCGGCGAGGGCGGATGGGAGGACCTGGCCGCCGCCAGTGCCGACGCGCGACTCGTCTGGCTGGTGCCGGGCGAGGACGTACTCCTCAGCGAGGTCAGCATCGCCAACCGGCGGGAACTCAAGCGGGCCGCACCCTACGCGCTGGAAGACGAACTGGCCGAGGACATCGACACCCTGCACTTCGCCTACGGCAAGGCTGCGGCGAAGGCCCCCGTGCCCGTGGCCATCACCGCGCGGGCGCGCATGTCCGAGTGGCTGGACACCCTGAAGGCACACGGCATTAGGCCGCATGCCCTGGTGCCCGACACCCTGTCCCTGCCCTGGCGCGAGGATCACGCCTGCATCGTGCTGGAGGACGGCCGGGGCCTGATCCGCTCCGACGCCGCCCGCGGCCTGGCCGCCGACGCCGGCGCGGCCGGCCCACTCATCGAGGCCGAGCTGGCCGAGAAGAAGCCGGCCACCGTACAGGTGTGGCGCGGTCCCGACGCCACCGTGGATACCCCCCGCCTGGACGTGCCGGTGGAGGAGACCCGCTGGCAGGGCAATCTGCTGGAGATACTGCCCACGGGCTGGGGGCGCACCCCGACCCTGAACCTGTTACAGGGCGAGTTCCGCCCGCAGAGTCCCGGCCGACGCCACATGCACTGGTGGGTCGCCGCCGCGCTCGCCACCGTCTGGCTGCTATTCAGTTTCACGCTCGATGTCATGCACTACCGGGACCTGAGCACCGTCGAAGCCGAGTACCAGGACGCCATGCGGGAACTGTATTTCGCCACCTTCCCGGACGCCCGCCGGGCGCCCGACCCCCGCCTGCTGATGGAACAACGGCTGGAGGCCATGCGGCAGGACACGGGCGCTACGGAACGCAGCGCCTTCCTCGGCCTGCTGGACACCACCGCCGCCGTGGTGACGGCGGGCGCCGACACCCGGGTGACGAGCCTGCGCTACCGCGACAACCGCCTCGACATCGAGCTCGACGCCGCGGATGCCGGCACGCTCGACGGCATCAAGCAGGCCATCGAATCGCGCGGCCTCTCGGCGCGGCTGCAGTCCGTGGACACCCAGGGTGACCGGGTCACCGGTCGCCTGTACGTGGAGCCGTGATGAAGAACTGGTTCGCCCAACTTGCGCCCCGTGAACGCCTCACCCTGATACTTGGTGCCGCGGTCGCCGTGCCGCTGCTGCTCTACGTGCTCGTGTGGGGTCCGTTGAGCCGCGAGGTCGATGCCCTGGAGACCCGCGTGGTGGAGCAGCAGGAAACGCTGGCCTGGATGCAGTCGGCCGCCGCCGAGGTGCAGCAGCTGCGCGCCACCGGCCGCCAGGCCCCGCCCGAAAGCACGGGTGGCTCCCTGCTCTCCATCGTCAACCAGAGCGCCCAGCGCATGCAGCTCTCGGGCAGCATCCAGCGCATGAACCCGCAGGGTGACCAGGGCATCGAGTTGCAGCTTACCGGGGTCGCCTTCGATCGTTTCGTACGCTGGCTGGGCGAACTCGAGACCACCCATGGGATCAGCGTCACGAGCCTCAGCCTCAGCCGCGCCACCGCCCCCGGCCAGGTGGACGTGCGCCTCACGCTGGAGCGCGCCGCATGAAAAGGCGCATCATCGGTTATACGGCGTTCTACCTGATCGCGCTGGTCGTGTTCGCGGTGGCCCAAGTGCCGGCGTCGTGGGTCGTGTCACGGGCCGAATTGCCGCCGGAAGTCACGCTGAGCGACGTCAGGGGGACACTCTGGACGGGCAGCGCCGACCTCTCCGACAGGCACGGTCCGCTCGGCCAGTTGGACTGGGATCTCGACGCCTGGCCACTGCTCACCGGCACGGTCGCCGGTCACGTGCATCTGCACGGTCCGCTCGGCGAGATCCAGGGCAACATTGCGATCGAAGAGCAGCAGCTGCAAGTCAGCGAGACCACGCTCGCGCTCGACCTCTACGCCATCACGTCCCGACCGCCGGCGCTGTTCCCGCTGCGCGGTGAAGTAATCGGCACGATCGACTACGCGCTCGCCGACATGTCGGGCCTCAAGGCCCTGAAGGGGCCGCTCAGCGTACAGCAGGCAGGTTCGACCTTCCCGATGGAACTGGCGCTCGGGACCTACATGGTCGACTTCACGACCGAGAATGAGGTCATCACCGGCACCATCACCAGCAGCGAGAAGCCGCTGTCGGCCAGCGGCCGCGTGACCCTGCAACGGGGCAGCCGCTACCAGCTCAACCTCACCCTGCGCCCCGATGAGACCGCCGATCCGGCACTGCGTGACATGGTGGCCATGGCCGGCCGGGCGCGCCCCGACGGCAGCGTCACGCTGGTGCAGCGCGGCGACCTGCGCCGGTGGCTCGGGCAATGAGTCCCCGGGCGCATCTGCAAGCCCATCGGCTGGCGCGGTTTCAGGTATAGTATCGGGCCGATTCGACAGGCAGACCGGTTAGCGTCATGGCGAAGCAGAAACTCGCGGACATCAAGGTGAAGATCACGCCGGAGAACAAGTGCGGTTTCTGCACCAACTCCAAGTGCTGCACCTACATCACCCAGGAAATCGACACGCCCAAGAGCAAGTACGATTTCGAGCACCTGCTGTGGCAGGTCTCCCACGAGAACATCGCGGTGTACAAGGACGAGGACGGCTGGTACCTGCTGGTGGATTCCCGCTGCACGCACCTGCAGCCCGACGGCGGCTGCGGGATCTACGAGAACCGGCCGGAGATCTGTCGCGAGCACGACAACGACTACTGCGAGTTCGATGCGCCGGCCGAGGACGGCTTCGAGCTCTACTTCCCGGATTACCCGACGCTGCTGAAGTACTGCAAGAAACGCTTCAAGAAGTGGAAGCGCGGCTGAGCCGGATCAGCCGGCGACGGCCTCGATGCCGTCCAGCACCTCGTCGAAGGCATCGATCGCCGGGTAGTCGCCGGTCTCCCTGGGCCCGCGCTGCGTGTCGGGCTTGCGGATCGCGAGCAGGTAACCCACGCCGTAATCGCGTGCCGCGCCCAGTACACTCAGGTTGTCGTCGACCATGAGCGTTGCCGCGGGATCATAGGGCTCCACGCTGTTCAACTTCGCCCAGAACCCCGGTTCCTCTTTGGCCATGCCGAGCGCGTGGGAGGTGATCACCCGATCGAAGTGGCCCTCGATGCCGGTGTAGTCGAGCTTGAGGGCGACACTGGCCCCGTGGGCATTGGTGAGCAGCACCGTGCGCTTGCCCGCGCGGCGCAGGGCATCGAGGAATTCCGGCACGTGCGTGTGCACGTCGATCAGGTGGGCGACCTCGTGCTTGAGGGCCACGATGTCGAGCCCGAGTTCGCGGCTCCAATGATCCAGACAGTACCAGGCCAACGTGCCCTCCACCGCCTTGAAGCGCGGGTACAGCGCGTCCTTGGCCTCGCGCACCGAGATGCCATGCCGGTCGGCATAGCGCAGCGGCAGGTGCTCCAGCCAGAAGTGGTTGTCGAAGTTGAGATCGAGCAGCGTGCCGTCCATGTCGAGAAACACGGTACGGATACGTGCCCAGTCCGGCATGGGCAGGGTCATAGTGTCAGGCCTTCGAAGCGATAGCGCACGCGGGTGCGCCGCCCCTGGTTCTCGATCCGCACATCCTCGCACAGGGCCTCGAGCAACAACAAACCGCGGCCGTGGGCATCCTCGTCGTCGCTGAGCGAGAGATCGACCGCGCGGCCATCGCCATCGTGCTCCACGCTCACCTCGAGCAGCCAGTGTTCCCGTTCGCGGCCAAGCGACACCGTGATGTCCACGTGGCGGTCACCGATCTCGCGCAGCCGCGACTCGCGGTCGACGAAATACTCGGCATCGTCGTAGTCTCGTCCGCGGCCCCGGGCCAGCAGGCCATGATCGATGGTATTGGTGAGGAGCTCGGCGAACACCGTGTGCAGCTCGGCGCGGCGCCGGAAGACTATGGGCATCACGCCCAGCATGTCGATGAGGCGCCGGATCACCCCGCCGTCCGCCAGGTCGTTGGCGCTGACCCGCAGATGCAGGCTGACCGGATAGGTCCCGCGCCCCATATCGGCCAGCACGTCGGATTCTGGCACCAGGGCCTGGCACTCGAGCTCCACGATCGCCACGTCATCCCTTGCGCTGCTGCGACCACTGTATGCGGCTGCCTCGCGCTGAAGCACCTCCAGCACGTTACTGCCCCGGGGGGCCTCGGCGATCACCGCGGCGGCACGCGCCTCCCCGAAGGCCTCGCCGTCGGTGCCGCGCGCGTCCGTGATGCCGTCGGTCATCAGGTAGATGCGGGTGCCCACGGGGAGCTTGAAGGTCTCCAGCGTCTCGTCGAAGTCGCCATCCCCGAGTATGCCCAGCGGCATGTGATGCGAGCCGAGGGTGATCATCTCGCCCGCCGGGGTCCTGGCGTAGCCGTTGGGCAGTCCGCCGGCCCAGCAGCCCAGGAACTCACCCGTGGCGTCCAGCTCCAGCAGGGTGGCGGCACAGAAGATTTCCTCGGGCAGGGAGGCATTGAGCAGCCGATTGAGCTCGCGGGCGATGACCCCCACGGGCAGGCCCTCGTGCGCCATGCGCGAGAAGGTCTCGGTGACGGGCAGGCTGCCCATCGCGGCGCTGAGCCCGTGGCCGGTGAAGTCCCCGAGCATCAGGTAGAGACCGCCGCCGGGGCGGCGGCGTGACAGCAACAGGTCACCGCTGAACGCGGTACGCGAGCTGGCACGATAGCGCAGCATCTCGGGCGGCAGGAAGTTCTGTTCCTGGGCACGCTCGAAGAAGTGACTGATGATCTCCTGCTCACGGCGGAGTTCGCGGTTGTGCTGCGCCAGCAGCCGGTTGCGCTCGGCCAGCGCGCGGCTGAGCTCGCGAATGCGCGCATGGGCCTTCAGCTTGGCCTGCAGCACGTCCAGCGCCACCGGCTTGGTGATGTAGTCGTCGCCGCCCGATCCCAGGGCCTCCACCAGGCCTTCGCCCTCTTTGAGGGCCGTGATGAAGATGATGCTGAGTTCCTTGCCGCCGGGCAGGTCGCGCACGAAGCGTGCCGCTTCCATCCCGTTCATGCCGGGCATCATGATATCCATCAGCACCACGTCCGGCATCCGTTGCCGGCAGGCCTCGATGCCTTCCGTCCCGCTGGCCGCCTCGCGGACCTCGTAGCCCCAGCCCGCCAGCGCCCGCGCCAGCAGCTTCCGGTTGGCCGGCGTGTCGTCGACGACCAGGATATCCATTACTCGATACGGAATTTCTTGTCGAAGCGTGCGATCTCGAGCACGCGGCGCACGTCCGCGGGGGCGTTGATGATCCGGATCTGCTGATCGCCCAGGCCGAGGTTGCGCTTCATGTTGAGCAACATGCCCAGTGCGGCGCTGTCGATGGCCTCGGTCTGGCGCAGGTCGACCACCACCTCCCTGGGCGCCACCTCGTGCCCCTCGTAGGCGGCGCGGAAGGCGTAAACACTGTCGTAATCGAAGGCGCCGTTCACGGTGATCGTGAGCACCTGCGTCTTCTCGTCGAGTTTGGGCTGAATGCGTGTCGTGGCCATGGATCGGGAATGTCCGGACTAGAAGAGCTCGACGTCACCGGTATCGACCGTATTCGAGCTCACGGGGTTGATGCGCGGCTGCGCCTTCACGTTACCGCCACCAGCCGCGGCGAGTCGGTGTTCGACATGTTCGCAGAGCTGGCGCACGATGTCATCGTACTGCAGTGCCGTCACGGCCCGCGAGACATCGCTGCCGATGCGCTGGGAGATCCCCTCGGCATCACTGATGGTGTGCTGCATCAGCTCGTCCAGCGCGCCGATCTGGTCGAGCATCTTGTCGAGGCGGCCCTTGGCCTTGAGGGACAGGCTCATGTCCATCGAGGCCACGTCCCCGATCATCTGCGTGGCGGCGTCCAGGGCTCCGCGCGCCTCGGCACCGTGCTCGCGGATCTCCTCGGCGACCTGGCGGGAGCGGGTCGCGAGCGTACGCACCTCGTCGGCCACCACTGCGAAACCGCGGCCGTGTTCTCCGGCGCGGGCCGCCTCGATGGAGGCATTGAGCGCCAGCAGGTTGGTCTGGTCGGAGATGGCCTCGACCTGCTGCAGCAGGCTGAACATCTGGTCCATCTGGGCCACCAGGTCCTGCATCTTGTGGGTGGCCTCCACGCTTCGGTCGGCCACCACCACCAGCGTGTCGACATAGGTCTGCATCACCTCGGCCGACTCGTTCACGAAGGCCTTGATGGTGTTGTCGCCGCCGTCGTGGTCCCCCTGGATCTGGGACAGCATACTCATCAGCAGACGCTGTTGCTCACCGATGCTTTCCTGCATGCCGCTGAAACTGCCCATGAGCTTTTCGGTGGCGTCGCTGATCACGGTGCGCACCTGGGCGATGGAACCGACCATCTCCGGCACGAGTTCGGCCACTTCCTCGCGACACAGGCTCTCGCCACTGGACGCGGCATCCGGTTCCACTTCAATCTCGCGAATCACCTCGCGCCCGGGTGCCGTCAACGCCCATGCCGCGCTCACCACGACGAGCGCGACGATAGCCGTCCACAGCCCGGGGAACACGACAATCCCGAGCACACCGAGGAGCATGGCACCCCAGCCCCATTTCTGGCGCCACAACGCCGCGGCCATTCCCGCTGATGCAATACGATCTCTCATCTACCTGTCCTATTCCCGATCAGGCACCGCACCCCGTTGCACACGGCGGTCAGTGATCCACCTCATCCGGGTACCGGTTACGCACCTCGTGTATGAAGTCCACACGCCTGAAGAGCGCATCCACCGCTGCGGGGTCGAAGTGGGATCCGGCGTTGTCATGCAGGAACCGTGTGGCCTCCTCGACCGACCAGGCCTTTTTGTACGGCCGCTCCGAGGTCAACGCATCAAAAACGTCCGCCACCGCGACAATTCGTCCGACCAGCGGAATGTCATCCCCGGCCAGGCCGTAGGGATACCCGCTGCCATCCCACTTCTCATGATGCGAGAGCGCGATGGTGCGGGCCATGACCAGCAGCTCGGAGTCACTGCCAGAGAGAATCTCCGCGCCGATGGTGGTGTGCGTCTTCATCACCTCCCATTCATCGGCATCAAGCTTGCCGGGCTTTAGCAGAATCTTGTCCGGAATGCCGATCTTGCCGATGTCGTGCATGGGAGCGGCATTGAGCAGCAGGTCGCATGCCTCGCTGCCAAGGCCCAGCTCCTCGCCGATGAGCATGGAGTAACGGCTCATGCGAATGATATGCATGCCGGTCTCGTTGTCGCGGTACTCGGCAGCGCGACCGAGGCGGCGCACGATCTCCAGGCGCGTCTTGTAGAGCTCCCTCGTGCGCTCACGCACCTCGGCATCGAGCGAGCGGTTCTGCTCGTGCAGTTCGCGGCGCGCAACGCGCCACTCCAGCAAATTACGCACCCGCGCCAGCAACTCCACGCGGTCGAAGGGCTTGCTCACGTAATCGTGCGCACCGGCCTCCAGCGCCCGCAGGCGGTGCTCCATGGCATTTTGCGCGGTGAGAATCAATATGGCGGGCGGCACGGGCTTACCGAGCTCGCGGAGCTGGGCCATGACACCGTATCCGTCGAGCCCCGGCATGTTGAGATCGAGCAGCACGAGGTCGATATCCTCGGCGTCCACCATGCCCGCGGCCTCGAACGGGTCCTGGGTGACGGACACGGCCTCGTAGCCCGCCTGCGCCAGCGTGCGCTCAAGGAGCTTGGTGTTCACCGGCTCATCGTCCACCACCAGCACGCGCGCCCGGCGGATGTCGTGAGTAACGTGGTTCATGTTTCGGTCGATTCCTTAATCCACGGGAGGATGATTCCAGGCCCCTGGCCCGCACAATAACGTCATGAACATGCTTCAACCCCCGCCCTGCAGGTAGCGGTTCAGCACCTCGAGCAGCCGCTCCACGTCGAGCGGCTTGGTCAGGTAGTCCACGAATCCCGCCTCGCGGCCCCGCTCGATATCGCGCGGCATGGCGTTCGCGCTGACGGCGATAACGGGCACACCGTTCAGTTCCACCATGGCCCGGAACCGCTTCAGGAGCTCGAAGCCCGACATGCCGGGCAGGTTGATATCGAGGAGAATCAGGTCGGGCCGATGCCCGAGCGCCAGTTGCATGGCCAGCTCGGGTGTCGGGGCGCCGATCAGTTCCATACCGGGGACACGCTCGACGACCTGCCGCACGAGGCGCAGGTTGGCGGAGTTGTCCTCGACGTAGAGCAACTTGTGCATGCTGCCGACAGCCGGCCGGCATGCCGGCAGCGTGGCGCCACCCACTGGCATAGCACCCTCCGGCCTGCCGCTGGCCGTCGGCAGCTCGAACCAGAAACAGCTACCCTCCCCCACCGCGCTGTCCACGCCGATCTCCCCGCCCATGTACTCCAGCAGGCGCTTGGCGATCGACAGGCCGATGCCGGTCCCCTCGATCTCGGTCTGCTCGGCCCCAAGGCGGTGAAACGGCTGGAACAGTTCGGCGATCTGCGCATCCGTCAGACCACGCCCGGTGTCGATGACCTCCGTGCGCACCGTGGCCCCGTCGGCGCCCGGAAAGCTGCGCACCGTGACCCGGCCGCCCTGCCGGTTGTACTTGACCGCGTTGGACATGAGGTTGAGCAGCACCTGCTTGAGCCGCGTGTAATCGGCCTGGACGAAGCATTCCTGCGAGGTCGCTTCACAGACCACATCGATCGCGCGCTCGGCGGCCATCGGCATGACCAGCTTCGTGCATTCCGCGAACAGGTCACCCAGGCCCACGGGCTCGAGGGAGAGATCGACCCGTCCCGACTCGATACGGGATAGATCCAGGACCTCGTTGATCAGCTCCAGCAGGTGCTGACCGGCCCGCGAGATCTCGTTGATGTTGTCGACCTGCTCCGTGCTCAGGCTGTCCTCGTCGAGTGCCAGCAACTGGGAGAAGCCCAGGATGGCATTGAGCGGCGTGCGCAGCTCGTGACTCATGGAGGAGAGGAATTCCGACTTGGCGTGGCTGGCTTTCTCGGCCTCCTGGCGCGCGAGCTCCGAGCTGCGGCGACTCTCCTTTTCCGCCTCTGCGATACGGCGGGCCACGACCATGGCCCCGTAGGTGGCGTCGAAGGGAGCGACAACCTCCAGCAGGTCGTCGTCGTATCCACCCGGGCGGTTGGCCAGTGCATACATCGCGACCAGCCGTTTGCCGTGGTACACCGGGATGCCACAGAAGGCCTTGATGGGCGGGTGGCCGGGTGGCAGGCCGCCGGCACGCGGGTCGGCAGCCGCATCATCGATGACGATCGGGTCACGAGCACGAATCACGGCACCCAGCAGGTTGTCCAGATTGTCGAAACCGGCCCCCGTTCGGCGCATCTGCTCGTGGTACTGCCGACTGGGCTCGTCCCACGCCACGTCACTGATGGCCGTGATGCGCAGCCGCGGCTCCTCGTCTTCGTAATGGACCTCGCCGAGCAGACCGAAGTCGCTCTCCGTCAACTCGATCAGCCCTTCAAGTAGGAATCCACTCGTCTCCCGGAAGGACTCGTCCGTAACCGTGCGCATCAACCCGGCACGCAACAGCTCCAGCATCATCTTTTTGGTCGCGAGCCGCTCCTCCAGCTCCACCAGTTCGGTGACGTCCTGGACCGTGCCCACCATGCGCCGGAGTTCGCCCTCATGGTCGAAGTGGAACTCGGCGCGCTCGCGCACCTGGCGTATGCGCCCGTCGGCCCTGCAAATTCGGTGGGTCACGTCGAACTCGCCGGTTTTGCGCGCCTGTTGCTCGGCCGCCGCCACCTTCGGCCGATCCTCGTCGGGAATGGTCGCCAAGAAGCGTTCTTCGCTGGGCTCGAAGTCGCCCTTGCGGTAACCGAAGATCTGGTACACCTCGTCGGACCACCACAGTTCGCCGGCGTGCACGTCCAGCTCCCAGTTGCCCAGCCGGGAGATGCGCTGCGCCTCGGCCAGCCTGCGCTCACTCTCGCGCAGGGCCAGCTCCATGCGCTTGCGTTCGGTGATGTCCTGCACCACGCCGAGCATGCGCATGGCGTTGCCGCTGGCTGAGCGGATCACGTCGCCACGCTCGAGCACCCAGCGGACCTCGCCATCCGGCCACAGGATGCGGTGCTCGATGTCGTACTCCGTGCGCCCTTCCACGCAGGCGCTCACGGCGTCGACCACCTTCTGTCGGTCGTCGGGGTGCACAGCCTCGAGAAAGTTCTCGTAGGACGTCTCGAGCTTGCCCGCCTCGTAGCCGAACAGGGGCGCGATGCGTTCCGACCAGTAAAGCGCCCCGGTCTCGATGTTCCAGTCCCAGGTGCCGATATTGGCGAACACCTGGCTGCGGCGCAGCCGCTCCTCGCTCTCGAGCAGGCGCGAGGTGATCTCCAGCAGCTCGTGCTGCTTGCCGCGCAGGTTGGCCTCGGCCTCGCGCGCCCGCGCCTCGCTGGCCTTCACGCGGGTGATGTCGGTGCGGATGGAAATGTAGCGCACCGGCAGTCCTTCGGCGTCCAGGATCGGCACGATGGTCGATTCGACCCAGTACTGTCGCCCGTCCTTGCGCCGGTTGCAGATCTCGCCCTGCCAGGTGCGCCCCGCACTGATGGCCCCCCACATCGACTGGTAAAACGCCGCGTCGTGGTGGTCGGACTTGACGATGCGGTGATTTTGACCCAGCAGCTCCTCGGGGCTGTAACCGCTGACCTCGCAGAACTTGTCGTTGACGTAGAGGATATTGCCTGCGGAATCGGCAACGGAGACGATGGCGTGCGCGTCCAGCCCGGCGACCAGCGCAGGGAGTTCCTGCTGGATCCCCAACGAGGTCAAGGTCGCAGTGTCGTCGGTCGGGCTGTTCATAGCACGGCATTCATGTCGCATTTAAAGTGGCACGAGGGCGGAACGACAAGGGCCTGAACACTGTCAGAGATCTTGCCGGGTCTGGGCGCCACGTTCGCCCAATCCTATACGATCACCGAAATTCCCTACATGGCAGAAGGGTTAAATTTTGTTACAAACCCGACCAACGGGCCAGATCGGGGGCTGGGAAACACCGCCGGACTTTCATCTATAGTCAGAGATGGAGACCGGTTACGCGAGGGGCTGATCCATCATGAAACACACATCCTGGGGCCTTGCCCTGCTGTTACCGCTGATTGCCGTGGCCAGCTCGCCCGACGAGGCGTGGCTGGAAGACGACAGCGAATTCCGCGCGCTGGCCGTCAACGAAGGGCAGCTCACCTTTCTCAGCGACCCGCCAGACCGACCGGTTCACCACCATCACAACCAGATCGAGATGCACCCGAGCAGTCTCGACGACGGCTGGGTGACGCTCACCCAGTGTCACGAGAACCTGGACACCGTGTCGCGCGCACAGGTCGTGTACAATGAGCACCGTAGCCGCGCGCTCGAGGTGCTGTCCTCGGAAAACATCGGGCGCGCATGGGTCGAGGACTCCTCGGTGCAGCTGCAGGACGTCGGCGAATCCGCCACCCTGTGCATCCGCGTCGAGACGCGTAACCTGGAGGCGAACGAGGACGGCAGCTACACGCTGCGCAACGGTCCCTTCATGCGGCGCTTCCTCGACGGCTACTACCCGATGCGGGTCTCGATGGATATCCGGGTCCCGGAGAGCTATCTCCGGTTCGACACCACCCATCCCCCCCGCCAGGACGGGTTCGACGTGCAGCTCACACCGCAAGGGGTTCATATCGATGCATGGTTCGAAGGCAAACTGCGCACCGAGGTTCGCTTCCTGCCCGACTTCTGTGACAATCCCGGGCCGACGACCTGCTGAGCCCGTAACGGCTGCGGGAGCCTGAGCCCGCATGCCGAAGAAACCCCGCATCCTCGATCGCCACGTCGTGGCCGAGAGCCGCCTGTTCAGCATCGAGCAGGTCGACCTCGAGTTCTCCAACGGCACCCGCACCCAGTTCGAACGCCTGCGCAGTTCCGGATTCGGCGCGGTGTTGATCGTGCCCATGCTCGACGACGACACGGTGCTGCTGATCCGCGAATACGCCTGTGGCACCGACCGCTACGAACTGGCCCTGCCCAAGGGCCGCATCGAGCGCGACGAGGACATCCTCGAGGCCGCCAACCGCGAGATCATGGAAGAGGTCGGTTACGGCTCGCGCAACCTCCAACTCATGAACCACCTCAGCCTCGCCCCCGGCTACCTCGCCCACACCACCTACATCGTGCTGGCGCGCGACCTCTACGAGGAACGCCGGCCCGGCGACGAACCGGAGGCCATCGAAGTGGTGCCGTGGTCACTCGGGAAGCTCGACGAGCTGGTCGCCCGCGACGACTTCACTGAGGGTCGCAGCGTCGCCGCCCTCTACATGGCGCGCGACCACCTCAAGGCCTGATCGCGTGCGTCCCGATTCGCGCGTCATCGACACGCTGCTGCACGAGGCGATCCTGCTGGCCCGCGAGGCCGGCACCGAGATCATGCGCGTCTACCGCGAAGGCTTCGACGTACACCAGAAACACGACAAGACGCCGCTCACGACGGCCGACCTGGCCGCCCACCGCTGTCTGCTCGGCGGGCTGAGCACCCTGGAGCCGCATTTTCCCGTGATCTCCGAGGAGTCGGATGCCCTGCCGTTCAGCGAGCGCGCCCGCTGGCCGACCTACTGGCTGATCGATCCCCTGGACGGCACCCGCGAGTTCATCAAGCGCAACGACGAGTTCAGCGTGAACATCGCCCTGGTGCACGGCCATCACCCGATACTTGGCATCGTGCATGCGCCGGCGCTGGAGACCACCTATTTCGCCCGTGAGGGCGGCGGCGCCTGGCGCCAGGACGGCACAGACGCGCCGAGCCCCATCCGCGTGCGCAAACTCGGAAATCGCCGCCCGGTCGTGGCCGGCAGCCGTTCACACGCGGGCACGCGGCTCGGCCGCTTCCTCGAGGCCATCGGCCCCCACAAGCTGATCAGCATGGGCAGCGCACTGAAATCGTGCCTGGTGGCCGAAGGCGTGGCCGATCTCTACGTGCGCCTCGGTCCCACCTCGGAGTGGGACACGGCCGCTGCCCAGTGCGTCGTCGAGGAAGCGGGCGGGCAGATCACGGACACTGGCATGCAGCCGCTGCGCTACAACACCAAGGATTCCCTGCTCAATCCGCATTTCTTCGTCTTCGGCGCCGACAGCCGCGACTGGTCGCAGTATCTCGACTAGGCGCGCATGAAAAAAGCCGGGGCTTGCCCGGCTTTTTGTCGGCCCCGCACAGGGCTGGAAATCGAGGCGCTAGAAATCGAATTGCACGCCGGCGGACAGGTGGCCGATGTCGGCCTCGATGCGCGTGTACTCGGTGATGAAGCGCATGGTGCTGTTCACGGGGATGGTCATGCCCACGCCCAGCATGGCCTCGAGATCGGAGTCGTCCGCGACGTTGCCGCCGGGAGAACGCACCTCGGTATCGAGGTAACCGATTCCCAGCTTGCCGCGCAGTGCCCAGCCATTGTTGAGCGGCAGGTTGTAGACGCCGAAGCCTGCGAGATACCAGTAAGAAGCCTCCACGTCACCCGCCACCGTGTCGCGCTGCGGATCGATGAGCGACAGCCCCAGTTCGCCTTCGAAGGCGAGGTTGGGGGCGGCAGTGCCTGCCGGCATCCCGACCGTGGCGGTCAGCGCCAGGCCCTCGTCGAAACCATCCACATCGGCAAGCGCGCCCTGCGCGGCGAAATAGGGACCGCCGGCCGCCTGCGCCGAACCGGCCACCAGCATCGCGCCCAGCAGGGTCGCGGTCACACCAAGGCTTTTCATGTCCATTCCCTCGATTGAAATCGGTTTGAGAAGAGGTCTCTACGAACCTCGGATTATAGATCGCCCATACCCGCGCCAGCGCATTGGCGATGTGTCCATGTGACAAAGGTTGAACCCTGCACGGTCTGCGACCATCGCTGGCTCGGCTAGGACTCGATCTGCGGGAGCGTTGCCGGCTTCGGGGATGGCCGTCCGAGATAGAACCCCTGGAACAGATCGGCGCCCATGGCCTTCAGGACCTCGAACTGGGCTGCGGTCTCCACCCCCTCGGCGAGCACGAGTTTACCCTCTTCCTTGCCCAGGTCGATCACGCTCTGGCAGATGGAGCGGTGGATCCGGGTGCTGTCGACGCGCCCGACGAGTTCGCGATCGAGCTTGATCAGGTCGGGCTCGAGTTCGGCGAGGAGCAGCAGGCCTGAGTGCCCGGTGCCGAGATCGTCCAGCGCCACGCCGAAACCGCTGGCCCGGTAGAAGTCGAGGATCTGGCGCAGCTTTGCGGCATCCTCCACGCGCTCGGTTTCCACCACCTCGAAGATGATCCGGCCGTGATCGAGACCCACCTCGTTGATGGCCTTGAACGTGGTGCGCAGGCACACGGCCGGCTCGTAGATGGTGGTGGGCAGGAAGTTGAGCAGGAAGCGGGCATCGCCAGGAACGTCGGCCCGCGCCGCGTTGTGCACGTGCGTCTCGCGGCAGACGCGGTCGAAGTAGAACAGCAGGTCGTCCTCACGCGCCCATGCGATCAACCGGTCCGGCGTAACCAGTCCGCCGTCCGCATCCCGGCCACGCACCAGGCATTCGTAACCCCAGAGCGACAGCTCGCCGGTGAAGACGGGCTGAAACCAGGTTTCGAGGCGGCGCTGCTCCAGCAGGTCGTACAGCGGATTGGTCTCGACCCCGGCCAGCTCGCGCGACAGGGCCACGTCGGCCGCCGGCGTATCGACCCAGCTGAACGTCATTTGCGAGAAGCTCTCGGGCACGATCTCGCGCATGTACACCGCGAGCTCGGCCACGGTGCGAAACCGACTGTCTCCGCCCACCGTGAGCAGGAGTTCGGCGTTTTCCTCATCCACCTGCCAGCCGAAGCGGCCGGCCGCGGCGTCCAGCAGCTGCGGGATGGTCTCCCCGGCGGCAAGGCCGAGTCGCAGTTGCCGCTTCCCCTGTGCGCATTTGCAGTCGTGTTTCATGTCATCGTCATCTGGAAAATTGATGGGTTTACCCGGGGCCTTGCGGCCTGGACGGCCGAGCATAGAACGGGTACCTCGGGCCGGGCCATCCTCTCAGGCAAGCACCAGGCTACTGACCTGCTCGGCCAGCCGTTCGCCGAGGCTCTGGTCGCGGGCCAGGACCGAAGTGAACCCGGCATGCGCGGGGACGCCCTGGGGGTTGCTCGTCACCAGAATGACCGGGATGTCCTGGTTGCGCACGCGCGAGGCACGTAGCGCCACCCCCAGCGCTACGCCGTTGAGGTCGTTGAGTTCGCGACCGACGACGAGGAAATCAAAGGGTTCGCGCAGCAGCAATTCCAGTGCGGCCAGCCCGCTCGGTTCCACCGTGAGCTGCACCGGCAGGTCGGACAACGCCTGGCGGCAGAATTCGGCCATCATGGTGGAGGACTCGGCGATCAGGCCGGCCTTGCGGGACTCGAGTTCCTCGCGCCGCAGGGTTTCGAGCTGCACCTCGACCCCGGCAAAGTCGGCCCGGGGATCGCTCCCTTCCTGGGCGACGCGGCGCAGCAGGTCCACGAATGCCAGTGCGTGCGAGACGAAGCGCTCACCGTGATCACCCCGCTCGCGGGACTCGGTGAGCAGGTTTTCCAGCTGGTGGCAAATGGCCGTGACCACGCCGAGGCCATGCGTACCACCCAGCCCCTTGAGACTGTGAACGGCGCGATACAGGTCCTGGAACGCCTCTTCATCAGCCGGCGCCGCCTGCAAGGCGAATACGCCCTGCTCGAAACGGTCGCAGCGCTCGGGCAGCTCGAGCAGGAAATCTGCCCGCATGCGGGCGAGCAGCGCCTGGAACTCTTCGACTTTACCGCTCATGACTCGGTCACTTGAGTACTGGTGGCGTCACCGGCGACACACACCCGGTTTCGACCACCACGCTTGGCCTCATACAGCGCCTGGTCCGCCGCGTTGAGCAACCACGCACCATCCCCGGTCGCGGACTGTGTCGAGGCCGCTGCACCGGCCGACAGGCTGCAGCTAAAGGTGCGGCCCGCATGACTGAAGCGCACGTCCTGGAAACGCCGGCGGATATCCTCGAGCAATGCCTTGGCGTGTTCCAGCGGGCAGTCCGGCAAGGCGATGGCAAATTCCTCGCCCCCGTAACGACCGATGATGTCCGTATTCCGCATGCGTTGGCGCAGCAGCATGGCGACCGACGAGATCACCACGTCACCGGTGGCATGGCCATAGGTATCGTTGACCGCTTTGAAATGATCGATGTCGAGCAAGGCCACCGCGAGGGGTTTGCCGGTACGCCGGGCGCGGGACACTTCGACCTCGATCGCTTCCTTGATCGCCGCGTGCTTGAGCAACCCGGTGAGGCTGTCTCTGGCGATCTGTGCCTCCAGCTGGCGACTGCGCGCCACCCGGGCGCGCACGGCGGCCACCAGCTGGGCGTCCGAAACCGGCTTGGTGAGAAAGTCGTCCGCGCCGCGACTCATCGCCGCCACCTGCCGACCCAGATCGGTCTCGGCTGAAAGATACACGATGGGCAGGCTGTCCCAGCTCTCGTACTGGCGGATGAGGCCGGCGAGGTCAGGGCCGGCATATTGCGGCATGTGCAGGTCCATGAGCACCAGCTCGGGACGAATCGCCGCCACGCGATCCATGATACTGCGCGGATCGTCCAGCACGTCGGCCTGCATACCCGCCGCCTGCAGCACCAGCCGGAAATGCGCAGCCAGCTCACGGTCGTCGTCGACGATCAGGATCCGCTCCGGCGCGGCGTTACGCTGCTCGACGAGTTGTACCATTCGATTGACGAGCCGCGGCACGTCCAGCGGCTTGAGGAAGTAGCCCTGTGCACCGAGCCGGGCCGCATGGACACGTGACTCGAAGTCGTCGCGCGAGGAGACGAACAGCAAGGGACACTCCAGGGCCATGAGACCAGCATAGCCGGAGATGGATACCGTCGCATTCTCGCCGCCCGGCTCGAAATACACATCGGAAATCAGGATTGCAGGACGCTCCCCGCCGAGCGCCGCACCATCCGCCTCCTCAAGCGACGGAAAAAGATCGACCTCGTAACCGAACGATTCCAGCTGCCGGGCGAGCTCCTGCCCCTGGAACAGGTCGTCATCCACCAGCCAGACGCGCCCCTCCTCGCCACGCGTGGCTTCGGCCGGGCCCCGGGCGAGCAAGCGCATTCCATCCACCTCACCGGCGACAGCCATCTCGGCCAGCGCCTCGATATCGGCAAGCAGGCGCGTGAGCAGAGGGGTGTCGACAGGGAGACCTTCAGCCTCGATCCAGCCTGCAACTCGCTGCTCGAGCGCGCGGGCCGCAGCGCTCAAGCCCGAGAGCCCGAACGTGCCGCCTGAGCCGGCCAGCTTGTGCAACCGCTGATGCAGTGATGCGAGACCCTCGCCGGTACCGCGCTCATCGGCCAGCTGCCGGGCGAGCGCTCCGAGCGTTTCGAGCTCGCGTGGCAAGCGGTCGAAATAGTCCTTCCGCAACTGTTCGAGCTGCGCGAGGACATGATCGGGGGTGAGTGGCTCTTCGTGCATTCACTGCTCCCAGATCGAACGCACCCGGTCGGCCAGCGTCATGGGGTCGAACGGCTTGGCAATGACATCGCGGGCGCCGAGGGACTTGTAATGCGCCACTTCGCTCGCCTGGACCTTGGCGGTCATGAACGCAACCGGCACCTCCGCCAACTGGGGCTGCTGCCGCAGCGCCTTCAGCGTGGCGGGCCCGTCCATTTCCGGCATCATGACATCCAGCAGGATCATGTCGGGCGCGAATTGGGCTGCGTCGCGCACGGCCTCGGCGCCGGACGAGCAGATCTTGACCTGGAAGCCGCCCACCATCTCCAGTGCCAGCTTGGCGACGGCCTGGATGTCCGGTTCGTCCTCCACGTAGAGAATGCGCTGCAGACTGCTCATGCGGTCACCTTTTCGGATACGGCGGGATCGATGGAACGGTGAAGCGTGTCGGCGACCCGGCGTGGCGTCATCCGGGTATGCAGCAAGGCCGGCATCAGCCGTTTGGTTTCTTCGAGACCGGTATCCTTGCCCGATAGGACGATGACATTCGCCTCCGGCTGGCGCGCGCGTATTTCGGCGAGCAGTTCCCAGCCGGAGCCGTCAGAGAGTTGCAGGTCGAGCACGACGGCATCGAAGCGTTCGAGCGCCACGCGGGCACGCGCATCGTCCAGGCTGCACACCTGGTCCACATCGGCCTGACCCGCGAGCACCTCGCGCAGGACACGGCCGAGAACCACGTCGTCTTCCACGTGCAGCAGACGGGGCCGCGCCGTACGCGTCCCGGCCACCAGGCCTGCGACGAGGCCGCCCAGCTGCGGCCCGTCCACGGGCTTGCTCAGCCATTGCACGTCCGAAAAATCCGTTGTCACGGCAAACTGGCCGTCGTCCCCCGGACCCGATATCGCAAGCAACGGAATACCCGTCGCTTTCCCGGGCCGGCAGAGATGATGGATGACGTCGAAACCACGCCCATCCGCGAGCAACAGATCCAGGATCACCGCGTCGTAGGGGTGTTCGCTCATACGCTGGATCGCCTCGCTCCCCGCGGAGGCCACGTCGACGCGGAATCCGGACTGGCCAAGCGCTGCGACGAGGGCACTGCGCGCGCGCTCGTCACTCTCGACGAGTAACACCACCCTGGCATCAGCGTGTTCGGGTTTTCGGGACGGGCTTACCGGCTCGGTTACCACTGGCAGCTCGAAATAGAAACTGGCCCCCTCGCCCTCCACTGAATCGAAATCGATGGATCCGCCCATCTGCTCGAGCAGCTCGCGCGTGATTGCGAGGCCCAGCCCGGTACCGCCCTGGCGCCGGGTGTCGGACGCATCGGCCTGGGCGAACTTCTGGAATATGTGCGCCCGAAACGCGGCGGGAACCCCCGGGCCGTGATCCGTTACGGTAATACGGACCTTGTCATCACGCGGCGTGACCGTGACAGCAACCACTCCGTTCTCGTGCGAGTACTTGATGGCGTTGGACAGCAGATTGGAAAGGACCTGCATGAACCGCTGTTGGTCCACGCGCACGTCGACCCCGGCGGCCTCGCCGTGGAACTCGATGGCCACGTTGTGTTCGGCCCCGTAGCCGCGGTGAATCTCGATGGCCTGCTGGACCAGCGGCACGAGTGGCTGAACCTGAAGATCGAACTGCATCTTGCCCGCCGCCAGCTTCTCGATGTCGAGCAGGTCATTGATGAGATGACTGAGCCGCTCGCTGTTCCGGCGCGCAATGTCGATCATCTCCCGTGCCCGTTCCGGCACCTCGCCCAGCGCCCCTTGTGCAACGATCTCCAGCGCCCCGGATATCGATGTCAGGGGCGTGCGCAACTCGTGGCTCACCGTGGACACGAACTCGCTCTTCATCCGGTCCACGCGCTTACGCTCCGTGATATCGCGCACCATGCCGATGTACATCGGCATACCGTGCCGCGTGATCTCGGAAATGGCCAGCTCGACCGGGAACAGGCTGCCGTCACGGCGCTGGCCTTCCAGCTCTCGACCGATACCGATCACCTTTGCCACACCCGTTTCGCGGTAGTTGCGGATGTAACGATCATGCATCTGCGCAAAGGGCGAAGGCATGAGCATGCTGACGTTGTGCCCGATGACCTCATCCGCGGCATAACCGAAGATGCGCTCGGCCGCCGGATTGAAGGATTCGATGATGCCCTCCGGGTTGATGGTGATGATACCGTCGACCATGTTTTCGACGATCGCGCGGGTATGCTGCGCCTGTTCCTGCAACGCGCTCTGGGCGCGCTTCTGCTCGGTGATGTCAGCGTGGGTACCGGCCATCAACAGTGGCTTGCCATCCTCTGCCCAGCTGACGACGCGCCCCCGATCGTGCACCCAGACCCAGTGCCCGTCCTTATGGCGCATCCGGCACTGGCAGTCGTAATAATCGAGGTTTCCCGCGAAATGCTGCTCCAGCAGTTCGGCCGACACCTTGAGATCGTCCGGATGGGCGAGGTTCGTCCAGGTATCGATGTTGGCGGGAGCCAGTTCATCCAGCGTATAACCGACGATCTCCGCCCAGCGCTCGTTGAACACCGTTTCACCGCTCTGCACGTTCCATTCCCAGGTGCCGATGCGGGTGCCTTCGATGATGCCGCGCAGGCGGCGTTCGCTTTCGATGTGTTTTTGTTGCACACGAGCCGCCTCGACCAACTGCCCCAGGGTTACGAGCAGTGGGTGAAGGAACTCCAGCAATTCCTCGCCATAGCCACCGGGGCGGTTGGCGAGGCCGAGCATCGCCACCATTTCACCGCCACGAAAAACCGGGATCCCGAGAAAGGCATTGAGCGCGGGATGGCCATGGGGTAGCCCGCCACGCCGAGGGTCATGCGCGGGATTATTGGCAATCACCGGCTGTCCGGTTTTTAGCGCCGCACCAAATAGCGTTTCCAGGTTGGTAAATTCCAGACCCGCCGGTGCGTTGCTTGCGTAGAATGCCCGGGTTTCGTCATCCCAGGCGATGTCGGTGATGGCGTAGGTCTTTAGATAGGGGACATTCTCCGCTCTGCGCAACACCTCCCCGATGAAGCCGTACTCGCTGCCCGTGAGTTCCAAAACGTCGGCAAGCAAGCCGTCGAATGCGCGGCGCCGATCGGGCTCCCGAATGAACTCGGATTGCGCCCGCGCAATCACTTCCATGAGCCGCTGCTGATCGGCCAGTGCGCCCCGGCGCTCGACCGCCTCGACACGCAGGCGCACATTTTCGACCAGCCTGCGCTGCAACCGGATGGCATTGCCGGCGATCAGCACGAGATAGGCCGATCCCATCAACCCCATGGCGACGGCCATCGACCCGCCCTCGCGAAAAAACGCGACGATCATCGGCAACAACGCCGGTGCCACGAAACCCAGGGCCGACCACCGGTCCGCCGACAGCGAGGTGACCGCCGCCGCACTCACGCCCGCCAGCACGAAGGCCAGAAACACCTCGTGGGCCAGCTGCCCCGCCGGAAACATGAGAATGCCCGAAAGCCCCCAGGCACCCCCGGTGGCCACGGCACCCCAGCGAAACCGCCACAGCCACGTCTCCGCCGAGGGCTGTGGCCGATCACGATGGCGAAAAAAATGCAGCGTCAGGGCAGCGCGGAGGAAGAGCACCACCGCCATCACCGCCAGCCACGTCCAGGCCTCGTCCACGACGACCACGTCCCACTGGACGACCGCAAGCACGGCAGCCACAAACGCGTTGGCCACCAGGGCCGCGGGGATAGATCCGTAAAGCAGGCTTACCTGTTCACGGACGAGGCATGGCGGCTGCGAAGGGGCGTTGGCGGCAGTGGAGGACGACTCCATGTGGCTCTCTCACCGGGGAAGCGATTCAAACACTAATGGCCCGGCGCGCAACCCCGGGAACTTAAAAGAAATTTCTAACCGAAACGCTCGGATTTGTCTTGGCCAACCGGCGAGACCTGACATTGTTTTACATTTCCGGCATTGAGACTGGAACGCAGGCGATCCGCGTGCGGAAAAGACCGGACACGCCGAGCGACAGTACAGGGCCGGCGACCAGACACGGAGCGGCACGCCCGGTTCGCGGCGCGACAGCATCGGCGGTTCGACCGTCCGGAAACGACGAAGGCCACGGCATGAACCGCGGCCTTCTGGAATAGGTGGTGGCCAGGGACGGAGCGGGCCGCGGGTGCTCGCGGCCCACCACGAGCGCCAGCGAGCCCGCAGGGCGAGGCGCGGCAGCGCCGAGTCATCCCGCCGACACATCGAATAAAGTGGTCGTCGGTTCGACCGTCCCGAAACGACGAAGGCCACGGCGTGAACCGCGGCCTTCTGGAATAGGTGGTGGCCAGGGACGGAGCGGGCCGCGGGTTCTCGCGGCCCACCACGAGCGCCAGCGAGCCCGCAGGGCGAGGCGCGGCAGCGCCAAGTAATCCCGCCGACACATCAGAAAACAGCGTCGGCGGTTCGACCGTCCCGAAACGACGAAGGCCACGGCGTGAACCGTGGCCTTCTGGAATAGGTGGTGGCCAGGGACGGAATCGAACCGCCGACACGGGGATTTTCAATCCCCTGCTCTACCAACTGAGCTACCTGGCCACAAACTCACGCCCGCAGGAGAACCCCCTGCCGAGCGAGCCGCCTATTAAAGCGACTTGCCCGCCCGACGTCAAGGGAAGATCAGGCCTCGGGCGGAACGTAACCCTCGGGCCTGGAGGTCTCCTCCCCGCTGAAGAAGAACTTCTCCATTTCCTCCTCGAGGAACTTGCGCGCCTTGGGATCGACCGGGGTGAGACGGTACTCGTTGATGAGCATGGTCTGGTGGCGCAGCCACTCCTGCCACGCTTCCTTGGACACGTTCTGGTAGATCCGCTTGCCGAGTTCCCCCGGATAGGGCGGCAGGTCGAGGCCCTCGGCCTCCTTACCCAGCTTGACGCATTGCACCATGCGAGCCATTGCTTGCTCCTGTCTGTTCTGCGCGTAAACGCTCGATGAGACGTTTCACCGGCGCGGCGAACCCGCCCGGCGGCGAAAGCGAAGTGTTATACCAGACCTGCCCATCGGCTTCCATCACACGCTTTTCAGGGTTTTGCACGCTGACGAGCAGCGGCGTGATGTGCAGGCGGAAGTGGCTGAAGGCGTGCGAGACCACATTCCAGGCCTGGATCTCGCCCTCGAGCGGGCCGAGTTCGGAGGCGCACCAGCTCACCGCCTCCTCTTTCGACGGGAACTCGGGGAATGCCCACAACCCGCCCCAGACGCCGCTGGGCGGGCGGCGGACCATCCAGAACTCGCCCTCCGGATTGCGCGCGATCAGCATGACCGTCTCGCGCTCCGGGATCTGTTTCTTGGGCCGTGGCGTGGGCAATTCGTGCTGGCGGGCCTGGCTCCGGGCCTCGCATTCGGCGGCGAGGGGGCAGGCGTCACACAGGGGTCGGTGATGCACGCAGACCATGGCCCCGAGGTCCATGATGGCCTGGGTGTAGTCGGCCACGCGCCGGTATGGGGTATGGACCTCGGCATGCTGCCAGAGGCGCCTGAGCACGGCCGCCTGTCCCGGCCAGCCCTCGACCGCGTGATAGCGGGCGAGCACCCGCTTCACGTTGCCATCGAGGATCGGCTGGCGCTGGGCACAGGCCTGGGCAAGAATGGCGCCGGCCGTAGAACGGCCGATGCCCGGCAGCGACTGGAGCACGTCGATGTCCTTCGGCAGTTCGCCTCCGTGTTCGCGATTCACGATTTGCGCAGTCGTGTGCAGGTTGCGGGCGCGCGCGTAGTAACCCAGCCCCGTCCAGTGATGCAGCACCTCGTCCACCGGCGCCGCGGCCAGCGTGGACAACTCCGGGAAACGCGCCATGAAACGCTCGAAATAGGGAATGACCGTGCTGACCTGGGTCTGCTGGAGCATGATCTCCGAAACCCAGACACGGTAGGGCGTGGCGGCCTGTTTCCACGGCAGGTCGGAACGACCGTGCACGTCGAACCAGTCCAGCAATGCTTCGGCGAACGAATCCATGGTTGAGCGGATGGGGCGATGTCCCGGCTGGCGTTATTCGGTGGCCTCGAGCGGCAGTCCCGCGGCCTCGCGCGCGCGCCGCTCGGCGTTGTCGAAGAGCACGCGCGCCTCGTCGCGCAACGCGCCCTTGACCATGGGCGGACCGATCAGGGGCGGGACCCAGAAATCGGGGTCGAAGCGTGCACGGTACACAATCCGTGTGGTGTCGTCCAAGCCCTCGAAGGCCCAGGTGGCGTACCCCTCCTCGAAATCGCTCAGCTCGGGCACGAGCACGGCCTCAAGCGTGCCGTCGTCCAGCACCATGACGTCCTCGACGCGTTCCAGCCTGGGACAGTAGAACACCACGCAGCGCCGGATGACGGTCCGCACGCGGGAGACGCCCGGTTCGTCACTCGCCAGCACCTCGCTGACCTTGATCGCCGGGTTGATCGCGGACAGTCGTTCGTAATCGGTGAGCACGCCGAACACGGCGTCGCGCGGTGCCGCGATCAGCACCGTCATCTCGAGGGTATAGGTCCCGGATTCGTGGGTCGTTTCCAGGTGCTCCACCTCCGCCGCACTACAGGCAACGGACAAGAGCACGAGGACCGCCAGATACCACCGGCTGCACAACGGGAACATGGCTGGCCTCCTGATAGCCTGAGCATAGCTGGCCGTCGTTTATTCGCCCCCCCTGCCACACCCCGACACGGGATCTCCGGAACTGTGATCAACATCTCGCCCAAAAAGCCGGCTTGATGCCCGGCTTTTTGGGGCAGGCATATATACTTTTCACTATGCACGTGCGCACTCACTACGTCGCCCTCTGCCTCAGCCTCACGGCCACACCGGTGCTGGCAGCTGACTTCAGGGCCTATCCCTTTCTCCACTACTTCGATTACACCGAATACGACGACAACGGCGATTTCCTCGACGGCGAGACCGGCTGGTTGCCCGGTTTCGGCATGGCCTATGCCGAAACGCTCGAGGCGCACAGCTTCGGTGTTCGCTTCGAACTGGCCGGCGGCACCGTGGACTACGACGGCGAGACCCAGACCGGCATCCCGCACGAGACGGAGACCGAAACCATCCTGTACCGCTTCGGCCTCGATTACGCCTACACGCTCCCGGCAGAGCGCTTCCAGCTCGTCATGGGTGCCGATTACGTGGGCTGGGACCGCGACATCCAGCCCAACTACAACCCGCTCGTGGGCGGGGTCGTGGGGGGACTGCTGGAAGAATATCGCTGGTGGGAGCTGCACGCGGGGATCGACGCCCTGCTCTACGCGCGCAACCGTCACAGCGGATCGGTGCGGCTGGAGGCCCTGTACATCGCGGACCCGCAGATGACGGTGGTCAACCTGGGCAACACCGAGCTGTACATGGGCGAGGAGCCCGGCTACCGGGTGACGGGGCGCTACCTCTACCGGGCGCCGGAGGCGTGGTCGGTGGGCGTGGAGGCCTACTGGGAGGAATGGGAATTCGGCCGCAGTGATGCGGTGAATTCCCCGATCGGGCCGATCCTCGAGCCGCGCAGCGAAACGCAGCACCGTGGTATCCGGCTGATCGTGGAGCAGCGTTTCTGAACGGCCGTCCGGGCGCGGGCGCGCCCGGACGATACCCGCATGAGGTCTAGCCGCCGAACAGGCCCTTGAGCTTGTCCTTCACCTTTTCCTCGATCTCCTGCTTGATCTCCTCTTCCTTCTGCTCGACCTGCTCCTCGGTCTTGCGTTTGAGGCTGTCCTTGGCCCAGCGGTCGAGATCGGGCTTGTAGCTCAGATCGGCAAACGGTCCCTTCACCTTGGTGTAGAGGTAGGTGCGATCGCCGCCGAGCTTGGCGATACCGAAGTCGTAGTTCACGCGACTGGCGACCAGGTCCACCGTGCCTTCACCGCGCGCCTGCAGGATCGGGGTCAGTACGTAGAGGTCCTTGTTCGACGCCACGCCGTTTCGGATGGTGGCCGTCCCCTTCATGCTGGTGAACGGCACCTCCTTGCTGCTTCCGCCCTCGGCGCTCTGCTGCTCGTAGACGAGGTTGCGGATCGTGTTCACCGTGTTGGCCAGCTTCTCGTCCTTGAAGGCACCGTCGCTGAAGGCGAAGCTAAGGTCCCCGTTGAGGCCCTGCTTGAGCGCCGTGACGCTCTCGCCACTGGTTTCGAGCGTGGCCACCAGTTCCGTCGCGCCACTCAGCCACACCTTTTCCAGCATGTCCGCCTGCAGGGCGCCCATATCCACACCCTTGAGCTCCTCGTGCACGCTGTAGCGCGGGGTGTCGCCGCGCACATCGAGGCTCGCGCGTGCATCGAGCGCCCCGTCGTAGAGCTTGAGCGTCACCGGCTCCAGGCGCAGCAGGCCGTTGTGGGCGGACAGGGTCATGTGCACGTCGGATACCGTGAGCCCGGCGACGATGACCTGGCCCACGTCGGCCGTGCCGTCCGCATCGAGCCCCCTCAGCATCTCCACCGGCAGCGGAATGCTGTCGTCCACGGGCGCGGCCGCCTCCGCAGTGACTTCCTCGGACGGTGGCGGCAGATAGCGGTCGACGTTGATCGCATCCACCGTAACGCCGAACCGGATGGCCGGATCGGCGAAATCCTGGACCGAGGCATTGCCCTTAAGCGTCGTGTCGTCGAGGACCACGGTGAGCGACGTCAGGTCGGCCCGGGTGGTCGTGGCCCCGAGCTCGGCGCGCAGCTCCGCCTTGGTGAGTGCATTCGCATCGGCGGTTTCAGGCACGGCGATGGCCAGTCGGCGCATGATCTCGCGCGGACTGAAGCGGTCGGAGGCGAGGCTGCCGCTGACCTTGAGTTCGCCCAGGAGATCGGTGACGGTCACCGCACCCTTGAGCTTCATGCCCAGGGCCTCGAGGACGAGTCCCTCCACCTGCGCCGTCTGCGCCTCGAGGTCGGCCACCAGGTCGGCGCTCAGGCGGGCCTCGACGCTCCCCGAGGGGATGTCCTGGCCCTTGACCTGGGTGTCCAGGACCAGGCCTGCAATGCGGTACTGTCCGGAGCGGGGATCGGCCGTCACGTCGGCATCGAGGGCGACGATGAGGGTGGTCACGGGCTGCCCCTGCTCGAGGCGGAAATCCATGTGCAACGGCATGGTTTCGCCGAAGGCAAAGGCCCCGGTGCTGAGATTGAAGGGATCCAGGCGAATCTCAGTACCGGCCTGTGCATCGCGCCAGGAGACTCGTGCCTCCGCGATATCGACGCCGCCGATCCAGATGGCCGGCAGGGGCCGCGCCTCGCCCGGCCCCTGGGCTGCGGGCGCCTCGGCCTCCGCTGCCGGCTCCTGCTCGGGCACGAGATCGTCCCAGTTGCTGACGCCCTGGGCGTTGCGCTGCAGGTCGAGGGTCAGCCCGCGCAACACGACGCGGTCGACCCGCACCTCGTTCTTCAGCAGCGGAAGAATGGCGATGCGCACGGCCACCTCGTCGACGCTGGCGAACGGCTGCTCGCCGAATCCGGCTGCGTTGCTCAGGCGCGTCTCGCCGAGACTGAAGCCGAGCGGGAAGATGGTCAGGCCGATATCGCCCTCCATGACCAGGTCACGTCCCGTGGCCTTGTGCACCTCGGTGGTGATCCGTTCCTTGTAGGCGTTGGCATCAAAGGTCGCCGCGAAGATCCCGATCGCGATCACCAGTACCAGCACCACGGCGAGTACCGCCCAAGCCGCCCACTTCAGCCATTTCATGCGAGAAACCCCCAACTGTCTTAAATTCATCGAATCGATGGTCGCTACCGCTAATCATAGCGCCTAACGCCGGCTTCGCGCCGCCACCGGGTGGCGCGGGGCACAATGACTGGCACGCCGGGATGCGCTCTGCGCCCATTTGCGTACAATGACGGCTACCACCCAAGCCCAAGGATGACACTCTGATGCGAAATGCCCTCCTCGACTGGTTCGCGGCCGCGGGCGATTATTTCACCCGCCTGGGTACGCGCGTCGTCCATCTCTATCACCCCAGAACCTGGCGTGAAAAGGGCATCGTGTGGAGCGGCAGCCTGTTCGTCGCGACCCTCATCGTGATCGTCCTGGTGCTCGGCGTCCTCTGGAGCGACGAGCCCGAACCCTTCGACGTGTACGGCGCCGCCATGGAACGCGCCGGCGGCCAGAGTGAGAAGCTGGTGACCGGTTACGTGACCACTTCGACGCTGATCGAGGTCTCGAGCACCCTGCTCGACAAGCCCGGCGGCTACCTGAGCAACGACGTGTTCCCACCCGGCGTCTATCTCGACAACATCCCCAACTGGGAGTTCGGCGTGCTGGTGCAGGTGCGCGACCTGGCGCGCGCCATGCGCAACGACTTCAGCCGCTCGCAGTCCCAGTCGGCCGAGGACAAGGACCTGATCATCGCCGAGCCGCAGTTCAACTTCGACAACGCCTCCTGGCTGTTCCCGGACACGGAAGGGGAATACCGCGACGCCATCGACGCACTGGAGCGCTACCTGGACCGCCTCACCGACGAGGACCAGACCGACGCGCAGTTCTATGCCCGCGCGGACAATCTGCGTGAGTGGCTGTCCCTGGTGGAAAAACGCCTGGGCTCGTTGTCGCAGCGCCTGTCGGCGAGCGTGGGCCAGGCCCGGATCAATACCGACCTCGCTGGCGAGACCACGGCACAGCAGTCGACGCCCCGCCCGTCCGAGATCGAGGTGCGCACGCCGCGCTTCGAGGTCGACGACGTGTTCTACGAGGCACGCGGCTCCGCCTGGGCGCTGCTGCATTTCCTCAAGGCCGTGGAGCACGACTTCCGGCCCGCGCTGGAAAAGAAGAACGCCGTCGTGAGTCTGCGCCAGATCATTCGCGAACTGGAAGCCACGCAGCAAAATGTCTGGAGCCCGGTCATCCTCAACGGCAGCGGCTTCGGTTTTGTGACCAACCACTCGCTGGTGATGGCGTCGTATCTGTCACGCGCCAACGCCGCGGTCATCGATCTTCGCAATCTCCTGGAGCAGGGTTAAATGGCAGCAGCATCTGGCGGCCCGCGCCGCAAGCCGCATATTCTTTTTCTCGGCAACAAGAACGCCACGCGCACCATCATGGCCGAGGCCTATATGAACAAGCTCGGCAGCGACATCATCGACGCGAAATCGGCGGGGCTGTCCTCGGAACGCGTTGACCGGCGCACGGTAGAGGCATTGAAGGAAGACGGCATCGACCTGGGCCACCCGAGCTCCACGCTGGTCAATGGCGACCTGCTCACCTGGGCCGACCTGATCATTACCATCTCGGCACACGATGAGACGCTCAAGGCGCCAATCCCCAACGGCGCACGTGAGAAGCAATGGACCATCGCCTCCCCGCTGAAGCCCGAGGCAGGTGAAGAAGAGATGGATGCGTTCCGCCGGGTACGCAACGACGTAAAGCGTCGCGTCCAGCAGATCGTCAATTCGATGCGGCTTTCGGCGCGCTAGTCGCAATTTCGCCCCAAATATCCTCGAAACACTGCAACAGCAAAAAAAATGCCCCGGGGCCAGCCCGGGGCGAAAGTCACTGCCAATACCCTGCCTAGGCAGGTTCTTCTTTTCGCTTGCAGGAGTTCGATGCCGCGTCCCTGCGGGTAAACATTCCCTTAAAACGCCATGAAAATCTGAAACGAGAGGCGATCGTCGAGCGAGTCGGCGATCAGGTTTGCCGGATGGGTCGATGGCAGGTTGGGCGCCTCCTGGTCACGGAACTCGTAGTTGATGATCGCGCGCGTTTTCTTGTTGAAGAAATACTGCGCACCGAGCGTGAGGGTTTCAAAGGTGCGCTCGCCCGCGTCAGTCTTGGTGCCGCGATTCATCACGTCATACCGCACATCGAGCTCAAGACTCGGGAGCACGCGGTAGCCGAAGTCGATGTAGTAACCGTCTGCCTCGTCCTCGGGCGCGAGGTTGAAGGTGGATATCTGGGTACCGGCATTGTTGACGGCACCCGGCACCGCGCCGCCGTCCGAACCGATATAGATCATCCCTTCTGCCTTGTTGTACTCGGCAAACACGCGATACTTGCCCTTACGGTAGGTGGTTCCGAGACCGCCGCGCTTGTAGTCGTAATCCTGCTCCACCAGGTTGCCGGCGTTGAGTTGGGCACTGTCGTAGATGGTGCGCGTACCGTCGTGCGCCCAGGCGAAGAACTTCCAGCCCTCGCGACGGGGCCCCTTGCCGCCGTAGATCCGCTCGGAAGACCAGTAGACATGGGTATCGAGGTCGTCGTTGTTGTCGCCCTGGTTAACCCCACGTCCATTGCCGACCATCACGGCATAGGTATGCTCCCAGTCGCCTTGCTTGAAGGTGTCGAACAGCATGGCGCCCGTATCACGCACGGCCCCGAAGCCGTCCATCGCATTCCCGTCCGCGCAATATTGTAGATATAGGTCGTCGCTGGCCCCGGTGATATCGCAAGCCGCCGCACCGTCCGTGTCAAAGACACGCTCGTTGAGCTGCGTGTGCGCAAATGCCGTGAAGTTGATGTAGTCCATGGTCCCGATGCCCTGGAACACCTCTTCACTCATCGGGGTCTTGAACTGACCGAGGCGCAGCCGGGCCCCGTCGATGTGATTCAGGGTAACACTCGCGTCGGATATGGTTGCAGCCCGGTCACGCGCGGCGGTAATACCGTTGCTGCCGAATTCGGCGAGCAGGAAGTAGTTCACCTTGTTGTCGATCGGCATCGGGGACCCACGTACGCCGATTCGGGCGCGCAACAGCTGGAACTGGGCGCTCGATTCGAGATCCGGGTCGATCTGGTTCGGCTGCATTTCCTGGCCTTGCCAGGGCCCGCCACCGAGCTTGGTGTCGTCTGTTGAACGATAGGTCGGCTGAATGAAGCCCCATACCTTGGCGCGCGCCGCCTGACCATCGGGCTCGGTTCCCTGGAGCATAACCCAGTTGGCCGCATGGGCCTGCCCTGTGACCATCATTCCAAGTCCGAGTGTGATTGCACTTGCTAATGCCTTGATTCGCATCTTCACCTTTTGACTCCCCTTTCCTTTTCTTGTTTATGCCCGGCTCGGCGATCAGGGACGAACGAGCGTGTAGCCTTCGTCAACCAGATCGAGAATTCGAACCACGCCGGCGTTCACGCGCACTGCGTTGTCGTTGAGCACCGGCTCCTTTCCGAGGATGCTGGTCATCTTCGCGATGGTGTTTTCGCATGCCGCGAAGTGAACCCCCTGCTGGGCGAGCCCCTGGATTCGAGTGGCGTTCGCGTTTTCGGCAAACATGAGACGGAGACCCGGACCGAAGGCGACGATCTCGATGTCGACCTTGTCGGGGCCGTAATGCTTGATCAGGTTGGTCGCCACATTGAGCACAAGCGTTTGCTTTTGCGTATCGTCGTCCGTGAGCTGAAGGACGACATGCTTTTCGGCGAATGGATTTCTCGATGGTTCCGCAGCCTGCGTTGTCGCAGACATGCAAAGCAACGCGAGCAAGACGAACATCCATGCCGTGAGTCGTTGCCTCGTCTTCATGGGCTTCCCCTTTATGTATTTTTTCTGGTCTGTGGATGACACGTTGTTCGGTGACAACGTCGGTGAGTAGACGAGTGCCAAAATGGAAATATTCCTCGCGGCTTCGAAAAACGATTAGAGGAATAAACGGCGAGCCAGATGTATCCGTGCGCGTCGGCTATGACACTGCATGACATCAAACTTTAATGAGTCCGATCACACACGACCGGGAGCACTCGAAGCGTGAAGCGCCGTGGCACTACAGCGCTCCCATTTATTAGCAAATCAGCATGTTCTTCTGTTTCTTTTCGGTCCATGCGCTGCGGGTTAAACTTCGCGATCAAGGTCACGCCAAGACGTGACCGGGTCAAAGCCCCCGCGCAGCCGAGAGGGGCGACCTATTGCAAGCTTCGTCAGTGCCGGTCAACGGCCATTCAATAAATCCCGCCAGGCGTCGATCTCGGCCGCACGAGAGCGGGAATACACCGATAACGACGAGCATCTAAAGGGGTAGGGGGAGGAAAAATGAAAGTACTCGAGTCCATCTGCGCGACGCGCAGCTTCAGGAAGAAGCTCGAGGCGAGCCGAACGCGATTGTATCGTATGGCGCTAGCCTGGAGCGGCGACCCGATGGTCGCCGATGACCTGGTCCAGGACACGCTGACCAAGGCCCTGCAAAAGAGCCATCAGCTGCGTGACGGGAACAAGCTCGAGCATTGGCTGAGCGCCATCCTGAGCAACACCTGGCGCGAGCACCTTCGCCGGCAGAAGCCCGGGGTGGAGATCAACGACGAGATGTTCGTCTGCGAGAACTGCCCTGAAGTGGAGATGACGAGCCAGGAAATCGTGAACCGGGTACGCCGGGCAGTCGGCAAGCTGCCCGTGGGACAGCGCGAGGTTCTCACCCTGGTGGATCTCGAAGGCTTCGCCTATGCGGAGACCGCGGAGATCCTGGAGATACCGGTGGGTACCGTGATGAGCCGCCTGTGCCGCGCACGCCGGGCACTGGCCGGCCATCTGAGTGACATGCAGACGTACGTCCCCGTATCGGGCGACGTCAAACCGCAGCTTCGGAGGGTTAAATGAGCGACAAGGTTCGCGATGAAGCCGTGATACACGCCTTTCTCGATGGCCAGCTGAGCCACCGGGAGCGTGAGGCCTTCCTGCGCGAGATGGAACAGGATCCGCAGCTGCAGGCCGAGTTCAACGAACTGCGCCGCATCAAGGACCTCGTGCGTCACGCCTACGACGGCGTCGAAGCACCGAAGCGCGAGATGATCGATGCCAGCACCACGCCGCGCCGACGCCTCGTCGCCTTCGGCCTGGCCGCCACGCTGCTGGTCTCGCTGGGCTTTGCCGGCGGCTGGCTGAGCAACCAGCAGCCCACCACCGGCGGCACAGAGATGCAGCTGGCCGGCATGGAACAGCTGCCGCGCGTGATCCTGCACATCGCCTCCGCGGATCTCTCGAAGATGGAGGAGACGCTGAACAGCGCCGAGGAAGTGCTCAAGACCTACCGTGACCGGGGGGTCCAGGTCGAAGTCGTGGCCAATAGCGAGGGGCTGAACCTGTTGCGCGCGGGCGTCTCCCCCTACGCAGAGCGCGTGGTGACGATGATGGCCGAGTACGAGGGCCTGCAGTTCGTCGCCTGCAACACGGCGATCGCCCGATTGCAGCGCAACGGTACCCGCGTGGTGCTGCTGCCGCAGACGCACACGGCCCCATCCGCCGTCGAGCACATCGTGCAGCGTATTCGCGAGGGTTGGACCTATATCAAGGTGTGACGCAGCCAGTCTCCCCCTCAAACGACACGAGAAAGCGGCCTTCCGGCCGCTTTTTTCGTTCTCAGGTGCCCGGAAACACCCCCTGGCCCACCAAACCTCCCCACCCCCTTGACGCGCCATTTTTACTAAATGATAATAATTCGCGTTTCGACTATTATCCACGATCCACACAGCGGAGTTGTTTTATGCGTAGTCGCTTTCTGATCCTGGCAGGGCTGATGGCCATGGCGTTTTTCGGCGCTGCCGCCCACGCGGCCGAGGAAGTGAACCTGTACTCGGCGCGCAAGGAAGAACTCATCAAACCCCTGCTCGACCGCTTCACCGAGCAGACCGGCATCGAGGTCAACCTGGTCACCGGCAAGGCCGACGCCCTGCTGCAGCGCCTGCAGTCCGAGGGTCGCAATACCCCGGCCGACCTGCTGCTGACCGTCGATGCGGGCCGCCTGTACCGCGCCAAGGAAGCCGGCGTGCTGCAACCCATCGATTCGAGCGCGCTCGAGACCGCCATCCCGGCGAACTATCGCGACCCGGATGGCTACTGGTACGGACTTTCGGTGCGCGCCCGCCCGATCATGTACGTGAAAGGCAAAGTCGACCCGGCCGAGCTGTCCACCTACGAGGCACTGGCCGACGACAAGTGGAAGGGCCGCGTATGCATCCGCTCCTCGAGCAACATATACAACCAGTCGCTGGTCGCCTCGATGATCGCCAGCGACGGCCAGGAAGCCACGCAAGCGTGGGCCAACAAGTTCGTCGACAGCTTCGCCCGCCCGCCGAAGGGGGGTGACCGTGACCAGATCAAGGCCGCGGCCGCCGGCCTGTGCGACGTGGCAATCGCCAACACCTACTACCTCGGCATGATGGTGAATGGGTCGGACGAAGCCCAGCGCGAAGCCGCCTCCAAGGTGGCCGTATTCTGGCCGAACCAGGATGGCCGCGGCACCCACGTCAACATCAGTGGGGCCGGCGTGACGGCCGCGGCCCAGAACAAGGCAAACGCCATCCGCTTGATGGAGTTCCTGGCCAGCCCGGAATCCCAGGCGTGGTATGCCGAGACCAACCACGAGTACCCGGTACGCGAGGGCGTGGAGTGGAGCGACACCCTCAAGGCCTGGGGTGACTTCAAGGCCGACAGCCTCAACATGGGCAAACTCGGCGAACTCAATGCCGACGCGGTCATGCTGATGGATCGTGCCGGCTGGAAGTAATGTCTGATAAACTTGCCAGATGACTGGCCCGGGGGCGCACACGCGCCCCCTTTCCGTTTCGACGACATGAATTCATCAGAGGCGGCACGACAACGTTCATCCCTGCGCTTTTCGCGTCTGGCCCGGCCGGACGTCTGGCGCATTGGCGTGGTGGCCGCGGCCCTGTTGCTGGCCCTGCCGGTCATCGTGGTCTTCAGCTTCGTCTTCTATCCCTCCGGGGAGGTCTGGTCACACCTCGCAGAGACCGTTCTCACCGACTACATCACTAATTCCATCGCGCTGATGATCGGCGTGGCCGTGGGCACCCTGACCATGGGCATTACCGCCGCCTGGCTGACCAGCATGTGCGAATTCCCGGGCCGGCGGCTGTTCGAATGGGCCCTGCTCCTGCCCATGGCCATCCCGGCGTATATCATCGCCTACACCTATACGGGCATGCTCGGTTTCGAGGGACCAGTGCAAAGCGCCCTGCGCGAAAGCTTCGGCTGGGCTTACGGCGACTACTGGTTCCCCGAGGTGCGCTCCCTGGGCGGGGCCATGGTCATGCTTTCGCTGGTGCTCTACCCCTATGTCTACCTGCTGGCGCGGGCGGGCTTCCTCGAGCAGTCCACCTGTGTACTCGAAGTGGGCCGCACCCTCGGGCTCGGGCCCTGGGCGAGCTTCTTCCGCGTGGCACTGCCACTGGCACGCCCGGCCATCATCACGGGGCTGTCGCTGGCGCTGATGGAAACCCTGGCCGACTACGGCACGGTTCAGTATTTCGGGGTGAGCACCTTCACCACCGGCATCTTCCGCACCTGGTTCGGGCTGGGCGACAGCTCGGCGGCGGCCCAGCTCTCGGCACTGCTGATGAGTTTCGTGTTCATCCTCGTAGTGCTGGAACGCTGGTCACGCCGGCGCGCACGCTTCCACCACACCAGCACGCGCTACTCGCGGCTGCCCCGCTACCGTCTTGCCGGCGGCAAGAAGGCGCTGGCCGTGATCGCCTGCCTGCTGCCGCTGCTGCTCGGCTTCGTGATTCCGGCCGCGCAGCTTGCCGTTTGGGCCTGGCAAACCGCCCCCGAAACGCTCAACACCGGCTTCATCGAGCTGACCGCCAACAGCCTGATGCTGGCCGGGCTGGCCGCATTGATCGCGGTGGGACTGGCGCTGCTGATGGGCTACGGCAAACGCCTGCGCCCCACCCCGCTGGTGATCGCCTCGGTGCGGGTCGCGGCCATGGGCTACGCGGTGCCCGGGACGGTCATCGCGGTGGGCGTCATGCTGCCCTTCGCCTGGACCGACAATGCCATCGACGCCTGGATGCGCGCGCAGTTCGGCATCTCCACCGGGCTGATCCTGAGCGGCACCCTGGTGGCCCTGCTCTTTGCCTACACGGTCCGTTTTCTCGCCGTCTCCATCCAGACCGTGGAGGCCGGGCTCGGCAAGATCCGTCCGACCATGGACGACGCCGGGCGATCACTCGGCCTCACGCCGCAGCAGGTGCTGCGCAAGATCCACATGCCGATCATGCGCGGTACGCTGCTCACCGCCGTGTTGCTGGTGTTCGTGGATGTCTTGAAAGAACTGCCGGCCACGCTGATACTGCGCCCCTTCAACTTCAACACGCTGGCGGTGCGCGCCTTCGAACTGGCCTCCGACGAACGCCTGGCCGATTCGTCTACCGCCGCGCTGGCCATCGTGGTGGCCGGCATCATTCCGGTGATCATCCTGAGCCGCTCCATCAGCCGCTCGCGACCGGGGCAACAGCATGCTGCTTGAACTCGACAACGTAAACATTGCCTATGGGCGACGTGCCGTCGTCCACGACGTGTCGTTCCAGCTCGAGGAAGGCACGATCGGCTGCCTGCTCGGGCCCAGTGGCTGCGGCAAGACGACGCTGCTGCGCGCGATCGCCGGCTTCGAACCGGTCGCCAGCGGCTGGATCTACCTCGCCGGTCACGTCGTCAGCAAGACGGGCTTCACCCTCTCACCGGAAAAGCGCCACGTCGGGATGGTGTTCCAGGACTTCGCGCTGTTCCCGCACCTGTGCGTGGAGGACAACATCGCCTTCGGCATCCGCCACCTCACCTCGGGCGAGCGCAAGGACCGGGTGACCCAACTACTGCAACTGGTAGGCCTGCCGGCCTACGGCAAGGCCTTCCCGCACCAGCTATCGGGCGGCCAGCAGCAGCGCATCGCACTCGCACGCGCAATGGCCCCCCGGCCAAGCCTGCTGCTGCTGGACGAGCCCTTCTCCAGCATGGACGTGGATCTGCGCGAGGAACTCGCCCGCGACGTGCGCCGCATCCTGAAGGAAGAGGGTATCTCGGCGATGCTGGTGACCCACGACCAGTTCGAGGCCTTTGCCATGGCCGATGAAATCGGCGTGATCAACGGCGGCGAGTTGCAACAGTGGGCCACCGGTTACCAGCTCTACCATCAGCCGGCCAACCGCTTCGTCGCGGACTTCATCGGCCAGGGCGTGCTGCTCCCCGGCACAGTACTCAATCCCCAGCAGGTCGAGACCGAACTGGGGATTATCGACGGCGAAGTCCCGGATGGCTGCGGCAAGGGGTGCGCGGTGGATATCCTGGTGCGTCCCGACGACGTCGTCCACGACGACAATGCCGACCTGCCGGCGGAGGTGCTGGACAAGGCCTTCCGCGGGGCCCAGTTCCTGTACACCCTGCGCCTGCAAAGCGGCGTGAAGGTGCTGTCGCTGGCACACAGTCACCACGACTACGAGGTGGGGTCACGCATGAGGATCCGGCTGGATATCGACCACCTGGTGATGTTCCCGCGGCGCGAGGACATCCGCTAGAAAAAATGCCCCGCTTCAGCGGGGCATTTTCGTTTCCGGCTGCCTGTGGCGGGCTAGCCGCGCACCTTGAAGCGCTCGACGAGGTGCTGGAGCTGCGACGAGAGATTCGCGAGCTCGTGGCTGGCCTGGGCGAGCTGGTTGGTGCCGTCGGCCGTCTGGGCGGCCACGTCTGCGATGCTCACCACGTTGCGGTTGATCTCCTCGGCCACGGCGCTCTGTTCCTCGGCCGCGCTTGCGATCTGCGTGCTCATCTCGGTGATGTTGTCGACGGCACGCGAAATCGAGGTGAGGGACTGGCCGGCCTGCGAGGCCTGCTCGACGCCCGTCTTCGCCTTGTCGCGGCTGCCTTCCATCACTTCCACCGCCTCGCGCGTGGCGGCCTGCAGGGTCTTGATCACCTGGTCGATCTCCTGCGTGGATTCCTGGGTCCGGCTGGCCAGGGTACGCACCTCGTCCGCCACCACTGCGAACCCGCGGCCCTGTTCCCCGGCGCGCGCCGCCTCGATCGCCGCGTTGAGCGCGAGCAGGTTGGTCTGCTCGGCGATATCGCGGATCACCTGCATAACGGTGCCGATGCTCTCCGAATCCTTCTCCACCTTCATGATCACGCCGGCCGCGCGCTCGACCTCGCTGGCCAGCGAATTCATGGCCTGCACGGTGCGGTTGACCACGGCCTGTCCCGATTTCGTCTCGCGATCGGCCTCCTCGGTGGCCGAGGCCGTGTTGGTGGCGCTGCGCGCGACCTCGTGGGCGGTGGCGTTCATCTCGTTCATCGCGGTGGCGACCTGGTCGGTCTCCTGCTGCTGACGGGAGACGCCCTCGCTGGTCTCGGAGGTGATCACCGACATCTGTTCGGCCGCGGCAGCCAGCTGGGCCACCGAACCCTTCACCTGGCTGATGACGTCGTGGATCTTGCTGACGAACAGGTTGAAGGCCGAGGCCAGCTGGCCGATCTCGTCATCGCGCTTCACGTCGAGGGCGCGCGTGAGGTCGCCCTCGCCCTGCGCGATGTCGTTCATGGCCTCGACCGCACGAGCAAGCGGCCCGAGCACGGCGCGGCTCGTGAGCCAGGCCGCCAGCACGCCCACGATCAGGCCGGCGATCAGCAGCGCGGCGACCACGGTCTTGGTGGTGGCGATCTGTGACAGCAGTTCCTCGCTGCTCGTTTCCATATCGCCGCGCAGACTGCCCGCGATGAAGTAGAGGTTGTCCTGGATCGTACGGACCAGCGGCCCGACCTCGGTGCGGATCAGGTAGGCGTCGGTGCGGTACCGGTCGCTACCGTGAAGTTCCACCATCTCGTCGATCGCCGCTGAGAAGTCGGGGAACAACTCCTTGAACTGTTCGTAGGCGATGTCCTGTTCGAAGGTCATGATGCCGCGCCGCTCCCCCACCTGGTCGAGGAGACTGTTGGCACGCTCTCGCAGGACAGCCATGTTTTCGACCTGGATGTCGGAGCGGAACGCGGTGAAGGCGCGCATTTCGCCCATGATGTTGGCGAAGGTATAGCGCAGGTCGTTGAGGTCGCTGAGCAGCTGCCGGCGCTCGGCGGTCGGCACCTGGTCGCCCTCGGCCATGATCATCTCGGCCAGGTACTGCAGCAGGCTGCGCGCCTTGGGGTTGAGCTGCTCCCCTGAGAACTGGACCGCCGGCATGTTGACGGCAAAGTCGGTGGCCAGTTCCACCATGCGGGCCTCGTAGGCCTTGAAGGCCTCGAAGTTCTGCTGCGCGAGCTCGACCTCTGCCCGCAGCTCCGCGTCGGCCTGGATGTACTCGCTGGCGGCCAGCCCGGCCAGCAGGCCCTCGACATCCCGGATGGTCTGACTGTATGTCTCGCGATACTCCTGATCACCGTGGGTCAGGAGCACGTACCCCATCGCCGCGGAGGCGCTTTCCAGCCGCGCCACGGTGGCCATCGCGTCGAATGCGGCCGGTTGCTTGCTCTCAACCATCTCGCGCACATTTCCCTGGGCGCTTTCCAGATTGAGGAAGGCCGTCACGGCGACGATCGCCAGGATGACGAGCAGCGCGCCATAACCGGCCCACAGCTTGTGCTTGATGAGCAACGTCGGGGCTCGTAGTTTCATGTTCTTCTCTCTCTCCGATCGGGCATCAAGATATCTCGGCACCGCCCGTCCCTGAGCCACACCTTGTTTCTTATAGATGCTGATACGAACGCAGTCCCCCGGTTTCCCGACGGCCCAGAAAAAATCATCGACGAGCGGCGCGATGGCCGCCCATGGTCATGTCATCGGCTAAAGCAGCCGAAAATTTAGCGGAACGGAGAGATTCCAGCGTTTGCGGGCCAGTTCGGAGGGGATGGGGCGGAACTGCCGCACGTCGCGCACGGCCTGGATGGCGGCATGATCGAGCAGGTCGTAACCGGAGCTGTCGACCAGCTCGATCTCGGTGAGCCGGCCGTCCGCCAGCACCACGAAGCCGACCTCGACCGTGCCTTCCTGGCGCAGGCGGCGGGCGATACGCGGGTAGCTGCGGTGACGGGCGATCTCGGCCTGCAGGGCCGTCTTGTAGGCCTGCTCCACGGAGACGATGAGCCCGGGGTCGACCGGAGTCGGCTGCGGGGCCGGCGTACTGACAACGGGCGCCGGGGCCGGCGGGGACTGCGTGTCTCGCGGAGGGGGCGGGGCCTCGGCGATCCTCGGCTCAGGTGGCGATGGTGCCTTGACGGACTTCGATTCCGGGGGCGGCGGGGGCGCCTCGACGGCCTCCGTCTCGGGCTCGGAGGCTGGCGTGAGGGTCTCGGCGGCAAGCGCGGGTTCGGGCGCATCCATCACCAGGGCCACCTCGACCACCGGCAGTGCCTCGCGGTGGTTGCTGTCGCCGCCCCAGAGCCAATACCCGGCCCCAGCCACGACATGCGCGGCGAAGGACAGGATCAGTGCTGAAGCGATCGGGCGATGCATGCTGCTTGAGTGTAGCCCCTGAAAAAGGTGCCCCTCGCCGCCGGGGAGCGGCGGAGGGGCCGAGGGCGCATTTTACCATGAGCCTCCTGGAGGGAGCCCGGAGGCTTAGAAGCTCATGGTTACACCGGCATAGATGTTGCGGCCGGCACCCGGCAGGCGTTCGCCCACCGGTACATCGCTGTCGACTACACGGTTGTAGCCGGCAAGATGATCCTGGTAGTAGTTGTCGAAGACGTTGTCCACGCCCAGCGTGAAGTCGGCGTTGCGGGTGGCCGCGTAGCGCCAGCTCACGTTGTAGATCGCGTAGCTCGAGGTGGTCTCCTCGAGATTGGTCTCGGAGACGTTGTCCTGGTCGGCGTAGAACACGCCTTCCACGCCGAACACGGAGCGGCCGCGCGTGTAGCTGAGCTCGGCGTTCACGTTCGGCGGCGCGATACGGTACAGATTGTCGTCGATGTCGGTACGCTTGCCGCGGACCACACTCAGCACGCCGTCGACGCGCACGGCCTGGGTGATGCCAAAGCCGAAACCGGCGTCGAGACCGTAGAGCTCGGCATCGACGTTGGTGAACTCGAGCACCGGGTTCATCATCCAGACATCCCCGTTGGGCACGCCCTGGATGTAGTCCTTCACGTCGCGATAGAAGACGTGGGGCGTGAAGTAGTGGGCACCGGCCTGCCATTCGAGACCGAGGTCCACCTCGTGTGCCACTTCGGGATCAAGGTCGATATTGCCCAGATAGACGTTGCCGTCGGCCAGGCCACCCGTGGATTCCATCGGCAACCAGAGGTAGCGCTCCTGGTAGGACGGGGAACGGGTCTTGCGGGCGACCCCCATCACCAACTCGGTGTTGCCGACAAGCGGACGACGCGCATTGAGCGCCAGGTCCACGTTGTCGTCGGTCTTGGAGCGGTCGGCGGCGTTGAAGGCGTCGCGATAGGCCGCCACGTCCGGGTTCATCATAGCCATGGTCGAACTGACGTCACCCGCATCCATATCGACCCGCGTGTAACGCGCACCGGCGGTCAGCTGCCAGCCACCCGCGGTCTCCTGGTCCCATTCCACGTAGGCGCCGGCGGGATTGCGCTCCACCTCGTTGTAGGCCTCGGTCAGGAACGCCGGATTGGTCGGGTCGGTGATATCGGCCTCGTGATCGGTGGTCTGCGCCTCGACGCCGACGGTGAGCGCCCCGCTGGCCAGCGGGCGGGTGATGTCGGCCTTCACCCCGAGGTTGTCGGCCGAGGTGAGCGAACGACGCAGCGTGGCCGTGCTCGGACGCAGCGTGTAGTTGTTCATGTCGTGCTCGGCGTCGCTGCGCCACGCCTTGAAGGACACGCCGTGACCGCCCAGGTAGCCCTCGTAAGCCAGCTGATAGCGGTTGGCCTCGTTGCTGTAGGTGTCCATCGGCAGCGCCGGCGTACCCGAGGGACCGGCATCGTCGCGCTGGAACTCGACGCTCCAGATGCCGCTGCCCTGGCGCAGGCGGTAGCCGAGTTCGAAGCTGTCGCGCTCGTACTCGGTGGCGCCGATGGTGCCGTCGGGGTAGTCGGTGTCGTTGCCCTTTTCGCGGCTGGCCGAGGCCCAGATCTGCTGGGTGTCACTGGCCACCGCGCCGCTGGCGGCGACGGCATAGCCCTCGTTCACGGAGGTGCCGCTGACGATACCGCGCCCCTGCGTGCCCGGCTCGAATGTCGGGCGCCAGGTCTCGGCGGCCATCACGCCGCCAATACCCTCGAGCGCCGCGCTGACGGGCGCGACGCCACGGTAGACGGTCAGGGTTTCGAACAACGGTGTCGGGGCATAGGACAGCGGCGCGTCCATGGCATTGGTACAGGCGGAGATCGACGGCTGGCCGTTCACGCTCACCGCCACGCGGTCACCGAACAGCCCACGGTACTGCGCGATGCCCGACAGGGTACCGTTGCGATTGACGTCCGCGCCCGGCACCGACTTCAGCAAATCGGCAACGGTGGTCGAAGAGGGCGTGAGGGCTTCCCTGCCCTGCACGATGGGCTCGGCTGCGGTTTCCGCCTCGGCCTCGACCGCGATGGGTTCGAGCGTGTCGGCGGCATGGACGGAAACGGAAGACAGGCAGGCGGCGACTGCAATTGACAGCGCCGCGGGTTTGAATGCGCGGTGTTTCATTATGGCTCCCCAAGTGCGTTATGCCTCAATAGTGAGCAAGAGGGATGCCAGATTTAAAAACGCCTGATAAATTCGGCGATTATGCGATTCGCAATCAGCGAACAATGAAAAACTGCGGCATATCACACACCCAGCCGCGAACGGGGTGCGGCATTTGCCGCAGTCAAAAAAAGACCCGCCGGAGCGGGTCGAAGGTTCCACAGGGAGTGCACAGGTATTCAGCGGAATCAGGTTTCGTCACTCGGCTTGCGACCCGTGAACATGGCGCGCACCAGGTTTTCCCGGTGCAACAGGCTGGAGATGACCACGCCGGCCACGTGTCCGAACACGAGCACCAGGGTGAAATTCACGAAGAACTCGTGCACGTCCTCGAAGCCATGACTCACCTCCTCGGTCAGGATGCCGGTGGTGGCTGTCATGACCAGGGCGAACAGCAGCGTGAAGATCATCACCGCACCGGCCGGGTTATGCCCCAGGTAGCGGCGCGGACTCAGGGTCGCCAGCGACTTCAGGTAGTCCACCACCTCGCGCGGCTTGAACCAGAAGCTCGAGAACCGTGCGTAGCGCGTTCCCACCAACCCCCAGACCAGTCGAAAACCGACCAGCCCCAGCACGGCGTAACCCGCGAACTCGTGCACGGATTCCAGCTCGTCGCCCGTGAGATAGGCGGTAAAGAAGAACGTCACCAGCGCCCAGTGAAAAACGCGGACCGCGATATCCCAGACGGGCACCGTGCGCGGTTCGTGATCGATGAAAGTGGTCTCTGTCATGGCATGGCTCCTTTGCAGCATGTGACAAAGGATAACCCTGCAAACTTAAGTGAAACTTAAAGGGGGTGTTAGGCGGGAGGGGTTGGGCGAAAGACGAAGGCCTGACCCCTCTCACGAAAACAAAAAAGGCCCCGCATCCGAAGATGCGGGGCCTTATCGTCGGGCCGTCGTGCAGCCGGGCTTACATCATGCCCATGCCGCCCATGTCGCCCATGCCGCCGGCCGGCGCAGACGGCTCGTCCTTCGGCAGCTCGGCGACCATCGCCTCGGTGGTGATGATCAGGCCAGCCACGGAACCGGCGTTCTGCAGCGCGGAACGGGTCACCTTGGCCGGATCGAGGATACCCATCTCGATCATGTCGCCGTACTCACCGGTAGCGGCGTTGTAGCCGAAGGTACCCTCACCGGCTTCGACCTTATTGACCACGACGGAGGCTTCCTCACCGGCATTGGACACGATCTGGCGCAGCGGCTCTTCCATCGCACGGCGGGCGATGTCGATACCGGTGTTCTGGTCGTGGTTGTCGCCCTTGAGGTCCTTGATGGCCTGCAGCACGCGGATCAGGGCCACGCCACCGCCCGGCACCACGCCTTCTTCCACCGCCGCACGCGTGGCGTGCAGGGCGTCTTCGACGCGGGCCTTCTTTTCCTTCATTTCGACTTCGGTCGCGGCACCGACCTTGATCACGGCCACACCGCCGGCCAGCTTGGCCACGCGTTCCTGCAGCTTTTCACGATCGTAGTCGGAGGTGGCGTCCTCGATCAGGGCGCGGATCTGGTTGACGCGCGCCTCGATATCGGAGGCCTGACCGGCACCGTCGATGATGGTGGTGGTTTCCTTGGTCACCTGGAGCTTCTTCGCGCGACCCAGGTCGTCCAGGGTGGCCTTCTCCAGCGACAGGCCGACTTCCTCGGAGATCACGGTACCGCCGGTCAGCACGGCGATGTCCTGCAGCATGGCCTTGCGGCGGTCACCGAAGCCCGGCGCCTTGACGGCGGCGACCTTCACGATGCCACGGATGTTGTTGACCACGAGGGTGGCCAGCGCTTCGCCTTCGATGTCCTCGGCGATGATCATCAGCGGCTTGCCGGCCTTGGCCACGCCTTCCAGCACGGGCAGCAGTTCGCGGATGTTGGAGACCTTCTTGTCGTGGATCAGGATGTAGGGGTCTTCCAGCTCGGCAGACATGTTCTGCTGGTTGGTGACGAAGTACGGCGACAGGTAACCGCGGTCGAACTGCATGCCTTCGACGACGTCCAGCTCGTTGTCCAGACCGGAACCTTCCTCGACGGTGATGACACCTTCCTTGCCCACCTTTTCCATGGCCTCGGCAATGATGTTGCCGATGGAGGAATCGGAGTTGGCAGAGATGGTGCCGACCTGGGCGATGGACTTGGTGTCGGCGCAGGGCTTGGACAGGTTCTGCAGCTCCGCCACGGCGCTTTGCACGGCCTTGTCGATGCCGCGCTTGAGGTCCATCGGGTTCATACCGGCGGCCACGGCCTTCATGCCTTCGCGCACGATGGCCTGGGCCAGCACGGTCGCGGTGGTGGTGCCGTCACCGGCCACGTCGGAGGTCTGCGAGGAGACTTCCTTCACCATCTGCGCGCCCATGTTCTCGAACTTGTCTTCCAGCTCGATCTCCTTGGCCACGGAGACGCCGTCCTTGGTGACGGTCGGGGCGCCGAAGGCCTTGTCCAGGACCACGTTGCGACCCTTCGGACCGAGGGTGACCTTGACGGCGTTGGCCAGGATGTTTACGCCGCGCACCATGCGATGGCGGGCGTCATCACCAAACTGAACTTCTTTAGCTGCCATGTGTATTACCTCTGAATAGATTGAATGCTGACGACCTTACAAATGGCGCCGATTATTCGAACACCGCGACGATGTCTTCTTCGCGCATGACGAGCATTTCCTCGCCATCGACCTTGACCTCGCTGCCGGCATACTTGCCGAACAGGACCTTGTCACCCACCTTCACGTCGAGCGGGATGAGCTTGCCGTCGTCGGTCTTCTTGCCGCCGCCAACAGCGACGACCTCGCCGCGAGCCGGTTTTTCGGTGGCGGAGTCGGGGATGACGATACCGCCAGCGGTGGTACGTTCCTCTTCCATGCGCTTAACGATCACGCGATCGTGCAAGGGACGCAGATTCATATCAGTTCACTCCTAGTTACAGGTGTTGATGCAAAAACCGGATGTGTGTTGTTAGCACTCAGGCTAGGTGAGTGCTAATAATAGTGACGCCCGAACCGAAGTCAAGAGACCCCATCGCCGTCGCGGCGGCCCCGGGGCCCTGCCAGATCAGCGGTTCCAGCGATCCTCCCCGCGGTCGTCCTCCACTTCGTGGAACTCCCCCTCGTAGGTGTGGCTGTCACCGCGCTGCGGCCGCTCACGGTACTCGGGACGTGCCACGCGCCCACCGACCTGCACCACCGCGCGGGCCGTGAGCCAACGGGCAAAGAGCATGCGCGTGGGCGGCAGCAGGCAGAGGAATCCGAGTGCGTCGGTGAAAAAGCCGGGGGTCAGCAACAGGGCGCCGCCGACCAGCAGGATCATGCCCTCCACCATGGTGGCCGCCGGCAACTCGCCCTGCTGCAGGCTGCGCTGAAAGCGTGCCATGGTGGACAGGCCCTGCTGACGCAGCAGGGCGGCCCCGACCACCGCGGTGAACACCACGAGGAATACCGTCCAGCCTGCGCCGATGACGCTGCCCACCTTGATCAGCAGGTATATCTCGATCAGCGGGATGGCGAAGAACAGCAGCAACAGCAGGGGAAACAGGCGCACGGGCGGACTCTCGAGGGTGGTGTGGGCTTGAAGTGGGGTTGATGGGGACGCCGGCGATGCTTTTCAAGGGGCGCCGGGCAATTAACGTTCGACCGGGCTCAATCGCCGCGCTCGCGCGCCAGCCACTCGGCCAGCACGGCCTCGTCCTGCTCGAGCTCGTGGGCGTTGATCAGGCCGCGACGCAGGGCCACGGACACGGCACGGGTGCGCATGTTGAAGGCCTCGCCCACGCCCTCGACCGAGAACTGGTCCTGGTCGACGCCGAGCTTGGCGTAGAGCGACTTGAGGCGGCTCTGCACCCCGCGCCGCGACAGATAGCGACGCCGGCCGATCATGTTGTCGGTGAGGCCGAGCGCGATGTCGACGAGCACCTCGTATTCGACGTCGGTGACGGCGCTGCCGGCCTTGCGCGAGCGCGCCTCGACCGGACGCACCTGCGGGTCCAGCCAGCACTGGGCCTCGTCGAATACGGCATCCACCGCCTTTCTGAGCGTTTCGCTGGGGTTGGACTTGAGCACGTAACCGTAGACGGTCTCGGGCGGAATGACGCCGCTCAGGGCGCGCAGGTACATCTCGTCGTCGAACTGCGACCAGAACACGATGCGCGCGCTGGGCCGCTCGGCCCACAGGGCCTCGGCCAGATCGATACCGTTGAGCCCGGGCATCTGGATGTCGCTCAGCAGCAGCGGGTCGGACTGACCCCGCGCGTAGGCCAGCGCCTCCTCGCCGTTGTCGAACAGGGTGAGCCGCTCCCCGTCCAGCGCCGCCGCCAGAAACTCGCGATCGCGCGGGTTGTCCTCGGCCACGATGATCTCCCGCTCAGCCATGCGCCCTCCGGGTGGCCGGTTCGCTCACCGGCGCGTCGAGCGGCACGCGCAGTTCCAGGCGTGTCCCCTGCGAGAAGCGCGAGACACCCCAGCTGACGTCGGCACCGATGGCGCGGGCCCGCTGCTCGATATTGGCGATACCGCGGCCCTGGCCGCGCGCCGCCGCCACGTCCATGCCGCGGCCGTTGTCCTCCACGGTCAACACCAGCGTGCCGTCCACGAGGCGGCCGTCGATCTCGTAGCGGTTGGCCCCGGCGTGGCGCACGATGTTGTGCACGGCCTCGATCAGGATCCGGTAGAGCCCGAGACGCACGAACGGCGTGAGGCGGCGCTCCACCTCGCGCTCGATGTTGAGATAGAAAGCGGGCTGCCCCTCACCCCCCAGGCGCTTTTCCAGGTAAGAGCGCAGTGCGGCGCCCAGGCCGAGGATATCGATGGTCTGCGGATGCAGGTCGTCGATGACACGGCGAAGATCGCGTGTGAGCTCGTCGAGCCCCTCCACCAGCCCCGACAGCCGGCGCCGCGAGGTCTCGTCCAGGCCCGGCACCGCGCTCAGGGCGCGCGCCTCGCGCATCAGGCCGGTGATATCGGCCAGGGTCTGGTCGTGGATGTCCATGGCGATACGCCGGCGCTCCTCCTCGGCCCCCTCCAACAGCTTCTCGGAACCCACCACGTCGATGAGCCGGCGCGTCATGTTCTGCATGCAGGCCGAGAGGTCGTCGAGCTCGTCGCGCCCGAACACCAGTGGCGTACTGGGCGGCTGGTCGAGCTCGCAGACGGCGCCGGCCTGACGGGCCAGGTCCTGCAGGCGCCGGCGCGTGACGCGCACGGTCCAGAGCGTGGCGACCACCGCGATACCCACGCAGATCACCAACGTGATGGTGGCGATCACGCCGAGCCCGGAGGTGAGGTTGTTGACGTTGCGGTAGTAGTCGGTGAACGCGAAACGCCGCTTGGCCAGGAAGCTGCTCTGCACCTCTTCCAGGCGCGGAATCAGCTCGGCCAGGGCGATCCGGGCCTGGTCGGCGTCCAGCGGTTCGGTGTAGCGGAGTTCGCTGTCGATCTGCTCGAGGAAAGCCCGCGTATCGGGGCTCAGGCGATCCCAGTAACCGGGATAGGCCAGCGTGTTCTTGAGCTGGCGGTACTGGTCGAGATAGCGGAAGTGAAAGTCCTCGAGCGCCGCCACGTTGGCGGCGTCGGTACGCCGGGTCCAGTCGATGTAGCCCGCCACCTGGTCGAGATTCACCGCCCCCGACACGGCCGCCTGCGCGGTCTCCACGACGCGCGTCCACTCGCGCACCGCCTCGTTCTCGGCGCGAATGGCGTTGAGTTCGTACTGCACGTAGATGATCAGCGCAATCAACAGGACGATGATCAGCGCCGGTGCGAGGGCGACCTGGTATTTGAGTGGCAGGCGCATGCCCGGGGGTTACTGGGTGAACTCGATGTCGGCTCGCACCGCCTCGATACCGGCGCGGGCGCAGTCATCGTCCACGTCCCCGGCCACTTCCCGCCGCGGCGCCCCGGAGACGCCGATGCCCCCGTAGAAGACGCCGCCGATCTCGATCGGCACGCCACCGCCCACCAGCAGCACGCGTGGGGCATGGTTCAAGGTGGGCATGTCGCCCATGGCGAGCGTCGGGGTCTGGAAACTGGCCGCCGCATAGGCCTTCTGGATCGCCACGTCGATGGTGTGCGGGCCGGCCAGCGGATCGCGCACGAACGACTGGAGATTGCCGCCGCGGTCCACCACCGCGACCCCGACCGTGTAGCCCATCTCCTCGCAGGCGCCGGCCGCGGCCACTGCCATACGGTTGGCCGCTTCCAGCGAGAGGCTCTTGGTGGTGACGACCAGCTCGTCGGCACTGGCTGCCGCAGCAGCTGTCAGGGCGCACGCCAGCAACCCCGCATACATGGTGATACGCATATTCGAATCCCCCGCTCTCGACGCCGTGAACCCGGCAGCACTGACAACACTCTAAATGATAGAGTGCGCCGGCACCCAAAGAACGTGCAAATGCACAGTCACCCATGAACAGATGCGACTGGCGGGCCACCCGGGTGCTCGGAGATAATCAAGCCACAATCGAGGATGGACCTGACCATGACACGTTTACTGACCCTGCTCGTGCTGCTCATCAGCGTACCGGTGGCCACCGCGGCCGAGGGGCCGCGCGATCCCTACCGTCACTTCTTCCAGGACACCTTCGGCGATTTCACCGAGGAACTCCAGCTGGCGCGCGACGAGGACAAGAAGGGCGTGCTGATCTTCTTCGAGATGGACGAGTGCCCCTTCTGTCACCGCATGAAGCAGCACGTGCTCAACCAGCCGGCGGTGCAGGAATACTTCCGCGAGCACTTCCGCATCTTCGCGGTCGACATCGAGGGTGACATCGAGATCACCGACTTCAACGGCAACCTGACCACGCAGAAGGACTTCGCCTTCAAGCAGAACCAGGTACGCGCCACGCCGGTGTTCGCCTTCTTCGACCTCGAGGGCAATCGCATCGCACGCTACACGGGGGCCACCTCCGGCGTCGAGGAATTCATGTGGCTGGGCGAGTATGTCGCCGAGGGCCATTACGCCGACACCAGCTTCGTCAAGTACAAGCGCGACAAGCGCCAAGAGGCGCGTACGCAATGACCGGGGCGCGGGTCGCCAACCGGCTGACCGCCCCCTTCCTGCTGACCGCCGCCCTGGCGGTCACGCCGGTTATGGCCCTGGCGGAAGCGCCCGCGGTGGAACCGCTGCCCGAGCCGCTCACGCTCGAATTCGCACTCGACCAGACCGACGTCCCCCACCCCGACCTCGCCGCGTCGCAGGCGCTGCTCGAAGCCGCCGAGGCACGGCGCCTGGGTGCCGGCTCCACCGACGACTTCGCCGCCAACCTGGTCCTGGACGCACGCTGGGTGGAACCACCGGAACTGACCACGTACCCGGACGAAAACAACGATTCGCGCGCGATGCTGACGGTCAGCAAGCAGCTCTACGATTTCGGCCGTACCCGCGGCGCCGTCGAGGCCACCGAGGCCGGCGTGCGCGCCAGCGAGTGGCTGCTGCGTGAGACCGAGGCGCGCCGCCGACTCGACATCATGCGCCGTTTCTTCGAGGTCATCCTCGCCGACATCACCTACGAGCGCGAGAACGAGCGCATGGCCGTCGCCTATGTCGCCCTGGACCGCGCGCGCGACCGCTACGAACTGGGCCAGGTCTCGGACATCGAGGTGCTGCGCCTGGAAGACGAATTCCAGGCCACGCGCATCAGCCGTCAGGCGGCGCTGAGCAACCAGCGCTCCACGCGCTCCCTGCTGGCCCAGGCGCTGGGCCGGCCGGCCAACCTGCCGGCGCGCCTGATCCCCCCCATGCTACCCGGCAACGACCTGGAGCTGCCGGACTACGAGTCACTGCTGGCCGCCGCCATGCGCAGCAATCCGCGCCTGCTGGCGATGCGGGAATCGCTGGACGGGGCCCGTGAACAACTCGCCGCCAGCCGGGCCGAACGCTACCCGACCCTGCGCAGCGAAGTGACCGCGGCGGCCTACGAGCAGGAATTCGGTTCCCGTCAGCCCTTCGTCGCCAGTCTGGTGCTCGATGTCCCGCTCTACTCCGGCGACCGGGTGGACGCCGGCGTCGCCAGCGCGCGCGCCGACTTCAACCAGGCGCAGGCCGAAGTGGCACGCACCGAGTACTGGGTGCGCCAGCAGGTGCTGGAGGCCTGGCAGGACGTGCAGACCCTCAAGGCGCAGCGTGAGCAGGCGCTGGTGCGGCGCGACTACCGCGACCTGTACCTCGACCGCAGCCGCGCCGAGTACGAACTGGAGATCAAGACCGACCTGGGCGATGCCATGGTGCAGCAGTCGGACGCCCGCCTGCTCGCGCATCGCACCGAATTCGAACTGGCGCTGGCCTGGGAGCGGCTGGCCTGGCTCACGGGGGAACCGACCCTGAGCCCGCTGCTGCCGCCCGGCGACAAGGCGCCACTCACCGTTGACGAGGCCACACCATGACACCGATGCGCCATCTTGTCCTCCTGCTGGGGCTGGTTGCCACAGGGGCCCTGGCCCAGGACGTGGACGCCACCCTCGACTGGTCACAGCGCGCCGCGCTGAGCACCCCCGCCTCGGGCATCGTGCGCGAGATCGGCGTCTCACCGGGCCAGCGCGTGGAGGCCGGCGCGCTGCTGGGACAGCTCGACGACCGCCGCGCGGAGGCCGAACTGCAGCGCAGCCGCGCCCAGGTGACGCGCCTCAAGCTCACCCTGGAAGAGGCCGAGCGCGAGTACCAGCGCGCCCTCGAACTCTACGAGCGCACCGTCATCTCCGAACGCGACCGCCAGCTCGCCGAGATCGACCTGTCGGTGGCCAAGGCCGACTATACGGCCGCGCGCGCCGAACTCACCCGGGCCCGCGTCGATCTGGAAGACACCCGCCTCACGGCACCCTTTGCCGGCGTCGTGATCGCCGTACACGTCACGCCGGGCGAGACCATCAGCAATGAGCTGGCCATCACCCCGATGGCGACGCTCGCCAGTGACCGGCCCATGCTGGCACGCGCCTGGATCCCGGAATCCGAGCAGGCAGGCCTGCGCCTCGGCCAGGCGCTCGATGTGAAGGTGGGGGATACACGCTACGCGGGTGAAATCCTGGCGCTTGGCCTGGAGGCCCGCGAAACCGACGGGCGATTTGAAATAGTCGTGCGCTTCACGCCGTCTGACGACGGACAGCTGCGCGCCGGCCAGAAGGCCGCAATCGCCCTGCCGTAGCGTGCGACCCGCGCTGCTTTGCAGCGCCCGGCGGCCTGCTTTTATAGTGCAGGCAACAAGAACGACGACGAGACGAACGAACAGCGCCATGTCCGACCGACTGCTGGTCCTGACCACCTACCCCGACGCCGCGGGCGCCGAGGACCTCGCGCGCACCCTGGTGCGCGAGCGGCTGGCGGCCTGCGTCAACGTGCTGCCGCGCATGACCTCCATCTACATGTGGCAGGGCGAGGAACAACGCGGCGAGGAACACCAGCTGTTCATCAAGACCCATGCCGGGCGCTTCGAGGCCCTCAAGGCACGCATCGAGGCGCTGCATCCCTATGAAGTGGCAGAGATCATCGCCCTGCCGATCACCCACGGCCTGGACGCCTACCTGAACTGGATCGACGAGAGCACATCATGAAAAAGACGCTACTGAGCCTCCTGCTTCTCCTCCTCGCCCTACCCAGCCTCACGCTGGCCGCCGGCGGCGTCCAGGACGAGGGCGAACTGCTTGCTCCCGATGTCGCGTTCCAGTTCGAGGCGCGCGCGATCAGCCCCGACATGCTGGTGGCCGAGTGGACCATCGCCGAGGGTTACTACCTGTATCGCGATAAGTTCCGCTTCGCCATCACCGAGGGCGACGCCATCCTCGGCGAGGCGAGCATCCCGCCGGGCAAGATCAAGCAGGACGAGTTCTTCGGCGAGGTCGCCATCTTCCGCGACACCGTCCGCGTGAAGCTGCCGGTCACGGCGACCTCCGAGACCGTCACCCTGGAGGCCGTATCCCAGGGCTGTGCCGACATCGGCGTGTGCTACCCGCCGCAGACCCAGCAGGTCACCCTCACCTTGCCGGCCGGCGGTGCCGCCGACCCGGTGGCCGAACTCACGGGCCTGGCGCAGGAACTGGGCGGCCAGTCGGAGGGCGAGCTGCTGGATCCGGATGTCGCCTTCTTCCACTCGGTCGAAGTCGAGGCGGGCGAACGCGCCCTGGTGGCGCGCTGGCGCATCGCCGACGGCTACTACATGTACCGCGACAAGTTCCAGTTCGAACTGAGGGGCGCGGACGGCGTGAGCCTGGGCGAAGCCGAATACCCGGCCGGCGAGATGAAGGACGACGAGTTCTTCGGCCGCATCGAGGTGTACAAGCACGACGTGGCGATCCGCCTGCCGCTGCAGCGCCCGGACGAGCCGGTCTCCGGCCTGACGCTGGTCACCACCTCGCAGGGCTGCGCCGAGATCGGCGTGTGCTACCCGCCCATCGTCAAGGAGACGGACTTCGATCTCGAGGCCGCGGGCGAGGCCCCTGCACCGGCCAAGGCCGTCTCGACCGCGGCCACCGCCGCGGCCGGCACCTCGCTGGCTGACGTCGACTTCACCAACGTAGACAGCCTGATCCAGGTGCTCACCGGCGGCAGCCTCGGCCTGATGCTGCTCATCAGCCTGATCGCCGGCGTGATCATCGCCTTCACCGCCTGCATGTACCCGATGATCCCGATCCTCTCCAGCCTGATTGTGGGTCAGGGCGAAAAGATGACCGCCGGGCGCGGCTTCCTGTTCTCGCTGGTGTACGTCGAGGCCATGGCCATCACCTTCGGCATCATGGGCGCGATCATGGCCGTGATCGGCGCGGGCGTGGGCATCCAGGCCTACTTCCAGAGCCCCTGGCTGCTGATCCCCTTCGCGCTGCTGTTCGTGCTGCTGTCGCTCGGCATGTTCGGCTTCTACAACATCCAGGTCCCCTCGTTCATCCAGAGCCGCCTGAACGCGATCAGCAACCAGCAAAAGGGCGGCAGCTTCATCGGCGTGGCCGTGATGGGCGCGCTCTCCGCACTCATCATCGGCCCCTGCGGCGGGCCGGTGCTGGTGGCAGAACTGGCCTACGCCGGGGCCAGCGAGAGCGTGGTGAAGGGGTTCCTCGCCCTGTTCGTGTTCGGTAACGGCATGGGCCTGCCACTGCTGCTGGTGGGACTCACCGGCGGCAAGCTGCTGCCCAAGGCCGGCACCTGGATGAACGCGGTGAAGGCCGTGGCCGGTGCCATCCTGCTGGCGGTGGCCATCGTCATGCTCGAACGCATGCCGGGCATCTTCCCGGTCGGCCTGACCATGATGCTGTGGGCCTTGCTGTTCATCATCGGCGGCGTCTACATGGGCGCCCTCGAGCCCATCAAGGAGGGCGCGAGCGGCTGGATGCGCTTCTGGAAGGGCCTGGGCATCGCCATCGTGTTCTACGGCCTGGTGATCCTGCTCGGCGGCATGACCGGCGGCTCCAGCGTCACCGACCCGCTGCACGGGTCCCGCCTGATGGGCGGTGGCACCACCATGGTCACCACCGTCGGCGGCACCGCGAGCACCGCACCGGCTCAGGCCAAGCTGGACTTCAAGACCATCAAGACCCTGGCCGATTTCCGCAGCGAGGTCGCCAGCGCCAGCGCCGAGGGCAAGACAGTGATGCTCGACTTCTATGCCGACTGGTGCACCTACTGCAAGCAGTTCGAGAAGTACGTGTTCACCGATCCAGGTGTGCAGCAGGCCCTCTCGAACACGGTGCTGCTCAAGGCCGACGTCACCGCCACCGATGCGCAGGACCGCGAACTGATGGAGGCACTCGGCGTATTCCTGCCGCCCGCCATCCTGTTCATCGGCGCGGACGGAGAGGAACGCCGCGCGCAACGCGTGGTCGGTTACATGGACGCCGATGCCTTCCGCGGCCGCATCGACCAGGCCTTCGGCAACTGATCCAGACGCTATCCAGGAGCATCGCGAGTCGCCATGCAGCAGGAAAACACCAGCAACGCCGGTTTCATCATCGCCCTCATCGTGGTGTCCGTGGTCTCTGCCGCCGCGGGCTACTGGTTCTACAGCCTCGGCCAGAACAGGTCCGAGGCCCCCGCACTGAGCGTGAGCAGTGCCGGCTCGGCGCCCGCCGTGGACAGTCAGCTGATCGGCCAGCGGCGCCCGGACTTCACCCTGCCGGAACTCGGCGGCACGCCCCGCAACATCGCCGAGTGGGACGGACAGGTCGTGCTGGTCAACTTCTGGGCCACCTGGTGCCCGCCGTGCCGCAAGGAAATGCCGGCCTTCGTCGAACTCAAGGAGCAGTACGGCGCGCAGGGATTCGAGATCGTCGGCGTGGCCATCGACGACCCGCAACAGGCACAGGACTTCGCCGACACCATGGGCGTCAATTACCCCATGCTCTTCGGTGAGATCGACGCCATGGAGATCGCCAAGGTATATGGCGACCGGTTCGTCACCCTGCCCTACAGCGTGCTCATCGATCGCGAGGGCACCATCCGCTTCATCAAGCCGGGCGAACTGCACAAGGACGAACTCGAGCGCGAACTCAAGGCCCTGCTCTGACGCGCGCTGGCCGCGCTGTGACACCCGTCCCAAGTTTCGGGGTTTGTGCCCCGAACGTCCCCGATTTTCCGTAAACTGAGCACGATCTGGACAATGGCAGGCCGATTCGGCAGAATCGGCCATCACGATCTATACTTGCTGGTTTGTTCCGGCTATTTCCTGAAAATTCGCCACCAGATACCGCCTGTTTATGGCCAAATTACTGCTTCTCAACGGTCCCAACCTCAACCTGCTCGGCACACGCGAGCCCGAGGTCTATGGTGCTGCCACGCTGGACCATATCGTTGAGACGCTGACCGGCCGGGCGCAAATGGCCGGCCATCAGCTCGAGGCGCTCCAGAGCAACGCGGAACACGCACTGGTGGAACGCATTCACCAGGCCGGCCGGGATGGCGTGGACTTCATCATCATCAATCCGGCGGCCTTCACGCACACCAGCGTCGCCATCCGGGATGCACTGCTCGGCGTGGCCATCCCCTTCATCGAGATCCACCTCTCGAACGTGCACAAGCGCGAGACATTCAGGCATCACTCCTATTTTTCGGACATTGCCGAGGGGGTGATCATGGGCTTTGGCGCCAAGGGCTACGAACTCGCCCTCGAGGCCGCCATCGCGAGCATCAATCATTCGAATTCCTAAGGGTTTGCAGATGGACATTCGCAAGATCAAGAAACTCATCGAACTGCTGGACGAGTCCGGCGTCGCCGAAATCGAAATCAAGGAAGGCGAGGAGTCGGTACGCATCAGCCGTGCCTCGGCCCCCGCACCGACCTATGCCGCACCGGCGCCGATGCCGGCCCCGGTGGCCGCCCCGGCCCCGGCGGCTGCGCCGGCAGCCTCCGGCAGCGAAGACACGGCGGAACTGCCGGCCGGCCACGTGGTGAAGTCGCCGATGGTCGGCACCTTCTATCGCGCACCGTCGCCGGGCGCCAAGCCCTTCGTCGAGGTCGGCCAGACCGTCGGCGTGGGTGACACCCTGTGCATCATCGAGGCGATGAAGATGCTCAACCAGATCGAGGCCGACAAGGCGGGCACCGTCAAGGCCATCCTGGGTGAAAACGGCCAGCCGGTGGAATTCGGCGAGCCGCTGTTCGTCATCGAATGACGTGACCCCGGTCGTGCCCACCCGACATCGGCGCGCCCCGTGATCACCCACCCGACCCGCAACCGGATACGCTAGACCCGCTTATGCTCGATAAAGTCGTTATTGCCAACCGCGGCGAGATTGCGCTGCGCATCCTGCGCGCCTGCCGCGAGCTGGGCATCAAGACGGTGGCCGTCCACTCCGACGCCGACCGCAACCTCAAGCACGTGCGCCTGGCCGACGAGTCCGTCTGCATCGGCCCGGCCTCGTCCACCGAAAGCTACCTGAACGTGCCGGCGCTCATCAGCGCGGCGGAGGTCACCGACGCCACCGCGATTCACCCCGGCTACGGCTTCCTCTCGGAAAACGCCGATTTCGCCGAACGCTGTGAATCCAGTGGCTTCGTCTTCATCGGTCCGCGTGCCGAGACCATCCGACTGATGGGCGACAAGGTCTCCGCCAAGGACGCCATGATCAAGGCCGGCGTCCCCTGCGTGCCGGGCTCGGACGGCGCGCTCGGCGACAACCCGGACGACAACATCCGCATGGCCCGCGAGATCGGCTACCCGGTCATCATCAAGGCCTCCGGTGGTGGCGGCGGCCGCGGCATGCGCGTGGTGCATTCCGAGGCCGCGTTGCTCAACGCCATCTCCCTGACGCAGTCCGAGGCGCAGGCCGCCTTCGGCAACGGCATGGTCTACATGGAGAAGTTCCTGGAGACACCGCGGCACGTCGAGTTCCAGATCCTGGCCGACGAGCACGGCAACGTCGTGCACCTGGGCGAACGCGACTGCTCCATGCAGCGTCGCCACCAGAAGGTGGTCGAGGAAGCGCCCGCCCCCGGCATCACCGCCGAGGAGCGCCAGCGCCTCGGCGATAGGGTGCGCGAGGCCTGCCGCGAGATCGGTTACCGCGGCGCCGGCACCTTCGAGTTCCTGTACGAGAAGGGCGAGTTCTACTTCATCGAGATGAACACCCGCGTGCAGGTGGAACACCCCGTCTCCGAGATGATCACCGGCGTGGACATCGTCAAGGAACAGCTGCGCATCGCCGCGGGGGAGAAGCTGGCCTTCACCCAGGAGGAGATCCCGTTCCGCGGCCACGCCATCGAGTGCCGCATCAACGCCGAGGATCCCGAGACCTTCATGCCCTCGCCGGGCACCATCCAGAACTTCCATGCGCCGGGTGGCCCCGGCGTGCGCGTCGACACGCACATCTACAACGGCTACCCGGTGCCGCCGCACTACGACTCTATGATCGGCAAGGTCATCGTCTGGGGCGAGGACCGTGCCACCGCCATTGCCCGCATGCGCGGCGCGCTGGACGAGATCGTGGTCGACGGCATCAAGACCAACATCCCGCTGCAGCGCGACATCATGGCGGACGGTAACTTCCAGGCCGGTGGAACCGACATCCACTATCTGGAGAAAAAGCTCGGCGCCAAGAAGAAGTAAGACACGGCTCGCCATGCCCTGGCAGGAACTCACCGTGCGTATCCCGCGCGAGCAACTGGAGACCGTCGAGGCCCTGTTGCTCGCCGCGGGTGCGGTGTCGGTCACCTACCGCGATGCCGAGGACCAGCCCGTGCTGGAACCCGCCCCCGGCGAGACCCCGATCTGGGACCAGGTGCTGGTCACCGGCCTGTTCGAGGCCGAAGCCGATCTCGACACGCTGCCCAGCCTCGTCCGAAGCCAGCTGCCCGCGCTGCCCGACAACGCCTTCAGCATCGTCACCGTGGAGGACCGGGACTGGGAGCGTGCCTGGATGGACGACTTCGAGCCCCTGCGCTTCGGCGAGCGCCTCTGGATCTGCCCGAGCTGGCACGAGCCGCCGGAAGCCGGCGCCGTGAACATCCTGCTCGATCCGGGTCTCGCCTTCGGCACCGGTACGCACCCGACCACCGCCCTGTGCCTCGAGTGGCTGGACGCGCATCCACCGGCGGGGCTCGAGGTCATCGACTACGGCAGCGGCTCGGGCATCCTCGCCGTCGCCGCTCTCAAGCTGGGTGCGCGGCGCGTCGCCGCCGTCGACATCGATCCCCAGGCGCTCACCGCCACCCGCGACAACGCGGCCAAGAACGGGGTCGAGGATGAGCGCCTTACAGTGGGCTACCCGGACGAGCTCGACGCACACCCCGTCGACCTGGTGATGGCCAATATCCTCTCCGGTCCGCTGGTCGAACTGGCCCCGCGCCTGGCCGGCTACGTCCGTCCGGGCGGCGCCATCGTGCTCTCGGGGATCCTGCGCAATCAGGCAGAAACCGTGCGCGAGGCCTATGGCGCGTGGTTCGAGATGGCACCCGCCGTCTTCAGGGGTGACTGGACCCGGCTGGCCGGCGTGCGGCACTGACGCCCCTTTGCCTGGTGCACGGAAGACCGTAAAGTAGCCGCATGTACGTTCAATGCCCTCGATGTGACGCCGTCTTTCGGGTCAGCACCCGCATGCTGACCCAGGCCGAGGGCATGGTGCGCTGTGGCGAGTGCGAACATGTGTTCAACGCCATGGACACCCTGCTGGCCGTGCCGCCCGAACCGCCGCCGGCCCCGCCGGAGCAGATCGCGCTCGATGAAGCGGCGCGCGAGGACGCGGATGCGCTGCCGCGCGACGTGCCCAGCCTCATCGCCGAGGATCTGCATGCCACGCGGCGCAAGCGCCCTGGTGGCGGCGGCGCGCGCCTCGCCTGGGGCCTGGCGAGCCTGCTGCTCATCGCGGCCCTCGCGGCGCAGTACGCCTGGTACGAGCTCGACACCCTGTACCGCTACCCCTCGCTGCAGTCGGGCCTCGAACGGTTCTGCGACCTGGCCGGCTGCGAGCTGCCGCAGCGCCGTGACGTCTCGCGTATCGAGCTGCTCAGCCGCCACGTGTACTCCCACCCCAACATCGAGGGCGCGCTGGTCATCACCAGCACCGTGGTCAACAACGCGCCGTTCCCGCAGCCCTATCCCGTTCTCGGTATCCGCTTCTCCGACCTGCGGGGCCAGCCGGTGGCAGAACGCCGCTTCCTGCCCCACGAGTACCTGGGCGCCCCGGTCACCGCCGACCTGCGGATGGAACCCGGCAACCCGGTGACCATCAATCTCGAGGTGGTCGACCCGGGCGACAAGGCCCTGTCCTTCCAGTTCGATTTCTTCTAGTCGCCCGGCGGCGTCCGCGACGCGCCCTTCCGGTGACCCGCGACCGCCGGTATCATGACCGGTTCGCGCATCCTCGACCCCTGCATCCCGACCCATGCATATCGGCCCCTACCAGCTTGCGAACAACCTGATCCTCGCGCCCATGGCGGGCGTGACGGACCGCCCGTTCCGCCAGCTCTGCCGGCGGCTGGGTGCGGGACTGGCCGTGTCCGAGATGGTCACCGCCGACAGCCGCCTGTGGCACAGCAAGAAGTCCCGCAGCCGCCTGGATCATGCGGGCGAGGAGGCCCCGCGCAGCGTGCAGATCGCCGGGGCCGACCCGGCCATGATGGCCGAGGCGGCACGGCTCAATGTCGAGCGCGGCGCCCAGATCATCGACATCAACATGGGCTGCCCGGCGAAGAAGGTCTGCAACCAGGCCGCGGGCTCGGCCCTGTTGCGCGACGAGGCGCTGGTGCGCGCGATCCTCGAGGCGGTGGTCGACGCGGTCGACGTGCCGGTCACGCTGAAGATCCGAACCGGCTGGGACGCGGCGCACCGCAACGCCCCGCGCATCGCCGAGCTGGCAGAGACCGCGGGTATCCAGGCCCTGGCCGTGCACGGCCGCACACGGGCCTGCGCCTACGGCCCGACCGTGGAATACGACACCATCCGGGCCGTCAAACAGCAGGTGGGCATCCCGGTGATCGCCAACGGCGACATCGATTCGGGGGAAAAGGCGAACCGCGTCTTGGAATTCACGGGGGCGGATGCCATCATGATTGGCCGGGGGGCACAGGGCAATCCGTGGATCTTCCGCGAGATCGCCCACTTCCTCGAGACCGGGGAACGCGGCGGCGCACCGAGCCTGGACGAAGTGCAGCAGACGCTGATTGGGCACGTCCGGGCCCTGCACGCGTTCTACGGGGATTACGCGGGCCTTCGCATCGCGCGCAAGCACATCGGCTGGTACCTCAAGGGGCGCCCGGGGGGCGAGGGTTACCGGCAACGCATCAACCGCGCCGACGTGGCCGGTGAGCAGCTCGCGCTGATCGCGGAATACTTCGATAACAATCAACACGATAACGAGAATCTGGCCGCATGAGTGCACAGATCGAGACCGTGTCATCGCTGGACAACGACGGCACACGCAACATGGATACACCGCCCCTGGCCGAGGCCGTGCGCCAGGCCCTGGAGCGGTATTTCGAACACCTCGACGGGCACGCCCCGGGCGAGCTGTACCGCATGGTGATCGAGGAAGTCGAGCGCCCCATGCTCGAGTGCGTGATGCGCCACTGCGGCGGCAACCAGACGCGCGCCGCCGAGCACCTCGGCATCAACCGCGGCACCCTGCGCAAGAAGCTCAAGCAGTACGGCCTCGAGTAACCCGGCGCGCCCGCGTCAGCCGGACCGATCGGCTATAATGACGCCCCTTTCCATTCATCTTTCTCGCAAGCGGAACCGAGCACCATGAGCGAAGCCACCCAATGGCCCGTCACCCGGGCACTCATCAGCGTCTCCGACAAGGACGGCGTTGTTGAATTCGCCCGCCACCTGCACGGCAGCGGCATCGAGATCCTCTCCACCGGCGGCACCGCCAAGCTGCTGGCCGACAACGGCATCCCGGTCACGGAAGTGTCCGAGCACACCGAGTTTCCGGAGATGATGGACGGCCGCGTGAAGACGCTGCACCCGAAGATCCACGGCGGCATCCTGGGCCGTCGCGGCGTGGACGACGCGGTCATGGCCGAGCACGACATCGTGCCGATCGATCTCGTGGTGGTGAACCTGTATCCCTTCGAGGCCACCGTGGCGAAGCCCGACTGCACGCTGGAAGACGCCATCGAGAACATCGACATCGGCGGCCCGACCATGGTGCGCGCCACGGCGAAGAACCACGCCAACGTCACCATCATCGTCGACCCGGCCGACTACGCGCGGGTGGAGACCGAGATGAAGGCCAACAACGGCTGCATCAGCCGGGACACCCGCTTCGACCTGGCGGTGAAGGCCTTCGAACACACCGCGCACTACGACGGCATGATCGCCAATTACCTCGGCCGCATCCGCTCCGAGGACGAGAAGGACGACTTCCCGCGCACCTTCAACCAGCAGTTCAGGAAGGCGCAGGACATGCGCTACGGCGAGAATCCGCATCAACGCGCGGCCTTCTACGTCGAGCACGCCCCGAAGGAGGCCAGCGTGGCCACCGCCGAGCAGTTGCAGGGCAAGGAGCTCTCCTACAACAACGTCGCCGACACCGACGCCGCGCTCGAATGCGTCAAGCAGTTCGACGCCCCGGCCTGCGTGATCGTCAAGCACGCCAACCCCTGCGGCGTGGCCGTCGGCGAGGACATCCTGGTTGCCTATGACCGCGCCTACGCCACCGACCCGACCTCGGCCTTCGGCGGCATCATCGCCTTCAACCGGCCGCTGGATGCCCACACCGCGCGCACCATCATCGAACGCCAGTTCGTCGAGGTGATCATTGCGCCCTCCGTGGAGTCCGATGCGCTCGACGAGGTGGCGGCGAAGAAGAACGTGCGCCTGCTCGCCTGCGGCGAGCTCGGCGCACCGGTGCCGGGACTGGACTTCAAGCGCGTCAACGGCGGCCTGCTGGTGCAGGACCGCGACATCGGCATGGTCAGCCAGGCCGACCTCAAGGTGGTCACCCAGCGCGTGCCGACCGAGGACGAGATGCGCGACCTGCTGTTCGCGTGGAAGGTGGGCAAGTTCGTGAAGTCCAACGCCATCGTCTATGCCCGTGACCAGCAGACCATCGGCGTGGGCGCCGGCCAGATGAGCCGCGTCTACTCGGCCAAGATCGCCGGCATCAAGGCCGCCGACGAGGGCCTGGTGGTGGAAGGCTCGGTCATGGCCTCGGATGCCTTCTTCCCGTTCCGCGACGGCATCGATGCGGCGAAAGAAGCGGGCATCACCGCCGTGATCCAGCCCGGCGGCTCGATGCGCGACGAGGAAGTCATCGCCGCGGCCGACGAGCACGGCATGGCCATGGTATTCACCGGCATGCGCCATTTCCGGCACTGACACATACCGGGGCACCCCGGTGAGAGGACGAACCGCAGCGCGCCAGGAGGTCACGCGACCCCTGGCGCGCTTTCGTTTATAGTCGGAAAAACACGAACGTCAGCCGGTCCACGGCTGCATCAGCCTCACCAGCCGTTACGGGATTACGCCGCACCCGCATGCACAGCCACCGCGTTTCGATCATCGTCATGCTGGCCCTGGTGGGCTTGCTCATCGCCGGCATCAACACCCTGCGCTACCGCGAGTTCACCGAGCAGCACACCGCGATCGCCGAGGAGTCGGTGCGCGGCATCACCGTCGAGCTTATGGGCTTCATCCGCGACCGCAAGCGCCTCGTCTCGGTATTCACCGAGGACCACCACGCCATGCTCGAGCGCCTGGTCCGCAACCCCGACGACGAGATCCTGTACCGCCAGCTGGACGCGCAGATCGCGCGCTACTTCCCGGATTACTCCGTCTACGCGGTCACCGACCCGCTCGGCAATCTCGTCGTACACGACTACAACTTCCTGGTCGGCGAGATGTGCCTCGAGGACATCCGCACCTTCACGGAGGCCGGCACGCAACGTCCACGCGTCCATCCGAGCATGAACGTGCATCACTTCGACCTGCTGGGCGAGTTTCGCGTCGACGACGAAGACCTGATCCTGCTGATCAGCTTCAACGCGAACATGCTCGGTCGCATGCTCAACAACATGCAGACGCCCGACCACCAGCTCCTGCTCGTCCTCGACGACGCGAACCTCCTGGTCGAGGCCTCGGCGGCCGGTTCCCGGAGGGATTTCTTCCGCGAGGACTACCACCTGCGCGACGACGAGGTCGCACGCCTGCTGCACGCCCAGACCATTCCGGGCACCCGCTGGCGGGCGATGGACCTGCATGCGCCTCACCTGTTCTCGAACATGCGCAACCAGCTCATCGTCGAAGGGCTGGCAGTCTTCCTGGTGTTCGCGATACTGACCGGCATCATGCTCGTGTTCCTGTCACGCGAGGAGCAGCGCCGCCGCAAGGCCGAGGGCATGAAGGACGAGTTCCTGTCCGTGGTCAGCCATGAACTTCGCACGCCGATCACCTCCATGATGGGGTCGCTCGGCCTGATGGCCAACGAGGTGGCGGGCGAACTACCGGCCCGCGCCAAGCAGCTCGCGCGCATGGCCCTGTCCAACTGCGAACGGCTGCTGCTACTGGTCAACGACATCCTCGACATCCAGCGCATCGAGGCCGGCAAACTCGACATCGAGCGCGAGGTGGTGGAACTCAACCAGGTCGTGCGCGACGCCATCGAGCACAATGAGTCCTACGCGGAGAAATTCGGCTCGCGCTTCATCCTGCACGACCAGGGGCCGGGCATGACGATCTACGCGGACCCGCACCGCCTCTCCCAGGTACTCGACAACCTGCTGTCGAACGCCGTGAAATACGGGCGCGAGAACGACGAGGTCATCGTGCGCATCGCCCCGGCGACCGACTGGGTGCGCGTCAGCGTGGAGGACCACGGCGCCGGCATCCCGCACGATTTCCGCGGCGTGATCTTCCAGAAGTTCTCGCAAAGCGACGCCTCGCACCGCCGCCGCCGCGACGGCACCGGGCTCGGGCTGTTCATCGCCCGCAGCCTGGTCGAGCAGCACGGCGGGCGCATCGGCTTCGACAGCGCGCCCGGCGAGGGCAGCACCTTCTGGTTCGAACTGCCGGTGCGGCGCGGCTGAACCCGGCGAGACAAAGCCGGACCGGGCGGCTAGACTAGGGCCCCTTTGCACATCAACCCATCCAGAAAGCGGGACGAGATATGAAGGTACTGGTTGTCGGTGGTGGCGGTCGCGAACACGCCCTGGCGTGGAAGGTCGCCCAGTCTCCCAAGGTCGAACAGGTCTTCGTGGCCCCGGGCAACGCGGGCACGGCGCGCGAACCGGGCATCACCAACGTGCCCGTCGGCGCCGAGGACATCCCGGCCCTGTTCAGCTTTGCCAAGGACAACGCCATCGACCTGACCATCGTCGGCCCCGAGGCCCCGCTGGTCGCCGGCATCGTCGACACCTTCCGCGACGGCGGCCTGCGCATCTTCGGCCCCAGCCGCGATGCGGCCCAGCTCGAGGGCTCAAAGGCCTTCACCAAGGACTTCCTCGCCCGCCACAACATCCCCACGGCGCGCTACGGCGTGTTCACCGAGATCGATGCCGCCGTGGACTTCATCCACGATCACGGCGCGCCGATCGTGGTGAAGGCCGACGGCCTGGCCGCAGGCAAGGGCGTGATCCTCGCCCAGACCCAGCAGGAAGCCATCGACGCCGTGCACGACATGCTGGCGGGCAACGCCTTCGGCGAGGCCGGCCATCGCGTGGTGATCGAGGAATTCCTCACCGGCGAGGAGGCGAGCTTCATCTGCATGGTGGACGGCACGAACATCCTGCCGATGGCCAGCTCGCAGGACCACAAGGCGCGCGACAACGGCGACCAGGGCCCGAACACGGGCGGCATGGGCGCCTACTCGCCGGCCCCGGTGGTCACCCCCGAGATCCACGACCGTATCGTGAAGGAAGTCATCGAGCCCACCGTCGCCGGGATGGCCACCGAGGGCAACCTCTACACCGGTTTTCTCTATGCCGGCGTGATGGTCGCGGCCGACGGCACGCCGAAGGTGCTGGAGTACAACTGCCGCTTCGGCGACCCGGAGACCCAGCCGATCATGATGCGTCTGAACTCCGACCTCGTGGAGCTGTGCGAGATGGCACTGGACGAACGCCTGGACGAGGCGCGCGCCGAGTGGGACGACCGCGTGTCGCTCGGGGTGGTGCTGGCCGCCGGCGGCTATCCCGAGACCTACGACAAGGGCGACGTGATCCACGGCCTGCCCACCGACGAGCAGCCCGATCGCAAGGTGTTCCACGCCGGCACCGCGGAGAAGGATGGGGACGTCGTGACCAGCGGTGGCCGCGTGCTCTGTGCCGTTGCCCTGGGCAGCACGGTGCGCGAGGCGCAGAAGAAGGCGTACGAACTGGTCCGTACCATCGACTGGAAGGGCGTGTACTACCGCACCGACATCGGCTACCGTGCCGTGGCCCGCGAGGCCTCCTGAGGCCAAACAGGTACCCCGGAACAAGAGCCCGGCGTCGCCGGGCTTTTTCGTGTCCGGTCGCCGGGGTCTAGCTGATCTCGTCGAAGCCCCTGACCAACGCGCGCTCCTGGGCCGTGGCCCGGCTGTGATGCATGGACTCGACCGCCTTGCGCGTACCGTCATCCTCGTTGGCAAAGGTGATCTGCCCCTTCAGGTCGGTCGAGGAAACGAGCACGCGAGAAACGGGGTACGCGACGTCCTTTCCGGTGACGGGAAGATTCTTCTTCATCCTGAACGCGTCGCGTTGCGGGCCGGGAACGTTCTTCCGCGGCGCGGTGTCCACATTGCCGCTGGCGGCCACGAACGGGCCACTTTGAGATCACGGACCGGAAGTGTGCCCTCGGCGCCGCCGCAAGGGGATGACACCGGTCAGGCCGATGCCCCCGTTTGTCACACGGGCGTCGTTCACGCACCGCATAGTGACGTTCTAGAATAGACGGTCCCGCCACCCACCGCAGGGCGGGCACCCGGGGGCCGCCGACTGAAATGGCCCCGAACTTGCTTTCATATGGCGGGACAGGCCCCACAGGAGAGCACCATGAACCACCCCGAATCCGTCGCCGATATCGAGCACCAGCCGCTGGCCAGCGACCGCGACACGCTCCGCCAGAACATCCGCGACCGGCTCATCCACATCGTCGGCAAGGATCCGCTGCAGGCCACCACGCGCGACTGGCTCCACGCCGTCTCCTTCGCTGTGCGCGACCGCCTGATCGAGCGGCGCATGTTCACCAAGCGCCACTACAACGAGGAAGGCGTCAAGCGCGTCTACTACCTCTCCATGGAGTTCCTGCTCGGCCGCCTGCTCGTCAACAGCATGCTGAACCTCGGCATCTACGAGGCCTGCGTCGGCGCGCTGGAGGACCTCGGCGTGGAACTGGAGGACATCGAGGGCCTTGAGTCCGATGCGGCGCTCGGCAACGGCGGTCTCGGCCGGCTGGCGGCCTGCATCCTGGATTCGATGGCCACCCTGTGCCTGCCCGGATACGGTTACGGCATCCGCTACGAGTTCGGCATGTTCCACCAGGAGATCCAGAAGGGCCACCAGGTGGAACACCCCGACAGCTGGTTGCGCTACGGCAACCCGTGGGAGTTCCCGCGCCCGGAAAAGATCTACCCGGTGTACTTCTACGGCGAGGTGGTCGAACACATCGGCCCCAACGGCCAGGTCGACCGCTTCTGGGACCACGGCGAGGAGGTGCTCGCCATGGCCTACGACGTGCCGGTGCCCGGCTACGGCAAGCAGAAGAACGTGAACAACCTGCGACTGTGGTCGGCCAAGGCCACGCGCGACTTCGACCTGCGCTACTTCAACGAGGGCGACTACATCGGGGCGCTGGAGGACAAGAACCAGTCCGAGACCATTTCCAAGGTGCTCTACCCCAACGACGCCACGGCCATGGGGCGTGAACTGCGCCTCAAGCAGGAGTACTTCTTCGTCTCGGCCTCCCTGCAGGACATCCTCGATCGCCACTGCGTGCGTTCGGGGCACCCGGTTGAAAGCCTGCCGGACAAGGCCGCCATCCAGCTCAACGACACCCACCCGGCGATTGCTGTGCCGGAGCTGATGCGCCTGCTCATCGACGTCTACCGCCTGCCCTGGCACAAGGCCTGGGACCTGACCCGACGGACCTTCGCCTACACCAATCACACGCTCATGCCGGAGGCCCTGGAGACCTGGCCCGTGGAGCTGATGGAACGCGTGCTGCCGCGGCACCTGCAGATCATCTACGAGATCAACCAGCAGTTCCTCGACCAGGTGCGCCACACCTATCCGGGCGACAGCGATATCGTGCGCCGCCTGTCCATCATCGACGAGGCGGGGGGCCGGCGCGTGCGCATGGCCTACCTAGCGGTGATCGCCAGCCACAAGGTCAATGGCGTCGCCGCCCTGCACAGCGAACTCATCAAGTCGCAGCTGTTCCCGGAATTCCATCGCCTGACGCCCGACAAGATCATCAACGTCACCAACGGGATCACGCCGCGGCTGTGGCTCAACCAGGCCAACCCGGGCCTGCGCGACCTCATCACCCAGCACATCGGCGATGGCTGGGTCACGGACCTTGCCGAACTGAAAAAGCTCGAGCCCTTCGTCGAGACGCCCTCGGTGCGCGAGACCTTCCGCCAGGTCAAGCACGCCAACAAGATGCGGCTGGCCGAGCTCATCCTGCGCAAGACGGGTTACCGCGTGAATCCGGAGGCCTTGTTCGACATCCACATCAAGCGCATCCACGAATACAAGCGCCAGCTGCTGAACCTGCTGCATGTCATCGCGCTGTACAACCGCATTCGCGACGGCGAGGCCGAGCACCGAGTGCCGCGCGTGGTGATCTTCGCGGGCAAGGCCGCGCCCGCCTACGTGGCGGCAAAGAAGATCATCCGCCTGATCAACGACGTGGCCGATTTCGTCAACAACGACCCGGTGGTGGGCGACAAGCTCAAGGTGGTGTTCCTGCCGAACTACGAGGTCTCGCTGGCGGAGGTCATCATCCCGGCCGCCGACCTGTCGCAGCAGGTCTCCACCGCCGGCACCGAGGCCTCGGGCACGGGCAACATGAAGCTCGCCCTCAACGGCGCACTCACCATCGGCACGCTGGATGGCGCCAACATCGAGATCGCCGAGGAAGTGGGCGAGGACAACATCTTCATCTTCGGCATGAAGGCCGACGAGGTGGAAAACCTGCGCGCCGAAGGCTATCGCCCGCAGCTCTACTACGAGAACAACGCCGAACTCAGGCGCGTGATCGACATGATCGCCGATGGCTTCTTCTCACCCGAGGAGCCGGGCCGCTACCACGACATCGCCGACAACCTGCTGAACGTGGACCACTACATGCTGCTGGCCGACTTCGCCTCCTACGCCGCCACCCAGGAAAAGGTCGACGACCTCTATCGCGATGCAGACGCCTGGTCCTACAAGGCCATGCTCAACACCGCGCGCATGTCCAAGTTCTCCATCGACCGCACCGTGGCGGAGTACGCCAGCGAGATCTGGGACGTGGCGCCGAAGTGCTACATCGAGAACGGCATCGCGCCACGGACCTGAACCGAGGCACCTGAAACGAAAAACGCCCGCGCAAGGCGGGCGTTTCATGCCGGGTGACTAAGCGGGCGGCTAACGGCCCTTCATCGCGTCGAAGAACTCGTTGTTCTCCTTGGTCTGCGAGAGGCGGTCGAGCAGGAATTCCATCGCCTCCAGGTCGTCCATCGAGTGCAGGAACTTGCGCAGGATCCACAGCTTCTGCAGCTCGTCCGGCTTGGTCAGCAGCTCCTCGCGGCGCGTGCCGGAGCGGTTGATGTTGATCGACGGAAACACGCGCTTCTCGGCGATGCGGCGGTCAAGATGCACTTCCATGTTGCCCGTGCCCTTGAATTCCTCGTAGATGACCTCGTCCATCTTGGAGCCGGTATCGATCAGCGCGGTGGCGATGATGGTGAGGCTGCCGCCCTCTTCGATGTTGCGCGCCGCACCGAAGAAGCGCTTCGGACGATGCAGGGCGTTGGCATCCACGCCACCGGTGAGCACCTTGCCCGAGGACGGGATCACGGTGTTGTAGGCACGCGCCAGACGGGTGATGGAATCGAGCAGGATCACCACGTCGCGCTTGTGCTCGACCAGGCGCTTGGCCTTCTCGATGACCATCTCAGCGACCTGCACGTGGCGGCTCGCCGGCTCATCGAAGGTCGAAGACACGACCTCGCCACGCACCATGCGCTGCATCTCGGTGACTTCCTCGGGGCGCTCGTCGATGAGCAGCACGATGAGGTAGCACTCGGGGTGGTTGGTGGCGATGCTCTGCGCGATGTTCTGCAGCATCATGGTCTTACCGGCCTTGGGCGGCGAGACGATCAGCCCGCGCTGGCCCTTGCCGAAGGGCGAGACGATGTCGATGACGCGGGCGGTGATGTCTTCGGTGGAACCGTTGCCCAGCTCCATGCGCAGCCGTTCTTCCGGGTGCAGCGGGGTGAGGTTCTCGAAGAGGATCTTGTTCTTGGCGTTTTCCGGGGTCTCGAAGTTGATCTCGGAGACCTTGAGCATGGCGAAGTAGCGTTCGCCATCCTTGGGCGGGCGGATCTTCCCGGCCACTGTGTCGCCGGTGCGCAGGCCGAAGCGCCGGATCTGGCTGGGCGAGACGTAGATGTCGTCCGGGCCGGCCAGATACGAACCCTCTGCCGAGCGCAGGAAACCGAAGCCGTCCTGCAGGATTTCCAGCACACCGTCGCCGAAGATGTCCTCGCCGCTTTTCGCGTGCGCCTTGAGTATGGCGAAGATGATGTCCTGCTTGCGGGCGCGGGACATGCCCTCGATACCCATTCCCTTGGCAATTTCCAGCAAGTCGGAAGGGGCTTTCTGCTTCAGTTCGGTCAGATTCATGGCAAAGGGTTGTCTTGATTCAGGAAACGGTGTGGTACGGAAGATTGGCGGGTCCAGCGCGGAACTGGCCGGGGCCGTTGTGTGTCAGTCGATTTTGGGGCGCAGCCGGGGACGGAAGGATTGTTGTTGTCGTGACTGCGCGGATTAAGCTAGCACGGAACTTGAGCAAGGTCCAGCCCCGGCCCGAAGGCCGGGGCTGGCATGAGAACGGGCTTACAGATTCTGGTCGATGAAGGCCGTGAGCTGGGACTTCGAGAGGGCGCCGACCTTGGTGGCCTCCACCTCGCCGTTCTTGAACAGCATCAGGGTCGGGATGCCACGAATGCCGTATTTCGGCGGGGTCGCGGGATTCTCATCGATATTGAGCTTGGCAACCTTGAGACGGCCGTCGTACTCGTCGGCGATCTCGTCGAGGATCGGCGCGATCATCTTGCACGGGCCACACCATTCGGCCCAGTAATCGACCAGGACGGGCGTATCGGACTGGAGCACGTCCGCGTCGAAGCTATCGTCCGTCAGGTACACCATCTTTTCGCTCACTCGTCTCGCCTCCGTTAGAATTCGTCTGCACGAAACCCGCCCGGATACTTGATATAGTTAGCGGGATAGAAAACGCCGGTCCACGGTAGGCCGGCGTGTCTTTTGACGCATTTGATCCCATACGGGCCGGATTTTCAAGTCCGACGGGCCGACACGACAGCAAGGATTCCATGGCCGATACTCATCTAAGCAACGTCAGCTTCAAGCAGTTCGACCTGCCCGCCGAGGTTCAGCAAGGCATTGACGAAGCGGGCTTTTCCAGTTGCACCCCGATCCAGGCCGGTACGCTGCCGGTGGCCCTGAAGGGTCACGACGTCGCGGGCCAGGCCCAGACCGGCACGGGCAAGACCGCCGCCTTCCTGATCGCGATCTTCACGCACCTGCTGCGCCATCCCGCTGACGCCGGGCGCCGCGCGAACCAGCCCCGCGCGGTCGTGCTCGCGCCGACCCGGGAACTGGCCATCCAGATCCACAAGGATGCCGAGACGCTGGGCAGACACACGGGCCTGACCCTCGGCCTGGTGTACGGCGGCGTCGACTACGAGAAGCAGCGCAAACAGCTGCAGGACGGCATCGACGTCCTGATCGGCACGCCCGGTCGCATCATCGACTACTTCAAGCAGCACGTGTTCGACCTCAAGGCCATCCAGGTCATGGTACTCGACGAGGCCGACCGCATGTTCGACCTCGGCTTCATCAAGGACATCCGCTTCCTGCTGCGGCGCATGCCCAAGCCGAACGAGCGTGTCTCCATGCTGTTCTCCGCCACCCTCTCCTTCCGCGTGATGGAGCTGGCCTACGAGCACATGAACAACCCGGAACTGGTGAAGATCGAGGCCGAGCAGGTCACCGCCGACCGCGTGCGCCAGGAAGTCTTTTATCCCGGCAACGACCAGAAGATCCCCCTGCTCATCGGCCTGCTGCAGAAATACCGGCCGGAGCGCAGCATCATCTTCGTCAACACCAAGCGGGTGGCCGAGGACGTGCTCGCGTGGCTGACCGGCAACGACTTCAAGGCCGCCATGCTCTCCGGCGACGTACCGCAGAAAAAGCGCCAGCGCCTGCTCTCGGAGTTCGGCGAGGGCACCTACGACATCCTCATTGCCACCGACGTGGCGGCGCGCGGGCTGCACATCCCGGATGTCACCCACGTGTTCAACTACGACCTGCCGCAGTCCGCCGAGGACTACGTGCACCGCATCGGCCGCACCGCGCGCGCCGGCGCCGAGGGTGACGCCGTGAGCTTCGCCTGCGAGGACTACGCCTTCCACCTGCCCGAGATCGAGGAATACATCGACCAGAAGATCCCCATGGCCATCGTGGAGGACGAACTGCTGGCCGAGACCAAGCCGCCCGCCAAGATCGAGCGCCGTCCGCGGGGCGGGCGCCATGGCGGCCCCAAGGGCAAGGGCGGCGGCCGCCACGGCGGCAAGCCGCGCGGGGGACAAGGGGGCCCGGGCGACGCTTCAGGCCAACGCCGCCGCCGGCGCAAGCCCCGGCCGTCCTCCCCGGGGGACTGACGGCTTGGCCACACCGGTCAGCGAGATCGCCAGCGTCATCCAGCTGGCCGTGGCCCCGGTCTTCCTGCTGGCCGGTATCGGCGCCTTCATCAACGCCTTTTCCAGCCGCCTGGCGCGTATCGTCGACCGCTCGCGGTTGCTCGAGGAACGGCTGGGCTCCACGCGCGAATCCGAACGCGACGCGGCACGGCGGGAAGTGCGTCAGCTCGGACGCCGCGCCCGCTGGATCTACCTCGGCATCACGCTGGGCGTTACCTCCGCACTGTTCATCTGCGTGCTCATCGTGGCGGCCTTCGTCGAACACTTCTTTTCCCTGAACCTCGCCACCGCCATCGGCGCGCTGTTCGTGCTCGCCATGCTGGCGCTGGTCGGCGCCCTGCTCGCCTTCCTGCGCGAGGTCTTCCTCGCGATTCGCAACCTCGCCATCGGCCGAGGCTAGCCAACGGCTTGCCAAATGGCGGTCTTTAACTAGGCTCTAGGAGATGGGCGGCGCCTCGGGTTCCGGGGCGGCGTATCGCCGATGCGTTGATCGTATCCCCGGCGGCAGTGGATGCAGCCCTGAACACTCTTCCCTGTCGCCCGGTCGGCATGTGCCTTGCATGAGCACGTCTGCAGCCACCTGCGAATCGAGACACGACAGGAGACCAGCGATGAGCCAGCAAACACTCGTTGGACCGGCACGACGCCAGGCCACCAGCGGGATGAAACTGTTCACCGACCTGCTGATGCGCGCCGATATCCGCGTGAACGGGTCCCGCCCCTGGGATGTTCACGTCCATGACCCGCGCATGGCCCAGCGCACACTCGCCCAGGCCAACCTCGGTCTCGGCGAATCGTATATGGACGGCGACTGGGACTGCGACGCACTGGATCAGTTCTTCGACCGCATCCTGCGCACCAAAGTGGATCGAGCCGTCTCCCCCCTGCGCCTCGTCTTCCACGCCCTGCGCTTCCGCCTGCTGAACCTGCAGACGAGCAACCGCGCGTTCCAGGTGGGCGAACAACACTACGACATTGGCAACGACCTGTACCAGGCGATGCTCGACTCGCGCCTGACCTACACCTGCGGTTACTGGGAGAACGCGAGCACCCTGGACGAGGCCCAGGAGGCCAAGCTCGATCTCATCTGCCGCAAGCTCGACCTGCAACCCGGCCAGCGCGTGCTCGACATCGGCTGCGGCTGGGGCAGCTTCGCCAGGTACGCGGCCGAACACTATGGCGTGCAGGTGGTCGGCATCACCATCTCGCGCGAACAGGCCAAGCTGGCGCAGGCACTGTGCGGCGACCTGCCGGTTGAGATCCGTGTGCAGGACTACCGGGAGGTGAAAGAGCGCTTCGACCACATCGTCAGCGTGGGCATGTTCGAACACGTCGGCCGCAAGAACTACCGCGCCTACATGGAGGTCGCCGCGCGCTGCCTGCGACCCGACGGCTTGTTCCTGCTGCACACCATCGGCAAGAACCTGACGAACTCCACGCCCGATCCCTGGATCGACAAGTACATCTTCCCGAACGGCGACCTGCCGTCACTGGCACAGATCTCGGAATCCGTCGAGGACGTGTTCGTGCTCGAGGACGTCCACAACTTCGGCCCTGATTACGATCGCACGCTGATGGCCTGGTTCGAGAATTTCGACGCTGCCTGGCCGCGCTTTCGCGAGGCCTACGGGGAGCGCTTCTACCGCATGTGGAAGTATTACCTGTTGAGCTGCGCCGGCGCGTTTCGCGCACGCGATATCCAGCTCTGGCAGCTGGTGCTGTCCCCGAGCGGCGTCAGGGGCGGCTACCGTCGGCCCTGCTGAGCGCCACCTCACCGGCGAGAACCTTCTCCAGTTCGGCGCGCAATTGTTCCGCCCCCTCGCGGCTCTGGCGCAGCACACGCTCGGCCTTGTAGAACTCGAGCACCCGCACCTCGGACACCGGCGGCTGGATATAGATATCCGGTTTCCGGGCCGCGAGCTTCTCGTGCAGGATGGTCTTCTGCATGATCTGAAACGTGTTGAGCACGTTCTCGCCCAGGCCAGGCAGCTCGTCGGAGTGCGGCAGTCGCTCCCCCATCACGTCGATCGCCACCACCACGTCACAGACATCGAACAGCAGATCGTAGGGCACCGGGTTGACCGCCCCGCCATCGATCAGCACGCGGTTGCCGATCTTCACGGGCCTGAACACACCCGGCAGCGCCATGCTCGCCTCGATGGCCGGCATCAGCTCGCCGCTGTCGAACACCACCTGCTCGCGGCGCCAGAAATCCGAGGCCACCACCTTGAGCGGGATGTCGAGGTCCTCGAAATGCTTGCCGTTGATGTCCACACCCATGTCGCGCAGGAAGGCATCGACGTCCAGCAGGGACTTGCGGCGAAAGTCGAGGCTGGCGTAATCCAGCCATTTGCGAAAACCCTCGTTGAACAGCAGCGCCATGCCAGTCTCGTCCTCGGCGACGGACATGTCGACGATGCGCGTCCTGAACTCGGCGGCCGACATGCCCGAGGCATAGATCGCGCCCACGATGGCGCCCACGCTGGTGCCGGCGATCATCGAGGGGCGCCAGCCCAGGTCGTCGAGCACCTCGAGCATGGCGAGGTGGGCGATGCCGCGTGCCCCGCCGCTGCCGAGCGCGATGCCGAGTCGTTGGTGCACGGACCGCGTCCTATTTCGTCGGCGGATACTGGGCGAGGATGCGCTCGACCACGTCGCGCACGATCTCGTCGCGGCGCTCGGGCGTGGGCGTCTCCTCGAGCGGTCGCACGCCGGTGCCCCGCCACACCAGGTCGCCCGTGGCCGGATCGAGGAAATCGATGATGAGCGTGCCCTCGTCGTAGTCGCGCGAACCGTAGGGATAGTCCAGCGCAAGGCCGTAACCCACCCGGCCGCTGTAGTAACCCGTGCCGATGGTAACGCCGGATCGCTGGTATTCCACCCGGCTACGCACGGCCGTGTGGTAACGCATCAGCAGGTCGGCCTCGGCCGCATCCACAAGGCGAAAACCGCGGGCGCGGAGCCCGTCCTCGACCGCCGCATGGATGCGCTCGTGCAGCAGCGGGTTGGCCAGACGCGGGTCGTCCGACTCGGGGTGGGAGGGCGTGGCCCACGCGAACGCCTGGTAGCGCGCGAACTCAGCGCCCTTGGCGTAATCCTGGGTCACGCGCACACTGGAGCAACCGGCCGCCAGCACTACGGCAATCAACAACACGATCAGGCGCGACATGGCAATTCCTCTCGAAGACACATGTAAAGCGGGCTTTCTCACGATGCTACTCCCGCAAAGCGACGGCACGCCACCGGTGCCGCAGTGCAGTGTGACCCAAATCATCACCGCCCCCTTCAAACGGCCTCGCGATGCCGCTAGGCTTGAGCGATTCACACAGCACCGGCAAATGACGGAGATAGATCCAGCCATGGCCAAAATCATTCACAGCATGATCCGCGTCCTGGACCTCGACGCATCCGTGGCCTTTTACGGGGACACACTCGGATTGGACCTGAAGCGCAAACTGGAGTTCGAGGACTTCACGCTCGCCTACCTGCGCAACGACGAGAACGATTTCGAGCTCGAACTCACCCTCAATCACGGGCGCACCGAGCCTTATACCCACGGCAGCGGCTACGGTCACATCGCCGTGACCGTGGAGGACCTCGGCGCCGAGCACGCCCGCTTCAAGACCGCGGGCTATGAACCACGCGATATCGTGGAACTGAAAAACGGCGAGACCACCGTCGGCGCGTTCTTCTTCATGACCGACCCGGATGGTTACGAGATCGAGTTCATCCAGCGCGCGGGCGACTACCAGTGAGACCCCACCCGCCCAGACCACCCCACTCGGACGACTACTTGAGCAGCTTGGCCAGCCGCGTGTAGTCGATCTTGGCGTTGTGCCGGCGGTCGACCGGGATCGCCTTCACGCGCCGCACCTCGTCGAGCCGCGCCCAGGCCAGTGCATGGCGCAGCCCTTCGACATCGAATCCGCGGGGCGCCTCCACCAGGAGCAGGCGCCGCCCGGCATGCGAGACCATCGCGCTGCGGCGCACCCCCGCGAAGAACTGCGCCGCGCACTCCACGCTGAACGGGTACACCACGCCACGTGCATCCTCGATTCTCGCGTTGCAGCGCCCGACGAGCCACAAGCGTCCCTCGGCATCGAGATAACCGGCATCGCCGGTGCGATGCCAGCGCCGGCCGTTCACCTCGAATTTCGTCTGGGCGTCGCCCTCACCGTCGACGTAGCCGGGAAGCACGTGCCCCCCGGTGACCACGATCTCGCCGATCTGGCCGGGCGCCAGCCATTCGCCGGTAAAGCGCCGGTCGTCGTACGGCCCGATGGGCGAACCGAATCGATCGGGAATCACGCGCAGCGAGACCTCGTCCACGGGAAGGCCGGTGAGCAGGCCGCGCCCCTCGCTCATCGCCACGCGATCGACCTGGCGCATCTCCGCGTACATGACATGCGCCATGGGTTCGGCCTCGGTAGACCCGTACACGGCCACGATGCGCGCCTCCGGGGCCCGCGCCTGCAGTCGGTTGAGCAGCGGGGGAAACACCGGCGCCCCGCCGGTGTCGATCCGCGCCAGCGGCAGCCGCTCGCCGTGCCGCTCGCAGTACTCGACCAGGCGCTGGTAAAAGGCCGGCGAGCCCGCGCTGCGCGAGACGCCGAGCGCCCGGATCTGCTCGAGCACGGGCCGCGGCGCCACCTTCGCAGGGGCACGGAGATCGGCATGCGGGATCACACTGGTCAGCCCCGAGGCCAGGTTGGCCAGGAGGAAGATCGGCAGGGTCGTGAGGTCACGCTCGCCCGCCCTGAGATCCAGCGCCGCCGCGAGCGCCGCGTGCTGGGACACGAGGAAGGCGTGCGAGCGGACCGCGGCCTTGGGCCGCCCCGTGCTGCCGCTGGTAAAGGTCAGCAGCGCGGGGGCCTGGCCGCCCGTGGCCATGACATCGAGCGGCAGGCTGTGGCGTGCACGCTCGAGCGGGACGGTACCGGGCAGGCGCGCGCCGATGACGAAACGCCTGCCGATACGCCGCAGGCCCCGCGAGAAGAGGCGCAGCAGCTGCACGCGGCGTCCGCCGACCAGGGCCTTCGGCTGGCCGATCTCGCAGCACTGGTCGATGTGCACGCGCCCCGCCGACGGGTCGAGGAACATGGCCACGGCGCCAAGGCGAAACAGCGCCAGCAACACCACGTAGAGCTCGTAGGACATCGGCTGCAGGACGAGCACGCGATCGCCGGCGCCAATCCCCGAGTCCTGGAAAAGACCGGCCACGCGGGCGCTGTCCTCGGCGAGCTGCTGGAAGGAATGGATGCGGTAGCGCGCATCCACGACGTCGACAATGGCGGGCTGCCCGGGTCGCTCCGCCACCCGGGCCTCGAACAGCTCGATGATGTTCATTGAATCCTACAACCGGCGTTGAAACAGCGCATACCGGCGCATGGTCTGAGCGTAGTGGCCGGAGATATTGCGCGATTTGTTGTTATCGTGCATCAACGCGTGAATGGCGCGTCGATAGCCTTTTTCACGGGCAATGCGCTGGGCCTCGGCCACGAGCACACTGCCCAGCCCGGCGTTGCGGCGGCCGGGCAACACGGCCACGGTCTTGATGATGAAGGTGTCGACCGCATCACCCCGCCGCGCCTGGTTGAGGTCGGGAACCCCGAATAGGTACCCGACCAGTTCCCCCTCACGCTCGGCCATCAACGTCAGCGCGGGGTCAAGATAGGGCTCGACGGCGCGATACTGGGCGAGAAACTCCGCCTCGCCGATGGGTGTGTAGAGATAATTTTCGGTGAAGCTTAGCACCGAAAGCCGGTAGATCGCCTTCAGCTCGGCTTCGAAACGCCCCGGATCGAGTGGGCGCCAGCCCACGCCCCCGGCGCGCAGCCGCGCGATGGCACCCGCAATACGCGCATCCTGCAAAGACAGGTCCTCGGTGAGCGCGGAGGTGTACTCAGCCAGGGGCGCGAAGCCGGCCGCGCGGAAATACTCCGGGTACTGCGGCGGGTTCTCGGGCTCGAGGAAGAACGGGGGTTCGCGGCCAGCATCCACCACGAAGCGATAGCGCCGCCAGGTGTTGCCGTCCATGGGGCCGACGGCCAGGCTGCAACCCTCGAGACGCAGCGTGGCGAAGGCCTGCTCGAGAAGCGCACCGGCGGCCTCGGCCGCTGCAGCGGCAAAATGCCCGACCACGCCGAGGCGTTCGCCCGGCAGTTCGGGGGCCTGGCACCACCAGAGGGAACAGCGCGCCACGGGACGGCGCTCGGCGTCGAGGCCCAGCAGGTGGAGGTCCGGCCCGTGCTGGGCCAGGCAGGCCGGGTCGAATCCGGCATAGAGCGGCGTATCCCTGTAGGCCTCGAGGGCCGCGCGATCGTGGATGCGCAGGCAGTCCATCACGCCCCTCCCGCGGACGGCCCGGCCAGTGAGAGCCAGCCGAGCAGCGACACGCTCGCCGCGATCATCGCCTGGCGTCCCCAGCGGAGGGGCGTGACCGGGCACTGGGACAACGCCGGCTGCAGGCGGTAGAACGCGAGTGCTGCCGCCAGCATGGCGAGCGCGGCCACCCCGGCCGGCCACCCCAGTCCGGGGGTCGGACCGTGATAGAGCACCAGCGCGACCATCACCACCAGCCAGCCCTGCAACGCCGGGGGCCCCAGCCGCCACAGGGCCAGGTGCGCCCGGCCGAAATGGGCGCGCGAGACCCCCAGCATGGCCAGGTGAGCACCGAAGGTGAGTGCATAGGCCAGGAACAGGCCGGCGGTCCCGCCACGGTTGTGCAGGACCAGCCAGGCCAGGCCCGGGCCACTGATGGCCAGCAACGCGTACACCGTGTGCAGGTTGCCGCGTCGCTCGGGGACCTCGCGCCAGGCCAGCAGGGTGGCGGCAACGAAGGTGAGCACCGGCACCAGCAACCAGTAGAGGTCACCGATGGCCCAGGCGGCGTAGGCCACCAGCCCCGCGCCGATGAGCGCGCTGTCGTCCAGCGTGCTGCGGCGGCGCCAGGCCAGCAGAAACAGGACCAGCAGGAGAATCACCGCCAGGCGCAGGGTCAGTGCGGCCGCGTCGAGCACCAGGTAGGTTTCGAGCAGGGCGTAGCTCGCCACCGGGATGAACAGGTTGTCGAGGCCACGCCAGGCCACGGCCTCGAACATCATCACGATGATGCCCATGAGCAGGCCGATGAGCAGCGATTCCAGGCGACCCGCATCGGTGAAAAGCAGCACCGCCACGTGCACGCACAGGAAGGTGACGATGAAGAATGCGAACGAGCCCTCGAGCGACTTGCTGCCCTCGAGGGTGGAGAACTGGAACTGGCCGTAATACACCCCGATGAGGGCAGCGACCGCGTCGGCCAGGGTGAGGATCAGGATGGGCACGACGTACAGGAGGGCGTTGCCGTCGGCCAGCACGAAGATCACGGCGATGGCGACCGGGAACAGGAGCTCACCCCAGGAGCTGCGTTCCACGCCGTGCAACACGCCGCGCAGGCTGCGCGTCGCCTCGCCACCGGCCCGCACCGCGATGAGCGCCACGAGACTGCCGCCGGCAAGCAGCAACACGGGCCAGGCTGCGTCGAACAGCCAGGGAAAGGTGCTGGCCACCAGCCCCATGAGCACGTGCATGAGCTTGCGCAGGAGTTCGGGGTGCGGCGAGGCGAGCTGTTGGAGCAGGCGCAGCCCCATGAAGCACAGCCCGAGCGCGACCAGCACCAGACCGATGCCGAGCACCGGATTCACCGCACGGCCTCGACGATGAAGTCCATGTAGAAAAAGGCCTTGTCGTCGGCGTGCAGGGTCTTGGACAGCTCGGCCAGCGGCTCGACGCGCTCCGCCATGTGCCCCGGGCGGCTGCGCCGCACCAGCATGTTCCAGTACGCCAGGCGCGCATCGGGCCGGGCGGCCTCCACCAGCCGCGCCAGCAGGGCCTCGTAGTTTTCCTCGGACATGTACTCGAAGATGTCGCTCAGGTTGAATCCGTCGAAGCGCTCGCCCGGATGCCGTTCCAGGTAGTCCTCGATGGAGAGCTGGTGCCACTCGATGGCATCGAGCCGCTCGCGAATGGCCTCGAAGGCCTCTTCGCGCAGGGCATAGGGCAGCGCCTGGCCGTGGGTGCCGGTGAGGATCCAGTGCAGGTAGGGGTTCTCGGCCGGGTCGAGCTCGGTCAGGGCGTAACGCGTGTGCCTGAGGATGTGGTCGGCCACGCTGCCTTCCACGTAGCGGAAGAAGCTCGGGTCGCGGCCCATGCGCCCCATCACGAAGCGCGAGAAGAACACCTGGAACAGCAGGCGCCATCGCCAGCTGTTCCAGGTGTTCTCGTAGAAGGCCTCGCGTTCCTCGCGCGTGCCGCCGGCCAGCAGGCGCTCGACGGTCCTGCGCCGATGCACCAGCGGCATCACGCGCTCCCGAAACAGCGTGAAGTAGCGCTCGAACTTGCCGGCACCGCCGATGCCCGCCTCGATCTCCGGCCCGTGCGCGTCCCAGAAGGCGCGTGCCCCGGAGTCGAGCAAGGGGCGACAACGTCGATAGAGATCGGCACGCCGGGTGCTGGGACGCGAACCCATCAACTCCAGCAGTTCGGGATGATCCAGCTCCCGGTAGGCGGCGAGCCGCAAGCCAAGGCAGGCGAGCTGGGCCGGGTTGAGGTCCAGCGCGACCACGCGCTCGGCCCCACCGGCGAGCAGGGCCAGGGAGTTGTCCCCTGCCGAGGCGATGGACAGGCAATGGCCCCCGCGCGCGAGGTTCAGCGCCGTGACCAGGACATCCGCATCCTCCCAGCACTGCGCGTAACGGATCTGCGAGAAGTCGGCCCGCGCGGCGACCTCACTCCCCATGGGCAGCCTCCGCTTCGGCCTGCAGGCGCCGGATCACGCCGCTGCTGCCGTCGAACTCCACCCAGTCGCCGTCGTTGAGGCTGCGCGTGATGCCGGTGACCGAGACCACGGCCGGAATCCCCATCTCGCGCGCGACGATGGCCGAGTGCGAGAGCAGGCTGCCGCGCTCGACCAGGATGCCGGAGGCCGCCGGGAAGAGCATGATCCAGCCCGGATCCGTGCGCTCGGCGACCAGGATCTCGCCGGCCCGCAGCTCGGCATTGCGCGGGTCGCGGATGACGCGTACGGGGCCGCGCACCACCCCCGGGCAACAGCCAATCCCCTTGAGATCGCCTTCGATCACCGGCGCCTCGTCCGAGGTGCCGGTGAAACGATTACCCAGGTGCACCATGCCGAGCGTCTCGAACCGGTCGGCCGGTGCCGGCATCCCGGCGAACCGGGCGAACTCGCCCTGGCGCACGGCGACCAGGGCCTTGAGATCGGTGGTGGTGGCCGTGCCCTCGACGAAGCCGAGGATCTCCTGGACCTCCAGGTGGAAGATGTCGCGCGGATGGTCGAGCAGGTCCTCCGCGTAGAGGCGCTTGCCGAGTTCGACGAACACCCGGCGCGCGCGACCGAACAGGCGGGTGCGCTCGAAGCGCAGGTTCTCGCGGTCACGCACGCGGGCCCGCGCGTGCCTGAGCACCCAGGCGTAGACGCGGCGCTTGACCGGGTGCTTGGCGAGCGCGAGGTCGACCCGGGCCTCGGCCTTGCGCCGGATCTCCGCCTCGATGCCGTCGGATTCCCCCGCCTTATGCGTGCGGATACGCTCGGCCAGCTGGCCGATGGAGCGCAGCAGCAAGAGCGGATCGTCGTGCAGGGTGGCGCTCTCGAGTTTGAGCTCATCGAGGCAGCGGTCGCCGAACTTGTCCAGGTAGGCGTAGTAGGCCTTCTCGAAGGCCGGGTGCTCGGGCAACGCGGCCTTGATCTCGTCCAGCTCGCCCTCGATCAGCAGCCGCGCGAACACCTCTTCCTTGACGAACAGCTCGGCCATCTGGCGCACGCGCCGCGCCGGCTCGGCACTGATGATGCCGCCCTCCCCGGCCAGCAGGTCGTTCTGCAGGCTCTCTTCCGCATCGCCGCACCAGGACGTGCTCAGCTTGCGCAGCACCCCGTAGAAGATCATGGCAAAGAAGTCGTTGATCAGCGGTGCGTTCCAGCGCGTGAGCAACCGCCGCTCGAGGTCGTGGTAGTGAGCGACGAGCGCATTGGCGTGCATGAGCTCGAGCTCCTCGGGCAGGGCGAGTGCCGTCTCCAGGCGCCGGTAGAAGCGCTTGATCTTGAAGGGCAGCATCACGTGATTGGCCAGCAACCCGCCGACGGTGCGCGCCAGGCGCAGGCCGTCCTTCACGCGTTCCACCCTGCCACGGGCTTCGAGCTCGGCGACGACCTCCTCCGGCAGGCCCTCCTTCACCCCCATCATCTGTTCCATGAACCGGCGGTTCACGCTGAACCCGGGCAGCAAGGCCAGCACCCGGTACCAGGACAGGAGGTTGTAGTACACGCGGCCGCGGATCAGGCCCAGCATGGTGCGGAAGATGGTGTCGTTGTCGCGCAGCACGTCGTCCGACACACCCATGATGCGGCAGAACTCGCGGTAGACCGACTCGTAGGCCGTGCGCGCAAAGCTGAACGTGAGCGGCGTGGTGATGCCACCGTAGCTCTCGGCGATGTTGCTGTTGTCCCAGAGCACCCGCGCGCCCGCGGGGTCCGGCAGCTCGTTGAGCGCCGTGATGGGGCGCGACTGCAACAGGTAGAGTTCGCCGCCTGCATAGGCCCACTCGATGTCCTGCGGTCGGCCGAAGTACCGGCTCGCCGCGCGCGCGAGGTCGGCCACCTGCAGGACCTGCTTGTCGTCGAGCGGAGGCTCCTCGGCATCGACCTCTTCCGTACGCAGGCGGTCGGGGGCCTCGGCATCGAAGCGTTGCGCGCAACGTTCGGCGGCAAACTGGCGCTCGATGATGTGGCGGCGCTCATCGACGCGCCAGGTATCGGCATCCGCATCGCCGGACACGAGCGCGGTACCGAGGCCGTACACGGCCGAGACCACCGCGACGTCGCGCTCCCCACTCACCGGGTCGGCGGCGAAGGCGACCCCCGCCGCCTCGCTCTCCACCATGCGCTGCACCAGCACCGCGGGGGCACTTGGCAGGACCGGCAGGCCCGCCTCGATGCGGTAGCTCAGCACGCGTTCGCTGAAGCCCGAACGCCACACGTCGATGATGCGGGCGGCGACGTCTTCGGGTTTCACGTACAAATAGCTCTCGAGCTGACCGGCGAAGGAGTGCTCGGCACTGTCCTCGTCCACGGCCGATGAACGCACGGCCACCCGCTCCCCGTTCGGCGCGAGGTCCGCCAGCGCCTTTTCCAGCTCGCGCAGCAACACCTTGGAGGGCTCGATCTTTTCCAGCACGGCCTGGATCTCGGCGGCATCGGTCAGGCGCTCGAGCTTGCGCAGGCGTGGCCGGGTGACACTGACGTTGAAGGCCTCGGGGTCGACCACGAACCACGCGGGGACGGGCAGATCGGAATCCGCGAGATACCCGAGCGCGGCGGCCTTGCCGCCGAAACGGGCGAGGTCCACGTCACTGTGTCGGTCGAGAATGTATTTCATGACGGATCACACCTTCCAGAGCAAAGGGCCAGCGCCCAGCGACAGATACATGCACAGGGTCCAGACACCGGCGATGGCCTCGAAGCGCTTGCCGGCACCGGGGGATGGGTTGTTCAGGAAATGCCAGGCGGCCAGGCCGGCGACGGCCAGCAGGACCAGCAGCAGGGTCAGCACCGGCCAGAGGAAATCGATCTTCGCCGCCGCCAGGGCCGCGCTCACCGCGGTCACGCCCAGCGCCCCCAGCCACGCGAGCACCGCTCGGGAGCGCCCCCAGAGCACGGAGTAGGTCTCGACCCCCTCCTCCTCGTCGGCCGGCGCCCGCAGCTTGCGGCCGATCTCGATGACGATGCCGTTGAAAAAGCTCACGATCAGGAACCAGTGCAGGCCACCGGGTATGGCCTCGAGACCGGGCTCGCCGCCCGCCACCATCCAGTCGCAGGCCGTGGCATAGAGGTCGATGAGCGGCATGATCAGCATGTGCGACCAGAGGTAGGTGACCGGCCGCGCCTTGAGCCAGTCGCGCAGGAAGAACTCGTGGCTCATCAAGGCCAGGTAGGCCCAGGTGATCGCGAGCACGATCACCAGCGGCCAGAACAGCCACAGGGCCAGGGCGAGCTGGATGAGGGCCGCCACGGCACCGAGCACGCCGAGTTCGCGCAGCGTCACCAGGCCGCGCGGCACCGGGCGATAGGGGCGCCAGCGGCTGTCCTCCTCGAAGTCCTTGAACTCGTCGGCGATGCGCAGCTGCAGGAAGAAGGCGAGCGCCGTGATGAAGGCCACCAGCCAGGCACCGAGCGCTGGCAGATGTACGTCGCCGCGCAGCAGCGAGGAATAGGCCACCGCCGAGAAGCTGAAGGCGGCCACCAGCGGCACATGCGCGAGCAGCGGGAAGCGCTCGCGCTGGTAGGTCCACCAGCGTCCGGGATCGAGGGTGGCGGCCAGCCCCATGCCCTAGCCCCGGGCGAGTTGCTGGTGGGCGCGGGAGAAATGTCCCGCACACAAGGCGCCGATGATCGAGAGCTCGCCGGCCAGGGTGAGGGCAGCGGCGACCTCGGCAAAGGCGCGAGCATGGCCGGCGCCCGCCAGGCCGAGGAGATCCAGACAGGCCCTCTGGCTGGGCAGCCCGGTGCCCCCGCCCACGGTGCCGACGATCAGGTTCGGCAGCGTGACAGCCGCATACAGGTCGCCGGCCTCGGTGAGCTCGAAACGCGTCACCCCCACCGCGGACTCCGCGACGCAGGCCGCGTCCTGGCCGCAGGCGATGTACAGCGCGGCCAGTCCGTTGGCGTAATGCCCCTGCACGCCGATGGTGCCGCTGAGCACGCCGCCCATCGCGGACATGCGCCAGTAATCGACCATGCGCCCGGGCGTGGTGTGCAGCAACCCCTTCACCAGCGCGGCGGGCAGTGTCACCTCGGCCGTGACCTTCTTGCCACGCACCGAGAGAAAGGACTGCGCGCTGGCCTTCTTGTCGCCGGAGAGGTTGGCCTCGAGGAAGAAGTACTGCGGCTTCACCGGGCTGTGCGCCTCGATGTAGTCGCAGATCGCCTGGGTGGCGATGGTCACCATGTTCTGCCCGGCGGCATCGCCGGTGTGGTAGTCGAAGCGCAGGTAGACGTGGTTACCCTCCACCGTCATCTGCATGTCCACGAGCTTGCCGTGGCGGGTGGTCTTCTCCGCCTCGGCCTTGAAGGCATCAAGCTGCGACACGGCCCAGGCGACGAAGGCCCCGGCCGCCTGCAGGTTGTCGAAGGCGAATCCCGGGGCGCGGGACACGCCCTCGCTGAGCAGGAGCGTGGTGGCACCGCCGGCGCGGGTGATGAGCTGGGCACCGCGGCTGTAGGAGGCGACCAGCGCGGCCTCGGTGGTGGCGAGCGGCACGTAGTAGTCGCCCTGCGCGAACAGGCCGTTGACGCGCAGCGGCCCCGCCACCCCGACCGGCAGCTTCACGGTGCCAACGAAGTTCTCGATGTTGCGCTGGAACACCTCCATGCCCGCCTCGGTGGCCGGGTCGAGGAGCTGCGCGCGCGCGTGGTCCGCCGCCTCGAACAGGGCCCAGCGCTTCTCGACCATCTTCGGGCTGATGCGGTGATCGCGCGGGATCCGCGGGGCGGCATCCACCTCCGGCTTGGGCCGCAGGGCCTCGTTGAGCTCTTCCGGGCTGCGGTCCTCCAGGAGCTGGTGGAGATATGCATTCGCGTGCGCGAACGGGATGGCCATTTCTTGTTTTCCCTCGGGCGGCGGTTCCTGCCCGAAGCATAACAAGATCAGGGGGTTGGGGATAATGCGAACCCGCTAATGCTGGGCCTCGTCCGGGGCCGCGCTCGCGGCCACCTCCACCAGCTGCGAAAGCAGCATGCTGGCGACGACGGCGGCAGCGAAGACGTAAAGGCCGTAATGAATCGTGATGTCGGCCACCGCACCCAGTTTCACGGTAACCGCCAGCAGGGCAACCACGAACACGTCGAGCATCGACCACTTGCCCATCACGCCGAGCCACTTGCGGTAGCGTGCCATGTGCCGGGTATCGGCAGGCTTCGCGTGGATCAGTCGATACAGTAGGTACATCTTGTACATGGGCATGAGGATGCTGAAGGTGAAGACGAGCAGGAACAGCAGCGGCTCGCCCTGTTCCAGCAGGCGGTAGATCCCGGAGACCAGCGAAAAACGGTCGTCGAATATCCAGAAGGTGGTGAAGGTGAACATGGGCGCGAAGGCACCGACCACCAGCATCAACGACACGAGAAGCCACAGGGCGAGCAGCGGGCGGTGAGACAACACGAGACGCGACATGGGTTGGGATCTTAGCGCGAACGGGCGCGCCGATGGCAGGGCCCGGCGTGAGCCGGATTGCAGATCGGGGCGAAACGTGACATCAAGCGTTCATCCGGAGCACCGAGACTGGAGGTTTAAAAGCCAAACCGACGCTGTGACATGACAGATCGCCCGAACATCCTCTGGCTCATCGCCGACGATGCCGGCTGGGAAGACCTCGGCTGCCTCGGCCACCCCACTCTCAAGACGCCCCATATCGACAGCCTGGCCGAACGCGGCCTGCTGTTCACGCAGGCCTTCGTCACGAGCCCGCAGTGCAGTCCGAGCCGCTCGACCCTTTGGACGGGCAAGTACGCGCACACCATGCGCACCGAGGACCTGCACACGCCGCTGCCCGACGACGAACCGATTCTGGCCGACCGCCTGAAGGAACAGGGGTACTTCGTCGGCAACATCGGCAAACTTCACCTCGGCCCGAAGGCGCGCTCACGCTTCGATTACTACAGCCCTTGGGCTACGGCCTGGCCACGCTTCTTCAGACAGCGCCCGGCTGACAAACCCTTCTTTCTCTGCGTCGGCTATTACGAGCCGCATCGGCCCTACGCGCTGAGACTCACGCGCGCAGGCTACCCGCTGGATGACGTCCACCTGCCCCCCTACCTGCCCGACTCGAAGGCGATTCGCACGGACTTCTCGCGCTACTACACCGCGATCACCACCATGGACGCCAAGATCGGCGCATTGCTCGACTACCTGCGCAAGCACGATCTCGAACGGTCCACACTGGTGGTGTTCGTCAGCGACAACGGTCTGCCCTTTCCGCGCGCCAAGGGCTTTCTCTACGATCCGGGTATTCGCGTACCGCTCATCGTCTCGCAACCGGGCACCTACGCCGCCGGAACGCGCGAGCAACTCACCACCCTGCTGGACCTTGCCCCGACGATGGCAGCGCGTCTCGACATGCGCATCGCCAAGGACACGCAGGGCATGAGTTTCGCTGATGCGATTGAGCACCCGGGCGCACCGGGACGCGAGATCATCTTCGCCGAGCGCAACTGGCACGACTTGGACGACCACAGCCGGGCCGTCCGAACCACGCGCTACAAGTACATCCGCAACGAGTACTTCGAAGACCCGATGCCGTTTCCATCGGACATCGACCATTCACCGACGCTAAAGTGGATGCGTGCAGCGATCAGCCAGGGCCTGTTGGCGCCGGAAGACCGGCTGCCAATCACGGGCCCACGGCCGCCAGAGGAACTCTACGACCTGACAGCCGATCCGAACGAATTCCGAAATCTGGCGACCTGCGCCGACCAGGCATCCATACTTCAGGACATGCGCGAAAGGCTCGCGCAATGGTCACGCGAGACCGATGACGTTTCGCCCGAGAAGCGCGTCCCGAGAAAACGCAGTCTCCTCTCCTGGTTTACCTGACAACTCAATTCATCAGGCACAAAAAAAGCCCACCGCGCGGTGGGCTTTTTCGTTGGATCTTCCCGCCAGGTCTGATAGCGAGAGATTTTGGCCGAGGGCAAGGCGCGGAACCGGGCGAGCAGCGCAGCCGGTTTCGCAACACCGCCCTCGGTCAAAAGATCCGCTAACAACCTCTATCAGGTGTGCTGGGCACCGTGATAGAGGTTCACCACGTGGCGGGCCTCCGCGAAGAACAGCCAACGCTCGGCGATGATACCGACGAAGGCGGAGACGGTGGCCCACAGGGCCATGCCCGGGCCGGCCTGGCCGGCGAGCACCAGGGCAAGCAGCAGGATCGGCAGGCCGAAGCCCAGCGCGAAGACCAGGGTCTTGAGCGCGGTGATCACGCTGTGATCGGCCTGGTAACCGAACTCCTCGGTGAGGAAGGTGCCGGCGGTGTGACCGGTGTCGAGCAGACGCACGGCCGCGCGGGTGAAGCCGGTCGCGGTGTTGATGGTCGGGCCGGTGACCTTGGCCACCCAGAAGTAGTACACGGCCTTGGCCAGTGCGGCGATGGCCAGCAGCGTTACGGTCAGACCAGCTGCTCCCATCACGTCGGCACCTTCCTGGTAGGACAGCGCGGAGACCAGCAGCAGGCCACCCAGCGCCAGGCCGATGAAGATGTAGTTGGCCGGGGTGAGCGCGGTGTTCCACTGGCGGATGGTCTTCAGGCAGCCGTAGATCATGCCGGTGCTGAAGATGGTGATCACGGCCATCACGGCACCGAGCAGGCCCATGGCGGCGAAGAAGCCGTTGATGTCGGCCCCCTGCAGGTACACGCCCAGCAGGTACAGGAGCGCGAACGGGTAGAACAGCACGGCGAACACGCCTTCACGCGACAGCCAGGAGGTCTTGAAGCGGAAGAAGGCGCGCCAGGCGTTCTTCGGGTTCGCCAGGTGGAAGGTGGAGGACATCAGGCCGACGGCCACCAGCACGATGCCGACGATGCCGGCGCCGAGGATGGTCTTCGGGGTCATGTCCACGAGGCCGAACACGTGCAGGATAGCCAGCAGCGCGAACAGGCCGAAACCGGCACCGGAGGTGACGGTAAAGAAGATGACGGAAAATGCTGGATGCATGGTTGCTTCCCTCTACGTACTAATTCAGTTCAATCCGCTTGCCTTGGAATCGAGTGAGCGCGAGAGATTTTGGCCCGGGGCAAGGCAAGGTGCCGAGGCGAAAGCGCAGTTTACGAACAGTAAATGAGCATTTCGCATCGGTGCCTTAACGCCGCCCCGGGTCAAAAGATCCGCGCTCACGACGATTACCGCGCGATGGCCTTGTTGACCCACTGCTTCACCGAGCTGACGAGGTCGGTCTTGCGGACGTCGTCGGTCGGGATCGGCGTGGTCAGGCGCGGCGGCAGGTAACGGTTGGTCGGGTTGTAACCGAGCTCCGGCATCAGCTGCATGCCGGCACGCTCGCGCACGAGCGTGCTGACCTCGGAATTCGGATCGTCGAAGTCACCGAAGTAGCGCGCGTGCGCCGGGCAGGTGATCACACAGGCCGGCTGGCGATCGATCTCTTCGAGGGTCTCGTCGTAGATGCGGTCGATACACAGCGTGCACTTCTTCATGGTGCCGCTCTCGCGGTCCAGTTCGCGTGCGCCGTAGGGGCAGGCCCAGGAACAGTAGTTACAGCCCATGCACTTGGTCTGGTCGACCAGCACCACGCCGTCCTCGGCGCGCTTGTAGGAGGCGCCGGTCGGGCACACGGTGACGCAGTCGGCGTCGTCGCAGTGCATGCAGGACATCGGGAAGTTGATGGTCTTGTTGTTCGGGTAGTCGCCGATCTCGTAGTGGCGGATGCGGTTGAACCACACGCCGGACGGGTTCTCGCCGTAGGGGCGATAGTCGGTCAACGGGCCGGTGGTACCCGAGGTGTTCCACTGCTTACAGGCGGTGGCACAGGCGTGGCAGCCCACGCAGGTGTCGATATCAATAACAAGTCCGAGTTTCATCGGTCTTCTCCAGAATCTTTTTCGAGATGCTCAGGCGGCCCCGCGGGGCCGCACGTCCTCAATCCTCAGTCCTTGCGCCACTTCTCGCCGCGGGTCAGGACATCCTTCATGCTGCGGACCAGGCGCACCGGCTCGTGCGCGTGGTAGCGCAGCACGTCCGGGGTCTCCTTGGCACCCGGCAGCGGCTTGATGGTGTCGAAGGTCGGCCAGGAGCCTTCCTCGCCCGGGGCGGCCGGCGTGATCTTCACGCGCAGGTCGTACCAGGCGGCCTGCCCGGTGACCGGGTCCGAGTTGGTGACGTTGTCGTTCGCATCACCCTTCTTCGGCAGCAGCTCGCTGATGAGGTGGTTCATGAGGAAGCCCTTGGTGGACTCGTTGGCGCCCTTCTTCAGGCCCCAGGCACCGGACTGCTTACCGATGGCGTTCCAGGTCCACACGGTGTTGGGCTCGACGCCCTCCATGAGCTTCACCTGCACGCGGATCTTGCCGTTGTGCGACTCGACCCACACCCAGGACTTGTCGGCAATGCCCATCTTGGTGGCCTGCTGACGGTTCATGTACAGGAAGTTCTGGGACATGATCTGGCGCAGCCAGACGTTCTGCGAATCCCAGGAGTGGTACATGAACATCGGACGCTGGTTGACCGCGTGGAACGGGTACTCGTCCTCGTTGATGCGCGACTGCTCGATCGGCTTGTACTGCTCCGGCAGCGGGGTGAAGTAGTCACGCAGACGCTGCTTGTGATGCTCCTGCGTCGGCATCGGGCCGTCGTACAGGCCCATGCCGGCGAGGCGGAACTTCTGCAGGGTCTCGGAGTAGAGCTCCATGATGATCGGATCGGTGGAGCCCACCCAGCCGGCGTGCTTGGCCAGCTCGAGGTAGTCCTTGTTGGCGAAGCGGTTGAAACGCATGTGCTCCGGCAGATGGTAGGCAAAGAACGCCTGGTTCTCGATGTAGCGATCCCACTGCTTCGGGTTCGGCTTGCCGTTCAGGTGCACCTCGTTGCCGTTCTCGTCCAGGCGCCAGCCGGAGAGGAAGCCGATGCCCGGGGACTTTTCGTAGTTGACGATGAAGTCCTTGTAGTCGGCGAACTTGCGCGAGCCGTCTTCCTTGGTGAAGGCCGGGAACTTGAGGCGCGAGGCCAGTTCCACCATCACTTCCTGCCACGGACGCACGTCGCCTTCCGGCTTGAGGATCGGCTGGCGGATGGAGTCGGCCGCGGTATCCGGCTCGGAGATGGGACGGTCGAGCATGGAGATCGTGTCGTGACGCTCCAGGTAGGTGGTGTCCGGGATCACCAGGTCGGCGAAGTTGACCATCTCCGAGTGGAAGGCGTCGGCCACCACCAGGAACGGGATCTTGTACTCGCCGTTCGCGTCCTTCTCGCGCAGCATGTCCTGAACATTCTTGGTGTTCATGGTGGAGTTCCAGGACATGTTCGCCATGAAGAAGATCAGGGTGTCGATCGGGTAGGGATCACCCTTCACGGCGTTGGTGATGACCATGTGCATCATGCCGTGGTTCGCCATCGGCGCGTCCCAGCTGTAGGCCTTGTCCAGGCGCAGCGGGTTGCCCTCGGCATCGATCACCATGTCTTCCGGCGCCTTGGGGAAACCGAGCGGCGGCGACTTCAGCGGGGTGTTCGGCGCCATCTCCTTCGCCGGCTTGATGTTCGGCGGGATGTGCTTGGGATACGGCGGCTTGGCCAGGTGACCGCCGGGGCAGTCGATCGAACCGAGCAGGATCTGCACCAGGTGGATGGCGCGGCAGGCCTGGAAACCGTTCGAGTGCGCGGAGATGCCGCGCATCGCGTGCATGGACACCGGGCGACCGACGAACTTGTCGTGCTTGCGGCCGTGGACGTCGGTCCACTCCACGTCGACGGTGATGGTTTCCTTGAAGGCGACGTGGGCCATTTCCAGCGCCAGGCGCTCGATGGTCTCGGCCGGCACGCCGGTGACCTTCTCGGCGTTCTCCGGCGCGTACTCGTCGGAGAGGTACTTCTCCGCGAGGATGGTCATGACGGTCTTCAGCGGGGTGCCATCCGGCGCGGTGTATTCACCGAACAGGGCCGGCTTGATCTCCGGCTGGGTGGCATCGACCGGGGCGTTCTTGTCCTGGTCCCAGGCCATCGGGTTGCCGTCGGCGTCGCGGTAGAACAGGCCGTCGCCCTTCTTCCCGGGGGTGTTGACCACCAGCCACGGGGAGTTGGTGTAGCGGATGAGGAATTCCCAGTCGAACTGGTCGTTCTTGAGCAGCACGTGGATGAAGGACAGCGCCAGCATGGCGTCGGTGCCCGGGCGCACGCCGACCCACTCGTCGGCGATGGCCTGGTAGCCGGTACGCACCGGGTTCACGCCCACGAACTTGGCGCCGCGGCGCTTGAGCTTCTCCAGGCCGATCTTGATCGGGTTGGACGCGTGGTCTTCGGCCACGCCCCACATCATGAAGTACTTGGTGCGGTCCCAGTCCGGGTCGCCGAATTCCCAGAAGGCGTGGCCCATGGTGTAGAGGCCGCCGGCCGCCATGTTGACGGAGCAGAAACCGCCGTGCGCGGCCCAGTTGATGGTGCCGAACTGGGTGGCCCACAGACCGGTCAGCGCCTGCATCTGGTCGCGGCCGGTGAAGAAGGCCAGCTTCTTCGGGTCGGTGGCGCGGATGTGCTCGAGGCGCTTGGTCAGGGTGTCCATGGCCTCGTCCCAGGAGATCTCCTCGAACTCGCCGGCGCCGCGCTCGGTACCCGGCTTGCGGCGCAGCGGGGCGCGCAGCTTCGCCGGGGACTGCTGCTTCATGATCCCCGAGTTACCCTTGGCGCAGAGCACGCCCTTGTTGACCGGGTGGTTGCGGTTGCCCTGGATGAAACGGACCTTGTTGTCCTCCACCGTGACCTTGATGCCGCAGCGGCAGGCGCACATGTAACAGGTGGAGTAGTGAACTTCCTGTTTCTTGTGATTCTCAAACTCGGGTAATGCGCTCATACAAGCACCTCAGATTGTCTTGTTCGTTCAGCGCGCCGGCGCAGGGCACGCAAAATTCCGCAGGTAAGTCTGATGGCCCCGCCCGGCAATGACAAAGCAGAGTTTTTTATCAGCTGATAAGCCACGGTTATCAAGACTAAAAATCTTTAATAACCCACTGGCGCAGGCGGGTAGGCCACCCTATATAGACCATCGATTGCCGACTGCTAAGCCATTGTTTTCATAAGGGCTTCGTTGCGCGATGCTGGCACTGGGGTATACTGCTCGCCCATTGACCCGGAGTTTTACCCGCTCAGCATGCCCGATCAGTCCACAACCCGGCTCACAGACCAGTTCGGTCGCCACATCGAGTACGTGCGCCTCTCGGTGACGGACCAGTGCGACCTGCGCTGCTTCTATTGCATGCCGAAGGGGTTCCGCGATTTCGAGGAACCGGAACACTGGCTGGCCTTCGACGAGGTGGAGCGCGTGATCCGTGCCTTCGGCGAGCTGGGCGTCAAACGCGTGCGCCTCACCGGCGGCGAACCGCTGGTACGCAAGGGCCTGCCGGAACTGGCAGGACGCCTCGCCGCCCTGCCCGGCATCGAGGATCTCTCGCTGTCCTCCAACGCCACGCGCATGGCCAGGCACGCCGAGGCCCTCAAGTCGGCCGGCGTCACCCGCATCAACGTGAGCCTGGATTCGCTCAAACCCGAGCGCTTCAAGCGGATCACGCAGGGCAAACTCGAGAAGGTGCTCGATGGCCTGATGGCCGCGAAGGCCGCAGGCTTTCATCCCATCAAGATCAACATGGTGGTGATGAAGGGCGTGAACGACGATGAAGTCGAGGACATGGTCGAGTTCTGCATCGAGCACGACTTCACCCTGCGCTTCATCGAGACCATGCCGGTGGGGGACACCGGGCGCGAGGCCAGCGAGCAGTTCGTCGACCTGCAGACGGTGAAGGCGCGGCTCGCCGAACGCTTCGAACTCATTCCGGGCGTGATGCCCGGCGGCGGCCCGGCGCGTTACGTGCAGGTGGCGGGCACCGACCTGCGCATCGGCTTCATCACACCCATCTCGCAGCACTTCTGCGAGACCTGCAACCGTGTGCGCCTGTCCGTCGACGGCACGCTCTACATGTGCCTGGGGCAGGAACACAAGTTCGAGCTGCGCCCCCTGCTGCGTGCGGGCGCCAGTGATGCCGAACTGCGCACGGCCATTGAACAGGCCATCAACCTCAAACCCGAACGTCACGAGTTTCGCGAAAAGCCGGGACAGGTCATCCGCTTCATGTCGATGACCGGCGGTTGATCTCGCGCCTCCAGCCTTCACAATCTTTTGCATTCGTAACGCGTGATTTTGCAGTGTCATGCGTCATTCGGCGTTACGCTCCCTCCCGCGCAACGACAAATAAATTTCGTCATGCGCATGTACCTGGCGCGCAAAATCGTTACAATCCTGAAACAATTCGCGCACCAGGACGCATAATAATCGCGCGAAGGTCCGCTAACCCGGCCAGGTGATTGAAGCAATGCTAGATGGTTTTCTCGACGAGGCCTACGAGGCCCCGTCGATCGAGACGTTGCGCGCGTTGATCGACGCGCTGCCGATGCCGATCCTATTTCTGGATCGTAACCACAAGGCGCTCGGTTTCAACCGCGCGTTCCGCACCTCGCTGGGCGACGCCGCTGCCGGACGCGATCACGCGACGATTTGCGATTACGTCCCCGACGCACTCAAGCACGCCTGCCGGCAGGCGCGCGAACACCTGTGCACCGGCAAGACGGACCGGTACGACTGCGAACTGCAGATCGGGACCACGCTCTACCGCGCCACCTTCAAGGCCGCCTGCATCCATCAGGACCCCGAGCCGCTGCACACCGTCATCGTCTCGCTGCACGACGCCTTCTCGCACAACGACGCGCGCGAGACCCTGGCCCGACGCGAGGCCGCCAACGGTGTGCACGCCTCGCGCCACGATGCCCTAACCGGCCTGTTCAACCGCCACGCCATGCAGGAGATCGTCGAGAAGACGCTGGGCACGGCACGGCGCAACCAGCAGCCGCTATCGGTGCTGCTGTTCGACCTGGACCGTTTCAAGCTGATCAACGACAACTACGGCAACGCGGTGGGTGACCACGTGCTCACGGCCGCCGTCGATGCCAGTGTCGAGGCCCTGCGCAAGACCGACTGGATCGGCCGCTGGGGCGGCGAAGAATTCCTGTGCGTGCTGCCGGGCACCGACCAGCAGGCGGCAACCCATATCGCCGAACACCTGCGTCGTCGCGTCGAGGCGCTGGACATCCGCGTCGACGGTCACGAACTCCGGACCACGGTCAGCATCGGGATCGCCAGCTTCCCCAGCGAGGCCGACTCGATGGACCAGCTGCTGGCCGCAGCCGACTCGGCCCTGTTCGAGGCCAAGCGCGGAGGCCGAAACCGCATCGCGACCAGCCAGCGCGAGATGCCGCAGATCTTTTCCATCGCCGGCGAACTCGAAACGGCACTGAAACAGGAACGCGTGGTTCCGGCGTACCAGCCCATCGTCGATCTCAACACGGGCCGCATGGTGGCCGATGAGGCCCTGGCACGTATCCGCCAGGATGACGGTTCACTGCTCGCGGCAGGCCACTTCATCGAGGCGGCCAATCACCTGCAGCTCACGCACAAGATCGACCACATCATCGCCACGCGCAGCATTCGCCGCTGCATGTCCATGATGGGGCGCAGCCAGGGAGGCATGGCCCATTTCGTCAACACCTCGGCCGACCTCTTGCGCCACCCGGAACTGGTCGACGACATCCTGCGCGTGGCCAAGGACGCCTGCACCGGGTGCTTCCGGCAGGACGACGTCAACTGCACCAAGCCTCTGGTCATCGAGATCACGGAGCGCGAGTTTCTCGGCAACGTGCGCGATGCGCGCGAGATCCTGGCGCCGCTCATCGACTTCGGCCTGCGCATCGCCATCGACGATTTCGGCTCGGGCTATTCCTCCTTCGAGTACCTGGTGGACCTGCCGGTCTCGTTCCTCAAGATCGAGGGCAGCCTGGTGCAGCGGGCACGCGAGGACATGCGTTCCCGCGCCATCCTGCGGGGCATCCGCGACATCGCCAAGGAGCTCGACCTAGTGACCATCGCCGAGTTCATCGAGGACGAGGCCACCGCCTCCATGCTGCGTGACATCGGGATCGACTGGGGACAGGGCTACCACTTCGGCCGCCCGGAGATCGACCCACTCGCGCCCTGATGTAAGCCCTTCTACACCGGCCTAAAACATGTAGCGGGTACCGGCGTAGATCTTGTATTCCTCGTCTTCGAAGTTCCACGCCACATCAACGCGAAGGTCGGTGCGCACCAGCGAGCGCACCTTCCAGCGCAACCCCAACCCCGCCGCGTACCGAAGATCCGTGAGGTCGACCTCGCTGGTTTGATACACGTTGCCGGCGTCCACGAAGACGACGCCGCGCAGGGCCCGACGCCTGGGTGCGGGCACCAAGTATTCCATGTTGACCAGGGCCAGCACGTCACCCTTCACGTCGTCGCGATCGTAACCGCGCAGAGTCTTCGCGCTGCCGATGGCATAGGCATCGATGTCGTCGTCATAGTCGTTTCCGTAGCCGAGCTGTACCTGGGTATTGAAGTTGTCGTGCTCGAGAAACACGGGATACAGGTAGCCGCGGTAAAACAGGTCCAGCCGGCTGTAACCGTCGTCACTGCCCAGGTCCCTGTCTGACAGGGTGTATGCCCAGCCGTACTCCTGGCCCTGGCGATGCCACTCGTACTCGTACACGGAGTGGTAGGTCGCCCCCACCCACATCTCGACGATCTTGCGATCGGTGATCAGCCCATCGACCCCACTGCGGTAATCGTAGTTTTCCTTGAAGGTCGTACTGCCGAAGCTTCCGCGCCAGCCGACACTGGGGCCTCGCTGCAACAGCCAGCGCGATACCGACCAGGCAAAACTGTCGAGCTTGAGATCGTACTCGCCGGCACCCAGCACAGGATCCGTTTCCTGGACGACTGTATCGCGGCGTTGAACGTACATGGAAAAGCCGAACTGGGTTCGAGGAATGCGCGGAATATCGTAGGAGAACTCCTGCCGCATCTCGTCGATGCCGTCGTCGCGCTGGGTCCTCTCGAACTCGAGCCCGAGACTCTGGTTGTAGCCGAGAAAGTTGTCCCACCTGAGCTCGAAACCATAGGGGTAGTCCCCCTCGGAATCACGATCGAACTGCGGCAACGGCAGGACGTACCACTTCTCGGTAACGGTGAAGATGACCGCTTGCGAGTTGCCCTCGCCACTCTCGGCCGCCGGCTCGAGGTGGGCACGCACGCGCTTGAACAGGCCGAGGTTCATCAGCGCTTGGCGCGATTGCTCGATGGTCTTGCGACTGACGGCTTCGCCGGGACGGATGGTGAGCTCCTGGCGGAGGATCACATCCTTCGTGACGTCGTTGCCCTCGAAACGGATCGCAGCGATCGTCCCCGTCGCGTCCTCGGGCACCTGGTTGTAGTCCTCCTCCTCGGCCTGGGCCACGGGCAGCACGGCCACGCACAGCAGCGCCAGGCAAACCAGCAGCCAGCGCAGGGGGGTGAAGAGCAAACCGGGGAAAAACGGGAGAGACGGCACGATCAGAACTTGCGACTCCGATGACGCCAGCCACACGGCGGAGCCGTCAGCATGCCACATTTACGCCGGGCGATGAACGACACCGACCGTGCGCCCGCCGCCCGGCCGATCATGCGCCGCGAATCACTTGATCCAGATGGTCTTGGCGTTGACGAACTCGCGAATGCCGTGCTGCGAGAGTTCGCGCCCGTAGCCCGAGGCCTTCACGCCGCCGAAGGGCAGTCGCGGGTCGCTCTTCACCAGACTGTTGACGAAGGCCGCGCCGCATTCGAGCCGGCGCGCCACGCGCTCGCCCCGAGCACTGTCCCGCGTCCACACGCTGCCGCCGAGCCCGAAGCGCGAATCGTTGGCGATGCGCACCGCCTCGTCCTCGTCGCGGGCCCGGATAACGATGGCCACCGGCCCGAACAGCTCTTCCTCGTAGGCCCGGATACCCGGCCTCACCCGGTCGATGATCGACGGCCTGTAGAAGGCCCCATCGCCCGGAATGGGCTCACAGCCGGTCACGGCCACGGCACCCGCCGCGAGCGAGTCGGTGACCTGCTCGTGCAACTCGTCGCGCAGGTCGGTACGCGCCATCGGCGCGAGCGTCGTGCCCTCCGCCGACGGATCACCGTGCTGGAGCTTTTCAACGCCGGCCTTGAACTTGGCCAGGAATGCCTCGGCCACGGCATCGACCACGATGAAGCGCTTGGCCGCGATGCAGCTCTGGCCGGCGTTGAGAAAGCGTGAGGCCACGGCCTGCTCGGCGGCCCAGTCGAGATCGGCGTCCTCGAGCACCACGAAGGCATCCGAGCCCCCGAGTTCGAGCACCGTCTTCTTGATCTCGCTGCCGGCCACGGCCGCCACGCTGCGCCCCGCGGGCTCGCTGCCGGTGAGCGTGGCCGCGGCCACGCGCGGGTCGCGCAGTACGCCCTCCACCTGCGAGGCGGAGATCATCAAGGTCTGGAAACAGCCTTCCGGGAACCCGGCGTCCCGGAACACCTCTTCGATGGCCAGCGCACACTGCGGCACGTTCGAGGCGTGCTTGAGCAGGCCGACGTTGCCGGCCATCAGCGCCGGGGCGGCAAAGCGAAACACCTGCCAGAGCGGGAAGTTCCAGGGCATCACGGCCAGCACGGCACCGATCGGCTGGTAGGCGACGAAGCTCTTGCCCGCATCCGACTCGATCGGCTCGTCGGCAAGGAAGGCCTCGGCATTGTCGGCGTAGTACTCGCAGGCCCAGGCACACTTGGCCACCTCGCCCAGCGCCTCCTTCGTGAGCTTGCCCATCTCGAGCGTAACGAGCTGCGCGTAGTGTTCACGTCGTTCACGCAACAGCCCGGCAGCCTTTTTCATCAACGCACTGCGCTCGGCAAACGAACGGGCCGCCCAGGCCGGCTGCGCGGCGGCCGCCGCGGCCAGGGCCTGCTCGACGCGGTCGTCGTTCCAGGTCTCGTACTCGGCGAGCACGTCGCCAGTGGCCGGGTTCATGGAACAAAAGCTCATGCGGGCTCCTTTTTTGGTTTGGCGGCGCTTTTACTCTAGTATACCTGTCCGGTTCATTCAGGAGCCCGCACCGCCGGCGCGGCCTTCTGAACCATCGTCCAACCACGCACAGGAATCCCCAAACGATGAATGTACGTCAGGTCTGCGTGCTCGGCGGCACCGGTTTCGTCGGCACTCACCTCGTGGGCCAGCTGATCGCAAGCGGCCGCCAGGTCAAGGTGCTCACGCGCCGCATCCAGCGCCACCGTGATCTTCTCGTCTTTCCCGGCCTCCGGCTCGTCGAGGCCGACGTGCACGACCCGGAAGTACTGAAGCAACAGTTCCGCGATGTCGATGCCGTGATCAACCTGGTCGGCATCCTCAACGAAAAGGGCCACGATGGCCGCGGCTTCAAGCGCGCCCACGTCGACCTGAGCCGCAACGTGCTGGAGGCCTGCAAGGCCGCCGGCGTGAAGCGCCTGCTGCACATGAGCGCCCTGCACGCCGACGCCGGCAGCGGCACCAGCCAGTACCTGCGCACCAAGGGCGAGGCGGAAAACCACCTGCACACCTTCGCCGGCACCGACATGGGGGTGACCAGCTTCCGTCCCTCGGTGATCTTCGGCCCGGGCGACAGCTTCGTGAACCGCTTCGCCGGTCTGCTGAAGATCACGCCCGGCTTCTTCCCCGTGACCTGCCCGAACGCGCGCTTCGCCCCGGTGTACGTGGGCGACGTGGGCGACGCCTTCATGAAGGCACTGGAAGACCGCAGCACCTTCGGCAAGCGCTACGACCTGTGCGGCCCGCGCGAGTACACCCTCAAGCAGATCGTGCGCTACGTGGCGAAGGAAGCCGGCCTCAAGCGCTGGATCTTCGGCGTACCCGACGGCGTCTCCAAGCTCATCGCGTTTTCCTCGGAGTACCTGCTGCCGGGCAAGTTCTTCTCGCTCGACAACTTCAACTCGCTCAAGACCGACAGCGTGTGCAGGAACGGCAAACGCTGCCCGACCTCGCTCGAGGCCATCGTGCCGCGCTACCTCGGCAACGCCGACCGCAACGCCCGTTACCAGGTGTTGCGCGAACAGGCCGGTCGCTGACGTTACGTGAAGTGCCAGGGGTGAGGCGATAGGCGGGAGGCGCTCCCCCTATCGCCTCACGCCTCACGCCCTTACCATAGTCCCATGCAGATCTATCTCGTCGGCGGCGCCGTGCGCGACAAACTCCTGGGCCGGCCCGTGAAGGAGCGGGACTACGTGGTGGTGGGCGCCACCCCGGAAGAGATGATCGAACAGGGCTTCAAGCCGGTGGGCAAGGACTTCCCCGTGTTCCTGCACCCGGAGACGAAAGAGGAATACGCGCTCGCCCGCACCGAGCGCAAGACCGCCCCCGGCTATCACGGCTTCGTCTTTCACGCGGCACCCGACGTCACCCTCGAGGAAGACCTCAGGCGACGCGATCTCACGGTCAACGCCATGGCGGAGGACGCCGACGGCACGCTCATCGACTACTTCGGCGGCCGGCAGGATCTCGATGCGCGTCTTCTGCGCCACGTCTCCCCCGCCTTCGCCGAGGACCCGGTGCGGATCCTGCGCCTGGCGCGCTTTGCAGCCCGCTATGCGCCGCTGGGCTTTCGCGTGGCCGACGAGACCCTTGTCCTGATGCGGGAGATGGTGGCCGCCGGCGAGGTCGATGCCCTGGTCCCCGAACGCGTCTGGCAGGAACTGGCGAAGACCTTCACCGAGGATGCACCGCAGGTCTTCTTCGAGGTGCTGCGCGAATGCGGGGCGCTGGAGATCCTGTTCCCCGAGGTCGCAGCCCTGTTCGGTGTGCCGCAAAACGCGGACATGCACCCGGAAACCGATACCGGGGTACACACGCTGATGGTGCTGGAACAATGCGCCAGGCTCACCGACGACCCGGTCACGCGATTCGCGGCGCTGACCCACGACCTCGGCAAGGGCACCACGCCGAAGGAACAGTGGCCAAGCCACAAGGGTCATGAAGCCCGCAGTGTCGAACTCGTGGAGGCGCTATGCGAACGCCTGCGCGCGCCGCGCGAGTACCGCGATCTCGCCGTGATCACTGCCGAGTTTCACGGTCACGTGCACCGGGCCGAGGAGATCGATGCCGGTGACATCGTCACGGTGCTGGAACGCACCGACGCCTTCCGCCGCCCCGAGCGCTTCGAGAAATTCCTCGTCGCCTGCCATGCCGACAGCCTCGGGCGCACCGGCTTCGAGACCAGCCCCTATCCCCAGGCCGACCTGTTCCGCACCGCCCTCACGCGTACGCGCGATGTCGACATCCAGGCGCTGGTCGCCCAGGGCCTCAAGGGCGAGGCGCTGGGCCAGGCCATCCACGAGACGCGCGTGCGCGCGGTCGCGTCACTCATCAACACCTGAACCATACCCTCGAGCCAGAACTCACAAGTAATGCAGTCAAAAGCTTTCGGCAACACCTCGTTAAACGTCACCCCCCTGGGCCTCGGTCTCGCCGCACTCGGCCGCCCCGGCTACATCAACCTCGGCCACGCCGACGACATGGCCGAAGGCCGCTCGGTCGAGGACATGGAGCACCGCGCCCACGGCGTGCTCGATGCCGCCTGGGCCCGTGGCCTGCGCTACTTCGACGCCGCGCGTTCCTATGGTCTGTCCGAACGTTTTCTCTCGAGCTGGATCAATTCGCGCGGCATCCGCCCGAGCATCGGTTCGAAATGGGGCTACACCTACACCGCCGACTGGCGGGTGGACGCCGAGGTGCACGAGGTGAAGGAGCACAGCCTGCCGGTGCTGGAACGGCAATGGGGCGAGAGCCACGAATGGTTCGGCGGCCGCGTGGACCTCTACCAGATCCATTCGGCCACGCTGGAAAGCGGCGTGCTCGACAACAGCGAGGTGCTCGAAGAGCTGGCGCGTCTGAAGGCCGATGGCCTGTATATCGGCTTTACCACCAGCGGCGCCAACCAGGCGGCGATCATCGACAAGGCACTGGCCACCGAGCTCGACGGGGTACGCCTGTTCGACGCGGTGCAGTCCACCTGGAATCTGCTCGAGCCCTCGGCGGGCCCCGCACTGGCCGCGGCGCACGGGGAAGGCCTGGGCGTGATCATCAAGGAGTCGCTGGCCAACGGCAGGCTCACCGCACGCAACACCGAGCTGGAGTTCGAGTCCCGGCGAGCGCTGCTGGCCGGCATGGCCGATGAGCTGGACTGCGCGATCGATGCGCTGGCGCTGGCCGGCGCCCTCGCACAGCCGTGGGCGGACGTGGTGCTGCTGGGCGCGGCGTCCATCGACCAGCTCGACAGCAACCTCGGGGCACTGGACGTTTCACTGGCAGGACGCGAAGCGGAACTCGCCGACGCCCTGGCCGAGGACCCGACGATTTACTGGCAGAAGCGCTCGGCGCTGGCGTGGAATTGAGGCTTTAAAAAACAAACGTAGGAGCGACGAGAGTCGCGATCGTGTTTCGAGCCAGGCACGCATTGATCGCGACCCTCGTCACCCCTACGCGGGCCTAGAAGGCAAAGACGGCCAGCAGGAAGATTCCCAGGACCAGCCGGTAGATCACGAAGGGCAGCATGCCCACGCGTTCGAGCAGCTTCAGGAAGAAGTGGATGCAGAAGAATGCGCTCACGCCCGAAAGCACCGCACCGCTCACCAGCACGTCCCAGGCCACGGGATTCGGATCGTCGACGAGCTTGAGTGTCTCCAGTCCTCCGGCCGCCAGGATGATCGGGATCGACAGCAGGAAGGAAAAGCGCGCAGCCGCCTCGCGCGTGAGCCCCATGGCCAGCGCCGCGGTCATGGTAATGCCCGAGCGCGAGGTCCCGGGGATGAGCGCCAGGGCCTGGGCAATACCGATCACGACCACGTCGCGCCAGCCGATGTGATGTTCGCTGCGCACGCGCCTGCCGGTGGCATCCGCCCACCACAGCAGCAGGCCGAAGCCGATGGTCGCCAGCGCAATCACCACGGGCGAGCGCAGGGCATGGGCGACGAAGTCTTCCAGCAACAGTCCCGCAAGCCCGGCCGGAATGGTGGCGAAGATCACCGCCCACGCCAGCTTTGCATCCGCCGTCAGGCGGCGCCCCGTGAGCGAGACCAGCCACTCGCGCGCCATGCGCAAGAGTTCCCGCCGAAAATACAGCACCACGGCCAGCAGCGTGCCCACGTGCACCGCCACGTCGAAGGCCAGCCCCTGGTCCTGCCAGCCGGTGAGCACCGGCACCAGGATCAGGTGGGCCGAACTCGAAATGGGCAGGAACTCGGTAATGCCCTGGATGAGGGCCAGCAGAACGATTTGCATGAAGTCCATGGGCGTCCCTGTCTAAAGTCGAGCGCGATAATCGTTGAGGGCGAAGCCGATCAGCGGCGGCTCGATGTCCTTGCCCAGCGCGATCACCTGGAAGCGCTCGCCCATCTCGGCCGGCAGCGTCAGCGTCTTCACCTGCTGGGCGGCGGCGAGCTGCTGCGTGATGTCGTCGCCCTGCAACCCGGCGAACACCGCCTCGAGTCCGCTGCCCATGAGAAAAAAGGCCTGGCTGGTGTAGCCGAGCACGTCGAACCCCGCCGCGCTGCCCGCCTCGGCGACCGCGGTGAAATCGACGTTGGCGGTGAGGTCCTGCAGCCCCGGGTAGAGGAACACGTCGTCGTGCGCGCGGTGACGATAGTGGCAGATGAGCGTGCCGCTGCGCCGTTCGTCGAGGTAGTACTCGGCACGCGGATAACCGTAATCGATGAGCAGCACCGCGCCCCGCGCGATCACCTGTTGCAGCGACGCGAACCATCCGGGGAGGGCCAGGTTCACCTCGGACACGTAACCCTCGGGCAGCGGCCGACCGCGTTCTTTCTCGATATGGCGCACGGCCGCTTCGAGCACATCACCTGCCGGCGCCTCGGTCCAGGCCAGGCGCTCACCCTCGCGCGTGACGCGCCGTTCCATCACCGCCCCGTCGCGCATGACGAACACCTGTACCGGCATGGCGTCGAGCACCTCGTTGCCGACGACCACGGCCTCGAGCGCATCCGCCGGCAGCGCATCCAGCCACTCGACGCGCTCGATGAACTGCGGTGCCTTCGCGGCAATCGTCTCGCGCTGCCGGGCGCGCAGCTCGCCACTGAGCTCCACGATGAAATAGCGCTCCGGCAACACATCCTGCGCGGCGAACTCGAGCAGCATGTCGGCCGCCATCACGCCCGAGCCCGCGCCGAATTCGATCACTTGGCGGGCATCGAGCTGGCGCCACGCATCCATCACCTGGCGGGCGAGACAGCGCGAAAAGATGGGTGAGAGTTCGGGCGCCGTGACGAAGTCGCCGGCCGCACCGAATTTCTGCGCGCCGCCGCTGTAGTAGCCGAGCCCCGGGGTGTACAGGGCCATGGCCATGTATTCGTCGAACCCGATGGAACCGCCGGCGGCCTCGATGCGTTGCATCACCTGTTCGATGAGCACCGCACTCTGCGCCTGCGCTTCCGCCTCGGGGACGGGCATGTCGGGTAGCGGATCGCGAATCATGGCGGGGCAGTAAACCGTGTGTGATAAATTAGGCGCGAGACGCACACACGACTCGAACCACGGAAACGACGTGCAGGATACTACAGCCCCTCTGGATGGAAAAACGGCGCTCGTCACGGGCGGCGCACGCCGCATCGGCGCGCGCATCGCGCGCCTGCTGCATGCCGAAGGCGTGAATCTCGCGCTGCACTACCGCTCCTCGCGCGAGGACGCCGAGGCCCTGCGCGACGAGCTCGAGTCCGAGCGCCCCGGGTCCGTGGTCCTGCTGCAGGCCGACCTGCTGGAAACGGACACGCTGCCGTCACTCGTCCGGGCCGCGCACGATGCCTGGGGACGTCTCGACGTGCTGATCAACAACGCGTCCTCGTTCTACCCCACGCCGGTGGGCGAGATCACCGAGGCGCACTGGGACGACCTCATGGGCTCCAACCTCAAGGCACCATTGTTCCTCTCGCAAGCCGCCGCGCCGCTGCTCGCCGAGCATCACGGGTGCATCGTGAACATGATCGACATACATGCCGTGCGCCCCCTCAAGGGCTACCCGGTGTACTCCGCCGCCAAGGCGGGGCTCTACATGCTCACGCAGTCGCTGGCGCGCGAACTCGGGCCGAGGATCCGCGTGAACGGCGTCGCACCCGGTGCCATCCTCTGGCCCGAGCAGAGCGAGAACGTGGCCATGCACGAGGCACTGATCGAGCGCACGGCACTGAAGCGCGAGGGCTCGCCGGACGACGTCGCACGTGCGGTGCTGTTCCTGGTGCGCGACGCGGGCTACATCACGGGCCACGTGCTGCCGGTCGACGGCGGGCGCATGCTCTCGCACTAGCACGACGAATCGACCATGACCGGCGAAATCGACGACAACGGATACATTCTTATAACGGGTGCGGGCCGGCGCGTGGGCCTGCACGTGGCCGAGTCGCTCCTGAAGGACGGCTACCGGGTCATCGCCCACTACCGCACGCCCACCGAGGGCGTCGCCGAACTGGAGGCCGCCGGCGCCATCACGCTGCAGGCCGAGCTCACCGAGACGGACGAGGTGATGCGTCTGATCGATGCCATCCGCGAGAGAAATCTGCCGCTGCGCGCCATCATCCACAACGCCTCGCTGTTCGAGACCACGAGCGAGGACCTGGACGCGGCGCTGGAACAGTACGAGCGCTTCGTCGCGGTGCACATGCGCGCGCCCTACGCCATCAACACCGCGCTCGCCCCCCTGCTGCACGGGACACCGGAGGCCCCGGCCGACATCATCCACATCACCGACATCTTCGCCGACAACCCCAACCCGGTGTTCGACATCTACTGTTCGACCAAGGCCGGCCTGCAGAACCTGATGCTGTCCTTCGCCAAGCGCCTCGCGCCCACGGTCAAGGTCAACGCCATCCAGCCGGGCCCGGTGCTGTTCAAGGACAGCCACACGCCGGAGATGCGCGAACGGGTGCTGAGCGAAACACTGCTGGCGAAGGAAGGGGGCGCGGAGGCCATCTACCGTGCGGTGAAGGCCCTGCTCGAGAACCCGTACATCACGGGTGCCACGCTACCGGTGGATGGTGGTCGGCGCCTCGCCCAGCGCGTCTGATCCCAGCTGCACGGCGACGACCGGGTAACTCAGGCTCACCGCCTCGTCATGGATCACACCGGTGCTCACCAGCAGGTCGAGCACGGTCTCCCGGTAGTAACTCTCCTCGATGGCGCGGGCCTTCTCGGCAGCCGACGCGTCCACCTCGAACAGGATATCCAGGTCGGCCGGGCGGTCCTTGAAGGGGCTGCCCGGGTCGGCGCGATTGCGACCCCGGGCGATCTCGATGGCGTTGCACACATCCTTTAGCGCGGCCGCCTCGAGCTCGGTCTCGATCATCACGGCCAGGTTGTAGAAGTCGCGCTCCGTGTCCATGTGCACCGGGCGCGTGTGCACGATGCGGCTCACGGCCACCTCGCCGAAGCGGTCGCGCAGGGCCTCGAGGACCGCAGGCACGTTGCGCGCGGGCTCGATGTTGCTGCCGATGCCGATGACGTAGCGATGGGACATGATGGCGGCCTCAGACGTCGAACGACGCCCCCTGCTCGGCCACGCCGGCCAGCACCGACTCGATCTCGGCGCGCCGCGCCGGCATGGTGTCGCCGTAGTGAATGGCATACATGCGCGCGCGCACCTCGGGCGGGTAGAACTCGGCGAGCTGCGAGAGCGTCGAATGCACGGGGTTGAAGTCCTGCAGGCTGCAGTCGTGCACGATGCGCCGGTCGCTGCGATCGGCCGCGATCCAGTCCAGCGGATTGGTGTCCGAGGTGAAGATCAGGCGGTTGTTGATGACCACCCCGTAGGTAGCCATACCGCCGGTGTGGTCGGTCTCGAACAGTTCCAGGCTGGCATCACCGAAATTCAGGCAGCCGTCCTCGATGTACTGCACGTCGAAGAAGTCGTCCAGCCGGTTCTCTCCGTCCGAGCTGTGCCCCATGCTGCCCTTGAGGGTCTCGTCCCAGAGCGTGGGCATCACGCCCGGCGGGATGAACACCGGGATGCGGGTGCCGTAGGTGTAGCGGGTCTCGTAGCCGAAACGCTCCAGGCCAAAGCAGTGGTCGGCGTGCACGTGGGTGATGAGGATGCCGTCGATGTCGCCCACGGAGAGCCCCGCGTCGCGCAACGCGTATTTGATGGTGTAGCCGCAGTCGATGAGCAGGCGCTTGCCGCCGGTTTCCAGCAGCAGGTTCGTGTTCCAGTAGTCGACGGCCTCGGAATCGCCGGTACCGAGGAAGATCAGGCGGTCAGCCACGCGCCGGCTCCTCGCCGCGCTCGATGACCACCCCCACCTTCACCGTGCCCTCGATGGCCACGGTCTTGGTCACCGACAGGCGCAGCCACGGCACCCCGAATTCCTTGAGGATCAGGTCGGCCGCGCGCTCGGCGAAGGTCTCCACCAGGTTGAAGTCGCCCTGCCTGCCGAACTCGATCAGGGCGCGGGAGACCGCGGCATAGTCCACCGCGTCGGCGATATCGTCCTCGCGGGCCGCCACCGCGTTGTCGGCGGCGAGGTCGAGATCCAGGCTGAGGGCCTGGGTGATCTGGCGCTCCCAGGCAAACACGCCGATCACCGTATCGATTCGTAAATCGCGAATAAAAACGCGGTCCATGGTTCCTCCGTTGTCCGGGGCTTATACTACCGCAAACCCCGCTGCGGCCTCATTTCCGGCCATCCGACCAGGTGCTTGTCTCGCCCCGGGGGTTCTGTTATTCTTCGCAGCCTTTCACACCAGCGTTACCGATTTCTGGAGTAAAACCATGGCTCGAGTATGCCAGGTCACCGGCAAGCGACCGGTCACCGGGAACAACGTGTCCCACGCGAACAACAAGACGCGCCGTCGCTTCCTGCCGAATCTGCACACCCATCGTTTCTGGGTGGAAAGCGAAAACCGCTTCGTCAGCCTGCGTGTCTCCTCCAAGGGCATGCGCATCATCGACAAGAAGGGCATCGACGCCGTTCTGGCCGACCTGCGCGCCCGCGGCGAAAAGGTGTAAGGAGTAAGTCATGGCTAAAGCAATTCGCGAAAAGATCCGCCTCGTGTCGAGTGCCGGTACCGGTCACTTCTACACCACGACCAAGAACAAGCGGAACATGCCGGAAAAGATGGAGATCAAGAAGTACGATCCCGTCGTCCGCCAGCACGTGATGTACAAGGAAGCCAAGATCAAGTAAGGGTCTTTGCCTTCCCACAAAAAAGCCCGGCCTTCGTGCCGGGCTTTTTTGTGGGAAGGCGTCCGTAGTCAGTTGTCAGTGGTCCGTTGTTGAACGGCGAGCAATCAAGTTCGTCGGAGCGGTTTTGACGTTGTCCCCCTTTTTCTCGCCGAGCATCGCAGTGGAGGGAGGACCAGCCCGAAGGGTTGCGCGCACGGACGCGCGCAATCCCGCTGTCGGGCCAGGGACGGCCCGTCAGCGGGACCCGACCGGAGCGAGAAGCACAGGGCACCCGAAGGGCGAGATAGTGGGGCGCCCTTTCTTTTCGCCCCTTTTCTTTGGGCGAGCAAAGAAAAGGGGCTCGCCCGTATCCACTGCCGCAAATAGACGCACCGCGACAACATAAGGGCGAAACCCTGACGTACTCGAAATCGGAGTAAACGTCAGACATAAAAAAGCCCCGGCTTACTAGCCGGGGCTTTTCATTTCAGGCGAATGCCCGCTAACCGTCAGGCAGCGGCTGGCGCCGGCGCCAGCGTGAATCCCCGCAGGCTCTTCACGAAATCCTGCAGCGCCTTCACGCCAGTGGCCTCGGCCTGATGACACCACTCCTGCAGGGCCTGGGTCAGCTTTTCCTGGCTGGAGTAGTTGCGATTCCACACGTCCTGCAGGCGCTTGCGGTACTCGTAGACGACGTGCAGGGGCTTGCTCTGCTCCAGGACCTGCTCGATATCCTGGCGCGCCTTCGGCGTGATGCGGCTGTCATCGCGCAGCAGCAGGCGACGGGCCTTCTTCAGACCGGCGCGGCAGGAGCCGTCGGCCTTGGCCAGTTCCTCGCGCAGCACCGGCAGCATCACGTTGCGGGCGTACTGCGAGAGCACGTGCAGGCGGGCGACCACGACGGCACGCACGGTGTCGAGGTCGATCTGGTTCTTCTTCATATCGATGACGGGGCGCGGCGCGACCTTCTTCACCTTGGCCAGACCCACGGCCTGCATCATGCGGATGTACATCCAGCCGATGTCGAATTCCCAGCGCTTGAGCGAGAAACGCGCGGAACTCGGGAAGGCGTGGTGGTTGTTGTGCAGCTCTTCGCCGCCGATGAGGATTGCGATCGGCGTCAGGTTGGTGGAGCTGTCGCGCGGCTCGAAGTTACGGTAGCCGAGGTAGTGGCCCAGGCCGTTGATGACGCCGGCGGCCCAGAACGGGATCCAGAGCATGTGGACGGCCCACATGGTCAGGCCGATGGCGCCGAAGGCGGCCACGTAGGCGATCAGCAGCAGGCTCACACCCAACACGGCATGGCGGCTGTAGACGTGGCGCTCGAGCCAGTCGTCCGGCGTGCCCTTGCCGTACTTCTCCATGATCGATTCATCGGCAGCTGCCGCGCGGTAGAGCTCGGCGCCCTCGCGCATGACCTTGCCGATGCCGAGCACCTGCGGGCTGTGCGGGTCTTCCTCGGTCTCCACCTTGGCGTGGTGCTTGCGATGGATCGCCACCCACTCCTTGGTCACCATGCCGGTGGTCAGCCACAGCCAGAAACGGAAGAAGTGGCTCACGATCGGGTGCAGGTCCAGCGCCCGGTGGGCCTGGGCACGGTGCAGGAAGATGGTGACGGAAGCGATGGTGATGTGGGTGAGGCCCAGCGTGGCGAGGACGTAACCCCACCAGGGTAATTCGATCAAACCGTTAAACATGTATTCGACTCGACTGTAGTGAAGCAAGAAGGTGCGCGTCGCTGCGCAGGTGCGTCGTCCGCGACTGTCTCTTTATAGACAACCCGGGCGCGATGGCCAATGGGCCGGTATCCCTGAATGAATCCCCATGATAAGTGCGGAATGCGCCCTATGCCACCCGCGTGACGAAAAGATTCCCGGTGGCGGCGACCTCGACCGCCCAGCCCGACTCGACCCAGGTGGTGGCCACGGGCTCGGTGATCAGCACCGGTCCGGGCAGTCGCGCCCCGGCCGGCAGGTCCGCGCGGCGGTAGACGGGCACGGGTTGTTCGACCCCGTGGACGGGCAATCGTTCAGCCGGTTCACCCAAGTCCGCTTCCGGTCGGGTCGGCAGGTGCACGGCGGGCGCCGTGCCGGCGAGGCCCACGCGCAGGTTCACGAGCTCCACCGGCATATCGAGGGCGTGGCCGTAGGCCTCGCGGTGGGCATCGTGGAAATCGGCCGCCACGTGGGCCAGGCCGCGCCAGGGCACGGTCAGGGTCGTGGACTGGCCCTCGTAGCGCAGGTCCAGGGCACGCTGCGCGTCGGCATCCCCCACGCCCTCTTCGGCCAGCGAGGCCCGCCCCGTGGCCTCCATGGCCGCGAAGGCTTGCTCGATATCGGTCTCCGACAGGTCGGACACCAGGCCCTGGAGGGTGCGAGAGAGTTGGCGCCCCGGCGGGGCCACCAGCATGCCCAGCGCCGAGAGCACGCCGCCGTACATCGGCACCAGCGCCCGGTCCATGCCCAGCGCGTCGGCCAGGGCGCAGACGTGCAGCCCGCCGGCGCCGCCGAACGGCATGAGCGTGAAGCCCTTGGGATCGATGCCGCGCTGTACCGAGATCACGCGCAGGGCCTGGGCCATGTGCTCGTTGGCGATCTTCAGGATCCCCTCGGCCGCCGCCTCGATGGAGAGCCCGAGGCGCTTGGCCAGGGGGGCCATGGCGGCCCGGGCGGCAACCACGTCCACCTGCATGCCGCCGCCCAGGTGCGTGGTCTGTGGCAGGTGGCCGAGAATGAGATTGGCGTCGGTGACGGTGGGCTGCTCGCCGCCCTGGCCGTAACAGGCGGGCCCGGGGGCAGCCCCGGCCGACTGCGGGCCGACCTGCAGCAGGCCGCCGGCGTCGATCCAGGCGATCGAGCCGCCGCCGGCGCCGATGGTGTGCATGTCGACCATGGGCACGGCCACGGGGTAGCCCGCGATCTCGCTCTCCGCGGTGAGCCCGATCTCGCCGTCGATGAGGGCCACGTCGGTCGAGGTGCCGCCCATGTCGAAGGTCAGGAGGCGGTGGCAGGCCGATTCGCGGGCCACGTGGCGCGCGCCCATGAGGCCGCCGGCCGGCCCCGAGAGCAGGAGTTGCACGGCATTGGCCCCGGCCTGGGCCGCGTCGATGGTGCCGCCGTGGCTCTGCATGACCTTGAGGCGCGCCGGGGCCACACCGGCCTCCAGGCGGGCGAGGTAGCCCTGCATCAGCGGCCCCACGTAGGCGTTGAGCCAGGTGGCCATGCCGCGCTCGTACTCGCGGTACTCGGGCAGCACCCGCGAGGAGCGCGAGACGAAGACGCCCTCGGGCACCACGGCCTCGACGGCGCGCTCGAAGGTATCATCGAGAAAGGAGAACAGCAGGTTGATCGCCACGGCGTCCGGGGCCAGTGCGGCGAGCCGGTCGCGCAGGTCGGCGAGATCGGCGTCGGTGAGCGGCTCGACCGTCGCCCCGTCCGCCCCCAGGCGCCCGCCCGTCTCCAGGCACAGGGCCTGCGGCACGGGGGGAGCCACCGGCGGTGGCTGCAGGTCGTAGATGTCGCGCCGGGCCTGGCGGCCGATGGTGAGCACGTCGCCCAGGCCCCGGTTGGCGACGTAGGCGGTGCGCACGCCCTTGCCCTCGAGCACGGCGTTGGTCGCCACGGTGGAGCCGTGGATGATGCGCAAACCGTCCATCGACAGCCCCATCTCCCCGATGCCCTGCAGGATCGCCCGTTCGGGCGCGGCCGGTGTGGACAGCACCTTGTGCACGCGAAACCCGGCGCCGTCGAAGTAGACGAAGTCGGTGAAGGTGCCGCCGGTATCGACGCCGAGCAGGCGGATGGAAGGGGTATCGCTCATGGAACGGGACTCGGGACTGTCACGAAACTGTAATTACAAGCCCCGTCACGGGACTGTTACAATCGCGCCAAATTCAAGGACCGCATAGTAAAGGAAATGACCACCGAATTCCTCGTCGAGGCCCGCGGCCTCCAGCGCCGCTACGGGTCCACGCACGCCGTCACCGACCTCGACCTCACCCTGCGCCAGGGCGAGGTGCTCGGGCTGCTCGGCCCCAACGGCGCCGGCAAGAGCACCACCATGCGCATGCTCACCGGCAACCTCGCCCCCAGCGCGGGCGAGATCCGCATCAACGGCATCGACCTTTTGGACCGGCCGCGCGAGGCCAAGCGCCACCTCGGCTACCTGCCCGAGCAGCCGCCCGTCTACCGCGACATGCGCGTGGACGAGTACCTCGGCTACTGCGCCCGCCTGCACGGCCTCAAGGGCGGCAAGGCCGCGAAGGCCATGCACGAGGCGATGGAGCGCTGCGGGGTCGCGCACGTGAAGCCGCGCCTGATCGGCAACCTCTCCAAGGGCTACCAGCAGCGCGTGGGCATCGCCCAGGCCATCCTGCACAAGCCGGCCGTGGTCATCCTGGATGAGCCCACCGTGGGGCTGGACCCCATCCAGATCCGCGAGATCCGCGAGCTGGTGCGCGAACTCGGCCGCGAGCACGCCGTCATCCTCTCCACCCACATCCTGCCCGAGGTGCAGGCGGTGTGTGACCGCGTGCAGATGATCAACCGCGGCCGGACCGTGTTCGACGACACCCTCGACGGGCTCGAAAACCGCCACGCCGAGCCCGTGCTCGTGGCCGCCTTCGGGCGCCCGCCCGAGGAGGCCGCGCTGCGCGTGATCGAGGGCGTGGACGCCGTCGAGCGCCTGGCCGACGGGCGTTTCCGCATCCGCCACCGCGCCGACGCGTCCACCGCCGGCGCGATCGCCAAGGCCGCTGTCGAGGGCGACTGGGGGCTCACCGAACTCTCGCCCGAGCGCGCCACGCTGGAGCAGATCTTCGTCGACCTCGTGCACCGCGAACACGACACGGAGGCCGCCGCATGATCGCCACCATCGCCCGCATGGAGCTCCGGCGCCTGTTCTTCTCGCCGCTGGCCTGGTCCATCCTCGCGGTGAGCCAGTTCGTGCTCGCGCTCCTGTTTCTGGTCTTCACCGAGAGTTTCATCACCGACATCCAGCCGGCCTACGCCGGGCGGCCCAACGCCCCGGGCGTGACCGACGCGGTGGGCTCGCCGCTCTTTTTCTGGGCGGCCTTCATCATGCTGGCCATCATGCCGCTTTTGACCATGCGCCTGATCGCCGACGAGCGGCAGAACGGCACGCTCACCCTGCTGGTCTCCGCCCCGCTCTCCAGCCTGCAGATCGTGCTCGGCAAGTACCTCGGGCTGCTCGGCTTCATCGTCATCATGATCGTGATGGTGATGCTGATGCCGGCCTCGCTCGCTATCGGCACCACGCTCGACTGGGGCAAGCTCGCCGCCAGCGCCCTGGGCCTGTTCCTGCTGCTCGGCTCCTTCGGTGCCGCGGGGCTGTATCTCTCCAGCCTCACCCAGCAGCCGCTGGTGGCCGCGGTGAGCAGCTTCGGCCTGCTGCTGTTCCTGGTGGTGCTCTACATCTCGGGCAGCGCCCAGTCCTCGGCCAGCGAGCTCTTCATCTACGTCTCGCACTACGGGCACTTCCTGTCTTTCCTGCAGGGCGTGTTCGACACCGCCGACCTGGCCTATTACCTGCTGTTCATCGCGACCTTCCTGGTGCTGACCATCCGGCGCCTGGACAACGAACGCCTGCAACGCTAACCGCACGGACCACGCATGAAGATCGACTCCACTTCCCGTCGCTGGGTGCGCCTGCAGAACCTCGTCTTCGTCGTGCTGCTGCTCGCCGTGGTCGGCCTGCTGGCCTGGCTCAGCACCCAGTACCGCTTCGAGGCCGACTGGACGGCCGGCAACCGCAACACCCTGTCGGAAGAGACGCAGGAGCTGCTCTCGCGCATCGAGGGCGAGCTGCGCATCACCGCCTATGTCGCCGACGACGTCGAGCTGCACCGCCGCATCGAGGAGCGCATCGACCGCTACCGTCGCCACAAGGACGACGTCAGCCTCACCTTCGTCAACCCGGACCTCGAATTCGACCGCGCCCAGGCCGACGGCATCGAGCGCGCCGGCCAGATGGTGCTGCGCCTGAACGAGCGCAAGGAGATCGTCGGCGACCTGGCCGAGCAGACCATCGCCAACGCCCTGCAGCGCCTGGTGCGCGGCGAGGACCGCTACGTGATGTTCCTCGAGGGCCACGGCGAGCGTGCGCTTGACGGCACGGACTCCAAGGGCCTCAACCAGCTCGCCCAGGTGCTCGCCCGCTCCGGCCTCGCCCTGCGCCCGCTGAACCTCGTGCGCACGCCGGCCATCCCGGACAACATCGCCCTGCTCGTCGTCGCCGCACCGCAGCAGCCGCTGCTGGAAGGCGAGGTCGAGCTGATCGAACAGTACGTGGACAACGGCGGCGCCCTGCTGTGGCTGGCCGAGCCCGGTGAGTTGCAGGGCCTGGCGCCGCTGGCCGAGCAGCTCGGCCTCGCGCTGGACGCCGGCCTGCTGGTGGACGCGAACCAGCAGCTGCGCGCCCTGCTCGGCATGGATCACCCGGCCATCATCCCCGTGGCCCAGTACGGCAACCACCCGGCCACCGCCGGCCTCGAGGTCTTCACCCTGTTCCCGGTGGCACGCCCCGTGCGTTCGGCCGGCAGCGAGACCTTCCAGCATCAGGCCCTGCTCACCACCCTGGACGAGACCTGGCTGGAGACCGGCCCGCTGGAGGGCGACATCACCTTCGACGCCGGGGCCGGCGACGTGCCCGGCCCGCTCACCCTCGGCCTCACGCTCACCCGCGAGCTGGACGACGGCGAGCAGCGCATCGCCGTGGTGGGCGATGCCGACTTCATGTCCAACGGCTTCCTCGGACACGGCGGCAACCTGGATCTCGCCACCAGCCTGGTGAACTGGCTGAGCGCCGACGACACGCTCATCGCCATCACCAGCCGCAGCGCGCCGGACACCACGCTGGACCTGCCCGAGACCTACGGCTACGTCATCGCGCTGTTCTTCCTCTTCGGCCTGCCGCTCGGCCTGCTCGGCGCCGGCATCGCCATCTGGCTGCGCCGCCGCAAGCGCTAGGGAACGACGATGGCCAGCCAGCGCACGCGCCTTCTGCTCAACCTCGGCCTGCTCATCCTGGTGGCGGTGCTGGTGGCCGTGGTGTTCCTGCGCCCCGGCACCGAACCGTCGGCCAACAACCTCACCACGCTGGAAGCCGGCGACATCGACCGCATCCGGGTGGAGTCCGGCGAACAGCCGGCCGTCGAGCTGGCGCGCCGTGGCGAACACTGGTTCCTGGTCGAGCCCTGGGAGATCGAGGCCAGCGAGGCGCGCATCGAGGACCTGCTCGAGTTCGCCTCCACCCGCAGCTTCGCGCGCTACGACGCGGGCGGCCTGGACCTCGCCCGCTTCGAGCTCGACCCGCCGCGCTACCGCGTCTGGTTCGACGAAACCCTGGTCGAGCTCGGCAAGACCAACCCGGTCAACCGCCAGCGCTACGCGCGGGTAGGCGACACCGTGCACCTCATCGACGACACCCGCACCTACCTGCTCGGCGCCACCGTGCCGAGCTACCTCGGCCCGCGCCTGCTGCCGCGCGAACCGGCGATCGCCCGCCTCGAACTGCCGGGCCTCACCCTGAACCGCGACGAGGCCGGGAACTGGCAGGGCGAACCCGAGCGCGCCGCCGAGGAACTCCAGGCACTGGCCAGTGCCTGGGGCAGCGCCACGGCCCTGTGGGCCAAGGCCGCCGAGCTGCCCGAGGGGGACCGGCCCCGCGTGACGGTGACGCTGGCCGACGGCACCGCCATTCCCTTCATCGTCGTCGGCACCGACCCCGACCTGGTGCTCGCACGCCCCGACCTCGGCGTCGCCTACACCCTCCCCGCCGAAGAGGCCTCGCGCCTACTGCCCACCCGGACCCCGTAGGCCGTCGGTTTACAGCACGCGGGGGTTATGCCACCGTGCGGGCTGAGCCTTCAACGATCGAGCTTCAGGAGAGAGAGGACATGCACGGATTCAAGGGAGTGCTCGCCGGCGGCCTGCTGGCGCTGGGCGCCGGCCTGCTGGGCGGCTGCACCACGCAGGAGACCAAGCCGACGGAGACCGCCGAGGCCGGCGGCATCGAGCGCGAACTCAAGGAATGCTACCTGATCGGCCAGATGTACCTCTGGTCGCTCGACGACTTCAGCCAGGGCCGCCCGCTGGCCGAGGCGCAGGATACCAGCCGCCGCAGCTTCTTCGACGAGGTGCCGCAGCTCGTCGAGTACCAGCGCTCCATCGCCGAGGTGGTCTACCAGGAGCGCCCGCAGGGCAACTATCCGGCGAGCAGCTACGTGCGCAGCAAGTACTCGCAGTGCGCAGCCGACACCAGCGACCCCGAACTGGCGAAGAAGTCGACCGTGTGCTTCAACCTCGTGCTGCTCTCCGAGGTGGTGCACGAGATGCGCGACGCGGGCCAGACGCCGGAACAGGTGGCCCAGGCCTTCTCGCAGGCCAACCAGAACCTCGAGTCCTACACGCCCATGATCGACGCGATCTACGCCAACGGCGGCTCGCGCGAGGACTACAACGCGGGCCTCTACACCCGCTGCCTCACCGCCTACGTGACGCCGCCCGCGGAGTGAGCGGCCCGGGCTGATCACAGGGGCGCCGCCCCCCGCGATCCGATACAATACGCGCCTGGCATCGACGGACCGGCCGCCTGGCCGGTCCGCTGCGTTATCCCGAGTCCCGAACACCGATCGAGCATGACCGACCCGTCGAAGATCAACGCCCCGTTTTGCGTGGAGGTGGCCGAGCCCGAGGCCCAGGCCGCGGCGCTGGCCGACCCGCACACGCTGGCGGTGTTCCGCTTCGACGCCGCCCCGGCGCTCGACCCGGCACGGCCGCGGCTGGTCCAGGTGGGCCTGCCGGCGCTCGACCAGTCGAACCGCATCGAGATCTGGCGCAGCCCGCACGTGGCCGAGACCGGGCAGGACGGACTGTTCACGTTTTGCCGCACGCCCGACCTGCTGCTGGTGCACGCCCTGGTCGACGAGGCCGACTACCCCTCGCTGGAGGATGCCGTCGAGCACCTCTACCACGAGTTCTTCGCCGTGCTCGGGCGCCAGGGCTACCCGCACCAGCTGCGCGTGTGGAACTACTTCCACGACATCAACCGCGAGTCGCGCAAGCTCGAGCGCTATCGCAGCTTCTGCCTCGGCCGGCACCGCGTGCTCGAGGCCATCCCGGACTTCGAGCGCACCCTGCCCGCGGCCACCGCCATCGGCAGCCACAGCCCCGGCCTGCAGCTCTTCGCCCTGGCCGCGCGCGAGCCGGGCGAGCAGATCGAGAACCCGCGCCAGGTCAGCGCCTTCAAGTACCCGGAGCAGTACGGCCCGCGCAGCCCCTCGTTCTCGCGCGCCACGGTGAAACGCTGGGGCGGGCAGAGCCACTTCTACATCTCCGGCACCGCCAGCATCGTCGGCCACGAGTCGCGCCACACCGACGACGCCGTGCAGCAGCTCGACGAGATCATCGCCAACATCGACGCCCTGCTCGGCGAGGCCCACCGCGTCTCCGGGCTGGGGCTGGCCTCGCCCACCGAGCTGTCCCTGCTCAAGGTCTACGTGCGCGACCCGCAGGAAATGCCGCGGATCCGCGAGCGCGTCGAGCAGCACCTGGGCAGCCACGTGCCGGTGATCTACCTGCACGGCGACATCTGCCGCGCCGACCTGCTGGTCGAGATCGAGGCCATCTACACAGGTGACTGTACGGGTGTTCGACTGGACTGACGCGGCCGGGCGCGCCGGCGTCCTCGCCCTCGCCCTGCTCGCCCCCGCGGCCCTCGCCGAGGAGGTGCTGCCGCGCTGGGAATGGGGCCTGGGCGTGGCGGGTGCCAGCCTGCCGCACTATCGCGGCTCGACCTACTCCGAGACCTACGCCCTCCCGCTGCCCTACGTCGTCTACCGCGGCGAGTTCCTGAAGATCGGTCGCGACGGGGTGCGCGGGCGCCTATATGAGTCCGACCGGGTGCGCTTCGACATCAGCGGCGGCGGTTCCGTGCCCGTGAGCAGCGACAAGGACCCGCTGCGCGAGGGCATGCCCGACCTGCTCCCCAGCGTCGAGCTCGGCCCCTCCATGGACGTCACCCTGTTCCGCCCCACGGAAGACCGCCGCCTGCGGGTGCGCTTCCCCTTCCGTGCCGCCGCCGCGGTGAGCTTCGACGAGTTCGAGAGCCTGGGCTGGGTGTTCCACCCCCATCTCGACTGGCGCGACGCCGACTTCGCCGACGGCTGGGCCCTGCGCGCCCGCCTCGGCCCGCTGTTGGCGCATCGCGATTTCCACCGTTACTACTACGACGTCGCCCCGCAGTACGCCACGCCCGAGCGGCCGGCCTACAGCACCGACGGCGGCTACAGCGGCACCTCCTTCTCGCTCGCCACCAGCAAGCGCTTCACGCGCCTGCGCGTCGGCGCCTTCCTGCGCTACGACAACCTGGCCGGCGCTGAATTCGCCGACAGCCCGCTGGTGGAGACCGAGCACGCCGTCAGCGGCGGCATCGCCCTGGTCTGGCGGCTCGGCCAGTCGAAAACCGTGGTCCCGCGCGACGTGGACGTGGAGTAGTCATGCCCGAGTTACCCGAGGTCGAAACCACCCGCCGCGGCATCGAGCCGCACGTCCAGGGCCAAACCGTGCGCGACGTGATCGTGCGCCAGCCGCAGCTGCGCTGGCCGGTGCCCAAGGCGCTGGCACGCAAGCTCGTGGCGCAGAAGATCGATGCCGTCGAGCGCCGCGGCAAGTACCTGCTGATGAGAACGCAGGCCGGCACCGCCATCCTGCATCTGGGCATGTCCGGCAGCCTGCGCATCGTGGATGCCAGGGTCCCGCCCGAGACGCACGATCACCTCGACATTGTCTTCACCAACGGCCAGGCCCTGCGCCTGCGTGACCCCCGTCGCTTCGGCGCCGCGCTGTGGACCGAGACCGATCCCCTCGCGCACAAGCTCCTCGAGCCGCTCGGTCCCGAACCGCTCTCCGATGCCTTCGACACGGACTACCTCTATGCGAAGTCGCGCGGACGCAAGGGCAGCATCAAGGAATTCATCATGAACAGCCACGTGGTGGTGGGGGTCGGGAACATCTACGCCAGCGAGTCGCTGTTCCGCGCCGGCATCAACCCCAAGCGGGCCGCCGGCCGCGTCTCCCGCGCGCGTTACGAGGCCCTGGTGAAGGCGATCAAGGACGTGCTTGTCGAAGCGATCAAGCAGGGCGGGACGACGTTACGGGACTTCGTGCGCGAGGACGGACAGCCCGGCTACTTCCGTATCCGGCTCAAGGTCTACGATCGGGCCGGCGAGCCGTGCCCGGTATGCGGCACGCCGATCAAACAGCTCGTGCAGGGGCAGCGGTCGACCTATTACTGTCCGGTGTGTCAGCGCTGATACCACTCGGGGCTGCCGGGCAAAAAAGCCGCGCGCCTACCGCCAGCTCGCAGACGTTGTCTTCCGATACACGCCATTCATCTCGCATTTTGCAGGCTTCGGCGGAAATCCCGCATTTTCGCGGGGCCGTGTTGTGCCCGTCCCCGCGACGGATGGTATAAGGGGCGCGCGCAACTGTTCTTCTTTTACGGCCCTCTTCTTTTTTTACGCCCCTGGGTTTGAAGAGGAATGCAGCTTCGAGACGGCGCGACCCGCAGGGATGCGACAAAAACAAGAATCAACCAGCATCCCGAGGACACATGCACATGCACATCCGGTTTACGCGCGCGGCCACGAACGGGCTTCGTGCGCTTGCTCTGATCTTCTCGCTCGTTCTTCTTGGTGCCTGCGACAACAACAATGGCGGCACCGCGGCACAGATCGAGCTTCCACGCTACGCCCTGGTGGCCAATCTCAACGACAGTTCGGTATCGAGCTACGTCGTGGATGTCACAACCGGCCGCCTCAAATGGATCGGCAAGGTCGACGCGGGATCGGGCGCGGTTTCCGCTACCGTGGATCCTTCGGGCCAGTATGCCTACGTGGCGAACCGCTACGACGATACGGTCTCGCAGTACACCATCGGCGCCGATGGCAGCCTCACCCCCATGGCCACGGGCTCGGTCGCGGTTGGCACGAACCCCGAGTCGGTTACCGTTCATCCCTCGGGCCAGTACGCTTACGTGGTCAATTCTGGCGGCCTGAGCAACAGCATTTCGCAATTCTACATCGCGGCCGATGGCAGCCTCAGCCCCATGACAACACCCGAAGTCGCGGCAGGAACGAACCCGGCATCCATCGTCATCCACCCCTCGGGCCAGTACGCCTACGTCGCGAACCTGAACGGCGGTGATGTCTCGCAGTACACGATCGACACCGATGGCAGCCTGGCGGCCATGGCCACGCCAACGGTTGCCGCGGGCAACAACCCTTACGGCGTCACGGTCGACCCCTCCGGCGAGCACGCCTACGTGGCGAACCTGGACGGAACGGTTTCGCAATACAGTGTCTCGGGCAACGGCAGCCTGACGCCCAAGGCCGCGCTTTCGGTTGCAGCCGGCACCTCGGCCATCGCGGTCACCGTGCACCCCTCGGGGCAGTATGCCTACGTGGCAAACTACGGTGCCGACACCGTCTCGCAGTACACCGTCGAGGACAACGGCAACCTCACGGCAATGGCCACGCCGGAAATAGCATCCGGGCCGCAGCCCACCTCGGTCACCATCGATCCCACGGGCACGCTCGCCTACGTCACCAACCAGAGTGACTCCACCGTCTCGCAGTACAGCATCGCGGCGGATGGCAGCCTGTCACCGCTCTCGCCCGACCTGGCGACCGGGCAGGCCGGCCCCTCTTCGCTCGTCATGATCAAGGGCAGCACGCCGGCCCAGGCCGTGCCGCAATACGCCTACGTGGCGAACCGTGATGACGATACGGTCTCGCAGTACACCATCGCCACCGATGGCAGCCTCTCGCCCATGACCCCGGCCACGGTCGCTGCCGGAGACGGACCGAACTTTGTCACCGTCGACCCTTCCGGTCAGTATGCCTACGTGGTCAATACCAACGGCACCGGCAGCGGCAACAGTGTTTCGCAGTACACCATCGGTGCCGACGGCAGCCTGACGCCCATGGCCACGCCCAGCGTCGCAGCAGGCGCGAATCCGGGGTCTGTCACCGTCGACCCCTCGGGGCGCTACGCCTACGTGGCCAACGCGAACAGCAACGACGTCTCGCAGTACACGATTGGCGCCGATGGCGGGCTGTCCGCCATGGCGACGGCCGTGGTCGCGGTGGGTGGATTCCCGCGTGACGTCGCCATCGATCCTTCAGGGCGATATGCCTACGTGGCGAACCAGGGCGACGTCGCTCAGTACACCATCGGCGCCGATGGCAGTCTCTCGCCCATGACCCCGGCCACTCTCCCGGCCGGAACCTCCTCGTGGTCGGTCACCGTCGCGCCTTCGGGACAGTACGTCTACGTCGCGAACTACGGCGCCGATACCGTCTCGCAGTACACCGTCGGGGCCGACGGGAGCCTCAGCGCGATGGCTACGCCCACCGTCGCGGCGGGGTCGCAGCCCACGTCCATCACCGTCGACGCCACGGGCACGTCCGCCTACGTCGCCAACTTCGGCGATAACACCATCTCGCAGTACAGCATCGGGGCCGACGGCGGGCTCACCCCCATGGCCACGCCCACTGTCGTCACGGGCACGAACCCCGATGCCATCACCATCGACCCGTCCGGCCAGTACGCCTACGTGGCCAATCTGGGTGGCCTCGTCTCTCAGTACAGCATCGGCGCCGATGGCAGCCTCAGCCCGATGACAACGCCCAATGTAGCGGCGGGGGCGGGCCCTGCCGGCGTGGCGACGACCGGCACCTGGCAATAAGCGAGCGTCCGGCGGAAAAACTGTCGCTTCGCCGGACGATTGCAGACGGCCTGTGGCCTCACGAAAAAGGGCGACGTTTCGCAAGAAACGTCGCCCTTTTCTTATGGATTGGGAATTAGTATGACTTGCCCTCGATGACGCACGGCCACTTCCGCGCCCGAGTCAAGATCTACGACCGCTCCGGCGAGCCCGACCCATCAACGCCGGGTGTTCAGCAGCCAAGCCATCTGTGGATTGAACCCAAGGACAAGTTAAAGCAACATTAGACTTCATCGAGCCGACGTCAGGGATAGACGTCACCTGCATGCCGGCAGATGCAATGGATACTTTGCACACATCGGAAGGGACAGGAGGCCGCATGCGCAACACCCGTCAAGCGATACATCTCGCCGCCATTTTCGTTTTTTCGACTCATCTTGCTTCTTGCGGCGGCGGAGGCAGCGGAAGTAACACCAACACACCGCTGAGCGTTACAGCCTTTTCGCTTCAACCGACTTCGACCAAGACATTCCGTTTCGATTGGTCAGATGTCGCGGATGCCAGTTACTACCGGCTACTTGAAGACCCCGATGGCGTGAGCGGCTTCACACAGGTTGGCTCTGATATACCCCCGGGAACCGAACGATACGACCATGTCGTACCACTCTTCAATCGAGTCAACGCCCGGTATGTCCTTCAATCGTGCAACGCCAGTGGCTGCACTGATTCCAGTACGGTACACGTAAGCACTAACCTCTCAGAATCGGTCGGCTATATCAAGGCCGGCAATACCGGTTCATTCGATCATTTTGGCACTGCCATCGCGCTATCTGGCGATGGAAACACATTGGCCGTGGGCGCTCTCCTTGAAGACAGCTCGTCTTCTGGGATTGATGGCGCTCAAACCGACAACTCGATGCCGAGTTCAGGCGCAGTCTATGTATTTTCACGCGGGACAAACAGCTGGAGCCAGCAGGGGTACATCAAAGCAAGCAATCCCGACAGCGATGATGTTTTTGGCGTATCTATCGCGATAGACGCGGACGGCAATACGTTGGTTGTAGGGGCGTACGGAGAGTCCAGCTCGGATACTGGAATCAATGGCAACCAGGCTGACAATAGCGCGGGATATGCCGGTGCCGCATACGTTTTCAAACGCACGAACGGGATATGGAGTCAGGAAGCGTACCTCAAGGCCTCAAATACGGACACCGATGACCATTTTGGGGCATCGGTCGACCTTTCTGACGATGGAAACACATTGGCCGTAGGTGCTTATGGCGAAGCAAGCGCAGCAACGGGCGTAGACGGTGACGCTACAGACAATACGGCACCCTACTCGGGCGCCGTCTACGTCTTTTCGCGCGGGGGCGGCATCTGGACCCAGGATGCATATATTAAGAGTAGCAATAGTGAAGCAGACGACTTTTTCGGGATTTCGGTTTCACTCTCCGGTAATGGGCAGACGCTTGCGGTAGGAGCAACGGGCGAGCGTAGCGCCACGACCGGCATTGACGGCGACCAATCAGACAACAGCATTGGCCATGCGGGCGCCGTTTACGTCTTCCTGAAAAACACCGCCACCTGGAGCCAACAGGCGTATGTCAAAGCCAGCAATACGGACGCAGATGATTATTTCGGCATATCCATCGCGCTCGACCATTTTGGGGATACGCTGGCAGTTGGAGCCTATGGGGAAGACAGTGCCGCTGCTGGCATAGGAGGATCGGAGACTGACAATAACGCGCCCAACTCGGGAGCGGCCTATATATTCGCGCGCAATGGTTCTAGCTGGAGTCAGCAAGCCTATATCAAAGCCAGCAATACAGACGCCGGAGATTATTTCGGCATCTCCGTTTCGCTCTCCGGTGATGGTAACACACTCGTAACGGGCGCCTATTTCGAGGAGAGCTCGGCTACCGGCATCGAAGCAGATCAGACGGACAACAGCCTCAATAGCGCCGGAGCGGTATATCTCTTTTCTCGTGCCGTCGACATCTGGAACCAGCTCAGTTACGTCAAAGCAAGCAACACCGATGCACAAGATTACTTTGGATATTCGGTCTCAATTTCCGATGCGGGCGATGTGGTAGCTGTAGGGGCGTATGGTGAAGATGGTGGTTCCAACGGTATCGGTGGCCAGCAAGCCGATAACTCGACTGATAGCTCCGGCGCCGCCTACTTGTTCTAGCGCGCGCTTCATTGGCGACAGGTGCCGGGGGAGAGGCCGCAGGTTTACAGACCCTACGAAACCCAAGGTCTTTCCCCCGCATGGCTGCACTTCCGGAGAAGGCCCGTGCTGCACCGATACGTCAGTACGTGACTAGAAGTTCTCCATCAGGATGATCAGGCCGTCGCAGTCTTTCGAGATCGCCCTAGGCTGAAAGATGATGGTGAGGACCAGCTCGTCCAGCTTCAACTGCCGAACGGACTCCTCCGTGGCGAACTTGAAGGGGTCGATGACATTCGACCACCACCATTCAGGCGCCGTGTGCACCACATTGGTCGCCTCGTCGGTTCCCAGTCCGGGCTTGGTGTAGCTGTAGAACGGTGACGGCACCTGGGAACGGGGTTCCGACACCCCTCCGATCTCGCTTTTCAGCTGCGGTGACAGGAAACCGAGAATGAAGACGGTCTCACCGACCACCGCCGATCGCGAGAACGTGTAAGGCGGAAAAGGGTGCGCGGGCGTCAGCGCGTAGGCGGATTCGATGTAGACCTGTAACACGTCGTCACCGGAATGGATGACGGCGACACGGGTGTCGCCTCTGAAGGGGTTCCTGTTCGTGTACGACACCCTTCGCACATCACCCTCTTGCGCAATCACCCCGGCAAACTCGAATCCCCGACTGTTCAGGAACGCCCCGAACGCATCCATGGTCACATCTTCCAGGGGCGGATACGCGGATACCTTTTCGAGCAACGACCGGGCAGGCGGGCGGTCTGCCGGCGAGCCCGCAGCGCCGGCCGGCACGTCGATGGACTCGCGGGTGTCTTCGCTCACCCTGGGCCCGTCACCGGGCTTAGGATCGCCAGCCCAAAGCAGGACCAACAGCAGGACGAGCATCAGGAGTGCACCCACCACGATGGATCTATTCACCAGCCCCCTTCTGATCACCGGGTCGAACAGAATTTTCTGTATACGAGCACCCTACGAGCGGCATACGAGGATTGAATTGATCACCGACAACAAAACCCGCCCGGCACAGACATGAGGGCCGCAGGGCGTTCAGCCTGGCAGGGTCACCGATCGCGGATGCTCGGGCTATGGCCAGTCAACGCTCACCCTGGGACGATTTGGGGAACACATACCGACGATAGCCAAAAGCGATCGCCATATTACCCACAATCAATTGGAACTATTAAATGCCGACGCCTATAACTGTCGATGTGAAAGCAAGAACGCCTCACCACGAAAAGGAGTGAACACATGTCAGACATGAGCAAATGCCCCATCCACCACGTCTCGGGTGGCGGCACCAAGAACGAGGACTGGTGGCCGAACCGGCTGAACCTGGACATCCTGCGCCAGCAGTCGTCCAAGTCCGACCCGATGGGCGAGGACTTCGACTACGCCGAGGAATTCAAGAGCCTGGACCTGGAAGCGGTGAAGGCGGACCTGCGTGCCCTGATGACCGATTCCCAGGACTGGTGGCCGGCCGATTATGGCCATTACGGCCCCATGTTCATCCGCATGGCCTGGCACAGTGCCGGCACCTACCGCACGGCGGACGGCCGTGGGGGCGGCGGCACCGGTAACCAGCGCTTCGCCCCTGTGAACAGCTGGCCGGACAACGTGAACCTGGACAAGGCCCGCCGCCTGCTGTGGCCGATCAAGCAGAAGTACGGCCGCAAGATCTCCTGGGCGGACCTGTTCATCCTCACCGGCAACGTCGCCCTGGAATCCATGGGCTTCAAGACCTTCGGCTTCGCCGGCGGCCGCCGCGACATCTGGGAACCCGAGAAGGACATCTACTGGGGTGCCGAGAAGGACTGGCTGGCCGACCAGCGCTACGAGGAGGGTCACGAGAACCTGGAGAACCCGCTGGCCGCGGTGCAGATGGGCCTGATCTACGTGAACCCGGAAGGGCCGAACGGCAACCCGGACCCGCTGCTCGCCGCCAGGGACGTGCGCGACACCTTCGCCCGCATGGCGATGAACGACTACGAGACCGTCGCGCTGACCGCCGGGGGCCACACCTTCGGCAAGTGCCACGGCGCGGGTGACCCGTCCAACGTCGGTCCCGAGCCCGAGGCCGCCGGCATCGCCGAGCAGGGCCTGGGCTGGAAGAGCAGCTACAAGAGCGGCAAGGGCGGCGACCAGATCGGCAGCGGCCTGGAAGGCTCCTGGACCCCGACGCCCACCAAGTGGGACATGACCTACCTTGAGATGCTGTTCAACAACGAGTGGGAGCTGGTGAAGAGCCCGGCGGGCGCCTGGCAGTGGGAGCCGAAGGAGGCCACCGACCGCAACCAGGCACCGGCCGCCGAGGACGCCTCGAAGAAGCGCCCGATCATGATGTCGACCGCCGACATGGCGATGCGCATGGACCCGGAGTACGCCAAGATCGCACGTCACTTCCTGGAGAACCCGGAAGAGTTCGCCGATGCCTTCGCCCGCGCCTGGTTCAAGCTGACCCACCGCGACATGGGTCCCAAGGCGCGCTACCTCGGTCCGGAAGTGCCGAAGGAAGACCTGATCTGGCAGGACCCGATCCCCGAGGTCGACCACGCGCTGGTGGATGACAAGGACATCGTCGATCTCAAGGCGAAGATCGCCGATACCGGCCTGACCGTTTCCGAGCTGGTCTCCACCGCCTGGGCCTCGGCTTCGACCTTCCGCGGCTCCGACATGCGCGGCGGCGCCAATGGTGCCCGCATTCGCCTGGCCCCGCAGAAGGACTGGGAGTCCAGCCAGCCGGAACAGCTGGCGAAGGTTCTCAAGGTGCTGGAAGACATCCAGGCCGACTTCAACGCCGCGCAGTCCGGCGGCAAGAAGGTCTCGCTGGCCGACCTCATCGTGCTCGGCGGCTGCGCCGGCATCGAGCAGGCCGCGAAGCAGGCCGGCTTCGAAGTCACCGTGCCCTTCACCCCCGGCCGGATGGACGCCTCGCAGGAGCAGACGGACGTGGAGGCCTTTGAGGTGCTCGAGCCGATCGCCGACGGGTTCCGCAACTACCAGAAGGCCCGCTACACCGTGCCGGCCGAGAAGCTGCTGGTCGATAAGGCGCAGCTGCTCACCCTGACCCCGCCGGAAATGACGGTGCTGGTCGGTGGCATGCGCGTCCTCGACACCAACGTCGACGGCTCGAACCACGGGGTGTTCACCGATCGTCCGGGCGCACTGACGAACGACTTCTTCGTCAACGTGCTCGACCTCGGCACCGAGTGGAAGGCCACGTCCAAGGACGAGGAGCAGTTCGAAGGCGTCGACCGCAAGACCGGTGAGAAGAAGTGGACCGGTACCCGCGTCGACCTGGTCTTCGGCTCCAACTCCGAGCTGCGGGCACTCGCCGAGGTCTATGGCAGCGGCGACGGCGAAGAGAAGTTCGTGAAGGACTTCGTCGCGGCCTGGGACAAGGTGATGAACCTGGACCGGTTCGACCTGGCTTGATGGTGGAAACGACGTAACCGAGGGCTTCTGATCCTCGAGCGTCAACAGTAGGGGCGGCGTTTCTCGCGAAACGCCGCCTTTTTTGTTGCCGGCCAATCACCGCACCCGCCCCAAACGCGCGGAATGACCGAACCTCTGGTTGAAATAGTATCAAATACTGATACCATTCATGACATGAACCACAGGCACCGGAGCACCCTGAACGCGATATTCACGGACCCGGTCCAGTCGATCATCGCCTGGACGGACATCGAGTCCATGCTCAAGGCGCTCGGAGCCGAAATCAGCGAGGGCCGAGGCTCTCGCGTCCGGATTGCACTCAACGGTGTGCGGGCGGTCTTCCATCGCCCACATCCGGAAAAAGAAACGGACAAAGGCGCGGTGAAATCAATGCGGCGATTTCTCAAAACCGCCGGCATAGACATCGAGACATAGACACAGCGACGGATAAACCGGGGGAACAATGATCCTCGAATACAAAGGCTATATCGCCAAACTCGAAATCGACGCCGAGGCCGAACTGATCCATGGCGAGGTGATCAACACCCGGGACGTCATTACGTTCCAGGCGGGCTCCATCCACGAGCTGCAGCAGGCCTTTGCGGATTCGATCGAAGACTATCTGGAGTTTTGCGCCGAACGCGGCGAGTCTCCGGACAAGCCCTTTTCTGGAAACTTCATGGTGCGCAGCAATCCGGAGCTGCATCGCGACCTGGTCGCTGCGGCCGCGAAGTCCGGAAAGAGCCTGAATGCGTTTGTCACCGACACGCTGGACAAGGCGGTACATTCAAATCACGCGTAACAACCGAGGCTCTGGAACTCACACTGCCGCATCATAAAGAAGGGCGACGTTTCGCGAGAAACCTCGCCCTTTCTTTTACCCGGTTGACCCCTCGTAGCCTGGATGCAGCGCCAGCGAAATCCAGGATGCATCGTCTCGAGGTTCGCCATTCCCCGGATTCCATTGCATTGCATCCAGGCTACGATGATCTGTAGACGCTATCCCACCTTAAGCACCTTCTTCAGCCACCCGCTCGGCCTTCCCCGCACCCCGCGACTCTGCCCACTTCAGCACGATCACCGCCAGCGCCGGCAGCATGGTGAGACTGACGATCGCCGCACCGAGGATGCCGAACAGGACGATGGCGCCTACGCCGCGGTAGAGCTCGGTGCCGGCGCCCGGTATGAACACCAGCGGCGAGAGGCCGGCGAGGGTGGTGATGGTGGACATGGCGATGGGGCGCAGGCGCGAGTCCACGGCCTCGCGCACGGCCTCGACGGCGCGCATGCCCTCGTCGCGCACGTTCTCGATGGCGCGGTGCAGGATGAGGATGGGGTTGTTCACCACCGTGCCCATGAGGATGAGAAAGCCCAGCATGGAGATCATGTCGAAGGGCTGGTGGATGGCCTCCAGGCCGAGGCGCGGCAACATGCCACCGATGACGTTCATGAGCACCAGCCCGACGATGCCGCCGGCCACGCCCAGCGGGATGGTGACCATGATGAGCAACGGATAGCCCCAGTGCGTGAAGATGGCGGCCATCACGAGGTAGACGATCACCAGGGCGACGGCGAAGTTCGCGGCCAGGGCCTCGCGGGTGGCGTCGAGCTGGTCGCTGGCGCCGGAGATGTCGATGGAGACATCGGTGGGGATCTGGCCCGTCTCGCGCAGGTGGCCGAGGACGTCGCGCTTGACGATCTCCACGCCGGTCTCCAGCGCCACGGTCTCCGGCGGGATGATGTTGAGCGTCACGGCCCGGCTGCCGTTCACGCGCCGCACGGTGCTGGTGTCCACCGTCTCCACAACCTCGGCCAGGGCGGAGAGCGGCAGCACGGCCCCGCCCGGGGTATACACGGGCAGCGCGTGCAGCATGCCCACCTCGGCGCGGGTGCCGGCGCTGCTGAAGAGGTAGATATCGATCTTGTCGTCGCCGAGGAAGAACTCGTCGGCATACGCCCCGTCGGTGAGGGCGGCGACGGTGTAGCCGAGCTCCTCGGCGGTGAGCCCCAGTTCGCTCGCGCGGTCCCAGTCCGGGCGGATCTCGATCAGCGGCTGGGCCAGGCTCAGGGTGGAGGGCTTGGCCTGGATGCGCGGGCCGTCGAAGACCTCGCGGGCGCGGGCGTCGATGGCGCGGGCCACGTCGTAGATGGCCTGCAGGCGCGGGCCGGCGATGTCGAGACTCACGCTGCGGGTGCCGCCCTCGTTGCTGGTGATGATGGAGCCGCGCGAGACGAAGTTGCGCATCCCGGGGTATTCCTCGTACTTGCGCTCCAGGGCGTCCATCAGCTCGTCGATGTGCGTGGGGTCGACGGACTCGGCGATGATGCGCAGGCCCTGCGGCTCGACGCGCATGTTCACGTACTTGAGCGCCGGCACCTCCGTCTCCCCGCGCTCGAAGGCCTCGGGGTCGTCGTCCACGAACGGCAGGAAGTAGGCGCGTAGGTCCTCGCCGATCTCCGCCATGCGCTCCAGGTTGTAGCCCGGCGGCGCGTTCATGCGGGCGAAGGTCTTGGGTTCCTCCCCTTCGGGCAGGTACTCGGCCGGCGGGGTGAGGCCGAAGATCACCCCGGCGCTGGCGATTAGGATCACGCCGATGGTGGCCGCGCGGCGCAGCGGCGTGGCGATGAGCCAATCCACGCCCGCGAGGATGCGCCCGCGCATCCGGGTGGCGGCGTTGCCCGCCTCCTTCGAGCGGAACTCGAGCCGCGCGCTGGCCGTGGGGATGACGGTGATGGCCACCAGCATGGAGGCGAGGATCGCGGCCGAGATGGCGATGGCCACGTCCGAGTAAAGCTGGCCGGCCTCTTCCTGGATGAACACCACGGGCGCGAACACCAGCACGGTGGTCAGCGTCGAGGCCAGCACCGCGGGCCACACCTTCTGCACGCCCGCCACGGCCGCGCGCAGGCGGTCCATGCCACGCCGGCGTTCCAGCTCGATGCTCTCCAGCACCACGATGCTGTTGTCGAGCGTCATGCCGATGGCGAAGGCCACGCCCGCGAGCGAAACGACGTTGATGGTGCGCCCCGTGAGCAGCAGGCCGAGGAAGGCCGCGATGGTGCAGATGGGGATGCCGATCACGCCCAGGGCCGTGGCCCGCGAGGACCGCAGGAACAGGAACATCACCACGGTGGCGAGCAACGCACCGATGACGAGGTTGGTCCACACGTTCGCCACCGACGCCTGCACGTAGGTCACGTCGTCGGCGATGCGCTTGATCTGCATGCCCGCGGGGCGCAGCACCTCGGCGTTGATGGCCTCCACCTGGGCGGTCATGCCGCGCTTGATGTCGATGACGTTGGAGCCGGTCTCGCGGCGCACGGCGAGGCTGATCACCGGCTTGTCGTTGACGAAGGACTGGTCGCGCAGCTCGAAGTGATCGAGGATCACCCGGCCCACCTCGCGCAGGCGGATCACGCTGTCCCCGCGGCGCATGACGATGAGGTTCTCTAGATCCTCCACGTCGTCGAAGCGGCCGACGGTGCGCAGCAGGTATCGCCGCTTGCCGCTCTCGATCTCCCCGCCGGAGACGTCCTGGTTGCGCGCGACGATGGCCTCGCGCACCTCGGCCACGGTGAGGTTGCGCTGGGCCAGGCGCTCGGGGTCGAGCAGCACGCGCAGCTGGCGCTCGGCCCCGCCGCGGATCTGGATCTCGGAGACGCCGGGCACGCTGGACATGCGCGCGCGCACGTTGTCGACGAGGAAGTCGCGCATCATGTCCATGTCCAGGCCGCGCGGGTTGCCCTCCAGCGGCTCCACCCGGTAGTACATGAACGAGTTCTGCGAGAATGACGTGGCGAAGACGCGCGGCTCGTCCACGTTCACCGGGTAGGAGGGCACCTGGTTGAGCGCGTTGTTCACGCGGATCAGGGTCTCGGTGATGTCGACCCCGAAGGGGAACTCCATTTCGACCTGGGCCTGGCCGCTGGAGGCGGTGGCGACGATGCGGTGCAGGCTGGGGACGGTGCGCAGGTACTCCTCCTGCTCGATCAGGATCTCCTTCTCCACGTCTTGCGGCGTGGCCCCCGGCCAGGCGGTGCGCACGGTGATGGTCCGCACCTCGAGATCGGGAATCATCTGCACGGGAATCTTCAGCGCCGCCACGATGCCCAGCACGCAGAGGATGAGCACGATCACGCTCATCAGGACCCCGCGGCGGATGATGGCCTCGAACATCCCGTCGACTCCCTAGCGGCGCGAGTGCACGCGCACGGCCTGTCCGTCCTGCAGGGCCTCGTTGCCCTCCACCACCACGGTGGCGCCGGCCTCCAGGCCCTCGCGGATCTCCACCCGGTCGCCGAAGATCAGGCCCAGCTCGACCAGGCGCTCGCTCACGCGTGTGGCGCCCTCGACCTCCTCCAACACCCACACCGACACGCGCCCGTCGGGATAGCGCAGCAGGGCATCGCGCGGGACCACCACGCCCTCGCGGCCCGTGTCGATGCGCAGCAGCGCCCGCGCCGACATCCCGGGCGTAATGGCCGGATGGGCCTCGTCGGCGGGCAGCACCCGCAGCAGGAAGGTGCGGGCGGCGGGATCGCTCACCGGCACCGCCGCGGCGATGCGCCCGGGAAATTGCGCCTCCGGCAGGGCGTTCAGGGACAGCACCACCTCGGCGTCGCCGTCGAGACGCGGATAGAGCTCCTGCGGCACGCGGAAGTCGAAGCGCAGGCCCTCGGTCGCGACCAGCTCCAGCACCGCCGTGCCCGGGGCGACCCACTCGCCCAGCTCGGTCCGCCGCTCGCTCACCACCCCGGCGAAGGGCGCCTTGATCTGGTGGCGCTCCAGCACCGCCGCCTGCTGGCGGGCCTCGGCCGTGGCGGCCGCGAGCTCGGCCTCCGCGATCTCCACGGCCGCGCCCAGGGACTCGTACTCGCTACGGGGAATGCTCTTGTCGGCCACCAGCCGCTGGCCCTCGTCGAGCCGCCGCCGCGCATCCGCAAGCGTAGCCCGCGCGCGGGCCCGGTCGGCCTCGGCCGTCTCCAGCGCGTGTTCCGCCAGCTCGCGATCCAGCTCCAGCAGCACCTGCCCGGGCTCCACCCGGTCGCCCTCCTCGACCGCGATGCGGGCCACCATCCCGCCCACCTGGGCCGAGAGCGACGCGCTGCGCGGCGAGGTCACCGTGCCCGTGACCCGCTCCTCGCGGATGATGGGGGCAGACTGGGAGGGCGCCACGGCGACCGGGGCGGCGTTCTGGGCGGCAACCGAAACAGCCGGGATCAGGCCCAGAACAACAAGGCCCAGGGCCGCGGCAAAGCGGTGCCGTGGGCCCGGATGGGGTCGGGAGGATCTCGGGAACATAGTCATGCGACAGCACACACTCGTGGCGAGTTCGACGTGTTTATCACTGTAGCCCATGACCGTCCGTGTCACGACCACGCAACGAGCATGGTCTTTAGATCAGATCGTCGCTAGTCTCGAACAGGCCCTTGAAGATTCCCGGCCACCTTGCGCTCGAACCAGACCATGAACTCGTCGAGATAGTCTCTACAGTCATCCATGGACTCGCAGCTTCCGCCACGCGGAAACGTGGTTTCCCTTGGCGTCTTTTCCACGATTCGAATATCGAGACAGAACGCATGATCCCAGGCGCAGATCTCCATGAGGTAGGCATCGGTCTGCATGCGCACGCAGGCGGAGCCGCGACCGGAGTCTTTGAACTCCGGCTCAGCACCCGCGGATCGGAATGATTCTTCGTTCTCCTGGTGCCAGGAGTGGAGAGTTGCGACGAGACTCAATGTTCATCCTTTCTGGCTTAGAAGAACCGTGGTCTGTACCCGATTATTATGGCGTTGCCGGACCGAATACCGCGGAAAGCAAAAGCATCACGGCAATACTCGCCATAAAGATTCCATAGCCAACCAACGCGTGTCGCTTCGCTTTTGAGGCCGCATCGGTCAGCTCTTCAATCGAGAAAGCGGTCAGATTTCTCCCGCCTACTTCACGAATCAGCTTCTTGTGACTAAACATCCCGAATCCAAAACCGCAGACGGCAAGCACGAGCAAGACCCCGATCAACGTTTCGTAGTCCATGACTCACTCAACCTCGTTTGAACACACCACACACAGGCTACGGATTCCCGTCGCCCTTCCCTAGATCGATCTACTCCCCAGTCAAGCGTCATCCCGCCGCGCCGCCCGATGCTCCTGCGGGCTCAGCCCCCGCACGCGCTTGAACGCGGCACTGAAGGCGAACGGCGTGGAGTAACCCACCTTTTCCGCCACGGAACTGACCGACTCTCCGGGCTGGCAGATGAGGTCGGCCGCCAGGGCCATGCGCCAGTTCTTGAGGAAGGTCATGGGCGGCTCGCCGACGACGTCGTGGAAGCGGCGGGCCAGGGAGGCGCGGGAGGCGCCGGATTCGGTCGCGAGGGTTTCGAGCGTCCAGGGGTGGGCGGGCTTTTCGTGCATCAGGCCGAGGGCGCGCTCGACGATGCGGTCGCCCTGGTAGCGCCACCAGTCGGGGTGCCTGTCGTCGCGGCGCGCGAACCAGGCCTTGAGGACGGCAGTGAGCAGCAGGTCGAACAGGCGATCCAGTACCGCCGCCTGCCCCGGCTCGTCCTTGACCACCTCCTCGCAGAGGAACGGCACCAGCGGGGATTCCCATTCATCGTTGGCGAGCGACAGCACGGGCGGGAGCGCCGCGAGCAGGCGGTCGCTGATGTCGCTCAACTGGTCATAGGCACCGACGATGAAGATGGTCGGTCCGTCGGGATCGTTACCCCAGGTCCGGACGTCGTGGGTCATCTGCTCGCTGACGGAGTTGCCCTCGAGGTCGCAGCAGCGCTGCCCCGGGTGGACGATCACGGTGGGCTCGGTCTCCAGTGAGTCCGCGATCGTGTAATGACCCGGCGCGCGGACCACGGCCACATCCCCGGGACCGACCCGCACCGGGTCGCCCTCGTCCGGGATCACCCAGGACTCGCCCGAGACACCCGCAAACAAGGTGACGGGCGACTCGTCCAGAATCCTGAGGGACCACGGCGCACGCATGACCGTGCGCAGCGCGAAGGCGCCACGGGCCCGCGGGGCATCCAGCAGTCCGGCCAGGGTATCCATCGGTCCATTCTAGACGAATACGTATGAAACTGATTGCCCTGCGCATGGGCTCCCCACCGGTTCGCACCTAGCCTTACACACGTGGACACACACCCTCGACAGAACGGCTGGCATCAGCCCAAGGAGCGAACCATGAACAACACGACCCACACCAAAATTCAGAATGAAGGCGTCACACTGGTACTGGGCGGCACCGGCAAGACCGGACGCCGCGTGGCCGAGCGCCTACTGGCACGCGGCATCAACACGCGGATCGGCTCGCGGTCCTCGTCGCCGCGCTTCGACTGGAACGACGAGAGCACCTGGGACGCGGCCCTGGACGGCGTTACCGCCGCCTACATCACCTATGCCCCGGACCTGGCGATCCCCGGCGCCAAGGACGCCATCCAGGCCTTCGTCGACAAGGCCGTGCAGCATGGCGTCCAGCGCCTGGTCCTGCTCTCCGGCCGCGGCGAGGAAGAGGCCCAGGCCTGCGAGCGCATCGTCCAGGCCTCCGGCGTGGAGTGGACCGTGGTGCGCGCCAGCTGGTTCAACCAGAACTTCTCGGAAGGCGAGCTCCTCCACATGGTGCTGGACGGCGCGATCACCCTGCCCGCCGCCGACGTCCCCGAGCCCTTCATCGATGCCGACGACATCGCCGATGTAGCGGTGGCCGCCCTGACCGAAGACGGTCACGCCTACGAGACCTATGAAGTGACCGGTCCGCGCCTGATCACCTTCACCGAAGTGGCAGAGGAAATCTCCCGCGCGGCCGGCCGCACCGTCGAGTTCGTAACGATCCCACCCGAAGCCCTGGACCAGGGCCTTGCCGAGGCCGGTGCGCCGGAAGATATGCGGTGGTTGCTGAACTACCTGTTCGAAACCGTGCTCGACGGGCGCAATGCCTACCTGGGAGATGGCGTGCAGCGGGCGCTGGGGCGTGAGCCCAGGGATTTTGCGGAGTATGCACGCCGGGTAGCATCGACGGGCGCCTGGGAAACCCCGGTAGCGGAAGCGGGCTAAACGGATAGCGCATCAAAAAGGGCGGCGTTTCGTGGGAAACGTCGCCCTTCCGCGGGAATGGGAAAAACCGTGGTCTGCCCCCGATTCTCTTTCCGTCTAAACAACCTTGACGCAGGACTCTAACAACTGGCCGTCGAAATTAAGCGCACAGGTCCAGGTTCGATTAATACCAAAATCTCGCCCGACTTGATCCATTACCTCATAGATCGCGTCACACATTTCCTCAAGCAATTCTTCGCTCGGCTCTGCCGACAACGCAATACTGATTAGAAATGCGTCACCAGAGTCCTGAACCTCGGCATACACATCTTTCCAATACGCCGGATACGAACCAGTCAGCCACGCCTTTACGAAGGCAAGCACATCGTTATTAAACCTATTGTATGAAGGCCCTCGCCTCACCATTCACTCATCCATTCGATCGGAAACATAAACAGGAGCGCAGACTACAGTCTTTGGGGAAACGAGTTAAAAACCGTGTTCTGTCCCCAATTATTTGGGGAACGTCGCCCTTCTTTTAGGACTGGATGAAAACCGTGGTCTGTCCCCGACTTATTTGCTTGCGACGACTTCGCAAGAAACACTTTCTGGGCACAGACGCCAATATTTTCCCATCACATCCCGGACGATAAGATTTCCGAAATCGTTTTCCCCAACGACCTCTTCCGGCTCAATGCCAACCCATCCCCACGACTCCCTGATTTCGGTAATGAGATCCATGTTTACCACCGCATAGTCGGACTCCGGCAACCGGCACGTACAAAAGGGTACTGACCCCTTTTAACTCGAGAGAAGCGCCGCCCTTCTTATGAACCGCAGAAAACCGTGGTCTGTCCCCGATTATTTTCCGTTACTTTTTTTATTTCCCCTGAGCGGAAATACTGACCTTTTTGATCATCATTAATCGAGAGCCCAGGATAGGGGGCAAACGGCAACTCAAGCGAGTATTCCAGCGGAACACAATCGGGATACTTCTGGGATAGATGCTTTAAGTCGGCGAGCACACCCTCTTCACTTGGCAAATCACCCGACCAGATAGTTTTGAATATCGATACTTTAAACATTAAACCTTCGAATCCTTTGGCGACGTAAGGTTGAAATATTTATATTCCCGCTAGACAAATAGGGTACCGACCACGGTTTTAGGGGAGCCGACTCGAAAACCGTGGTCTGTCCCCGATTGTCCCAGTAACCGTACAGCTTCGAGCTTGAACTCGCGCGTGTAGGATTTGCGCTTTTGCATCGGACACCTCCTTGGGGGATTATCTGGACTGCCCCCGGTATCGTAGACACCCCCAAGCCTCACATTGAGGCCTGTTCGAAGGCCTCGGGACTCATGCCGCCCAAGTGGCTGTGACGTCGGGTTCGATTGTAGAACATCTCGATGTAATCGAAGACATCCGCACGCGCCAGGTCGCGGGTTTTATAGACGCGTTTCTTGATACGCTCCTTTTTCAGGCTGCTGAAGAACGACTCGGCAACGGCAT